>Ga0182024_10012616_pt1 | contig 16677 bp, 15 predicted proteins | sample P32metaG_FD_120480 | JGI IMG/M metagenome (GOLD analysis project Ga0182024, IMG submission 120480) | Permafrost microbial communities from Stordalen Mire, Sweden - P3-2 metaG (Illumina Assembly) | ecosystem: Environmental > Terrestrial > Soil > Wetlands > Permafrost | place: Sweden: Stordalen... | reverse complement strand
TTCTGGCGGACAGCTTTTCGCCGGACGCCAAGACGCAGCCCTGGGATACGTCGATCAACTTCCCCGCCGACTGGCAGGGCCTGGACATCGGCCCCAAGTCCGTTGCAGCGATCGAGAAGGTAGTCTCGACCGCCAAGACCATCATCTGGAACGGCCCCGCGGGCGTCTTCGAATTTCCAAAATTTGCTGTCGGCACCAACGCCATTGCCCACGCCGTAGCAGCCAACAAGGCAGCCATCAGCATCATCGGCGGCGGCGACTCGGTGAGCGCCATCAACCAAGCCGGCGTAGCGGAGCAGATCACTCACATCTCCACCGGCGGCGGCGCTTCACTTGAATTTTTGGAAGGCAAGAAGCTGCCGGGCGTGGAAGCGTTGACGGAGAGGTAACCTCAATGGGGAGCCCGCAATCCGCGCGGCTCCCTTTGTTCTGCTATCCTCTGCCTCAGATTCCGCTTCTAATACCGCGAATGCCGCTCGGAGAAGATATGCGCCTTACAGCCACGTTCATTCTCTTCTGCGTTTGTATAGGCGTGGTTTCTCGGGCGCAGGATCCCTGTCCACACGGCTCTGCCGAAGATACAGCCGACACCCTGATCAAGGCATTGAATGCTGACAATTCTTGCAGTTCGGCTGCTGACCGTCTGGAGAAGTGCCGATGGGGTTCAAGTGCTGACACCGAATTCGCTCCGATTGTAGTTTCGAAATGTGAAGCAACCTTCCTGAACAAACTGACTTATGTAGGCACAGCTCGTTATGAAGACGAGATGCAACTGTGCGCGTATGAATACGCGCGACAGGGAGGCACGCTTTCCATGTCGGAGGCAGCAATGTGCCAGGTTGACGTAGCCGCGCACTTTGCCGCCAATCCCGATGCAGCCAGCCAGCCCCTCGGCCGTGCGAGCTTTGACTGCGGCAAGGCGCAGACACCACTGGAGAAGGCCATCTGCTCCGACAAACCTGTTGGTAAAGCCGACATTGTTCTATCAAGAGTCTATTCGCGCGTTTTAAAGAGCTTCAAACCGACCGAGCAGTCCGCCCTCAATAAAAATCAGCACGAATGGCTTCAGCATGTTTCAACTAAATGCACCGTTTCTCATCCTCCCTTTCCTGAGAAGTCGCTGAATTGCATTCGGAATGAGTTTGAAATTCGATTCTCCGATCTCGATTCGTGCCAGGACGGCGATGAGGGCATCAGCCCCTGCCTCTGGGATCCTAAAGCCATAGCCGATCTAGGAGCGGCCGCCGATGCAAATAGCTCCGCCCCTCGGGCGACCTTCAACTGTGAATCGCCGTCAACCGCCCTTGAAATCGTCATCTGCGCCGATGCTGAACTCGGCCAAACAGACATCCATCTCGCGCAAGCCTACTATGAAGCCGACGCGGCTCTGGGCCCGACTCAGCATAAGCAACTGGTGGAGAGCGAGCGGAAGTGGCTCCATTTCGTCAGCACAAGCTGCCCACTCGGAACGGTTGGCGGCATCCCGCCCGTCCTCGCGCGCGCGTGTGTCCGAACCGCCTTCGAAACGCGGATTGGACAACTGCAGCGCTGTCCAAATCGAGCACCGCAAGAGCGGATCGCTTGTCTGAATGGCTTCCTGCTATTCAATTAAGAGAGCGAATGCACAATGATGCTCAGAGCAAAGCCTGAGTCCTAAACCCCCGCGTCCATCCCCACAAAGTGGCTCTGCCTCGCAAACTCAAGGAGCGCTCCATCCGCAGTAACCAGCGTTGCCCCCAGATTCCGTGCGGTCGCCACTAAAATCCGATCCGCAGGGTCGGCATGCATCTCCCACGGCAGGCAGGTGCTGGCGACTGCAATCTCCGGCTCCAGCGGGGACAGCGTCACGCCTGACAGCGCAAGCGCGTCCCGAACCCAAGCCAGCACATTGCGATAAAGATCGATGCGTTTCTTGCTCACCAGAACACCAATCTCCCACGGCGTAATGGCCGAAACCGAGGCGCGGTCCTCACGGCAAGCCCGATGGATTGCCTCTCTCGCCTTGGCGCCCAGCTTCGCATCCCCAAACATGAGCCACAGCAACACGTGCGTATCCAGCAGCAGCCTCGGTTTCAGCTCAGCTTCAGCACCCGTCACTTCAACACCTCCCACTCATTTTCGAGCGGAGAGATGATGTCGCCGAGGATGACTCCGCTCCCGCGCAACGCGCCAAACGGATCCGCATCTTCGGGAACGGGCACCAAATGCGCAACCGGCTTGCCGCGCTTGGTGATGATCAGCGGCTGACGGTCAGCAGCCACTTTATCTAATAATTTCAAACACTTGGCCTTGAACTCTCCGGCTGGAATTGTGGTCGGCATCAGATTCCTCCCATGGTCACTGACTATGGTCACATTCTAACACAAGCGAAGAGGCCACGTTCTTCCCAGCCCAGCCGCGAAGCGTTAAACTCAGAACTGGAGGGGCCCGCCATTCCTCTCGCTGGAGAAAGAAATTGCCCTACTACACCCGAGTTCTGTCGAAGGACGACGCCTTCCCCTCAATCGAAGAACTCACAGAGGTTCTCCGCGCGGCACACCCGGCATTCCGCCTCACCCTCGAATCCGGCGAAGAAGAAGAATGGGAATCGCTGCTGCTTTCCGGGGACGACGAAGTCGAGGTCGCGGTGATCGAGCGCAACCTCGTCGCCAATGGTTCCACCGGTCAGGACGAGATTGCCGACTTCCTTGAAGACATTCAGGACTGCAAGCCGGAGACCGGCGCCGAGTGGCTGACAGACTACCTGGCTGAAGTCAAGACGGTCTACGCCTTCCAGCACCTGCAAGGCGCCGAAACGGAGGAAGGCGGCAACGTGCTCCATGCGCTGCGCTCTGCTTTATGGGAGCGCGGCGACGCCATCATCCAGGCCGACGGCGAGGGTTTTACCAACGAGGAAGGCTTCCACATTCTCTGGCAGTTTTCCGACTCGGTTTCTGGCCCGTGGAACATGGGCGTGTACAAAGACGATCTCTGGCATCACTTCAAGATGGACCTGGGCGACCCCGACCATCGCGCCGCCTTCCTTGAGGGTGAAGTGCCGGACGATCTGACCGCAGTGCAGGTTTCGGGCTCGCGGGAGTGATGCGCGGAGCGGCCGGGAACACGCATTGTCCCGGCCGTTCGGCACATTCTTTTCAGGCAGGCTGTTTCTTGGCGACGAAGTTGGCCAGGCGCTCAAGGTTATCTTCGTTACCCGGAATGGCTCTTCCCTTGATCTGCTCGCGGACGGCTGCAGTCTCAAAGAGCTGGCGGAAGGTGATCTTGGTTCGATCACCGAGTTCCTCTAGGAGCACGGTGAGGCGAAAGCGCGGCGGCGTCACGTGATCGATGACGATGCGCGCCTCGGTGATTTCGACAAACTCCATATCGTTCTCATAGTTCTTCCCGTCCGGCCCGTGCATGGTGTAGCGCCATGCGCCTCCTGGCTTCATGTCGAAGTGGTGGAAGGTATTCGTAAAGCCGTGCGGCCCCCACCAGACTTTCAGTTGCTCGGGGTCGGTCCAGCTTTCAAAAACCAGCTCGCGGGGTGCGTCAAGGACGCGTGTGGTGACAATCTCCCGCCGGACGATCTCGTCATATTCGTTTGTCATGTTTTTTCGCCTCTTCCCGCTTTTTTGCTTTCATCGTTCTCAGATGCTCTTCCAGCCTGTCGGCACTCTCCATCCAGAACCTTCGATAGCCTTCGATCCAGGTATCCATCTCGACCAGCGGCTTGACCGAGAGACGGCAGGGCCGTTGCTGGGCAGAGCGGCTGCGCGTGATGAGGCCGGCGCGCTCAAGGACGTGGAGGTGCCTGGTGAGGGCCGGCCCGCTGACGCGCAGCGACCGCGCCAACTCGTTCACTGGGGCTTGGCCGTGCTGGAGCCGGGCCAGTACGCCACGGCGAACAGGGTGCGCGAGGGCAGAAAGTGTTCTGTCGAGGTTCTGCATTCCTTCACATTATAGTTAATTAACGTATATGTCAAATACAAAATGAATACCAAGCGGACAGCTCTGTTCGCTGCTGCGATGGGCCCGCGGACAGACGATTGCTCGCATCGATCCTCTAGAATCAAAGGGAGGAGTTCAAAAGAAAAATGCCGCGTAAAGCACTCATTGCCGCCAACTGGAAGATGTACAAGACGCCTGCCGAAGCCAAGGCTTTTGTCGATGCCTTTTTGCCGCTCGTTGCCGGCCACACCCGCGACGAGATTGCCCTGTTCCCCTCGCCAGTACTACTGCCCACGGTAGTCGCTGCATGCAATGCCTCCAACGTCCAAGTCGGCGCGCAGAACATTCACTTTGCCGAGGAGGGCGCGTTTACGGGCGAGACTTCTGTGGGCCAGTTGCTGGCCGTGGGCGGAACGCATACGCTTATCGGCCACTCCGAGCGCCGCCAGTATTTTGCCGAGACCGACGAGATCGTCAACCAGAAACTGTTCACCGCGCTCAAGCATGGCGTGGTTCCAATCGTATGTATCGGCGAAGTGCTGGCGGAGCGCGAAGCCGGCCTGACCGCCGATGTGCTGAAAGCGCAAATCACGGGCGCCTTTGCCGGCATCACCGCCGCGGCGGCCGCACCCATAGTCATCGCTTATGAGCCCGTATGGGCCATCGGCACCGGCAAGACGGCCACGCCGGAGATGGCTGCGGACGCGCACAGGATCATCCGCGCGGAAGTGGCCAAGCTGCTGGGCGCCGATGTTGCCGTGGCCATGCGCATCCTTTACGGCGGCAGCGTGAAGCCGGACAACGCTACGGCGCTCATGGGCCAGAAAGAGATTGACGGGGCCCTGGTGGGCGGGGCGAGCCTCAAGCCCGACTCCTTCACCGCTATCGTCAAGTACTAACCTGCATCCATGCATAGCCTGGGCCGCGCCGGCACGGACTAAATTCGCGGTTATCGGGCTGCTGGCCTCCGATCCGCTGGTCCGGTTGCCGGGCGTGCGGCGGGTTGTGTAGAGCCTCGCCAGTTAGCATAGAGGTGAGCCGTTTGCCTGGCTCCAGATCATTCAACGCACCCATGCCGCGCAAAAAGAACCCACCCAAGCCCGTCCCGCCGCTGTCCACCTCAGCCTTCGAACAGGCGTGGAGCAGCAGGCGCCCGCCGCAAGGCACATCCTCCGAGCCGCCGCCGCCGACCGTCTCCGGCCGGTGGCTGCTCATGGCGGCGGGTGCGACGCTGGCAGCCGCGGCGGCCTGCGCCTGGCTGACGCTCTGCTTTCTCTATTGGCAAGGGAGCTGGCAGTTGCTCTACCACCCCACCTCCGCCGTCGCGCGTACGCCCGCCAGCGCAGGCGTGGCCTTCGATCCGGTGGCCTTTGCCGCCACCGAGGACGGCGAGCCGCTCATCAAGGGATGGTGGATTCCCGCCGCAGCGAACGCGCCCCATGGCCAATACACCGTCCTCTATCTGCATGGACAGACCGGCAATCTGGGCGACTCTGTGGACGGCCTGGCCGCTCTGCACGCAGTGGGCGTGAACATTCTGGCCTTCGATTACCGCGGCTACGGGCAAAGCCTGTTCGCCCACCCCAGCGAGGCGCGCTGGCGCCAGGATGCGGAATGGGCGCTTGAATATCTGACCGCGACCCGCCACGTGCCCGCAGGGGCGATTATGGTGGACGGCTCGGCCCTGGGCGCCAACCTCGCGCTGGAGATCGCAGCAGCCCACCCCGAGCTCGCCGGCGTGGCGCTTGAATCGCCGCTGGCCTCGCCAGCCGACGCTATTTTCAATGACCCGCGCTCGCGGCTGGTTCCGGCGCACCTGTTGGTGCGCGACCGCTTCAACACCGACCAGGGCGCCGCAGCCCTGCGCGTTCCCTCGCTGTGGTTGATTGCTCCGTCGGGAGCGAAAGGAGTCCTGGGTTCAAGCGAACACCCTGCAGGCTATGACCGCATCGCCGCGCCGAAAATGCTCGTCTGGCTTAGGCCTGTGCCCGAGCCCAATCAACAATTCGAAGAGGCCTGGTCGCGCTGGCTCGACGACCTCCCGGGGAAGAGTGGGAAACCCTAAAGCTGAACTTCAATGAAGTCCTAAACAGGCCTTCTTGCAGAGCAGGCGACTTGCGTTTGCCGCTTACGATGACAGCATTCGTGAGGCTGAATTCCTGAGCCGGAGAGTAGCTTTAACGCGGCATATCCCGATGGATGGCCTTTACCTGGTAGCCGGCTTTCTTCAGCCGCTTGCTCATCTCCTCGGCCATCATCACGCTGCGGTGCTGGCCGCCGGTGCAGCCGAAGGCCACGGTCAGATAGCTCTTGCCCTCCTGCACGTAGTGCGGCAACAGGTAAAGCATCAGGTCGGTCACCTTGGCAAGAAACTCGCCGGTCTGGGGAAACTTGCGCACGAAGGCGGCCACCTTCGGGTCCTGCCCGGTGAGCTTGCGAAACTCGGGAACAAAGTGCGGGTTGGGAAGAAAGCGCACATCGAAGACCATATCCGCGTCCAGCGGCACGCCGTTCTTGAACCCGAAGCTCAGGCAGGAGACCAGCAGTTGTTTGCTCTGCTCCCCATGGCCGAATCGGTCAAGGATGAGGGCGCGCAGTTGGTGCACGTTGAAGCTCGAGGTGTCGATCAGCGAGTCCGCCAAATTACGGATGGGGTCCAGCAGTTGCCGCTCTTCCACGATCGACCGCGACACGGTCTCCGAGCGGCCCAGCGGGTGGGGCCGGCGCGTCTCGGAGTAGCGCCGCACCAGCACCGCATCCTGGGCTTCAAGAAAGATCACCTGCGTGGGCAGAATCTTGCGTATCCCGATCAGGATTTCGGGAAGCCGGTCGAGCGTAGCCCCCTCGCGAATGTCCACCACGATGGCCGCCTGCCCCACATCGGCGGAGTTGCCCACCAGCGCGGCGAACTCGAGCAGAAGTTCCAGCGGCAGGTTATCCACCGCGTGATAGCCCAGATCCTCAAAGGCCTTGAGCGCCGAGGCCTTGCCTGCGCCGGAGATACCGGTCACGATGACAAGCTCCTTGGCTGGTTTGCCTGGCAGTTTGGCTCGCTTGGCGGCCGCCCGCGGCGGTGTCGCCGACTTTGGGGTGGTCATGAGCATCATGGTACACCGAATGCAGGATTTATCGCAGAATCAGTGCTGGTTTGCTCGAACGCAATCCCTTTCCGGGACAGCCCCCTAACGAGAAATTCACATTGGACGGCGTCGTCAGAAGGGTTCTTGCTGCGATTTTGCTTTAGGCTCCAGCGGCCAGCGACCCAATCCGACCACCATGGTGGCCCGCGCCGGCTCCAGGGCATGGGAAAACAAGTGCCCCTGGCCGAGTTCACAGCCCATGCGGTTCAGCGCTTCCAGCTGCTGCTGCGTTTCGATTCCCTGCGCAATCACCTGCACGGCCATTGCTTTGCCCAGTTGAATCAGCGACTCAAGCATCATGGCCGGGCGCCCCGGCTCGGTTGCGGCCGCAATCAGCTTGGGAGACAGCTTGACGACGTCGATGGGCAGGCGCGCCAAGTGGTTCAGAGGCGCGAGGCGCGAGCCAAAGTTGTCCACCGCGATGCGCACCTTGCACTCCGCCATGCGCGCCAGGACGCTAGCTGCCGCCTCGGGATTTCCGTTCAGGGTATTTTCCGTTACTTCAAACAGCAGTTGCGACGGGTTCACCCCATTGACCGCCAGCACCCGCTTCAACTGCGGAACCATCTCCGGGTGGAAGAACTGCCGCTCCGATAGATTGAGCGTAAGCGTCAGATCTTGCCGCGATTGACCCTCCGACCAGATCTGCAGTTGCCGGCAAACCATATCCATTGTGTTGCGGCCCAGCGTGATGGACAGGCCGGTATCCTCGGCTACGCCCAGAAGTTCCAGAAAGCTGCCCGCCGAACCGTCCGGCCGGCGCAGCCTGAGCAGCGATTCGAAGCCCTCCAGCTTGCCGCTCGTCAGCTGATAGATGGGCTGGTACCACACCTCATACCGATGCTTTTCGAGTACGCGGCGCAGCTCCCGCTCCGGGTCCTGGCTCCACTTCTTGGACGGCATCTCCAGTTGCCTGTTGAAGAATTCGCAGCACCCGCCGCCGGTCATCCGGGCGCGATTCAAGGCGAATCCCGCGTCCCGCAGCAACATCTCCGCACTGGCATGATCAGGAGCGGCCATAGCCACGCCCATGCTGATGCTCACCCGGACGAGGCTGCCAAACACTTCGAAGGGCTGTTCCATTTTGGCCAGAATGCGGCCGGCGACAACCTCCAGATCGCCCAGTTCCAGGATGTTTTCAACCAGCACGGCAAATTCGTCTCCGGCCAGCCGCGAAGCTGAATCCTCGGGACGCAGCGAAGTCTGCAGCCGTTCGGCCACCGCCAGCAGCAACGCATCGCCGGCCGCGCGGCCCAGGGCGTCGTTGACTTCCTTGAAGCGGTCAAGATCCATCACCAGCACGCCGCAGTTCTGCTCCCGGCGCCGCATGCGGCGCTTCAGGGCCAGGGCCAGGCGGTCAACAAACAGGGTGCCATTGGCCAGCCCGGTATGGAGGTCGAACAGCGCATCTTGCCCCACCCTGGCTTCCATTTGCCGGCGCTCGCCAATGTCGCGAAAGCTCAGCACATAGCCCACGCTCGCTTCATCCACGCGCAACGGCGCCACCACCATGGCCACATCCACCAGTTCGCCGGCCTTGTTCATGCGCACCGTATCCGCGGTGACACGGCCCTTTTGATCCACCTGTTTTTCCAGCAACGCCAGCTCGTGCTGCCGCGACTCCGGCACGATCAGTTCGCGCAGGTTTCCGCCGCCGGCTTCTTCAGAGGTGTAGCCGAACATGTGCGTAAAGGCCGGGTTAGTGTAGAGCACATGGTTCCCGTGCACAATCGCCACCGCCTCGGGAATGCTGGCCAGCACGTCTTCCATCAGCCCCGACTTGGGCGGCGCCTGCTCGCGTCCGCTGGGATGAGCGACAATAATGGCCTCACGCCGCTCCGCATTCAAAATGCTATAGGTGCCCTCCACCGCCAGAAGGCGACCGCTGCGCGCCACCATGGTGGCGTGAAATGGGCTTCCTGCCTGGGTGCCGACCAGTTGTGTCTGCGGCTCAGCGGTGCCGGGAAGCAATCCCCACAAAATGTCTTCCACCGGCTGCGGCGTCCAATCGCCCTCGTCAGCCCCGAGCGCCTGCCGCGCCTCCGCATTGGCAAACACCACCATGCCCGCCTGTTCAAGAAAAACAAGCGCGGGCAATGCGTCGAGAACTTCCTGCTGTTGGCTAGAGTCCGAGTTTTCCAGAAGATTCAAGCTTATGGTCACGCTGGGGCCCGAAGCAATCCCTGACCTGGCATGTTTTCCGGGCGGGCAGTTGCGCCCTTCCAGATATGTAATGCCATATCTGAAATCGTACGGCGGATGCCCGCTAGCATCTATCCCCAAAATGGGGTGTCCGGTGCAACCAAAGTCTGTGTAATGTTCGGCATTCAGACACTCGAATCCCCGCTCGCTACCCCTAAAGACACCATTAGGAAAATCAAAATGAAGTGAAGTGCGATCCGTTTCAGCACCGACAAGCGCCCGGCCAAGACACCCTCCGGGTCGCGCGTCCGTGTGTTGCCGGCCCGCGTGGATTATCTCGCCCGTGGGAGCAAACAGCCCTAACGTAGTCCATAGTCCCTTAGTCCCTGGTCCCTGGTCCCTCTCTTCTACGAAATCTCCACCAGCTCCATCTGTCCGTCGCGACGCCGGTGCAGCACAAACATCTCTCCGGAGGGGTTGCGGAAGATAAGCAGGTCGCGGTCGCGAAACTCCGCGTCCTTCACTGCCTCCTCAATGGTCATGGGCTTCAACGAAATGGCTTCGCCGCTCTTGAGAATGTGCGGCTCAACCACCGTGGCGCGGCTGGGAAACGAGTGCACCGCGATGGACGCGCGCGCCTTGGCCCGGGTCGTTTTTGTTTCTGCTCCATCCTCTGGCGGCTGCACCGCCCGCGCCTTGGGACGGGCAACCGGAGGCGCGGTCATCATCTTTTCTTCCTTGGGCAGGCGTTTGCCATCCAGCCGCCGGTCGCGATAGCGGCGCGCCTGGTTCAGGGCGTGCTCAATCGCTTCCTTGAGCGCTGCGTCAAGGGTGTTGGCTTTCCCGGTTGCTGCAATCGTCTGCAGGCGCAACTGAACGGTCAGCTCCACAATCTGCAGGTGCCTTTGCGCGCCAAAGGTGATGCTGGCGCGCGCTGTCTTGCCCAAAATCCGGGCCATGCGATCCATCCCCTCCTCGGCCTGCTCGCGCAACGCCTTGGAGATCTTCACTTGCCTGGCGGTGAACTCCACTTCCATGGTCAGCCTCCGCTTCTTGTTTTTCCAGCGCGCCTTGCGGCTGGTGTGTGGGATTCCTCTTTGCGGCTCAACTGCACTTGAACTTCACTTCGCTGTCCCCCAGGCCTCGAATGCCGGATCACCAGGCCGGTCTGCCGATTCGAGGTAGAGACAGGTCAGTATATGCCCACAATCCGTCCGATGAGAAAATTCGGCAGCCGCGCGGGCCGAGGTTTTCCCGTTCCTCGCATGGACAGCCTGTGTTGAATCGTTTATTTTTGATTGCGAATCCTGACCGTCGGATTCGATGAGAACCGGAGATCATGAAAGAAATCAATCCTTCCCTGGCCCAGCGCCAACCAGGCCGATTATTCAGCGCTGCATTTGCAACCTTCCTTCTTTCCGCCGCTCCAATTCTGTACGCGCAAACGCCGGCCCCAGCACGTCATCAGACAGTAGGCGATCAGCCGGCCGTCGCGCCTCCACTGGCCACAGACGTCTCCGGGAAGCTTGATCATCGCGCTGTGCGCCACGCGATTAGCAAGGTAGCCGACTGGCAGTTGCAGCGTGCCGCAGCCGACTTCGATCAGGACTGGACCTACGCCGCGATGTACGCAGGCTTCATGGCCGTGCCCGATGCGGCAGGCGGCAGGAAGTACCGCGAAGCCATGCTGCGCATGAGCAAAAAGTTCGACTGGCAACCCGGCCCGCGCGTGGCCCACGCCGACGACCAGGCCATTGGGCAAACTTACCTTGAGCTCTATCAGCGCTTCCACGATCCAGCCATGCTCGCTCCCATTCGCGCACGCACGGATGCTGTGATGCAGTTGCCGGACAGCCAGTTTCCCGACCCCAACAAGCCCCTCTGGTGGTGGTGCGACGCCTTGTTCATGGCGCCCCCGGTGCTGGCAAAGCTTTCCACCATCACCAGCGACCGCAAGTACCTCGAATTCATGGATCGCCAGTGGGACATTACGACCAAACTGCTCTACGACCCCAAGGCTCATCTCTACTTTCGCGATGCGACTTTCCTGGGCAAGCACGAGGCAAACGGCAGCGGGCTGTTCTGGTCGCGCGGCAACGGCTGGGTGATGGCCGGCCTGGCGCGCGTGCTGGCCGAAATGCCGTCGGATTATCCAACACGCACAAAGTACGTGACGCAATTCAAGGAGATGGCCGCGGAGATCGCATCGCTGCAAGGCGGCGATGGCCTGTGGCGTCCAGGATTGCTCGACGCCGCTGCGTATCCGCTGCCTGAAGTTTCAGGCTCGGCGTTCTACGTTTATGCGCTCGCTTATGGCGTCGATAACGGCATTCTCGACCGGGCGACGTATCTTCCGGTTGTCGAAAAAGGCTGGGCCGGCCTGGTCGCGCACATCTACGAGGATGGCCGCCTGGGATGCATTCAGCCCATCGGCGCAGCTCCCGGCGACTATACCGCAACCGCAAGCTACGTCTTTGGCACCGGAGCATTTATGCTTGCCGGTTCCGAGGTCGACAGGCTGGCACGGTAGTTGGGCTAGAGGGTGGGGTAAATGAGAATTTTCGGCGCATTGATCACCGCTGTGCTTGTTTTCGCGGCTCCGCGAGCGAGTGCGCAGGAACTGATTCTACAGAACCCGCTCAACGTCGATCGCCCGCAGGAAGTGATCGTACTCCCGCTCCAGCAGGTTCTCGATCATCTTCACCTCGCCCCGGCGCAGGCAAGCGCAATCGTAACCGAGGACGCCGCGACCCACGAGCGCATTCCCGATCAGCTTTTCAGCAGCACATTCAACGCGCCGCCGGATCAGATCCTGCTGCTCGTTCATCTGATCGCTCATGGCCGCCAGCGCGTAAGATTTCGCGTCGATTCCAACGCGCCAAGAACAGAGCCGCTGGTCTTCGGACGCGAAGCTCCCGAGCGCAAGGACGACTTCGCCTGGGAGAACCAGCAGGTCGCTTACCGCATCTACGGCCCCGCGCTCGAAGCCACCGGCGAGATCACTTCCGGCATCGATGTCTGGTCCAAGCGCGTTCCGAACTTTGTCATCGACAGCTTTTACACGCGCGACGCGGAAGGCGCGCGCACGCACAATCCGGCGCTCTCCTATCACAAGGACAATGGAGTAGGTCTCGATTCCTACGAGGTGGGCAAGAGCCGCGGGTGCGGCGGGACTGCTGTTTTTGCTGACGGCAAGCTCATCGTGTCAAAGAACTACACGAAGCTGCACATGCTCGCCGATGGGCCGATTCGCTTCTCTTTCGAAGTAACCTATGCACCATGGAATGCGAACGGGGTGATGGTCACCGAGACCAAGCGCATCACTCTCGACGCCGGCACGCACATGAACAGGATCGAGTCGAGGTACACTTTCGACGGTGCTTCGACCCTCGACCTCGGCGCCGCCATCGCCGTGCATCAAGGAGCGAGCGCGGAGTTTCCCGTTGAAGGCAGCATCGCCTCCGTCTGGGATACGCCGCAGACTCCTTCAGCAGGAAGAATCTCCACCGGCCTCGTCGCCGATCCGCAGCAGCACGCCAAGACGATTGATGCAGCAGGCCACGCGCTCTTGATCTTCACCCGTCACTCCGGCGAGCCGTTCACGTATTTAGCCGGCTCCGGCTGGTCGAAGGCCGACATGCCCACAGCGGCTGAATGGGACAGCTATCTCAAGCTGCAACTGGAGATGCTGGGGCATCCAGTTACAACGCGCTGGTCGAAGCGGTGAGTGGGATTTGCTTCGCGAGTTAGCGCCGCTTCGCGGAGTCAGCGAGTCAGCAAGTTAGCGGATGCATCAATCGTGGCGAGCCTGTGCCTCGGTGCGGAAGGCATCCAGGTTGGTGAAATGGGGAAGAATTTGTCTCAGGCGTCGCGGCGGCGGCGTTGGTGGGTCGATGGAATCCCCATATCTTCGCGGTACTTGGCCACGGTGCGGCGCGTGAGCTGAATGCCCTGCACTTGCAGCAGCGCGGCGAGCTGGTCGTCGGTCATGGGGTGGCGCGCATCTTCGTCTTCAATCAGCTTTTTCACCTTGCGCTTCAACACCAGCAGCGGCGTGTCGGCGCCTTCGGGGCCGTTCGAGCCCTCGGAGAAGAAGAACCTGAGCTCGATGACACCCTGCGGGGTGTGCGCGTATTTATTGGCCACCGCGCGGCTCACCGTGGAGGGGTGAACGCCGATCTCTTCCGCCACTTCCTTGATCATCATGGGGCGCAGCGCTTCCACGCCCTGGTCCAGAAATTCTCTTTGCCGGCGGACAATCACTTCACAGGTGCGCAGGATCGTGCTCTTGCGCTGGGCAATGTTGCGCATCAACTGCATGGCGGAGCGGAAGCGCTCTTTCACATAATCTTTAACTTCTTTATCGGTGTTCTGGGCCGTGAGCATGCGCCGGTAGCGGGAGCTGAGCCGCAGGCTGGGCAGGTCCTCCTCGTTCATGGCGACCTCCCACTCCGCGCCACGCTTCACAAACACCACATCGGGCTCGATGAGCCGCGTCTGCTCGCGGTTATACTGGCGGCCGGGCCGCGGGTCCAGCGTACGGATGAACTCGACGCCGGCGCAGGCTTCGGCGTGCGGGACCTGGAGCGCGCGGGCCAGATCCTTCACGTCGCGCTTCTGCAAGAGTTGCAAATGGTCGGCTACGATCAGCGCCGCCACTTCCATGCAGCGGCGCCGCTCTTCCAGGCGGGCATCGGCCTCGACGCGGAAGCTGCCATGGGGGTCCTCAACTGCGGACGGGACCGGAGACGGGATTGGGGCTTGGGCCGGAGCTGCGGAAGCGGCGATGGCGAAGCCCGGCTGCGATGCCTGCCGCGCATACAAATGGGAAAACTCCTGCTGTTGCGCCGTAATCTGGATGAGCAGGCACTCGCGCAGGTCTCTCGCCCCCACCCCGGCCGGGTCAAGATGCTGCACCAGGTCGATGGCGCGGCGCACCAGTTCGAGAGCGGCCTCGGGATCGGGCACTTCACGCGCCGCCCGGTCATGGGTCTCGCCGGTCAGGCGCAGGGCCCCGGCCAGTTCGTCGTCGTCCGCGGCCAGGTAACCATCCCCGTCCAGGTTGCCGATCACGTACTCAGCCGCTTCGTGCAACCGCGTCTCCAGCGTCAGCGCTCCCAGTTGCCACGCCAGGTGATCGGAAAGGCTCGTAGGCTGCGAGAGGAAGTGCTCGAACGACGGCCTTTCGTTCTCTTCGTATTCCGGCTGGGTGCGATAGCCGGGGTCCAGGTAGTCCTGGAAGTACGATCCGAAGTCCACTTCTTCAAAGGAATCCTTAGCTGGAGCCGCCGGCTCCGCGACCACGCCCTGATCCGGCCGCTCCGACAGCTCAATGCGGTCGAGCCGTTCCTGGCGCTCCTGCCGGCCCGCAACCTCATCCAGCATCGGAACCGTTTCGTCAATCTCTTCCAGGACGGGATTTTCAACCATCTCGGCATCGATCATCTCCTTCAGCTCGAGCTTGTTGAGCGCCAGCACACTGACCATCTGCATCAGGCCCGGGGTGAGGACCTGGCGTTGCGACACCTTGAGCGACATTCTGGGTTGCAGCAGCGCCATAAATGGGACTTCTTCCCTGTTTCGACTTACTCCAAGTGTACTTGCGCGAGAATGGAGCTTAAGGTCAAATTAACCCACATCGACCCCGTCGTGCCAGATTAGGCAACGAACATTATGGGAATCGAAGCGTGGACTTTCGTATGCCATCTCATTCGCGCAGGGTATTGACAAACCGCGTTTCTGTGCTCCCCGTCACGCCTGCGGCCCATCAACCAAGCGAGAAACCCTCGCCCAGATAGACGCGCCGCACTTCCACGTCGTTGCCCAGCTCGTGCGGCGTGCCGGCGCGGAAGATCTTTCCTTCCGCAATAATGTACGCCCTGTCGGTTACGCTCAGCGTCTCGCGCACGTTGTGGTCGGTGATCAGGATTCCGATCCCGCTGGCCTTCAGGTCAAAAATGATCTTCTGCAACTCCAGCACCGCAATCGGATCGATGCCGCTGAAAGGCTCATCCAGCAGGATAAAGCTTGGCTGGATGCACAGGCAACGGGCAATTTCCACCCGCCGCCGTTCCCCGCCGGAGAGCGCATAGCCCCGCGTGGTGCGGACGTGGCCCAGGTTCAGCTGGTGAATCAGCCGCTCGGTCCGGGTGCGGCGTTCCTTGCTGCCCAGCGGCTGCGCCTCGAGCACCGCCAGGATGTTCTCCTCCACGGTCAGTTTGCGAAATACCGACGGCTCCTGGGGCAGATAGCTGATGCCGAAGTTGCGCGCCCGCAGATACATGGGCACACGCGTGATTTCCGTCTCATCCACCATCACGCGGCCGGTCTCAGGCTGCACCAGGCCCACGATCATGTAGAAGCTGGTCGTCTTGCCGGCCCCGTTCGGCCCCAGGAGGCCGACCACTTCCCCGCGCGAGATGCGCAGGTCCACGCCCCGCACTACCTGCCGTCCCTTGTAGCTCTTGCCGATCCCCTCGGCGATCAGTGTGTTCATTTATTTCCTAAACTTGCTCCCGCCGCTACTTCTGAGTGGTGGTTTCCGTTTTTGTCCTGCTTCCGCCGCCTTCGATGCTGACACTATCATCGCGGCTATGGAAGATCAAAGCCGCACCGGTGACGTTGCCCCGCACCGGGTCGGTCATGCGGGGCGGGGCGGCAGCGGTCCCAGTCAGCACATACTCTTCTGTCTCGCCCGTGTACACCAGTTGCTCGCCTGTCCCGCGCCGCCCCCCGGAGGTTACCACCACGTGTCCGCGCGCCGTCATGCGATCCACCTGCGCGGAACCGCCGTCCTTGCCGGCGTGGTTGCCCGGCGGCAGCAGAAGAAGCTCAGCCTCATCGGATCCGGACGTCGCGGTGGGCGTCTCGGCTACCACCGTTCCCAGCGCGCCGCCGCGCATCACCGCCTTGTGCTCGGCGTCGGAGTACTTCAGGTCGCCCCCGCGCACCCGGATCACCGACGGCGTGGGCGACTTGCCCGTCGAGTTCTTGCCAACGACTTCCCCGCCCGCCGAATCCCGGCCCGATGCGTTCCCCGCCGGCTTGCTCGATCTCGAGCCCGCCTCAAGCCCGCCCGTGCTCAGCAGCACTGCCTTCACCGGCTCCGCCGGATCGGTGCTGGTGGCCACCAGCGTCTGCTTCGCGCGGTCAAGCACAATCACCGGCCCGGCCACGGAATTGGCCTGCTGCCACATGCGCGCATGTCCACGGAACGTGGCTACGCTGTCCCCGCCTGACCCATGGCTCAGCTGAGCCTCGGCCGCTACTACGTGCGTGGGACCTTTTCCGCCCAACGCCAAATTGCCCTGGCCCGTACCATCCCCGCTGTTTCCCGCTGTGCTCTGCTCACCGGTCTTCCCTGAACTCGCGGCCTTGTCCGACCCGGAATCCAGCCACGTGGCCTTCACGTTCCCGTGAGCGAACGCGTCTCCCGACGCATGGGAAACGTCGATCTTGTCTGCCG
>Ga0182024_10012615_pt1 | contig 16677 bp, 14 predicted proteins | sample P32metaG_FD_120480 | JGI IMG/M metagenome (GOLD analysis project Ga0182024, IMG submission 120480) | Permafrost microbial communities from Stordalen Mire, Sweden - P3-2 metaG (Illumina Assembly) | ecosystem: Environmental > Terrestrial > Soil > Wetlands > Permafrost | place: Sweden: Stordalen... | reverse complement strand
CAGGTCGGTCTGGCGCGATAAAAACGCCGGTATCTGCAGCACATCGCAAACCTCCGCCACGGGGGTGGCCTGCGCGCTCTCATGAATATCGGTCAGCACCGGCACGCCAAGCTCTTTTTTTATTTTTCCGAGTATGCGCAGGCCCTCGACCATGCCCGGGCCGCGAAATCCTTTCACTGAAGACCGATTGGCTTTGTCGAAGGAAGCTTTGAAGATGTACGGTATGCCGCAATCACTTGCGATGCGCACAATCTTTTCCGCCATTGCGCAGGCATGCGACTCCGACTCGACTACGCACGGCCCGGCAATCAAAAACAGCGGATTGTCGCCGCCCAGGCGCAGCCCTCCCAGTGCAACTTCCCGTATCCCGTTCATTTCCGGTGTTTGTGTCATGCAGGGAATTCAAGATATCACGAAGCTTGCGTGCTTCGTCATGCGCACAAGTCCCTAAGATGACTCGTTGTAGGTCTTGTCGGGGTCGGCCCGCAGCGGACGGGTCGTTTCAGGCCAGCAGTAATCGGACACATTGGACCAACTGGGCCATACCATTTGGTTTCGACAACACGGCGTCAACGCCGAGGGCGGAGGTTAACGAATGGCCCACGTTTTCGCTATACATGGTGAATAAAATTATTTTCGTGGTGGGCATTCTTTTTTTGAGGATTGATGCCACCTCTGCACCATTCATCTTCGGCATGCTGAGGTCCAACACCACCACATCCGGCTTGCAGCGATCGGCCTCTTCCAGAGCTTCCAGCCCGCTGGAAGCTTCCGCGCAAACCTCGATATCGTTGGCCTCTTCGAGGAAGGCCCGCAGCACTTCGCGGACAATGCCGCTGTCGTCGGCAATCAAAATCTTTTTGGCCATCGAGCGTCAAATAATGTGGTTTCTTTTCGACGCCCTCAATACATGAAATACCTTACGTAGGGTAAGACACAGTCGGAAGGCAGCGCGCTCAGTGCTCCTCGATTTTGTGTCGACCTGTAACACATCGGCAAATTCTTATGGCACGATCGCGGTCACTTCGCCGGAATACTTGCTCTCTTCATTGGCCGCATTTAAGGCCGTCACCACGTAGTAGTACGTCTGCCCCGCCTGGACATTGGTGTCCGTGTAGGTGCTGCTGGTCAGCGGTGCGGCGTTCCGTTTCGTAAACGGGCCGCTGGCCGATGTGCCGGAATACGCGTTAAACCCAGTCACTCCCGCGGCTCCGCCCGCCCATGATAGATCCACGTAGTGCGCGGCGTCCGACGTGACGCCCGTGCCCGTCAAAGAAATGTCCGTCGGGGAGTTCGCCGCGCTGCTGCTTACCGTCACTCTGCCAGTGGAAGTTCCAGTGGCAGACGGGTCAAACGTGGACGTCAGCGTGGTGGACTCGCCCGGCGCCAGCGTGGTCCCGTTAGATCCCGAGGCATTAAAGCCCGCGCCTGCCACCAGCACCTGATAAATCGTTACGTTGGCGTTACCGGCGTTCGTCAGGGTAATGCTTCGCGTGCTTCTGCTGGCCACGCTCACCTGCCCGAAATTCAGGATGCTGGCGCTGGACTTCAGGACCAACGTTCCGGCCGCCGCTACTGTTAACGACGCCGGGTTGCTGGTCACGCTGCCCGCCTCGTTGCTCACTAGTACCGTAAACTCAGGAACTTTGCCTGCCGTTCCGCTAGAACCCGCAGACACCACCATCGCAGCCGTCGTCGATGGCGTGGTGTAACTCGCCCCGGTCGCGCCGCTGATTACCGCGCCATTCTTCCGCCATTGGTAGCTCAAGGTTGACGTGCCCGACGCGGTCACCGAGAACGTTGCCGCTTGCCCCGCCGTCACCGTGGTACTCACCGGCTGTGTCAGGATCACTGGCGCGGCCGCTGCTTCGGGAGCCTCCGTCGTAGTCTTGGCCTTCTGCGCGATCGCCCCGCATCCAGCGGTCAGCATCGCCGCGGCGAGGAGTGAAGCCACTAAACTTTTTTGTATGTTTTGCACTATAAGTCCCCATTCGTCTCGTGCTGGTCCGCTTAGCCTGGGCTGTGAAGTTCGCAGCCAAGCGCGTACCGGTCATTATTTGAACTGCATGTTTTTTTCTTGGAACCTGGCCCAGTTGTTTGCTCGGAAGAACTTCAAGGGTGGGGGAGTATCCGAAGCAACCGAAGAATACGGTGCAGCACCGCGCGGTGGCTACCGGTCAGAGGAACAGAATCAGTTCAGTCGCAGTTTCCCTGTTATGGCACGCCGGCCGTGCCCACTGGACCATGACCAGTTCGATAGGACAGGTCGGCGCTGGGAGCCTCTGCAGCTCCGGCGATTGCAGCCGGCTCTTCAGTAGTTCAATGATTTCTAATTCAGAATCGGCGAGGATGTAATGATCGGCGGGAAGTCTCACTTACGTAATAGAAGGTTTCTCCACTGACAAGGAATTTCCAGTGGTGCGGTCAGGTTCTGTTTAGCCTAAGCTCCGCCCGGAAGTCGGCGGTAAGCTCCAACAACCTTCCAACCCCGCGCAAAAGGACTTTGGAGCTTTTGCATTTTCACTTCTCGGAGTAGATTATTTTCCCGGTTCGGATGGTATAGCGCACCTTGGAGAATGCTGTGGCATCCTGCGCAGGATCCGCGCGTAGAACAACAAGGTCGGCATCCATCCCTTTGGCGATGCGTCCACTGTGAGCGGAGTAGCCGAAGCGCTGGGCCGGATTAGTGGTAAGCGAAGCAAGGATTTGCTGGAAGGTCATACCAGCCCGGGACATCCACGTGCATTCTTCGGAAGTGTCGAACCGTTCAATGTAGCCGACGTCCGTGCCGAACAGGATTTGCCCTCCTACTTGAGAGAAGGCCCTTAACTGCTCGGCTGCCTTGCTCATTCCTTTGTTGAGTTCATCAGGGTCGCTGCCCTTGTACTCGACATCCCACAAAGTGAGCGTGGGGGTGAGGGCCATCTTGGCGGCCTTCAGGCGTTCGGCGAAAGCCGGACTCCATAGACTGTCGGCCGCGGTAGTGTGAGCAAGAATATCTGCCCCGCTCTGAAGGGCTACTTCGATTCCTTGATTGTTAGACACATGGGCAAAAACAGGTTTTCCGGCACGGTGAGCTTCAGCGACGATCGCACGAGCCAAGTCTAAAGGCATGGTCAAGATGCCATCTTGCTCGATGGAATTGGCAAAAATCTTGATGCCGTCAGCGCCGTCGCGGATTTGCTGGCGCACGCGCTCCTGCGCTTGCGTAGCGGATTCGACCTCGGGAATGTGGATGTGATTGGCTTCGAGAAACCCCTTTACGTATATGGGCGTTCCACCTTTTATCCAGAATGGCTCCCCGACGGTAAGAATCCTTGGCCCTTTTACTTCTCCGCTTTCTATACGGCGGCGGATGAGAGTGGTGTTGTCCAGCACAGACGCAATGTCAAAGACGGTAGTAAATCCCCAGCGCGTGAGCATTTCTTGCAGGTGTGATGCGATCTGCTCCGAGGAGAGTTTTTCTGCATGGAGCAGCCCCGGTATAAGGATATGTACGTGGCTGTTCCAGAAGCCAGCAGTCACAACCAATCCCTTGCACTCGATGACCTCCGCATGGGGCGGGATTTTGATGGCGGCACTGGGCCCGACGGCAAGAATGTGACCGTCATGTATAAGGACTGTGCCATTTTCAATTGGCTGGTCTACCGACGAGGGATAAATCTTTGCGCCGATCAAGGCGAGGTCAGCGGCACGACTGAGGTCACACGCAAAAAGTATCCACAACACAAGAAGAGCTGGAGTGAATCGGAGTAGCATATTCTCGATATTACGCTCTCAAAATCGAGGTTGTTCCAAAGAACTTCTTAGAGGTGGTTGTCTTCGCAACCTGCGGGATCGGGAATTACAACGCGCATACATGGAGGCAAAGCCTGGCTCGAACTTATCTGGCGAGGCGAGGAGGCTGATGGCGGGCCGGTGCCGATGCAGGAACTGATCCACTAGCGAGTTTCTATGGGCTATGGGGAAGCTACTTCAGGTTGATTTCGATATTGGAGACATCTTTATTGACCTGCGAGGAGACTTCTTCAAATCGCGGCTTGTGATGGCCGTTGAGGGCGCGCCAGAATCCGCTGGGCTCCTTGGGCCCGAACATGCCCATGTCGAGCACGCCGTTGCCATTGCGATCTTCGAAGGAGCTGAGCGCCCAGCGGCCGGCGGGAACTTCAAACTCGAAGACCGGGTCGGCCCCGGCTGCGATTTTGTGTTGCTGCAGGGGGTGCTGCAGGAAACCGTCGGCCTGCCACAGTGCCACGTACACATTATTTTTACCCGACGAACCCGCTATTCGTCCGGAAAGCTTGAACGTCTCCGCTGCGGGCGCAGTCGCCGACGCATCCGCCGTTGCAGAGGCGCTAGCCGACGAGGCGGTGGTCGCCGCCGCAGCCGTCTCCGCCGTGCCGCCCGCGTTAGCCGCGCCAGCGGCGGCACTTGTCCCGGTTCGAATCGCGGCTACCAGCAGCACTGCCGACACAACAATGCATCCCGCCCACACCGCGCGCTTCATGGTCTCTCCGTGCTCCAGGTTCGAGTCTCATGTATAAGGACGCACGGAGGGCGATCCGAATAACACCTTTTTTTTATGCCTAGGGAATTAGTTTTGGTCGCTACGCCGATATGGGGTGTGGAGATTTTAGCAACTACCGGGCAGCCGGGCCGGCTATCGCAGGCGTTCGCAGACAAGAGGCTCAAGCGCTGGTGCGCGAGGCGCGCTTTCCTGGAGCCGGCGCCGCGTCGCCAATGTGGCGCGCGATCTCGGCCAACAACTGGGAATCGTTCCAGGGCTTCTGGAGAAACGCTTTAGCGCCGGCTTTGAGGGCGCGTTCTTTATTGCCGCGAGCGTCGCGCGCCGACACCACGATAACTGGAATCAGCGCGAGATAAGTGTTCAAGCGGAAGCGCTCCATGACCACGAAGCCGTCGCCGGCCGGAAGCCCGAGATCGAGAATGACCAGGTCGGGCTGGTGTTTGCGGGCTTCGCTGATTGCCGACAGGGAATCGGCCGCAAAATACGTTTCGTAGCCATGCGCCTTAAGCAACACGTGATAGCCCAGGCGGACATCAGCATTATCCTCCACCACCAGAATTTTTTTGTTGTTCACGACGAAGCTACCTCCTGCGTTAGTTTGGGATGCATGGACTATTCCAGATTTGTGGCGATGCTGGTGACCACATTTTCCAACGAGCCCCAATCGTCTGGAGGAAAGGGTTCGAGCATGGTGTAGAACACGTTGAGCTTGGGGCCGGTGCCTGCCACGCCGGGAAGCCGTTCGAATTGCTCACGAATCCTGCTGGTGAGCACGGACGCGCCTGTGTCGTCGGCAAACGCAGCCACGAAAAAGCGGTGCAGGTCCGCGCTGGAACTCATCTTGGGCAAGAGCACGTCGAGATTCGGCAAGAGGCAACGCTACATCAGGTTGCGAAGTTCGCGCGACCATTCGCGCTCGACTTCTTCGGAAGCGAAGGCGGCGTCGCGCGCGCTCATTTCGGCGACCACCAGGGCCATGGACTTGGCTGGCCAGTCGTCGCCTTTGCGCAACGGAGCCATCAGGCTGGTCAGGGGAAAAATCGGCAACGTAAAGGAAAACACGGTGCCTTTTCCTGGTTCGTTTTTGACCCAGATCAATCCGCCCTGACGATTCACCAGTTCTTTGCAGATGAACAGGCCGAGACCCAGGCCAGAGCGGCCGCGGTCGCCTTGTTCCGATTCCTGGTACAGGCGCTCGAAGATGCGCTCGGCGTTTTGGGGTTCGATGCCGCGGCCGGTATCGGAGATTTCGAAGAACACGAACTTCGCGTCGCGCTCGTGGGGGCCGACCTGCACCACCACGGTGCCGCCGGGCGGCGTAAATTTTATGGCGTTGTCGATGCGAATGATCAGCGCCTGCCGGACGCGCTGGGGATCGGCGTAGGCAAGCGCAAGGTTAGGTGCGACTTCGGAAAAAAGCGTGATACCTTTTGCGCGTGCGCTGCCTTGCAGAGTGGTTATCGCGTCGGTGACGGCATCGAGCACGGACATGCGTTCCGGGTCGACGCTGAGTTTGCCGGTTTCGAGACGCGTGACGTCCAGCAAATCGTCGATCATGGATTGCAACTGGCCAATATTGTTCAGCACGATCTGCTGATATTCGCGTTGTTCGGTATTGAGTTCGCCGGCGATGCCGCCGAGTAATATGGTGGTGAATTGTTTTATGGCGGTGAGCCAAGAGCCCAGCTCGTGTGAAACGTGCGAGAGAAATTCGTCTTTGAAACGCAATTGGTCCTGGCGAAGTTTTTCGGTGATTTTTTCGGCTGCCTTGCGCGCGGTGAGATCGTCGTTCAGTGTCAGGACGCGCATCGGCGCGCCGTCGGTGCCGCGCTGCAGGGCCCAACGCGTGCCGACATTGAGCCGCAGGCCTTCCCTGGTGCACTGGGTCACCTCGCCTTCCCAATAGTCGTGGAGCAACAGTTGGGCCTGAATTTCCTCCGCAGTGGTAGCTGATTCTGTTTTGAGAAAATCCGAAGCGATTTTGCCGATGGCCAGCGCGGCGGGCCAGCCGTACATGAGTTCGGTGCCACGATTCCAGGACAGGATGCGGCCTTCGAAGTCATTCAAAATGACGGCGTCGTGGGCGAATTCCAGCAGCGCGCCTTGTTGCGAGAGAATCAAAGTCTGCTGCATGAGCGTTTCGGTTCGTTCAGCGACGCGTGTTTCCAGAGTGTCGGCAAGCCGGCGGATTTCGAGTTCGGCTTCGCCGCGCAAACTGAACTCCACATTCATGCGGTGCGCGTTGGACCACACCAGCAGAGAGAACACGACGACGTTGGCGGTGGCGAACAACGGCAGATCCAGTTCGGTGCCGTAGAGGCCGGCGAATTGGCCCTGCAGGCGAATCCAACCTAGAAGATAAGGAACGATGAAAACCGCGGGCAGGAGACGGCGCGCCATTAAACTGCCGGAACCAACTCCGGTGAGCTCGCGGGCGATGCCACTATCCGGGCGCGCGAAAAAAATTGCGGCGCTCAGCAAAAACAAAGTAACGGAGGTGTGGACCGCGACGTGTGGGCGAGGTGAAATTCCGTAGCCTGCGCTGGCGTGGTAAATGTAGCCGCTGATGGTGGTGAGCGCGATCAGCGCGGACCACAAACTGAGAAGTTGCGCGGGGCGCTGGCTGCGCTCGGTCTTCCAGTTGAGACTCAGCAGCGCCAGCCCGATGGCCAAAATGGCGGCGGCGGTGGCCGGCACCATACGTCCGGGGACATCAGTACCCACGCTGTCAGGGAGTTCTTTGAATAGGAATTGGTCGATGCGGAAGTCCACGGACAAAAAATATTCGGTGAGCGTGGCGGCGCTGATCAAAATAACGAGAACAGCAAGGAAGTAACCCCCGATTTTTCCCCATGCCGGAGATTTTTGCGACCGTAGCAGCCACAGAGAGAAAGCGGAAACAATGAAGGCCAAGGCGGTGTTGGGCTTCATGGTTATCTGGCCGGGCAGCGCGGATTTTAGTATTTCAATGTGAAAGGCCCAGCCAAACAAGACCGCGCCGCCGATAGCAGCGGTGGCTGCGGCTGTGACCCAGGAATAGGTATGCCAGGCGCTGAAAAACGCGCACTTCGGAATCCGAAATTTCAGGTCGCAAAGAAATTCCAATTCAGAGAGGGAGAACCGGCAGTTCACGGTGACGAATTTCCAGAAGGGAATTGTAGTGTGACGGAAGACGGTCCGCGGACAAATCGATTCAGAAAGCTAAGCGCTCAAAAGGCTAACTGCAACCGGAGAGAGTCGGTTTCGGAAATTCTGCATTGAAAGCTGCGAGGAACCGAGAGGGAGTTGCGGAGATGTATGCGCATCGATAACAGAAACGTTGCGCTGATTGGCAAGGGTGTGAAACTTGGAGTGGCAGGACGCGCAAGGTTTCGATTTTTGATTTTTTTGTATCGATCGTTCGCAATTGACAGTTGCTTGCATTGCATCCATAATTCCTTGTACGTCACTCCTGCGGAGGACAAACAAGTTCGCGCCTGAACCCGCGGACTGCACGGATGGCGCCAAAATATATTTTTGTTACCGGCGGTGTTGTTTCCTCACTCGGAAAAGGCGTCGCTGCCTCCTCCATAGGTTGTCTCCTCGAAAGTCGCGGCTTCAAAGTCACCCTGCAAAAATGCGACCCGTACCTGAACGTCGATCCGGGGACGATGAGCCCGTTTCAGCACGGCGAAGTATTTGTCACGGAAGATGGGGCGGAAACCGACCTCGACTTGGGCCACTACGAGCGCTTCACGCATGCCAAACTATCGCGCGACAATAATTGGACGACCGGGCGCATCTACGAAACGATTCTGACGAAAGAGCGGCGCGGCGATTATTTGGGTAAAACCGTGCAGGTCATCCCGCACGTAACCGACGAAATCAAAGCGACGATCAAGAAGGTTTCCGAAGGCGTGGATGTGGTCATCGTGGAAATCGGCGGGACGGTCGGCGACATCGAGTCGTTGCCATTTCTCGAAGCGATTCGCCAAATGCGGCTGGAACTGGGTTTCGAGAATACCTTGTTCGTGCACGTCACTTTGGTGCCGTACATTGCGGCAGCCGGAGAACTGAAAACCAAGCCCACGCAGCACAGCGTGAAAGAAATGTTAGGCATTGGAATCCAGCCGGACATTCTGTTGTGCCGCAGCGACCGCCACATTCCCGAAGACCTGAAGAAGAAAATCGCGTTGTTTTGCAACGTCGCGGAATCCTGCGTGATTTCCATGCAGGATGTGGACACGATTTACGCAGTTCCGGTGGAACTCGCGAGAGAAGGACTGGACGCAGAAATCCTGCACCATTTAAAGCTGACGGAAAAACCAGCGAACATGCAGCCGTGGCTCGACCTGGTGCAGCGTCTGCATCATCCCGCAGGCGAAGTGCGCATCGCGGTGGTCGGAAAGTACGTGCAACTGGAGGATGCGTACAAAAGTCTGCGTGAAGCGCTGCTGCACGGCGGCCTGGCGCACCAGCATAGAACGGTTCTGGAATGGATCGAGGCGGAGGAAGTTGATTCAGCGGAAACGGCGGCGGAGCGATTGCGCGGTTTCGATGGGATTCTGGTACCCGGGGGATTCGGGAAGCGCGGAATTCAAGGAATGGTGCATACCATCCAGTATGCGCGGGAAAACAAAGTGCCGTTTTTCGGGATTTGCCTGGGCATGCAGTGCGCCACCATTGAATACGCACGCGATATGGCCGGCTTAAAGACGGCCGACAGCACCGAATTTGAGCCGCAGACTCCGCATCGCGTGATTTACAAATTGCGCGAACTGCTGGGTGTGGACGAAATGGGCGGCACCATGCGACTGGGCGCGTGGCCTTGCAAACTCGAATCCGACTCGCTTGCGGCACAAGCTTACGGCAAAACAGAAATCAGCGAGCGGCATCGCCATCGCTACGAATTCAATCGCGATTACGAAAAAACTTTGCTAGGGGCCGGACTGCGGATCACCGGCCGGACACCCGACGAAAATTACGTGGAGATTATTGAAGTTCCAAACCACCCGTGGTTTCTGGGCTGCCAGTTCCACCCGGAATTCAAATCCAAGCCACTAGAACCACACCCGTTGTTTGCGGCGTTTATCGGCGCTGCTCTGGAGCACAAACGACAGAAGGCGCGCCCAACGAGCGTGCACGCCCAGCAGACGGAGCCGGCGCATGCGACCTTATTGCGCGCCAGCCCGAGCGTCAACGCTTAATATATTATTGCGGCGCTAAAAAGCGCCGCCGATTTGCGGAATCCCTCTATACTTCCCACCATGAGCCAACCAAAAAATTGGCGCCGCGGGCGCAATCAGCTATTTATTGCCGTCGCGATGGTAGCAAGCCTGTTTTATGCTGCCGGTCATTTCTATCTTTACGGTCAAGACAAGTCAGATTTCCCCGACGGGTACGATGCCATACAGACTGCGCCGGGGAGCCATAAGGTGATTTTCGAGAATGCATTTGTGCGCGTGCTGGAGGTTACCGTGCCGTCGGCGGGCACGACCATACCCATGCATCATCACCGCTGGCCGAGTTTTTTTCTGGATTGGGATACAGGTGGCGGATCGCCGCATATTCGTTATCACCGGGCGGACGGCAGCCTCAGAGATATCCCGAGCCACGAAGAACCGATCCATGCGGGTGAGTGGAGCGTGCACTGGATGAACCCTGAACCGATGCATGCCATCGAGGTGGTTGATAAACCGAAGAGCGCCATTCCGCTGTCCGGCGCTCCATCCAGCTTGCGGGTTGAAATTAAATGCCACCTGTGAAACCTGCCAGCTTGGCGAAGTAGGTTATAATACGCTAACCCACCCGTGGCAAAAAGCAAACTGCAGGTCACTCAAAAGCGAGCGAACAGGAATTGCCAGACAGATTGTTCGCAGAACGTCGCACCCCGTTAATCGATTTTGCAAAGCAAAAGCGCGCCGTGACCGGGTTTTTAGATCAAGCGCTTTCCTGAACGTCTACCTTGCCTACCCGATGTACGTTTTAACGCGTGCTTTTATCATCGAGGTGAGGCTGGTCATGCGTCAGAAGACAAAAAATTTGCTTGGTATTGGGACACTTGCGGCAATTGCGTATGCAACGGCGAAGACCGTGGCGAGACGGTCACGCGTTTTTGAGCTGAGAGACAAGGTGGTGCTGATCACCGGTGGCTCCCGCGGGCTGGGATTGGTGCTCGCGCGGGAGTTTGCGAAGCGTGGCTCGCGCATCGCAGTTTGCGCGAGAAATGAAGAAGAACTCGAGCAGGTGGCCGAGGAATTTTCGTGGATGGGCGAAAATTTTATGGCGGTGAGCTGCGATCTCACGGTGCGCGAGAGCGTGGAGAACATGGTGATTCAGGTGGAGGCGCTGTTGGGGCCGGTGGAAGTGCTAATCAACAACGCGGGAACGATCATCGTTGGGCCCATCGATAATCAAAACGTCGAAGCGTTTGAAGATGCTATGGCGACCAATTTCTGGGGGCCGCTATACGCCACGTTCGCGGTGATGGAAGGAATGAAGCGCCGCAGGCAAGGACGCATAGTGAATATAGCGTCGCTGGGCGGAAAAATTGCTGTGCCGCACCTGCTGCCGTATTCGGCAAGTAAATTTGCGCTGGTGGGTTTGAGCGAAGGGCTGCGCGTGGAGCTGGCGAAGGACAACGTGCGGGTGACCACCGTGTGTCCGGGTTTGATGCGCACGGGCAGCCCGAGAAACGCAGATTTTACGGGACAAAATCGCAAAGAGTACGCGTGGTTTACGGTGAGCGATTCTTTGCCGGTGGTGGCCGTGGATGCAGAAACGGCGGCAAGAAAAATCGTAAACGCGAGCATTTATGGCGATCCGGAATTGATTCTGGGCGCGACGGCCAAGCTGGCCACCCTGGTCCATGCGCTAATGCCTGACACTTTGAATGACATCATGACGTTCATCAACACGGCGCTGATGCCTGCGCCGGGCAACTCGGGCGCGCTGGGCAAAAAGGGCTACGCCAGCGAAACAAAGATTACGAGAAGAGGGCTGACGGTGCTGACGCGCGTCGCGGAAATGACGAATAACCAGCTGTAAATTCTGAATACTTCCATATCGACGCAATCGCTGAAATAACTTACATCCGCGCGCAAATATCACATCCCGGCGTACGCGAAGCATTTTTGTGCGCGCCAACATTTAGGTTGTTAGAATCCGGCGATCAGGAGGCGACACATGATCTCCGGCGCGCACGTAATTCTCTACAGCAAGGACGCAGAGCGGATCGCAATTTCTTTCGCGACGTTTTGAATTTCAAATCAGTGGATGCAGGGCACAAATGGCTGCTCTTCGCGCTGCCGCCGGCTGAAGCTGCATTTCATCCGGCAGAAGACAACAACCGGCACGAGCTTTATTTGCTGTGCGACGACCTTAGAGCAGAAATTGCGGCGCTGGCGAAGAAGGGCGTGACGGGTTCGGCGGTGAAAGAAGAGCGCTGGGGGTCCATTACCAAGCTGCGGCTTCCTGGTGGAGGGTACATTCAATTGTATGAGCCGAAGCATGTTACGGCCATCGGCCGCGGATAAGACAGGTCACTCCTTATCTCGCTTGAATAATATTGCTACGGAAAGTACTCCAATCGGAACAATAGCGCGGTGCGCTAAGATGAAGCGGCGATGCGAAACACGCGTGTGGTGCTCACTGCACTTGGCGGACCAGAAGTATTCAAAATAATTGAAGAAGAAGTGCGCGAGCCCGGTGCGGGCGAAGTGCGCGTGCGGATTGTGGCGTGCGGAGTGGCGTTTGCAGATGTGTTGATGCGGCGCGGGCTATATTCTCCGGTGCCTCCGCTGCCGTATTCTCCTGGTTACGACATTGCGGGGGTAATCGAGTCTTGCGGACCCGGGGTTACGCAATGGAAGGTTGGCGAGGCGGTTGTGGCGCTGACCGGCACGGGCGGCTATTCGCGGTACATCGTGTTGCCGGAATCGGAATTGGTGCGGGTGCCCGCTGAGCTTGGCGCGGGAGGGGTCGATCCCGCGGAAGTGGTGAGCCTGGTAGTGAACTACACCACCGCATACGAATTGATTCATCGCGTCGCGAAATTGCAGCGGGGCGAAAGCGTGCTGATTCATGGTGCTGCGGGCGGAGTGGGAACGGCCGCGTTGCAGCTTGGCAAACTTGCCGGGCTAAAAATGTTCGGCACGGCTTCCAAACCGAAGCATGAACTGGTGGCGGCGCTGGGCGGCATACCGATCGATTATCGCAGCGAGGATTTTGTGCAACGCGCCGCGGGAGTGAATGCCGTGTTCGATCCGGTTGGCGGACGCAACTGGATGCGCTCGTATCGCGCGCTGGGTAAGGGCGGGCGGTTCGTCGGGTATGGAATGTCCGCGGCGATCGAAGGCGGACGACGCAACATGATGCTGGCGGGAGCGAGCTTCGCATGGCTTTGGCTGGTGAAGCTGCTGCCGGGGAAATCGGCACGGTGGTATTCGATTACCACAGAAAAGAAAAAGCATCCGGAGTGGCTTCCCGAAGATTTATCGCGACTGCTCGCGATGCTTAAGGAAAAATCAATCAAGCCGATTGTGTCCGAGCGGTTGCCTCTCCGCGACGCGGCACGCGCACATGAATTGCTGGAGCACGCGGCGGTGAGCGGAAAGATCGTGCTGATGTGCCAGGAATAAATATCGGGGAGTGAATAATGATGACTGTCGATTCGGTGATGACGGAGCTGAAGAAAAAGGGGTCGGAGAAGACGCGCAAGATTTATGCGCGGCACGGAATGGCCACGGACAAGATGTTTGGAGTGAGCGTTGCGGATTTGAAAGTGATGGCGAAGCAAATCAAAGGGCAGCAAGCGCTGGCCTGCGAGCTGTACGCGACGAACAATGTGGATGCCATGTATCTGGCGGGGATGATTGCGGACGGATCGCAGATGAGTCGAAAACAGCTAAACGACTGGGCGGAGAGCGCGTCGGCGTTGCGGATGATTGCAGAGTATACGGTGCCGTGGGTGGCGGTTGAAAACGCTGAGGCTCGCGAGATAGCGATGGAGTGGATCAAGTCGAAGAAAGTTGCGGCGTCGGGGTGGTGCACGTATTCGGGAATTTTAGCGACAAAGCTGGATGAAGAACTGGATCTGGAGGAAATTGAAAAATTATTAGGCACGGTAGCGGCGGGTATTAACAATGCGCAGGACCGTGAGCGCTCCGCGATGAACGCGTTTGTGATCGCGGTGGGGACGTATGCGCGCCCGCTTTTGAAGAAAGCAAAAGCGACGGCACGGCAGATTGGCGAAGTGTCGGTGGATGTGGGGGACACATCGTGCAAGGTACCGCTGGCCAGTGCGTACATTGAGAAGATCGAAAATGCGGGGAGGGTTGGGAAGAAGCGGAAGACGATTCGGTGCTAAAGGAAGATGTTGGGATAGACGAGTTTTGGATGTCCCTCAGGCAGGTCCCTCTAAACAAGTGGAACTCCTCTGAAAGTAATATTCATAAAGTAGTGACAAAAAGCGAGAAACAAAACATCCGCTATCACAGAAGAGGGCGAGGCACTTGGAGTGTTTAGATTTGAGACGGGGCGGTGAAGGCTCCGTTATGCAAGTGATCGGAGTAGTGCCTAAATCTTGCGATGGCGGAACTTTTGGAGGGTTATTGCGGAACTGGATAGTGAGGAGTGCGCTGGGTTGGAGTGATTTCCGCTGGAGCGGGAGTGGCGAATACGTTCGTGCTGAAAACGTTGACAGCGATGGTGTGGAGCTGGTGCTGGCATCCTTTATATATGCTGGTCGCGCCGCTGTGGAGGCGGCTTGCCGGCGTTGACGGAGAGCAGTTGGTGCGCAACTTTGTTGCGGTGGCGGTGTTTTTCTTACCGGGTATTGGTGTCTACCTTATGTGGGCGATTTCCATGGCGGGATGGCCAGAACTCAGGTGGTTATCTCTGAAAAATCAGGAACCCCCTCACAGCCAATTTTAAGTAATGCCCATCTAATTCTTCATGTGCCTGGTGTGTGGTGCATGTGTCCCGGTTGCTTGGAAGTAGCTATTCAATTCGTCCTTTTTCAATTCAGCGTTCGAATTCATCGAGGGTGGGGAAATGAACAGAAATAAATGGAAGGCAAGGGACGGCAGCGTGATTGCGGCAGCCCTGATGTTTTTCGGCAGTGCCATTTTGTTGTGCATCTGTGGCACAGCGGCTTCGGCGCAAGAAAAAACGCAGCAGGCTATGGCCGCAAAGGCTGCGCCTAATGCGTATCAAGTAGCGCGCGAAACGGTGCTCAGCGGAAAAGTTCTGGAGTACAGCGCAACGTCAACGAGCGCTCCGCTGGGAGCGCGTATTTCGTTGCAGACCTCTTCAGGGACCATCAGCGTGCACGCGGGAAATGCGAAGTACATCGCGTCCAGCCACCTGAACTTGCAGGCTGGCGATGCAGTAAGCATTACCGGTGAAAACGTTGCGTTTGGAAACGGGACGGTTTTCGTGGCGCGAGTGATTCAGAACGGCTCCCAAACATTGGCGGTGCGGTCAAAGACCGGCATGCCGCTGCTTCCGACGGCGCGAACCGCGGACGGCACGATTGTTGCACCGGCAGGTGCGCGATGAGGGCTCCCGTGAATAGCAACTCGGCTATGAACAAATTATTGCTGGCCGGCCTGATTTTGCTAGCTTCACTGGCGGCGGCATGCGGCGGGGGAAGCAGCAGCACATCAGGCACGGGCGGCGGAGGCTCAGGAACGGTTCCGCAAGGCGCGACGTATTCGACGTCGAGCGTGAGCGGGACGTATGCGTTCCAAATGAGTGGTTCGGACGGAAGCGGCCTCCCCATTTCACGAATCGGGAGCTTCGTGGCCGACGGACAAGGGAACATCACGGCGGCAATCGAGGACGTCAACGACGGCGGGTCGTCGAGCACGTTTGTATTCACGGCGGCGCCGTCTTCGAACTATACAGTCGGCACGGACGGGAAGGGAGTACTGACGCTGGTACATCCGGACGCAACAGTGGCGGGCGCTGTCGACACATTCACGTTTACCATCGCGCTGAATTCGACATCGGGCGGGCTAATGGTAGAGACGGATGGCTCGTCCACGATGAGCGGCAACTTCCAACTGCAAGCCGTCAGCACCACGTTTGCGGGGTCCTATGCGTTTGATTTTACCGGCGTGGACCTGGGAAGCTCGAATTCCGCGTCGTTCATTGGAGAATTCACAACCAACAGCACCAGCGCGATCACCGGTGGACAGATGGATGTGAACGACGGCGCATCGCCTTCGGGTGTGCTGACAATCTCACCGGGAACGATTACGCAGGATCCCACCAACTTCAGCACCTTTGGCCGAGGAACTCTAAACTTGAGCACCTCGATCAACAGCCAACTACTGAATCTGACCTATGTGTTCTACGTGGTAGACAACAGCCACTTGATTTTCGTGGAAAACGATTCGATCGCGGAAACGAGTGGCTCGGCTATCGCGCAAACGAACGTGCCGACTACGCTGGCGGCATTTCCGGACAGTTTCGTTTTTGCCGTAGGCGGAGGAGCGTTTGGTTCGGGGACATTTGGATCGCTGGCTGGAGTCGGAAGATTCACGGCTAGCGCCAGCGGTGCGATTAGTAACCTGAGCCTCGACGAAGACTTCAGCGGAGGAGTATACACGTTCCCGTTCAGCGGCGGCTTCTCGAATGTGACGTATACGATCGATGCGGGAGGCAGCGGGAGAGGCACGTTGAACTTTACCGACGTAACGCGAAATCAGCCGTTTGTGTTCGTCTTCTACATGGCATCGCCGACGCAAGGGTTCATGCAGGATGATTCCGGCAATGTGGTAGCGGACGGGTCCATCCAGGCGCAGAGCGGGACTTTCAGCGCGTCGTCGATGGCGGGGACGTATGCGGTCAATTGGAGCGGGACGAATCTGTCGACCGGGTTCGAAGAGGACTTTGTCGGCGTGCTGCCCATTTCCAATGCCGCTACCAACAACATTTCCAATGGCGTGGTGGACTTCACCGAACTGGGTGTCGGGAAAATTTATACGGGCATACCGGTGAGTGGACTCTTCACGATACAAGGCGATGGAACATTGGGAGGAGCGAGTGGGAATGCGCTGCAGTTAACTACCGGCGGGAATGTGCCATCGACCACGTTTAATTTCCGCGCTTACCTGGTGAATCAGAATACGATCATCCTGATGGGCGTGGACAGTAATCGCGTG
>Ga0182024_10012614_pt1 | contig 16678 bp, 13 predicted proteins | sample P32metaG_FD_120480 | JGI IMG/M metagenome (GOLD analysis project Ga0182024, IMG submission 120480) | Permafrost microbial communities from Stordalen Mire, Sweden - P3-2 metaG (Illumina Assembly) | ecosystem: Environmental > Terrestrial > Soil > Wetlands > Permafrost | place: Sweden: Stordalen... | reverse complement strand
GTCGGCACCAACCGCGAGAGTCTGCTCGACGACCCCACTTATATCGGCAACCGGCACCCGCGAATCCGCGGGGAGCAATACGACGATTTCATCGCTGCGTACGTCAAAGCCGTGATCAGGCTGTTCCCGCATGCGCTGCTTCAGTGGGAGGATTTCGCGCCCGGCAACGCGCGGCGCATCCTCGAGCAATACCACGACCGGATCTGCACCTTTAGCGACGACATGCAGGGCACCGGCGCGATCACTCTGGCAGCGGCAATCTCCGCCATTCGCGTGTGCGGAACGCCTCTGCGCCACCAGCGAGTCGTCATCTTTGGAGCCGGCACGGCAGGAATAGGAGTCGCCGACCAGATTCGCGACGCCATGGTACGGGACGGGCTTTCCGAGGAGGATGCAGTCAAACGATTCTGGTGCGTTGACCGGCAGGGTTTGCTCACCACGGGCATGGTGGATCAACTACGCGACTTCCAGGTGAATTACGTCCGCGCTGGCGACGAGACTAAGGACTGGAAGCACGAGGCGGGCGGGAACGGCGTTGGTCTGGCCGAGGTAATACGCCGGGTGCAACCTACCATGCTCATCGGCGCATCGACAGCATCCGGCAGTTTCACGGAAGCGATGATTAGAGACATGGCGGCCCACACGGAGCGGCCGATCGTTTTTGTGCTCTCCATTCCGGCGTCGCAGAGCGAGGCAAAACCCGCTGACCTGATTGCCTGGACCGAAGGCCGCGCGTTAATCGCCACGGGAAGTGCGTTCGCCCCCGTGACATATAAAGGAGTGACCTACGTCATCGGCCAGATAAATAACGCCATGCTCTACCCCGGCTTAGCCCTCGGAGCCATCGTCTCCCGAGCCAGCAGGATCAGCGGTCGCATGTTCGCGACGGCAGCCAACGCCGTGTCCAGCCTGGTGACGGTCCGCCAACCCGGAGCGTCGCTGCTCCCGAGCATCGACGATCTCCGCAGCGTTTCGATGACCGTCGCCGTCGCGGTCGCAGAGTGCGCGGATGGTGAGGGCCTGGCCGGAGTGAAGTTCGGAGACGGAGTGGAGCAGGTGCAGCAAGCAATGTGGCGCCCGGAGTACCGCAGAATCCAAGCGTCATGAACCCTTTGTCCCGTTCACGTTCCCCTGACTGACGCCAGGGGTTGGTGCGGCCTGGGACATAGGTAACACTTTGGCCCGGCGACATGGGTGACACTTTTCCGGGGTTATAACCCCGTCCCGTAAGGGCGGGGATTCGTATCTGTTGCTGGTAACGATCTTTTAGCCCAGCTTCTTCTCCAGCTCCGCCCATCTCGCATACAACTCATCCACCGCCGACTGCCTTTTTTCCAACTCCGCCATCGCCGCGTCCAGCTCTCTTCCGCCGAGAGAAGCGGCATGCTGCACCGCGTCGTGCTGCGCCTCGAGCGCAATCTCCGCCTCCGATACCCGATGCTCAATCGTCTCGTAATCCCTAGCCTCGAGATAAGAAAGCTTCTTCTTAACCGCCGCAGCCTTAGGCGGTGCAGTAGGACCGGTCCCCGACCGGTCTCTTTTCTTCTCAACCTGCCACAAATTCCACTGCGAATAATCCGCGAACCTCTCCGCCCCGCCCTTCCCATCGAGCCCCAACACCACGGTAGCCACCCGATCCAACAAGTACCGATCGTGAGTAACCAAAACCATAGCCCCCTGAAACTCCAACAGGCTTTCTTCAAGAATCTCCAAAGTAGGAATATCCAGATCGTTAGTAGGCTCGTCGAGCAGCAGCAAATCCGCCGGCTCCAGCATCAACTTCGCAATTAGCACGCGCGCCCTCTCTCCCCCCGACAGTCTTCGCACCGGCTGATTCAACTGCTCGCTCGTAAACAAAAACTTCGCTGCCCACGAAGCCACGTGAATCACGCGATCCCGATAAATCACGGAGTCGCTATCCGGCGCCAGCGCCCTTCGCAGCGTCAGGTTCTGATCGATCTCTCGAATTTGATCGAAGGAAACAATCCTCAAATCATCCGCGCGAACAATCTCCCCGCGCATCGGTATTATCTCTCCCTTCAGCAGGCGAAGCAGCGTAGTCTTCCCGCTCCCATTCGCCCCGACCAGCCCGACGCGCATCCCCGCGGTGATCGTAAAACTGGTCCCGTCAAACAGCACCGAATCTCCGAAGCCGTGCGAGAGCCCTTCCAGATGCACCAGTCGTTTTGTCTTCCGATCCGTCGCCGAAAAATCGATATCCGTCAACTCGACGCGCGTCCGGATCTTCAGATCTTTCAGCTCGCCGATCATCTCCTGCGCCTTATCGATGCGAGCCTTCGATTTCGTAGCCCGCGCCTTCGGACCGCGCCGCAGCCACTCCATTTCCGTCTTCACGCGATTTTCGAGCGCGTCCTGATGTTTCGCCTGTGCATGCAGGAACTCGCTTTTCTTTTCGAGAAACGCGCTGTAATTTCCGCTCACATAAAAGGTCCCGTTGGGAAACGCCGCATTCAATTCGACCATCGCCGTCGCGACGTTCTCCAGAAAATAACGATCGTGGCTCACCACCACGCAAGCGAAGGATGCGTTAATAAGCATCTCTTCAAGCCACGCGATCCCGGCGAGATCCAAATGATTGGTCGGTTCGTCGAGCATCACGATATCGGGCGATTGCACCAGAGCCTCGGCCACCGCGAGCCTCTTGCGCCAACCGCCAGATAGGGTCGATGCCTGCTGATCCAATTCTTCGAATCCCGCGCGCCCCAACGTCTCCGCCTCCCGCGCGAGTTTCTCTTCGTCGGCGACCTTGGCCTCGGCCATCGCGCAATGCACTACCTGCCGCACCGTGAGGCCTTCGGGAAACTGCGAATCCTGCGTCACATAAGCGAGCCGCGTCGCCTTGCGCAGCGCAACGTCTCCGGTATCGGGCTCTCTTAGCCCGGTGAGGATTTCAAGCAGCGTCGACTTCCCCGCCCCGTTTGGACCGATCAGTCCAAGCCTGTCCCCTTCGCCGATGTTGAGCGAAATATTTTCAAAAAGAGGCGCAATCCCGAACGTCTTCGAGATGCTGGAAACGTTAATTAACGATGCCATTTATGGTCATTTAAGGCGTCCAAACAGCGTACAATATGGTCATTTAACGCCTGCTAAGGCTCGTTACTGCACGGCAACCGTGGCTGTAGCCTGGCTTTGAGTCGAAATAGGACCGTTTACGGTAACCACAATCGGCAGCGCGCTTCCGCTGACGCCGGTCGGGACCTGAATGTTGAGTTGAACCACCCCAGTGACATCGCCGGGCGCCGCCCCCGCGAATAAAATGGTCGCCGCCTTCCCCCCGATGGTAGCGCTCACATATTGTTGTAAAACAAGGGGCAAAAGACTCGCCGTGGGGCTGACCTCGCCGTCGGTGCTCGCCGGAGTCGTCTGCCCTCCTCCCGTTGCGTAGACCGAAATGTAAGAACCCTGGGGAGCGGGGGTCGCTGCGGTGTTATACGTAAAGTTCTGATTTATAACGGCCGCCTGCCCGCTGCCGGTCGAATTATCCGTGAAAAGCCCCAGCGCTGCCGCCGCAACCGGTTGCACGATCGGTGCCGATTGGGCACTCTGATAAGTAACGATGATCCCCGTCGAGACGCTACCGGCGATCTCATAGGGAACAATCACGTTGATCTGGGTTGAGGAAACATAAAGCAGCGTTCCCGAATAGCCGCTGAAGGTCACTTGAACACCGGCAAGTATAGGATTAGGAAGGGTATTCACTGGCGTCACAGTAAACGAAACGGGATTGCCGGGTCCCAGGCCGGAACCTTTAATCGTAATAATCTCACCCGGAGAAAGCTGGCTGCCAACGCCGCTTGCCGCATTACTGATAATAAACGGCTGCGGCGTCGTACTGGCGGAAATAAACAACGCTACCGTCACCGTCGTATTCGCGACGCCTGAAGACGTTAAAGTGAACGATCCATTGTACGATCCGGGCAGCAGACTCTGCGGACTTACCGACACGGAAAGCGTTCCCGGCGTAGTGCCCGAGGACGGAGTGACCGTGAACCAGCTATCGCTGACCGACGCAATCGCATATAGAATAGAACCACTTGCCGGATTTGTAATCGAAACCGATTGCGCGGCAGGCACGGCTCCGCCCGCTTGATAACTGAACGAGACCGCCGGCGGCGTCGCCACGATCGCCGAGGCAGGCGGCTGCACCGTCAGGCTCACCGCGATCAGGATCTGAGGAATGGCCGAACTTTGGAACGTAATCACCGCCTGGCTCGAATAAGTGCCCTGCGTTAAAGTATTTGCAGCCACGCTCAAGGTGACGGTTCCGGAGGACGTGGTCGGCGTCCCGGTGAGCGATCCGGATTGCGGACTGACTTGCAGCCACGCGCCGCCGCTTCCCTGGATCACCGAGGTCGTAAACGGCTGACTCTGGTTAGCGGCACCGGTAAGTGTAAGAGTTATCGGCCCCGGAAGCGCTCCGCCTTGCAACTCCGTGAAATTCTGGGTACCCGAAGGAGTCACTGTTATTGAGCTCGAAGACGTAATGGTAAGAGAAATTTGGATGGTTATTGTGTTATTAAGAAGCCCGATCGAAGTGATCTGGATCGACCCGTTGTAGGTCCCGGGAGGTAAGGTCTGTTCCACTCCCGGAATTATCTCCACAACGACCGTATCAGGAGTCAGACACGTTATTGGGGCCACGCAGGACGACACCGCCAGCCAACCGTTCGTCGAAGTGGACGTGAGAGAGAAAGGCACCTGCGATGTAGAATCTGAACTGGAGAATCCAAGATTGAACTGCGCCGGCTTCGCGCCCGATTGGATCGTGACCGATTGCAAACCCGTCGGGATTGATATGTTTAGCAGTGCGCCGGTGCTGACGAAAAGAGTCACGCCGACCAGCGCGGTGGTGGTTCCATTGGTAGGGGTGGTGGAGGTTAATCTGACATTTCCAGTGCAAGTGCCGGGAGAGAGGCCGGATGTGCCAATTCCCACAGTGAGAGTCGCTGGGGTCGAGGTGGTCGATAAGGTGGCCTGAAACCAGTTCGCGGAGCAATTGCCATAGGTGGTGCCGAACGAGAGGGGCAGCGAGATACCGGAGCTGGTGATCTGCGAGGCTTGGGAAGGCGGCACTGCCTGCTTAAGCTCATAACCGAAGGAGAGCTGCTGAGGCGATGCGCTGATAAAAGACGTGGTTGTGCCGGAGCCCGTGATGGTGAGCGAGACGGAAATCACGGCCAGGGCACCGCCGTTGCTCGGAGTCAACGTGATGGTTCCAGTGTAGTTTCCGTTGGGGAGGGAGGTCGAGTTGATCTGAACGGTGAGCGTGTCGGGGGCGCTTCCGTATTGACCGCCGCCCACCAAGTTCGAGGCCGCCGCTGATAGCCAAGAGGCGTTCGGCAGGAACGTAAGGCTGTAGTTTAAATTGCCGCCGGTGGTCCCTACGCTGACCGTTTGCGTGTTAGCCGGATTTCCGCCCTGCGCCGCCGTGAAGACCAGGTTTGTACTGCTGAGAGTGAGACTCTGCGCCTTGGCCGTGTCAAAACAACCCAACGCAATGAAGCACATCGTCGTCGCAAACGACGTAAACCTAACAGGTGCCAAGCGATACATGGTCAGCATTACTTCTATTGAAGCACTTTGGAGACCAAGGTCATAATGGTCTTATGGGATTCGGCCTCTGGATTGACCCTGAAAACGGACTCGCGTGGGCGCAAGGGACGCACGAATATCGGCCGATGGGCGCGGCGGTCATTTCATCGACGGACCAGTTCCGGCATCGCGATTTCCGGCAGGCGCGTAAGCGTCCGAGAACGCTACAAAACTCATTCGCGGGATTTTTCGGGTCGCTCGAAGAGGTGAATGTTAAATTGCGCTCGGGCGGAAAGTGGAAAATCGGGGCTACGCCGGCGCATCTACTTTAAACTCCGGGGCATGATCGATCAAGGTCTCCCTCGTTTTCCGAACGAGAATTCGTTTCATACTTGGAACTGCCGCAGATGATGGTCCAGATGCTGGTACATCAACGCCGACCATTCCATGGGAGTCAGAGGCCCGAAAAAGAAGTGCGGATGCGTGGTGCAGGCCCCCGGTCCGCCCGCTGCCAGGCGGTCAATCAAGTCGTGCAGCCTCTGCCGCTCGACCGCGAGGTCTCTTTGGTCGCTCACGACCAGGCTCCGGTCGGTCCCGGCATTGCGGGGCATCGGCTTCTCGTTCAGGATCATCGATCGCTTGGCGAAGCGCCCCAGCAGGCGCCCGATAAATATTCGAGGCGGAGACTTCTCTCCCAGGGCCATTTCCATACCAGCGGAGCAATGCGCGAGGGCCTGCGCTGCATTCATTTTGCCCCACAGAGGCTGGCTATCGGGCGTTAACCGTGCCATGCGCTGTTTCACTTCATCTACCGCCGAGCTTTCGAAAAGATTCTTCATGCCGCGACTCTTAGATAGTCCGGGCTGCGCCCGGATGGACCGATTAAAAATCGGTCCGCAGGTTAACAACCTGCCCCACAGTCATTTTACTTTCCACTCTTCGATGCCGGCGGACCAGGTGGGCTGCATCGTTACTTCCAGGCGTAGGGCGCTTGTCGATATGGATTTGAAGGCGACGCGGTTGTATTTGTCTTTTTCGACGCTGTATGAAGACGGACTTTCAACTGGTTTCCAGCTATCTCCGTCGCGATATAAGATGCGCCACGTTGCGGGGACTCGTACTTCGCCTCGGCCTGTGTCGTCGAACCAGTAGATTTCGGATGAAGAAACGGTTTCGGGCTTTTCGAAGGCGTATTCGATCCACTCGGTGGATCCTTTTTTTGGCCACCAGTCGAAGGACGTGGACTCGTCGCCATCGTTGACTGTCATAGGGCTTCGGCGGGATGGCGAGGAGGTTACTTTCGGGTTGAGAAACGGCGCGGGCTTGGCCGCGGCTTCGGTTTCCGGGATCCAGACGATCATCTGGCCTCGGCCTCGATTGGCCCAAGCGTAATAGGGGATCGCGGTGAAGGGCTGCTGGTTTTTTAGCACGCTTCCCTGCGCGTCATAGGATAGGGCAACGGCGCGGCCTTGAACCACCTCGACGCCTTTTAATAGTTCGGGTTTGTACTCGGCGGTCAGTTTCGTATCGCGCGCCAGGACCAGATTGCGCACTTTTCCGTTCGGATTATCGGGGGCTTCGAGGGCATAGAGAATCGGGCCGCGCTCCAGCGCGACGCGTCCGCGATCCGCTGCTACCTGATCGTTGGCGACGACGCGGCGGATGGGCATGGGGAGATTCAGCTCGACGGTAGATCCAGGCTTCCAAACACGGTCGATGATCGCGTAGCCTTTGTCGAGTCTGGTCGCGATAGGCTTGCCGTTCACTTTGATCGTTACGGGAGCGCTCGCGGAATCCACGTAGCGATAGAGATCGCTCGGCACGGGCTGATTGAGGGCCCAGCCGGGGATGCGGACTTTTATTCTGAACGGCGCGGGCTGGTCGGGATTGATCGTCATCTTGACATCGCCGTCCCACGGATAATGGGTTTCCTGCTCGATCTTCACCGTCCGGCCGTTATCCATTTTCACTTCCGCTGTATTGGCGACGAACAGATTCACATACAACTCACTGGCGCGCTGCGCATAAACATAGCCCGGCATCGACGCGACGAATCTGGTGATGTTCGACGGACAACACGCCGTGCCGAACCACGGACTGCGCTCATGCTGGCCGTTCGATTCGAGAGGATTGGGATAGAAGAACGTCTTGCCGTCGAGCGAAACGCCGGAGATCAGGCCGTTGTAAAGAGTGCGCTCCATCACATCGATGTACTTCGAATCGGCGTGCAGAAGAAAGAGCCGGAGATTCCAGAAATCGTTGCCGACGGCGGCGCAGGTTTCGTTGTAGGCGGTCATATTAGGAAGCTCGTAGTTCTTCCCGAACGCCTCGCCGGAGGAGGTCGCTCCGATGCCTCCGGTGATGTAGAGTTTCTTGCTCGCGACGTTCTCCCAAATTTTGTCGATGGCGTGGACGTAGGCTTCGTCGCCGGTGAGAGCGGCTACGTCGGCCATGCCGGAGTACATATAGGTGGCGCGCACGGCGTGTCCGACGGCTTCGGTTTGATCGACGACGCGGATATGCGACTGGTTATATTCGCGGCCGCTGCCCTTCATCCCATCCGGTCCGCGCGCGTCGAGCATGAATTTCGCGAGGTTGAGATAGTGGGCGTTGCCGGTGACCAGATACATTTTCGCGAGACCGATCTCAACCACCTGATGACCGGGCCAGATGGACATTTTTCCGGGTCCGAAGGTCTGGTCAAGAAGATCGGCGGAGCGGAGCGCGATGTCTAGCAGCGTTCGTTTTCCGGTGGCCTGATAGTGAGCCATGGCGGCTTCGTAGAGATGGCCGAGGTTGTAAAGCTCATGACTCAGTTCGCGGTCGAGCATCCAGCGTTCTTTTCCGGCCCACGGATGAGGATTCAGCGGATCGATGGTGCGGGTGGTGTAAAGATAGCCGTCCTTCTCCTGCGCCGCGCCGATGCGGGCGATGAGTTGATCGAGAAATGCATCAAGCTGCGGATCGGGTTGGGAGCGCAACGCGTAAGACGCACCTTCGATGACTTTGAAGACGTCGCTATCGTCGTAGGGATTTTTGGGCGCGGTTTTATTGGCGAGAGGCTCGCCTCGGAGCACGGTGGCGGCGCGATCGAAATTGTCGAAGTCGCCGGCTTTTTCGAGCTGAATGAAGGCCGCGGGAATGGTCGCCTTGCGATTGAGTTCGATGCGAGGGGCCCAGAAGTCGTCGTGAAAATGGACGGCGGTGAACGGGACGGGCTTCACGGGATACGTGGCGTTCTGCGCTAGGGCGATGGACGCGGTCAGGAAGAACAGACGCATGAGAGTAGTTTGTCACACGCCGGCGGAGCAATATACCAGGTGTCCGGGCTGCGCCCGGATGGACCGATTGACAATCGGTCCGCAGGTTGCGAACGTTGCCAACCTGCCCCACAACACCTATGGGAGTGGTCAGGTGTTGACGCCGGACGCGAGGAAGCCTCCGTCGACGATAATGCATTGGCCGGTGATGAAGCTCGCGGCGTCGGATGCGAGTAGGACCGCGGCGCCGTTCAGCTCGCCGGTTTGACCGAAGCGTTTCATGGGCGTGCGCATCAGCAGCTCCTTGCCGCGGTCGGTGGAGTCGAGAAGGTTCTTGTTGAGGTCCGTGCGGAACACGCCGGGGGCGATCGCGTTGACGTTGATTCCTTCCGCCGACCATTCGACGGCGAGGCTGCGCGTCAACGCGAGAAGCGCCGACTTGGATGCCGCGTATGCCGCGACCTCGCGCAGGCTGACGTAGGAATTCAGCGAAACGATATTGATGATGCGCCCGTGACCGGAGGCTTTGAGAGGCTGATAAAACGCCTGGCAGGCGCGCAGAGCGCCGGTGACGTTGACGTTGAACGTCTCATCCCACTCGGGCTCTGGAAATGTCGCGGTCGGCTTGCGGCCGATTTTTCCGGCGGCGTTTAGAAGGATCTCGACGTGTCCGAAATGGTCGATGACCCGGTCGCGGAGGGCGTCGACCGAGGAGCGATTGAGAACGTCGACGGTAACGCTCAAGGACTTTCGTCCCTTTGCTTCGATCTCGGAGGAGACTTCGGCGACCAGGTTTTCACGGCGTCCGGTCGCGACCACATCGGCTCCCGCATCGGCCAATCCCAAGGCCAGCGTGCGGCCAATTCCCGACGTTCCGCCGATCACTACCGCGACGCGACCCGTCAAATCCAACGAGTTGAGCATAGTTTCCTACTGTATCCTGAAAGATTACGTTCATGAGCAACACGATACTTCTCCCCAAATATACGTTCGGAGTCGGCGACCGTTTCGCGCATGAGGCGGAGGCCCAATTGATGGCCTGCCTGATGGCGGGCGAGTTTGGCGTCGACGTGATTCCCGTGTGGAACAAGTCGAACCGCGAGCACACCATTATCGGTTCGATACCGATGAGCGTGCGCCATGCCGCCGACGCGGCGGTGGGCAAACTGAGATGGCGCAAGCCGTATTTTTGCGACGCGGATCATATTAATTTTGAGACGGTCGATGGGTTTATCGAGGCGTGCGATTTTTATACGATCGACGTCGCGGATTGGATCGGGAAGCCCGCGGATCCCACCGAATTCGTGGAGAAACATCCGGAACTGGTGGGCGATTTGCAAATTCCAGGGATCGACCATGTGTTGCACACGACCGCCGAATTTGTCAGGCAGGTGGCCGCGAAGTATCTTACCGCGGTCCAGGAGGCGAGTCGGATTTATCGCAAGATCGACATCGCCAAAGGCGCCGGGAAGTTCGTTACCGAAGTTTCGATGGATGAGACCGATTATCCGCAGACGCCGGTCGAGCTGCTGATTATTTTAGTGGCGATCGCGGATGAAGGGATTCCGATTCAGACCATCGCGCCGAAGTTCACGGGCCGGTTTAATAAGGGCGTCGATTACGTCGGCGATGTTTCCAAGTTCACTGAAGAATTTTCGGACGACATCGCGGCGATTGCGTTCGCGGTCGCCAATTACGGGCTGCCGCCGAGTCTGAAGTTGAGCGTGCATTCGGGGAGCGATAAATTTTCGATTTACGGGCCGATGAAGGAGATGCTGCGCAAGTTCGACGCCGGCGTTCATATTAAGACGGCGGGGACGAATTGGCTTGAGGAGTTGATCGGGCTCGCGGAGGGCGGGGGCGAGGGGCTCGTGATGGCGAAGGAAATTTATGCCGAGTCGTACGATCACCAAGCCGAGTTGTCGAAGCCGTACGCGTCGGTAATCGATATCGATCCGGCGAAATTGCCGGCGCCGTCAACTGTGAAGGAGTGGTCGCCGGAGCAGTATGTGAACGCGCTGCGGCACGATCAGTCGTGCGCGGAGTTTAATCCGAGCTTGCGGCAGTTGCTGCACGTCGGGTTCAAGATCGCGGCGAAGAAGGGGAATAGTTATTTAGATTTACTGGATGAGTATAAGGTCGAGATATCGCGGAATGTTAAGACAAACTTGTTTGAGCGGCATATCAGGCCGCTGTTCCTATAAGGCGGAAAAGCCTCACTTCCCCGCCCCCGCCTTTCGCACCTTTTCATACTCCGCCATCAACTGCTTCGCGATCTTCTCCGCCACATCCGCGCTGGCGCCGTGAAATTTCGCGCCGCCGCTCTCCTGCGTGGTCGACCACAACACGTCGCCGTCCTTATTCACCAGACGCACCGTGGCCAACGCTTCATGCTTGCGCTCCTTCACCTCGCTCGATTCGCCTCCGCCGATGGAGCTGCCGTTGGACCGCGCACTCCGCGAGCTATTGCCGCCGCTCGCCCCGTTATATCGTGAATCCGAGCTCACTCCCTCCGAATCGCTCGAATTACCGCGCATGCTCACGTTTTCCGAGGTCTTGAACTGATCCGTATAAATCAGATCTTCCGCCGCTCCGCGCAAAAATGCGTCGGCTCGCTCCTGGTTTTCGGTAACGACGAACAGTTTGGAATTCTGAAGCGCCGTAATGATCAGATCGCGCATCTGCGCCGCCGTCTCACCGCCCGTCAGCCTGTCGACGAATACTCGTTTGATCTTCGGTAGCTGATCGGAAAGGTCATCGCCGAATAACAACAATAGTAGTAAGAGCGTCATCCTCGTCCCGCCTTTCGCGCCTCTTCGTCCTGATATGTCACGCGTTGCCCTGTGCGAGCTTCAAGGCTCGCCAGCGTAGCGCGAATGTCGTTCTTATCCACGCGGAACACCAGTGCCTGCTGCTTGCCATCCTCATCCGTGTAGCCGACGGTCAGAAAATGTTTGCGTTTCTTCACCAGCAGAAATGCAGGCGAAATGATAATCGCCAAATCGAGCCTGCGGCTCACACTTTGGCCATACTCCAGCAGATTGATCTTTTCATACGCCACACGAACGTTCGATTTTCGCGAATAAAAGGCGAAATACTGCACATCGCCAACCGTGATCGCACCCGTCGTGCCGATCGCGAGCTTCGCCGCCGTTCCGCCAACATACTCGGCCCTGCCCTGTCCGAACGCGCCAGCGGCGCACAACATCGGCAATAGGATCCATCTCGGCACAAATACTAGTCGCCGCAACCTCGTAGATTTCTCAACATTGCTATGCTGAAATTTCATGTTCCAGGAAGTCGTCGAGGCCGAAGGCCACCTGATCGATTCGCACCTGATGGAGCGCATCTTCGATACTGTGGTCGAATACAACGGCCGTTTCGAAGTCGAGGACTTCAGTGTCGGGAAGACCAACGCCGAGCCGTCCCATCTCCGCATGAAGGTGGCAACCGAACAGGCGGGTGACATGGAGCAGATGCTCTCGAACCTGATCGCCCTCGGCTGCACGCCCGTCGACGCCGGCGACGCCACGCTCGAAACGGTGGAGCGCGACCGCTGCGCGCCTCTCGATTTCTACTCGACGACGAATCATCGGACCCAGGTTCGTCACGATGGCGAATGGATCGACGTCGAAAATCAGCGCATGGACGCCATGATCGTCGTGAAAGATGGCCGCGCGACATGCCGCCGCCTTCGCGATCTCAAGAGCGGCGATCAGGTCGTCACCGGCATGCGCGGCATCCGCGTGCTGCCCGAATCGAAAGAGCGAGACCGCCTCGCCTTCGCGTTCATGAGCAACGGAATTTCGTCCGAGCGCCAGCTCGATACCGCCGTCCGCCAGACCGTCACGCTAATGGAGCAGGCGCGCGTCGCCGGACAGAAAATTATCGTAGTCGCGGGACCGGTCGTCGTTCATACCGGAGGCGGACCAGCCCTGGCAGCGTTGATTAAGGACGGCTGGGTGCAGGCGTTGCTCGCCGGCAACGCGCTCGGCGTGCACGATATTGAGGCGGCTTTGCTCGGCACTTCGCTCGGCGTCCGCCAGACCGACGGGCGGCAGGAAGAGCACGGCCATCGCAACCACATGCGTGCAATCAATGCGATCAATCACGCCGGCAGCATCGCCAAAGCGGTCGAGACCGGACGCCTCACCCGTGGCGTGATGTACGAATGCGTGCGCGCTCGCGTCCCGTTCGTGCTCGCCGGAAGTCTGCGCGACGACGGGCCTTTGCCCGATACCATTACGGACATGAACCTCGCGCAGGACGCCTACGCCGAACAACTCCGGGGCGCTGGACTGGTGCTCTGTCTCGGCTCGATGCTGCATTCCATCGCCACCGGCAACATGCTGCCGAGCTGGGTGAAAATCGTCTGCGTCGATATCAACCCCGCCGTCGCCACCAAGGTCAGCGATCGCGGCACAGGGCAGGCAGTCGGCGTCGTGACCGACGTCGGCCAGTTTCTCGGTCTTCTCCAGCACGCACTGGAAAGTCAGCAATGAAACGTCAGTATACCGACGATCACGCGGCTTCCGGAGTACACGCCGAGCTTCCCGAAATCGAAACCTGGCCCAACCAGTATAAAACCGGATACGAGATCGAAATCACCATGCCCGAGTTCACCTCGGTCTGCCCCAAAACCGGCCTTCCCGACCACGGCACTCTGACCCTCCGCTACGTGCCCGACAAGTTTTGCCTGGAATTGAAATCGCTCAAAATGTACGCGCTCGCCTATCGCAACCTGGGAATTTTTCAGGAGAACGTAGTCAACCGGATGCTCGCCGATATCGTGAAGGCCGCAAAACCTCATTCCGCCGAGATCGTCGGCGATTTCACACCGCGCGGCGGCGTCTTCACGAAGATTACGGCGAGATGGAAACGCAAACATGGCCGCTAATTTAGAAGACGATGAGTTGACTGCCGCCATCCAGGCCATCCGCGACCGCGTGCGCGCCCGCCACCCCGAAAATGGACTCGGCGTCGAAGGCGTCGCCGCCGCCGACCTGCTTCCTCTGCTCCACGCACGCGATGCCGCCGAAGCGAAAGTGGCCGCCATCGGCTCCGTGAACCCGCGTCCGCCGGGCCTGAAGAACAATATCGCGCAATGGTTCAAAAGAAAAATCTCGCGTGCGCTCGACTGGCACGTGCGGGAACAGGTCGAGTTCAATCGCGCCGCCATGCGCTGCGTGCAAGCCTCGCTCGAAGCGCTGACCGAGACCAATCGCGCCCTTGCCGTGCTGTCCACTCATCATCGCGGATTGCGCGAGGAGATGGAGCGGACCTATCGGGAAGAGATCCTGACTCTGCGTCGCGAGGCTCAGGAGTTGAAGGACGTTCGCACGCACTGGGCGGAATGGCGCGTCGGTTTCGAGGACCGTCGCGCGGTCAGCGAAATTCACCTGTTGCGGACAATTTCCGAATTGCAGGGCGCATTTCAACATCGCGTTACATTGCTCGATCAAAGTTTCCGGCAGACCGAGCAAAGCTATCGCGAAACCGCCCAGCATCAGCATCGCGAATTCTCAGATTCGCTCCATCGCAATACCCTCGATGTTCAAAAGCGGCTCTGGGCCGACCTGCAGGAGGTCCAGCGCCAGTTCGAAAAACTAATCCACACCGAACTGAAAGTAATTCGACTGAAATCGGCCGCGGCGGCCCAGGCCGCGCCCCCGCCGGCTCCTTCCGCTGGTATCAACGTGGACTGGCTGCGGTTCGCCGAAACATTTCGCGGATCCGAGGAAGACATCCGCGACCGCCAGCGCCATTACGTGCTGCGCTTCGCCGGATCGGCCCCCGTGCTCGACCTGGGCTGCGGCCGCGGCGAGTTTCTCGAAGCCGCACGCGATGCCGGTCTCGCCGCCTCGGGCATCGATCAGAGCGACGAATGCGTTGCGCTCTGCCATTCCAAGGGCCTGCACGCCGAAAAGGCTGAATTGTTCGCGCATCTCGATTCGCTTGCCGATCAATCGCTCGGCGGGATCTATTGCGCCCAGGTCATCGAGCACACCGACCCGCATCGCCTTCCCGATCTGATCATGCTGATGGAGAAGAAACTGCGGTCGGGCGCCCTTGCGGTGATTGAAACGCCGAACCCCGAATGCCTCGCGATTTTTGCGACGCACTTCTATATCGACCCCACGCACACGCGTCCGGTCCCGCCTCGATTGCTCGCATTCTATATGGAAGAGGCGGGATTCGGCCGCCTCGAAATTGAGCGCCTCTCCCCCGCCGTCAACTCGATGCCTTCGCTCGCCGAACTGCCTCCAGCAGTGCGGGAACAATTTTTCGGCGGCCTGGATTACGTAATTTTCGCCCGCAAGCTCTAGCTTCCCGCGCACAAGGAACCGCTCCCTGTGGTCACGGCTCGTAACACCGATAACGAGCCGCGACCACAGGGAGCGGTTTCTTAAGCGGTGGCACAGACTTTAGTCTGTGAACCAACTAACTAAATCAACTGCGCCACCTCGAACCGCCAGTTCCCCGCTCGATGCTGCTCCCACAACGCGAGCGCCTGCAATGAAAACGCGGTCGATACCGGATTCACGTACGGCAGAATTTCCCCGCCCCTTCGCCCGAACCAGAATCCACCATCGACCCTGGCATCTTCCGATCTCGCCTGATATGCGGCCACCCTCTCAGCCTCCTCGGCCGCCAAGGTTTCGTTTAACGAAACCGCTCCAGCGTAATGCGCGACCAATCGCACCCGCAACAACTGCGCGCAAACATCCGACCGCTCGAACTCCGGCGAGATCTCGCGCAACAGCCCCGCCACGCGATCGATCCCGGAAGCCAGCACAGCAGCGCAATCCTCGCGATCGGCCGCAACAAAGAGCAACGCCTCCAGAAAATATAGATAAGCATGCAGCCGGTCCATCACGCGTTCGCGATCCGCATCGCCCGGAAGAAACGATTCCTGCGTCTGAAGCGCCGATGCGAGCGCCGCATTAAACATCCGCGCCCCATGCTGATCGCCGATTCCCAGCCACGCCACCGCCGGCTTCAATTGATAACATCCCGGACTGCGCGACCATTGCCGCTCATAATTGAGGGGCTGCTTATCCGGAAGCTGGACAACCGGGTGAAACGCACCGTCTCCGATGAAATCGAAAGCCAGCGATAGGGCACCGTCCCGCGCCCGCCCGCAAAACTCTTCCGCGCCTGTCGAGAGCAATCCGCGAACGATGATTCCCACGTCGAAAAAGTACGCGAGGTTCGATGCAATTTCGAAAGGAAACGTATGCGCCTCCGAGTCCCAGGCATTGTTCGCCAGGAAACGCGCCGATTCTATCGCGGCGTCGCGATACACCGGATCGCCCGTGATCGCGTGCAGGTACGAAAAAGTGCTGACCGCATATCCGGTGATTTCGTTGGAAATGGGAACGTTTTTTTCGAGATCGGATCTGTAATAGCGCGCAACGCCGCCGCCCGGCGCCCTGATTCCAGACCGGAGGAACCAGCGCCCGGCGTCTTCAAGAAATGTAGCCAACACTCGATTTTATACTAAGCCTGCAAACGCGCCCACTCTTATAAACACAAACTAAAGTCTGTGCTAATGGTGGCACAGGCTTCAGCCTGTCACGAGCCGTGACCACAGGGAGTGCCCATGGGCCTGCGGCCCATCCAAGTGGATGAAGACCGGCGAGATGGGACGAGCACTAAAGGGCATGGTTAGCATGTCCCCTCCTTTACAGTCGGGGCTCGGTTTCGCAAATCGGCCTCGTATCGGCACCGAACCCGACCGTCAGGGAGGGGACCCTGTGACGGGCCACTGGTTTGTTCTTCAACGGAGCGGTTTCCGGGCACCTAATTCGGCGGAACGCAAACACCCCGGGCCAGCACCGCCTCCATCTCCGCCTCGAGTTCTT
>Ga0182024_10012613_pt1 | contig 16679 bp, 18 predicted proteins | sample P32metaG_FD_120480 | JGI IMG/M metagenome (GOLD analysis project Ga0182024, IMG submission 120480) | Permafrost microbial communities from Stordalen Mire, Sweden - P3-2 metaG (Illumina Assembly) | ecosystem: Environmental > Terrestrial > Soil > Wetlands > Permafrost | place: Sweden: Stordalen... | reverse complement strand
TGCAAAATGCTGGTAACACCATTGAACGTCATGGCGTTTTGCGGGTGGGCTGGATCGCTGACATCGAGGACGCGGATTTTGGTGGGTGCGGAGCTACTGCCCTTGACCGTATTATCGGATTTCTCGGCGGCACTAGAGTTTCCTGCGCTTGCGGAATTTTCAGGGCTCTCTGCGATGGCAAGACCGGAAGTCACCATGGTTAGAGTTCCTGCCGATACCTGATTGACCACCCTGGGCTGGCTTGCTTTAGTGATGTCCACAACTAAGAATCCCTGTTTCGAAGGTTGCTTCACGTAGAGATATTGCCTTTTTCCATCCACCTGGAGAAACATCTCGCGTACTCCGCCCGCCACTGCAACGTGACCTATCACCTTCGCGGGTAAGTAGGAAGGATAAAAATCGCCGGCGGACGCTACGGTGACTCCAAGCAGGATAGCGGCGAACAATACCAGTGCACAATGGCGAGCTTTACAAGTTGTTTTCATAACATTCTCCGTTCTTTAGTCGCTAGCCGAACTTTGTGCTGAACTAGCTCCAAATTGCTGCTACGCGGCCCTACGTCATATCGTCCTTCTTGGGTGTGCGTAACTATGACCATAACTATGGCTCGTTCCGTGTAGATTGCAATTGCAAATGAACAACAATTGTTGTTTGCTTACCAGCAGCCGGAGTGCATACTGGGCCGTCGTAGTCGGCTCCGGAATAAACCGGCATGCTGCAATTGTCATTTTGAGTTGCGGCGAGCACGTTACCCGTGCATTGGGCGCCGCTATAGTCCCTTCCTATCACCAAGGGCATGGTGCACACTTCATTTTGAACCACAGGCGGCCAATTAGTTTCTGTAATCGCATTCAACAGTTTGGGAAAAGCGTCATAAGCGACATCGGCTGTCCCAAAAACTTCCTCTGCTTCCGTTTGTCGGGTTGAAGCCCCCGCCAAAAGTGCGGCACTCAAACGCGGGAACGCGAACTGAATATCCGGGGTCGTGAAGCGTACTAGAGCGCTGTGAACATGTCCCGAAGCGTCTTCACTCGCAACTACACGAATCAAAGTAAGATCTCCGATAATTTGTAACTCTCCGCCTTCGGCCCATTTGATACTTTTGGAGTTGAACCGGAGGAGTATGTGATCAGTGGGATCGGGAACATAGCCTGATGGCGGTTGACTGTCATCGCTGATAGCGCCACTCCAGTCTTCGTCTGCGGGATAGACGCTAAGATCAAAAACGGAACTAGCCAAATCATTTGGGTTCAACTCGACGGTTCCAGCCACGCGTGCGACACCAGTGTTAACTGAATGGGGATTCTCTTTGGAACCTTGAAAAAAGCGGGCGTAGGACGCTCCGGCGTTAAGCGTCCAGCTATCGCCTTGGCTAAAGGCGAACGGCGATGGGATTATTAAACCGACAACACTCAGGAAAATGGTCCGAACTGTGTTTGTCATATATTCCTCCTTCGAGAGGCTTTGGCGCGGGGCCGCGGCCTCGCCGATTCGTCGGCATCGTCCAATGTCCGGCGACTTCAAGCCTCTAAGTCTCCTATTTCTCCGATGCAATCCATTTCCCGTAAATAAGCGTCAAAAAACCGCACCATCAAGGGCGTTTGACTGCCGATTCCATCAAACAGCAGGACTGGAATGTCCGGCCTGATGGCTTTAAGTTGAGCCCGCAGTTCACTTCCTCTTGCCCCCGGTAAGTTGTATTCCACGAGCACTCCGTCTATCGATTGATTACCGATAGCCTCGATCGCCTGTCGTCCGCTGCTTACAGGCATGACCTCATAACCAATGCCCACGAGCATGCATACTAAGGTCGCCATGCTATCGGCCTGGTCTTCGACGCAAAGAATCGTCATACCACTCATTCTTCCTCCATTAAACTCACAACGATAAGGATCTGTTTTCTCGCAATAGATAACAGGCTTGCGAGGCAAACTGAGAATTGGGAATGAGTTAGATGACTGGAGGCGGGCGATTGAAGTGGAAGCCCTTAGTTTGAATGGTGGAGAATACTTCTGGCTCAACGATCAACCCGGCCAATTCCGCATTCGGCAGCGTTAATTGAAAGGTGGCGGGCGGAGCACCCCACTGGTAAGCACTATCGACAAACCGGGGTCGCTGATCATGATGGGAATTGGCAGCGATCGTGGAATGTGGGTTTAGCGCTTGCGAAAAATCCGGCGGAACGCCGCGCGCAGCAAAAATAGCAAAGAGGACTACCGCAGCAAGCACTGCTCGGTAAATGAGCGGCCGTTGACTGCGATTCGTGTAATCCCTTAGCAGGGACATTGACATTCCCCTTAACACTATTATTGATGACAGTCTTGCACTTTTGGTTACCTAAAGTTTGGGCGTATTAACACAGGCGCCTTGAAACGCTAGTACAAACCGTTTAACGGCGAGTTCAGTCGAGAGCGATATCGGTTGTGGTTCATCAAAACCTCGTGGAGGGTTCGAAATCGCCACGACTTCATTCAATCTAGCGAAGCACATTCCGATTCTGTCGATACGTTTTTCGTTCTGAGATTAGCGGGCGCAGCCGTATCGATGAGGATCCCGCCGACGTTGCGAGAGCCGAAGACTCGCCAGGGAACGACCGATAGTCGTCGGATATAAGGAGCATTCCGTCGTTCTCAGAGGAGGACACGTGACCTCTAGGCTTTTTTTACGTCGTCTTTTTCGCGGATTGGCTTTTGTGGAACTTAGGACGTGGAGGTTTCTGGTCATTAACAATGTCGGCCACGCTAGCGTTCTCGAGAATACGGGCCACTGCGTCTCGCACATCCAAGAACACTTGGTAGAGCGCGCGGTGGTCAGCATCGCGTGCTATCAGAACTCTAAGTTGATCCGCATCACCAAACGGAGCGAGCGGCCCATCAATTAAGCGAATGACTTCACTGAGCCGAATCTCGGACGGCGGACGGCGGAGCTGGTAGCCCCCCTTTGCGCCACGCATGCTCTCGACAATCCGAGCGTTCTTCAATTCAAGCAGTATTAGCTCAAGAAACTTCCCCGGTACGTCCGCCTCAGAAGCTATGTCCCGAACTTTAATGGCTCCTTGTTGATATCGTCGTGCGAGCGTCATCACCGCCTGCAATGCGTACAGTCCTTTTTGAGAGATTTTCAATCCCGCCTCATCGTTGCAATCCACAACGCTCTCAAGCCGCGGTCCTTCAAACAACTCCCGCTGCTTTCCTAGATTTATTTACCTCACGAGTTAATTAGCATCCGGGCGCAATGCATCCAGCCAGGGGAGACTGCCCAGAAACCTAACTCAGGGTGCGTGTTACGAGAAGAATCTCAGCAGGACGGCGGCGGTCGATCAAAAAGACGCTGTTGCAGCAGGGTGCTTGGGAACCCATCAAGATGCGCCACGGAAATACGGAAAGGACGAACGTGCAGAGTCGCAGTCGGCAGGACTGGCACAACCCATGGTTGGGCGTCGCGCTCCAGATGCTGCCGCATCCCCTGAGTGAAACCCGACACTACTGTAGCGGCGCGTGGGATCGTGACACGGAATGTACGCGTTCCCACATTTACGGCTAAAAGAAAAATGACGAGAGTGATCAGGAAAAGTCGGCGGCGGGAAACTATCCAGGGGCCAGGGTCCGAATTAAGACCATTCGCCATTTTGAAGCCGAGTTACAAAATCACTATATCGCAAGTTTCCGTTTTCTCGCGCGTAAATTTTGTTCGCTAAGGAGTTGCATGCGTCGGGTCCGGCACTAATGCGTCAAGCGCATCGTCTCGACGGCGTGAGCAAGCCTGTTGGCCTGCCACATCGCTTCATCGCGCTTTTGCTGCTTCGGAGTCCGCTCCATCTCGTCGTCGCAGGGCCAATCACTGGGTTCTCTGGCGGCTGCCAACAAGCGGCGCACATGTCGGGCAGAGATCCCGAGATTTTGCCTAATCCATTGCGTAAATGTCGGCTGTCCAGGAATGGGGACTCGCCGCCCTGGATGGGCAAAACGATCGCGGGCTTCGCGGATGTAGGCGAGGTTATTCCGCAGGCTTTCGCCGACGGGACGCAACTTGCTCTGCACGTGGCGAGCGAGTTCCTCGTCGGTCATGCCCTCGGCATGTCTTTCTTTTTCGGATTCGCTCAACGGAAATGCGCGCGGAACCTGAGGACAAAGGGCCGCAGGTTCTACTCGAGTTGCGTCAGTCCGCAATGGTTCAGCCGGCGAGAATGTGATAGCAGCTCCCATAGATGCTTATGCGGACTCTGAACGGCGCGGCATCGGGAGACGAGGTCCACCGTAGCCGGTTCTAATGAAGGTCTTCAAAGTCTTATTCTGGGTCCCATCGATACGATACTCGAGCCGGCGTTTCTTTCATGGGCCTGGAATCAACAACTGGGACATCAGCTTATTCAAGGACACGCATCTGACGGAGAAATTTAATTTGCAGACCGAAAAAATCACCTATGGGCGTTTCCACACTTGGCGTGGCCTCGCTGTCCCAATACATGCGTAACACCAGCGCCTTCAGATGATGCGGATCATCGCTGGCAATGGTGGTCCAAAAATGGCTAATCAGTCCGGGCCCGTTATCATCAAGCAAAACGATTGTCTCCCCGGCAGCGATTGGACGCGAGTCGGCATTGCCGCCGCTCCGGTCGTAACTCGAAGCCCGTTTTTGGACGTAGTCATTGGCATGCGGGAGGTTCGACAACCAGCTTGTGGGATCTTGCGCGAGGGTTGCGTACGACAAAACGAATATGGAGCAGCTAGCGAGAAGACAGCATCGTTTCAAGTTCACGGCGTCCCCATTTCGATGCCGAATTGTTTTTGGATTTGCTCAAGCGGCACACCCTTCGTCTCCGGAACGTACCTAATCATGATGAAGCAGCGAAGATTTCAAGGTACTTATCGAATTGCCGGACAATTTTACACTTGCCACTCTATCCCCGAGCCGAAGTTCGCAGGTCCTCTCGATGCCTGGGTTTGTCAAGACGACAATTAGCGATCCGTCTGGATTTTCGAATGCGCAATGCGATAGATCGTTGTTTAGACTTTGCGAATCCAATCTTTTTGCGCCCCTTTGGACAAATTTCGAAAAATGTCCCAGCGCTCAAAACATGCCACTATAGGAGATTTTCTTAGTCGCAGAGTCGATAATCATGTCGCCACCAACACCCGAACCTCCAACGCCAGCGTACGCAGATTCGGCGGGATTGATTTGACGGCTCCTGTCGGCACTAACCCAGACGACCTGCCCCTACCGCACATGCCGTTCACATGCCACTAACACTGCTTACCATCTAATAAGACTGCTTGAATTGCCTACCGATGCTCTCTATGTTGTTGAATGTGCGTTTGTGTGAGGGTTCGAATCCCACTCTCTCCGCCATATTTTCAACAGCTTGCGGGCAATGAAACCCGGTTGAAACCCTCTCACTGTTTTGTGAGGGCGAGCTGGACCACTTTCGAGTGAGCTTGGGCCATCTCATCCGTCACCACATCCCCATAAATATTCATGGTTGTCGTGATCGAGGCATGACGCATGAGTTTTTGCTGCACGGCCATCGGAGTGCCCACGGCATCCAGCCATGAGCGATAGCTATGGCGCATGGTGTGCGTTCCTAAACTCCCGATGCCCGCGTTCTTTGCCGCTCTGGTGAAGACCCGCCACACCCAAGGATAGGACCAAGGCAAGCGGCCCAACTTGAGGGGACTGGCAAAAACCCAATCGCCGTCGCCGGCGAATTGCGTCTCCTGTCGCCAGACTTTGAGGACCGCGAGCATTGCGGGATCGATGCTCATAGCCCGCCCGGAGTATTCCGTTTTCACATCGCCGACGATTTGCCGGACAATGCCGCGTTCCACTGATAGCCTTGCATTAAGCCAGTCCACATCGGACCATTTCAGCGCAAGGCATTCGCTGATGCGCAGGCCGAACGAAATACAGACCAAAGCCATCGTCCGGAAAGCCCCGTCCAGTTGCGCGAGGAAGCTCTGAAACTCTTCCGCCGTCAAGCTTCGGGGTTTCCTCTGCCTCTTCGTCGCTCCCTTGATGCGCACCAGTTCCATCGGATTACGCTGCACTTCTACATCGCTCCGATACATCGCGTACTCCCATAGCTCACGGATCACGCCTCGAATGTGAACCTTGCTCTTGGGAGAAAGAGGAAGAAACTTTAGCCACAGATCGACAGGCCGCGCCTGAAGATCCGTGATCGGATTATCTCCCCATTTCGGAACAATGTGGTTTCTAAGCCAAGCCTTGACGGAATGGCTCGTGCTTGCACGCGTGGACATCCTTTCGAGTTTGAACTGCTCAACAAGAACGCCCACTTTCGGAACTGTTTTGGCCGGCTTCCCCAGAATACGTCGGAGAGGCTCCGCGGCCTTCTCCGCCATCGCCCGCGAAGGCAATTCACGGATTGTGCCAAGCTGCCGCCGTCGTGGCTGGCCATCCTCGAACCACTTCAAGTGCCAAGTACTGCGCTTTCTGCTGTAGACAACACACTGTGACGCTCTCAATTTGCTACTCCTTTCCCAGAGCGCACAGGTAGCGGTCCGCAGATTACCACAGGCCTCGATAACAGCACAGAGTCCAGATCCTCTTTGCGGAATCTCCAGACGCGACGTTTCGTGCCGGACAGGGCATAAGCCGGAAGTTTCCCCTGGCGGACCCACAAGAGCAGGGACCTTGGCTTCACCTTGAGGCAGGCCGCGGCCTCGGAAGCCGTGAGCCAATCGGATTGGGGTAGTGTGGTCACAGGATTTTAGGTCGGGTTCATTTGATACGCATCTCTACGCCCGAATCGCGCAGTCTCTTGAACACTTCCGCAAATCCGTCAGCGTCCGATCCAAGCGATACCCTTGCCATCGCCAAGCCCCTTATGATCTCTCCCTGTCGCTGCGAAGCAACCTCGCCATAGCTAAGAAAGGTCGTCAAAGCTTTTTCGTGTCCGAGGTTCTGGCTCCATGCCTTGAACTGTTCGGGAAACGTACAGAGTCTCTCGCCAAACTGGACGAGAGTGTTTCTAAGGCTGTGCGGGTTAAAGTACGGAAGGCCAGCGTTGGTGAAGGCTTCACGGAATATCAGGCGGATGGGAGAGGCGTTACTCCAGTGAGCCCGTTGCAACCCCGACGCTTCAAACTGCCGAGTTGCGCCAACCACAACCCGGGTTGCCGGGAAGAGTGGGTCGTCATTTCCCCATAGCTCGGTTTTCCGAAGATACGAGACCCATTCCGCCACGATTCGCCGAATTTCATCGCCGACTGGAAAAAAGAAGGTCGTGAAGCTCTTTCGAAATTTCGTTCTAACTTCTCGCGCATCTTGGTTGAATCTGTTCGTATTTAGATCCACGTGCTTCAATTTGGCTGAAGCAATGGCACTATCCCGCGCACCCGTGAGTAACGCAAATGCAATGACGGCACGGTTACGTCTCTCGATTGCCGTCCTAGCCGGCATCAAATTGATCGCGTGCTTTACCTGTTCCAGCGTCGGAAACTTCTGTTCGCGGCGTGCCTGGGCAATGCGCCTGTCGTTTTCGGAAAGGTTGAAATACTGGGCATCGGAATACCTAAACCGCGACTTGTAGCCCGGTCGTTCTGAAAGCCACTCGAAGAATCGTCTGAGCTGCATCAGAGTGGCGAGTAGAGTCGCCTTGCTCAGTTCCTTCTCCGTCTTGTTTGCCTTTTGTTCAGCAAGGTTCTTCTTGAACGCAACTGCCGCGTCAGTGTGGAAAGCCCTGAAGTCTCTATACTTGGAGTAAGTTTCAAATCGGTCTAACGCCTTCGCGGCTGCATCAATTGTCGGCTCACTCTGCCGTTTAGCCTCTTTCAGAAACACGAAGTACTGGCGCTTAATTCGTTCGTTGCTTGCATTGTGTTTTGTCATGGTTGAACGTCTCCTCTCAAGTCACTGGTTACGGTGGGTTGACTGATCTCCGTTATGTGTGGCAGTGCTTGCGGAAACGTGATGTCAGTTTTTTCGATAAACTGCTCGATCTTGGATATGCTGACGCAACGATGCATCATCGAGTTGCAGTCCGGGCAAATCCCTCTAACATTTACAACCTTCCCGTTGAGAGGCCTCTGTTCCACCATTCCAGCCGCCGGGAATTGCGGGCAGCGGCAACGAACGCAGTACATTTGCCCTGCCCGGCAAGGCTGCTTCCTTGCTGCGCGCCGGACTTGAAGAAACTCAATAAGTTCGCGGCCCCGGACCAGAATCGGGCGCTTGTCATCGATCGTTGAAAGACCAGCCTTAATCCAGTGACGCACGGTATTTTTGTGAATATCTAATAAGGGCAAGAATATACTTGCCTCGCCCACCTAAGCAGCGTACCATCTCACTCATGGCAGCCGAATCCATGTCGCTCAGAGACATGCTGTTTTGGTTCTTTATCACGTTGTTCGGAACAGGAACTTACGTGATTTACGGATCGCAGACCTCTACGGGAGAAGTGTTTGGCATAGCCATGATGGTCATCGGATTGGTGGGGATTTGCAGTTGCGCTTGGACGCATCTCACCCAATATCTAAACTCAAGGCCGCGCCTGACGGCGGTTTTCCTTGTATTCTCATTATGTATTTTGCCAGCATTGGCAACGCCGAGTTTAATTATGCACTTACACCAGCAATACCACGGCTGGAGTTCGTATGCGGTAGTTGGACTGATGGGTGCAGTTTTATCGTGCGCCTGCTGGTGGATTGCTGGTGTGATTCCAAAATCAGTAGGCTTATCAGGCGCTCAGAGCAGCGAACGGGTAACGCTTCTTAATTCGATAAACGACTTCATCTCGAAGAAAGACGAATTGGAACTTCGTGACACTTTCGATTTCCCGAGCGTAGTACGGGACGCCATATTAGCAGCCAAAATACAGCTAACCACAGCAGCCGCAACTCAAGCCGAAAGAGATATGGTAGCAAGGGATATGGTAGATGGGCAGAACGTTGTTTACGTTAGATACGTACATATGGACGGCAATAACATCACGCCACTCCAGGGAAAATCCGGGATTTTACATCTGACACCAAAAGCCGTTAAAGCGAAAAAACAATTGGCAATTTTTTATTCATCGGCCCTGACGCCTATAGATGTCTCCGATGCACTCAAGGACCTAGAAAGGGCGGTTGTAGATAATCAAGAGATTTTGATGGACACCATAAATGAGAGCTACGCAGCTAATCCGTTAACGATCTCAAACGCACTTTCCTGTCCTAAAAAGGATTGTATGACCGTCAATAACTTATTCTATTCCAGATTCATCCAACTACAACCAAAGGCAACAGCGATAACGTCTGCCATGAGGAAATATATAGAAAGTCACCAGTTTTGAGAAACAAACGATACAAAAGGCGGCGCGCTGATGGCTACAGAATCGGAGTCTGAGAAGTTCGATGCCGTGATGCGAAAGATCCTCACCGTCTCAAAAGACGAGTTGAAGAAGCGAGAGAAGGTGTGGAGACGCAAGCGCGAACGAGCAAAGAAAAAGCGGGCTCTTTCTTAGCCCGCTGTCCTCGGCCTTGCCGTCGAGTGGCCCGTGTCTGGGTAGTCCTTGTTCAATTCGGTTTGCCAGTTAGTTGAGCAAACGTGATGCGCTTTCCGACGATTTGGCGGACGGCGAGATCGAAGCGGCCAGCATCATCAAGTTCTTTGCGATTGTTGAATCGAAACATTTGTTCGTCAAGGTAACGGTGAAGATGAAACGGTTCCACCGATACGTAGGTTCCCGAAATGCCGCGCTTGAGCAACGACCAGAAGTTCTCAAGCCCATTGGTGTGTACGCGGCCATCCACGTACTGGGTCGCATGGTCAACTACTCGGTGCGCGTAATCGGTTGCCAGACCTTCGTAGGACATGAGCGCATCACTGTAGAGAGCCGCGCCAGCAGTTACGTGCTTGCGTACTTCTTCTTGCAATACAGTCTTGCGACGGCTGGGAACGACAGCGGCGCGAACCTTCCCCCCACGCTCAAGGATTCCCATGACGGCAGTCTTATCCTTAGTTCCGGTTCCAGTGATTCGTCGCTTGCGTTCGCTGACGTGCATATTACGCGCCTTGCCGCCGATGAAGGTTTCGTCCACTTCGACTTCGCCGCCCAACTTGGAACCGAAGAACTCGTCCTGCATCGCAAGACGAATCCGTTGCAGCATGAACCATGCCGACTTCTGAGTCACTTTAACGTCACGCGCAATTTCGTAACTGCTCACACCGTTCTTGCAATTAGTGAGCATCCACGTTGCCGTGAGCCACTTATCGAGCGAGATCGGCGAATCTTCATAGATCGTCCCGACCTTGATGGAGAACTCGCGCTTGGGGTGATGACTGCCACACTTCCAAGTGCGCCGAGTTGCGTTAAAGCTAACCTTCGTGGCTCCGCAACCGGGGCAGATCACGCCATTCGGCCAACGTCGAACGGCAATATAGTCGATGCAGTTGTCAGGATTCGAGAAGTAAACAATCGCTTCTTGAAGGCTCTTAGGTTCGTGTTCCATGACTGAAATGTATCAAAAACAAGTGGGCGAGTCAAGTAAATTATTGCCCTAATAAGCGGGCGATGTCCTCTACCGCATAGCTGCGGAGGATTTTCACCCGGCGGGGGTTGGGGTGACGTTTATTCATTAGGAACGACTGCTTTCCTTGCTTGTCTCGCCAACGGAACCGGCGTGAGATCAGCGTCCAAGGGTCGCTCGTCACGCGACGAGTTGAGCCGTGGGATACGTCCCGATTCGATTATCCGATCAATCTCCAGCGACGAAATCCTTACCGAACGCTCGCCCGCCTTGATGAATTCAATTTTTCGAAGGGTGATCCACTTGCGAATGGTTTTATTCTTTAGACCAAGTCTTCGAGCCGCTTCGTGCACGGTCAATAGTTCCTCTGTCACTAGTGCCTCCCGAGTGCGCTCAAGAACGCGCAGTTCTCACCCTGAGTCCCCCCATAGGGGGATTAGGGGGTACCTTAGCCCGCAAGTTGCTCATTTAGAGGGAATGAAAAATCGCGAAAGGATTTTTTGAATGAACGAATTGGGGGGAGTGCGGGGGGCTTGGAGGATGGTCGTGGAAATCACTTGCGAAGATGCCCTTACATGTCGAGACCACCCGGTTTTACTTTGGTGAGATTCTTCTGGTGGCGCCCTCTTACCGTTTGTTTTTCTAGCTTCGCTCTTGCCAATGCTAAGTGCTCTTCCACGGTCTTGCGGTCAAGGAGTGCGAACACGCCGAAAAAAGAGAGAAGTTGGCCAGCACTCGCGTTAGCCAGTCGGCGATTCCGCCAACCGAAACCCCGCAGCAAGCTTCCCTTTCCGAAAAGAGGGCTGCCCGAAAGAAACCTAGTCTTGGCCCAAAGAAGCAGGATCTCAGTCAGTACCTGGAGTCTGCGAAGCTGACACAGCGACAGTACGAGTGCACGTCCCTTCACTTCGAGTATGACCTATCGCTTCAATCTCAAGTCGCCTTTGCCAACGATCTTCAAGCCTTTGCATGTCCATTCGAAAAGCCCCCATCGTGGCGTCCCGTATTGCGCTGGGGAAACTAGTGGCCGTTGCGAACCTTGAAAACTCCCATGCAATCGCTCCGGTCCGAGCTCGGATGACGGGCGCGATTCCACCCAAGAAGACGGCTCGCACAAAAGCTCCAGACTTCACGTATCCTTGCTTTTGCCAGACATCGCAGTAGATCTCATAGACTCTCTGAGCAAACTCGTCGGCGCGCTCCCGCTTCATCTTCAAAACTAGAGACGGCACAGCGTTGCTGTTAAGATTGCCGCGATTCTCGAACCCGATACGGGTTTCATCAGCCCTAATTAGAGCGTGCATCTCTGTCGCTAAGTCGGTCAGCCTCAATCTCACCAAGCTGTGGTCGATGTCTTCCCATCGAAAAAGTGGCATTTTCTGATGTCTCTGGTGGTCGAGATGCTCGGCCCAACCGTAAAGCATCCGACATGACAATCTATGGCACCACGTCCAAGTTCAAGACTTCTTGTCCTTTGCCCAGCGAGCCTGGGCCGCCTTCCGGGCGCTTTCTCGACGCTCCTCAGCCGTAAGCTTCTGAGCCCTCTTCTGGCCGCCTTTTCGACCGAGCTGAACCGCCGCTGGATTTTTCCTTCGCATACCGTCATTCTTACACAACATGCGTAGCGGCAGGCAACTCTTGGTTGACAATGCGTAGCGCTACGGATATAGTTGGCCAAAGCGGGCTGAACAAGTGCGGTCAAACACTCATCCAGCCCTGACCACAGTCGCCTATACAGGAGGCAAACATGGCTAGACAGCAACGTACCACTACAGCTTCATTCCCTCAAGAAAGCTCCTCCGCAATAGCTCGCGTGGCTCTCTACGCACGCGTCAGCACCCTCAACAATCAAGATCCAGAAATGCAACTTGCGGAACTGCGAGAATATGCAGGCCGCCGCGGCTGGCAGATCGTCGAGGAATTCGCAGATGAGGGGGTGTCCGGCTGCAAGGAATCGCGGCCGGCGCTAAATCGGCTGATGGCCGACGCTTGTCGTCGTCGGTTTGACGCGGTTTTGGTCTGGAAAATCGACCGCTTTGGGAGGTCCCTGAAGCACCTCGTCAATGCCCTCGCCGAACTCGTGGCGCTCGGAGTCGCTTTCATTAGCCTGAGGGACAACTTGGATCTCAGCACTCCATCGGGTCGCTTGATGTTCCAAATAATCGGCGCGATGGCCGAGTTCGAGCGGGCGCTGATCCAGGAGCGTGTCCGTGCGGGCATTCGCAATGCACGAGCAAAGGGCAAGCGTCTTGGGCGGCCCCGGGTCGTCGTAGACGCTTCGCGTATCGCCTCTCTTCGCGCTTGTGGGAACTCGTGGTCGCAAGTGCAGGCCAAGCTAGGGGTGAGCAAGGGCACTGCGCAGCAGTCGGCTCCGGGATCCGACGCACACCTGGTGAAATTGCCGCTCGGTTGCAAAGCTCTGGACTCGTGATCGCGATTTGGGTCTTGAGGGCATTTACGCCTTCTTCTGTACTCTCTCGGTTACGGAACTTGGAATCATACTTCCGGGCGCGGGGCGGATGGAACAACGTGATCGTTGAATTACAATGCATCCATTGAGGGGTGAATCGCAGTCTTAGACACAAGAGGATGGCACGGACGACGGAGCTTTGCATAGCACTCGGTAGGTGGAGCATGGCTGCGAGGTCCGCCGCGTGCCGTCAATACACTTCGATCTCAACCTTTATGCGCTCCGACTATTCCCGGCTGTTCGGTCAAGTGTTCGCACTGGCGGCCATCGTATTCCTGCTATTGGGAACTGGCAGGGGGCAGAATACGGCGCGGATCACTCTTGATCAGGCCATTGATCTGGCGCTGGCGCACAACCACTCGCTTAGAGCTACGCGAAGCATGATTCTTCAGAATCAGGCCCAGGAGATCACGGCCAATCTGCGCCCCAATCCGACTTTGGACGTCGATACGCAGTTTATTCCATTTTTCAGTCCGCAAGATTTTTCCGGGGAAAATCTGGACGAAACTCAGCAGTTCGATCTCGGGGTCGGGTACCTCTTTGAGCGCGGTCACAAACGACAACGGCGGCTACAGGCTGCGCGTGATCAAACAGCCGTTACCCGCGCTCAGGTTGCCGACGCCGAGCGGACGCTGGCGTTTAATGTGGGGCAGCAGTTTGTCAGCGTTTTGCTGGCTGAATCGACCCTGCAGTTTGCGCTCGAGGACCTGAAGGGCTTTCAGCAGACAGTCGATATCAGCGAGACGCAACTTAAAGCGGGATACATTGGCGAAGGCGATTATCTGAAGATCAAACTGCAACTGCTGCAGTTTCAGACCGACGTATCTTCCGCCCGCCTAGCGAAAGTGCAAGCGCTCGTCGGCCTGCGCCAGTACCTGGGTTACAGTGCGGTACCAGCTGACTACGATGTGGTTGGCGATTTGGAGTTTCAGCCTTTGAAGGGGAACCTGGAAGACTTGCAGGCGCGGGCTCTGCGGGAGCGGGCCGACTTCCGCGCCGCAGAATTGGGAATCACTGCCGCGCAGAGCCAAATCCTTCTCGCCAAAGCGAACGCCAAGGTCGATGTGAACGGCACCTATGATTTCACCCACGTCTCAGGTGAGAACACGGCTTCGATCTTTGCCAATTTTCAATTGCCGATCTTCAACCGCAATCAGGGCGAGATTGCGCGCACCGGCTACGCGCTCACGCAGGCAGAGGAGCAGAAGTTGTCCGCGAGCGATACTGTTCTTTCCGACGTCTCCAACGCCTATGAAGCGCTGCGGAGCAACGAGGAAATCGTGCAACTTTACACCTCCGGCTATCTCAAGCAGGCGCAGGATTCGCGCGACATCAGTGAATATTCTTACAAGCGCGGCGCCGCCAGTCTTTTGGATTATCTTGATTCCGAGCGCAGCTACCGGGCTATCGAATTGGCATACCGCCAGGCATTGGCTGCTTATATGACGGCGCTCGAGCAATTGAAGGAAGCGGAAGGAACGAGGAATCTGCCATGAGAACACTGCGCATCAATATGCGCGAGGATCGCTGTCGATGGCTAATGGCATTTGCTGCCGCGTCGGCGATGATGTTGACGTTTGGCGCTTGCGGACGTTCTGACCCGCGGGCACCGGCCGACTCGAGCAGCGCAAGGAGTTCGGACAATGCAGAACTGTTCACCATTCCTCAAGAGCAGATGGCGCACGTGCAGGTGCTGACTGTTCAGCCCACGACCCTGACTCGAACCCTGCGGCTCACAGGCGCTGTGGCTTACAACAGTTTTCGTACGACACCTGTGATCACCCAGGTGAGCGGACCGGTCGCTAAAGTGGTGGTCGTTCCCGGTCAGCGAGTGAAACAGGGCGAGGCGATGTTGTACGTGGCGAGTCCGGATTATTCGCAGCTCCGAACAAATTATCTGAAGGCCAAGTCTGCCTACGCACTGGCGCAGATGGCAAATGCCCGCGCCCGCGACTTGTATGAGCACAAAGCGATTGCACAACAAATTTTGGAACAGGCGGAGTCGGCCGAAGTACAGGCGGGCGGGGACTTGGCCGCGGCCCAAGCTGCATTGAAGGTGATGGGAATCGCGGATCCCGACGCGCTGGTGAAAGCCCCGCCTTCCTTTGAAGTTCCCGTCAAAGCGCCGATTAGCGGCGAAGTGGTCGAGCAGGATGTGTCCGCGGGACAACTCATTCAGCCCGGGACGACTCAGTGTTTCATGATTTCGGATACGAGCAGCATGTGGGTTCTGGTTAATGTCTATCAGAAGGATTTGCCCTACGTGCATGCTGGAGATACGGTCGCCATTCAGACGGATACGTATCCTGACGTCTTCCATGGCCGAATTTCCTACGTCGCGGCATCGCTCGATCCAAGCACTCGCACGCTACAGGCGCGCATCGAGACGAACAATCCCGGGGAGAGATTGAAGAAAGATATGTATGTTTCTGTGACCGTAAACGCGGGAACGATTCCGAAGGCCATCGCGCTCCCGGATGCGGCTGTGTTGCGCGACAGCGAGAACCAGCCTTTTGTGTATGCGGCAGCATCTTCGAATGAGTTTGGCAGGCGCTCGGTTACGCTTGGAGAAAGCCTGAATGGGCAGACCCAGATTACCAGCGGTCTGAAAGCTGGAGACCGAGTCGTCGGAAATGGCAGCTTGTTCTTGCAGTTTGCGAATTCGCTGCAACGTTAAATGGAGTAACGGGCGTCCCGCATAGCGCTTCACCACCAGAGAACAATTATGAGTTTAAGGATAGTGTCCACCACCGAATGATCCACAGAATAGTCCAAGCGGCGCTGCGGCAAAGGTTCCTGGTGCTAATGCTGACCGCTTTCATCACCGTCGGCGGAATAATGTCTTTTCAGCGGATGCCCGTGGACGCCTATCCCGATCTGGCGCCTCCGCAGGTGGAAATCATTACGCAGTGGCCCGACCATGCAGCCGAAGAGGTCGAACGCCTGGTCACGCTCCCTCTTGAGCTGCAGATGAACGGCGTTCCTCACATGGTGGTGATGCGGTCTATCTCGCTGTACGGTCTCTCCGATCTCATCCTGACCTTCGAGGACCGTACTGACGATTACTTTGCGCGGCAGATCGTATTTGAGAGACTCGCGCAAGCGACTTTGCCAACTGCAGTTACTCCAACCCTCGCGCCGCTTTTCAGCCCGAGCGGCCTGGTGTATCGCTATGTGCTCGAAAGCCCCGATCGCTCACCGCAGGAATTAAAAACGATTGAAGATTGGGTGGTGGAGCGAGCCTACCGATCTGTGCACGGCGTCGCCGACGACTCGGGCTTTGGTGGGACGGTGATGCAATACCAGGTGCTGCTTGACCCGGCGCGTATCTATGGATATCACCTGACCATTCCGCAAGTCATCATTGCGCTTTCCGCCAATAATGCGAATGCCGGCGGCGGATTCTATTCGCAGGGCGGACAGTTCTACTACGTGCGCGGCATCGGGCTGGTACGCAACACGGACGACATAGGAAATATAGTGGTGGGCGCCAACAAGGGCGTACCCATCCGAGTGCGAGATATAGGAGATGTAACGATTGGCCACGCACCGCGCTTGGGGGAATTCGGATATCAGAAAAATGACGATGCCGTAGAAGGCGTCATCCTCATGCTGCGGGGGGAGCAGACACAGAACGTCCTGAAGGGAGTTGAAGCAAAGACGGATGAACTGAACCGCCACGTGCTGCCGCCTGACGTCAAGATCCATCCTTATTATGACCGCAGCGAACTTGTAGATCT
>Ga0182024_10012612_pt1 | contig 16680 bp, 13 predicted proteins | sample P32metaG_FD_120480 | JGI IMG/M metagenome (GOLD analysis project Ga0182024, IMG submission 120480) | Permafrost microbial communities from Stordalen Mire, Sweden - P3-2 metaG (Illumina Assembly) | ecosystem: Environmental > Terrestrial > Soil > Wetlands > Permafrost | place: Sweden: Stordalen... | reverse complement strand
CAAAGCTAAACTCCGTCAAAAACCCAAACCCAAACCCAAACCCAAACCCAAACCCAAACCCAAACCCAAACCCAAACCCAAACCCAACAACAACAACAACAGCAGCATCAGCAGCAGGCGAGGCACCGGCGCTCCCAGATCAAGCAGCGGCCGCAACGCCAGTGGGCTCAAATGCAGGCGGGACGCCTGCGCTCCCGGATCAAGCAGCGGCGCTCCCGGGGGCAAAACCTGCGAGCCCGGGATCAGAAGATGCCGACTCCTCTCCAAATGAAAGGCAAGCAACAGTCGTATGGAACATGCCTCGCCTCGTGGCGGCAGCGAAAGCGGCTGACAACGATTCTCTTGAAGGCACAACTCTTTCTGGTCGATACGAAATTTCAACCAAGCTTGGTGAGGGCGGAATGAGCAGCGTCTACAAGGCGCGCGACATGCAATTGGACAAGATTGTGGCACTGAAGGTAGTGCTACCGCATCTGGTCAAACAAGAAAGGAACTTGCTGCGCTTTCAGCGCGAAGCTCTTTCTGTGCGCAGCTTGAAGCACGAAAATATCGCCGAAATCTACGACAGCGATATTGCCGACAACGGCGTCCCCTACATCAGCATGGAGTATGTTGAAGGCTGCACCCTCATGGAGCTGATTGACAAGGAGCGTTATCTGTCATACGCCCGCGCGGTGCCGATGTTTTGCCAGATCGCTGATGCCCTCCAGCATGCGCACACGCAGGGCATCATCCACCGTGATTTGAAGCCTAGCAATATCCTCGTTCGAACGAAAGATGGGCGCGAATCCATTTCCATCGTCGACTTCGGATTGGCGAAAATGCTGCCGCACGCCGATGTGCAGTCCACGACGCTGACTCATACAGGTGATGTGTTTGGCAGCCCTCCTTACATGAGCCCACAGCAATGTCGGGGTGAGAAGGTCGATCACCGCACAGATATCTATTCTTTTGGCTGCCTGATGTATGAGACCTTGACGGGGCGTCCGCCACTTGTAGCAGAGACGACCGTAACGACGATCCTCAAGCACCTCGAGACGATACCACCACCGACCTTCGAGACATGTCCACAGGCGAAAGTGCCTGGTACCCTGGAAGCAATCATTTTCAAGACATTAGCGAAGGAACCCGCGGCGCGGCAGCAATCAATGTTGCAAATTCAAAATGAGCTGCGCTCGTTCCTGTCTTTGCAAGAAGCGGGGCTCGAATATAAACCGATTGGCGCGGGGGCACAGTTCAATCAGTATCGCATCCGGCATCCAAAGGGTGTCGGTTGGAGTGCTGCCATCATTGCGGCTGTGCTGATTTCTTCGCTGACTTGGTGGTGGCATTGGATTAATGTACGTGGAGAAGGCTCTTTCCACTTGCTTGGATTTGCGGCTATCTCAGTAATTTTAGGCTATGTCGCTTTTCGGGCGAAGCGGCTGAATGAGAAGATGGAGAGTGTCAGCCCCAACAGTCCCGTCTGGCAGCTGCCCTGGCACTCGCCACCTTTGATAACTACAGTCGATACATCTGAACAAAAGAGAGTGCTGGACGGATTCATAACTAAGATCGAAGAGGGTGCCAGTCTACAAAATCGCGACTCCCAGGAAGAGCTACGGAAAGTCTTGAAGGAGCTCTCTCTATCAGGGTGCCTGGAGGATGTTCAGAACTCCTCCACACACGCCATCGAAGTCTTGCGCAAGCAAGGCAAGGAAAAAATCGAGGTGACTTTGATTTTCAAAGAGTTTCTCGCCGACACTCTTTGCGCGTCATATATTTTTGATCGCGCGGAAACTGCTTACCGTGCCGTTTTGGGCGGCTGGGACGAATTCGATGTTTTCTCCAGCGAGGTTCGTTGCGCTGTTCAACTGAAGTTGGCGGACGCGCTCTTCCTCCAGCAAAAGGTTGTTGGGGCAGAAGATCTCTACACTACATATTTAGCACGTTGGGATATGTTGAACTTGCCTCACGACGCCGCTTACGCCTTGCGTCTGAGCCGCCTTGCCGACTGTTACTGCAAGGCTGAAAAATTTAAGTTGGCAGAAGAAACTTATCTCAAGTTGATCGGACTCTGGCAAGACATCGACCCGGCAAACAGCAGTTTGGCTTTCGTAAAGCATGCTTACACACGCGTCAAGTGCTGGCGACAGATCGATCAGATGAAGCGGTTAGGCACGGAGGTCGACTCGATCGAGAAAATTTTTGGTACCACTTCGGCCCACACGGGAGCGGCAAAGAGCCTCTATGCAACTTGCTTGTGGAAAGAGCACTCCTTCACCAAGGCGATCGAGTATCGCCGCTCTGCTGATAGTATCGCCGCCACTTCTATTGCCTCCATACGCTAATTGGTGGATCTGAAGCGAGGCAACCAGAAGGTCTGCAGAGGAGGTCTGCAGAGCCTCTCAGCTCTTGAACAGACCACCGATAATGTCACCGACAACGTTTCCGGTGTCGCCACCGCCTGTAGTGTGGGTAGGGCTATGGCGAAAGATCTCTTCGGCGAGATTAACCACAGGCATGCTCTGCAAAAAGACACGGCCGGGTCCACGCAGCGTGGCCAGAAAAAGTCCTTCCCCGCCAAACAGCACGTTTCTAAAACCTTTGACCATACTGATGCTAAATTCTATCGAGGGATCCTGCACTCCCACGTGACCCACGTGCACCAGCAATATTTCCCCCGGCTGCAGGTCTTTTTCTACAACCTCACCGGACAGATCGAGGAAGACCCAGCCAGGTCCGGTCACCTTTTGCAAAATGAAGCCCTCGCCGCCAAAGACGCCGGCGCCCAGCTGCTGTCTGAAGAAAATATCGAGGGCGACGGTGGATTGGGCACACAAAAATGTTTCTTTGCGGCAAATCAGTGTCTCCCCGGCGGCTAAATTGCGGGCCACAAGAGAGCCGGGAAAGCGGGGACAAAATGCCACCAACCCAGCCGTCCGCTCCGCGGTAAATTGAGTCAAGAAGAGAGAAGCCCCAGAAAGTGAGCGGATCAGCCCTTTCATCAAACCGCCACCGGTATTTGTATCCATTTTGACTTCCTGGGTCATCCAGGCCATCTGGTGCGTCTGGCTAAAGACCATCTCGCCGGGCGCCAGATCAATCTCAAGAGTCTGGAGCGTGGTGCCATGAATTTTGTGCTGCATACCCGTGCCTCTCAAATTAGTCTAGTCAGGAAACTGGTGAAACTAGAGAGACCATGCCACGGCACTAAATCAGTCAATCAATCAAATGGAGATGAAAATCTAAATTCTGGCACCTGGCCGAAGGGTCAAACTAATCGCTATCTAGGTGCCTCAAGGTACCTTGATCAGGGAATTTCCAAAAATAGGGGAGGGGTTACCAAATTTGGCAACCTTGTCAACCAGCGGACGGAAAGTCCAATTGTCACCAAACCCTGATTGGAATAGGATTTCCAGCAATGTGGGCGAAGTCTCATTTAATGTTAGGAGTTACCAAATTTGGTAACCCCATCAACCCTGTGTTTGGTAACCCCATCTACCCTGTGTTCGGGAGACGAAAGTGCGGATGTGCATAGTAGCAATATGTCTCAAAGCACACTCTATGAGAACAAAATTCCAATATGTCCGGAACCAAATTTTTCACACGCCCGTCTGCTCAATCCTGGGCTTTGGAGAATTGACGAATGAATCAAGAAAGGGAATGCTTCCTGATTACAGGCAGCAGCGGACTGTTAGGGCATGCTTTGGCACATCATTTTGGAACGAAAAACAACCAGATTATCGGCTTTGATCAAAAAGGACCTCCTTATCCGCCGCCCAATGCTGATTGCCTTTTTTGTGACCTGACATCTGACGAGTCCGTGCAGAAGACATTCTTTATGGTACGCGCTCTTTATGGCAGCAAAATCAAAGCTGTTTTTCACCTGGCTGCCTTTTACTCCTTTGACGGCAAAGGGAACCGGCTCTACATAGATCTGACTCTTGGCGGCACTGAACGAATGCTGCGGGAACTGCAGAGCTGCGAGGTCGGTCAGTTCATTTTCAGCAGCTCAATGCTAGTTTACAAACCCAGCGTTAAAGGAGAAAGACTGACAGAAGCGTCCGAAATAGCTCCCACTTGGGCTTATCCTGAATCTAAAGTGCAAGCCGAGGCTCTCATTGAAAAGAAGCACGGAAAAATTCCCGCCGTCATTTTGCGTATCGCCGGAGTCTATAGCGATATTTGCCAATCTATCCCACTCGCTCACCAAATCCAGAGAATATACGAACATAAGCTAGAGGGTCGTGTGTACTCAGGTGACGTAGACGTCAAGCAAAGCTATGTTCACATAAATGACGTAGTTTCAGCTTATGAAGCTTGCGTGGATAACGCTTATAAGCTGTCCGATTACGAGGTCTTCAATATCGGCGAAGAAGATGCAATGAGCTATGACGACACACAACGGGCGATTGCCAGAAGCCTCTTTGATGAAGCATGGCCGACCTTTGAAGTGCCAAAACCAATTGCCAAAGCCGGAGCCTGGGTGGAGGAAAAATTGCCTCTGCCGGAAAAACAATTCATAAAACCGTGGATGATCGATCGTGCTGACGATAACTATGAACTGAGCATCGACAAGGCTCGCAGCGTATTAGGCTGGGAGCCGAAACACTCTTTGCGTCAGACGATGCCGACGATGTTGGAAGGGATCAAACTTGATCCGGAAAGGTGGTACAAGGTGAACAAATTGCATCTTCGCGGCGGGCACCATCCGCAACACCAAATCGAACAGCGCCAGTCCAGAGACCAGGAACAATACGCCCCTCAAGTTCAGATTGCTGGGGTGTTACCGGGACCATCCATGGAAGAGCCATTAGTCATTCCAGTTGCAACCGATAAAAACCGACCCGACAAAGTTGCTTGAGGTAGCTCATGCAAAATATCAAGGGATGGGCCAGATCAAAACCTCCGAATAACCGGGCTCGGAGCACTCCGCGGTATCAGATCGCAGACTTCAAAGAGAGCGTCGGCAAGAGCGCCATCGAATTCGAGCGCTTGCTCGCCCAGTATAACTACAAAACCCTCTGGACATATGCAGTCAACTGCATCCTGGGGCTCTGGCTCATTCTAAGTCCATTTGTCTATGATTACAAGAGTGCGGAGCTGGTCACTAGCGATACCATATCTGGTGCGCTAATAATCCTCTTCGAGTTCTTGGCCTTTTCGCCACACCGGGCAAAGCTACGCTGGTTGACCCCGGCTGTAGCCTTTTGGCTCCTCCTTGCACCACTCGTGTTTTGGTCTCCGACTCCAGCTGTCTATTTGGTTGACACTCTGATTGCTTGTCTGGTAATCGCTTTTTCCGTTCTCGTGCCTGGCGTACCTGGACGGGCAGGAGTGGAACTCGTAGGCCCAGATCAGCCTCCCGGCTGGACTTATAATCCGTCTTCCTGGATTCGACGATGGCTTGGCATCGGTCTGGCGCTCGTCGGTTTTTTCATCTCACGCTATCTGGCTGCCCATCAGCTCGGTTACATCCCGCATGCCTGGGACCCTTTCTTTGGAAACGGCAGCGATAAAGTACTGACATCAGCTGTTTCTCGCTCTTTCCCAATTTCAGATGCTGGATTTGGCGGCGTTGCCTACATCATGGAGGTTCTCACAGGCTTCATGGGCGACCGTGCCCGCTGGCGCTCAGCACCTTGGATAGCGGTCATGTTTGCACTGCTGGTTTTGCCTCTCGGTGTCACCAGCGTTATTCTTGTCATTACGCAGCCTATCATAGTTGGCTCCTGGTGCGGACTCTGCCTGATCGCAGCTGCCGCACTGCTGGCGTCGGTTCCTCTCGCAGTGCATGAGGCAGTGGCTGTGGGACAGTTTTTGCTTGAGGCCAAAGCCAACAAGATGGACTTATGGCAGGTTTTCTGGATGGGCGGAAGCATTTTTCGAGCCGGTAAAGAAGACCCTGATCGTACGCACTACACATGTGACCAGCGCTGGATTGCCAGCGTGCAGGGCGTGACTGTTCCATCGACCATCTTCGCCCAGCTCGTCATCGGTATGTGGCTGATGGCGCGGCCGGATCTCTTTCCTTTTATCGGGACATCGTCTGCAAACTGCGATCATCTGCTCGGTGCAATGGTGGTGACGGTTGCTGCAGTGGCCACTGCCGAAGTGACGCGCATCGCTCGCCTCGTCAATATCCCGCTCGGGTTAGCACTAATTGTGGTGGCATTTCTATTTGCCGCAGATGTGCCAGTAGTGTTCTGGAGCGAAATCATTTCCGGCATCGCACTCATTCTTCTTTCCATTCCCAGGGGCGAGATTATTGAACGATACGCCGGCTGGGATAAGTTCGTGAAATAACGCGAGATCACTTTTCTGAGACGGGCTCGTCTGTGACGGAATAGTCGACTTTATTCGGATACTGCTTTTTCATCACATCAAGGAAGTGCAGAAGGCTTGGCAGGGGCATGGTTTGGAGTTTATCAAGCTCTGACGTAATCGTTCCCGCTTCGGGATCCAGCTTGACTGCCACGGCGACCGTTGTGCCCGGGTTTACGTCCACCATCATTCGTCGCCCAAACTTGTCGCTATCAATTGTTACTGGCTGGCCTGCATGCACGTTGAGTTCGTCAACAAGATGCAACATATCAGACTCTCCGGCACTATCGGAGCTTGCTGGTCCTATGTGAAATAGAGAAATCAGGCAGTCGTGGTCGCTCTTGAGAATAATCTTTCCTAGCTCGTGACGCCTGTAATGCACTTTGTCAAAGCGGATCGACACCACCTGTGCGCCTGGAACGGCTGCGGTGCGATGCAAACTTGACCACGACATCCACCCCAGTCCACTTATCACAATGAAGCCCAATATGCATAGTGCGGAAAGAACGGGAAGTTGCCTTTGCCTTTGCCCTCGTTCGACCTTGCGCGTATCGGCACTACGGGCAGTACGGGCAGTTCCGGCAGTACGAGCAGTTCCGGCAGTACGGACAGTTCCGGCAGCTCCGGCTCTTACCCTTTGAAGCGCAGCGATGACATCATCCATTGTTTGGAAGCGATGCGCTGGGGATTTTTCCAGGCAACCCAAGGTCACAGTTTCAAGCTCGCCGTCTGGATCGACTCGTGTCTTCGGCAGCGGTGGCAGCTTCGTCGTCGAATTCGTAGCAAATGGACGGTTGCCAGAAATAGTTTCATACATGATACAACCCAAAGAGTAAATGTCAGCGCGGCAGTCATCCCAGCCGTCTTCGCGCTGCTCCGGGCTTGTGTAAAGCGTGTTGTCATCGGATTCCGTAGTTTCGGCCGTGCTCTTGGGCACTAGCTTCGCTGTTGCCAAGTCAACGACCTTGGCTAAGTAGGCATCGTTGGCTGTTTGCTTGAGCAGTACATTGCTCAGGGTTAGATGTCCATGCACCAGGCCTTTGGCGTGAGCGTACTGCAGCGCCTCGCAGACCTGGATGAAAATGTCCAAAGCTGCCTGCCAATCAAGAGATGGCTCTCTCTCTTCGACCAGTCGCGCCAGGCTTACACCGTCGACATAGTCCATCACCAGATACGGTGCGCCTTCTTGCGTTTGCCCGCAGGCATATAGATTGACCAAATGGGGATGCGTAAGATCCGTGATGCGCTTGATTTGTCGCTCGGCTTGCTGCTGGTCGAAAGGATGTTTGAGGAATTGAGGACGAAATACTTTGATTGCCAGAATCTTTTCGATGCTCTTATCCATCACCTTGTACGCCACAGTTGTCTTACCGTCGTGGATGACAGACAATACCTCATAACGATCGCCGAGATTAAACTCTGGTTGAGTGGCTGTCGTCGGAGGTGTCGCCTCAGCTGTCGGCTCAGCCGTCGCTTCAGGCGTGGCTTTTATTGTCGGTTGTTTCTGCTTTTCTCTAAAATGCATTGCTTCTCCGACCCGAGAAAGTCGCCTGAGATAGTTTATCTGGTTGCCTCCGATTTTGATTCAATCCCGTATGAAATAAGGCAACTCCAGATCAAAACAAATCCAAACTCAATCTTCAATAGGACAAACGACGCTGGCTCGAAGTTCTTCAGCCAGCCGAGGCACCACTGGAAGCTTTCGCTGGACCGCCTGGTAGGACAAGCGGTCCACCACATCGCACAGCTGCGACAAAGTCGTTGCCGGATTGCACAGTTGTTCCGACGGACGATATTCCATTTCCATGACTGCCTCGTATGATGGGTCTTTCTGCAGATCATATTGGTAGAAATGGTCGAGCAGATCAGTGAATTCTTTGCGAATCTCAAGCAGCTCAGCATCACATATGGTGCCTGTGGCATAAGCTTTCAGCGACTCTTGCAGGTCATGATCTTGCCTGATCAATGCCACCAGATAGCCCCCAAACACTCTGATCTGATTGCGAATCTGAGGCGATTCTGCGCCAAGGAGCTCCGCACACATCAGCATCGCGTGAATGTCTCCACACTTGCGCCAGAACTCCCGATAAGTAGTGGTATCCTCTTTTACGAGTGCCCGCGCGTTTTTGCTGATCAGCAAATGACAGTTAACCAGTTGGTGTAAATGCCCCGCATATGGACGGTCTGTCCAGATCAGATTTTCGTACGAATGACGTGCGTTATCAATCAAATCGAGAGCATCACGGAAAAAAGTCCTATATTGGAACTTTGGTTCTGCAAGACATCGATCCACCCACAGAATAAATCGCTTAGCTGTTGAACGCTCTACAGGATTGAGATTTGCCCTGGGGTTCAACTTCAATTCATGCTCGCTGTAGCCATTCAACTCCTTGAGAAACTGTGCGAGCACATGAGCCTCTTTCTCTACGTCCGTTGCAAGCTCAGTCAGTAAAGGTTTGGGTAACATTGTTCATATTATTTTCCGGGTGTTTTTCGATGTTACTACAGTCGCGAGAATCATGTTTCGCTTTAACTGAACCACAGATTCTGAATAGAAAGCGTAACCCTGGCTGTCCTAAGCCCTCATAATTTGTTCAGTAAGAATTGAATTGTTGTCATCTATGTGAGAGTGGTCACGGCTTTGTCCTCTGGAATTTTCGCTATAATCCGTCATTGTCCAAGCCCGGCGACAGACAGACAACAGTTTGTGCAAACCCAAGGCAAGCGTAAATGAAAGACAACCGTAAATGAAAGCCAAGCAGACTCTGATCCTCAGCCTTCTTCTCACCTTGTTCAGCGCCTGCGCGGCCGGGGCACAAGTCGGTCTTAAAAGCATTGACGATCCCCACGGTGGAAGGATTGTTTATGGACAACTGGAAGGGCAAACCACCGAAACGGGGGCGATGGGCGCAGTATTGCGCTCGATTCGCGAAAAATGGGGCGAGGAACCGCAAGTTGGCAGATTCTTTCGGGTTCGCGGCACAAACTCCCTCGCCACCTTCCTCAGCGCCGTCAACCACATTAAGGGAGGGGCGCTGTGGGCGGGATTAGTGATTGTCTCTCAGGTTTCACCCGATCATGTGGAAGCCGCCCTCCTTTCCGATGACGCGCACAGGTTTGGCAGCAACATCAATCCTATGCTTGCCGAACTTTTCCGCGAGTGGCATCCCGGCACCGCTGCCCAGTCCGCATCTGCCCAGGGTTCCGCTGCCGAGTCCCCGTCCCCATCCGCTGCCATCACTTCTACTTCGGTGGCGCCGCTACACAACGTCGCCCTTGCCGATCACTCCGCCTCAGCATCACTTCCCGACGGATGGCAGCTGACGCCTGCCAGCGGATACGGCACGATCATCGCCGAGGGACCCAACCGTGAAAGCGTATACCTGGGCTTTGCTATGCGCGCCTTAAACACCAACGATCCCAGAGTCAGACGCACCATGCAATTCGCGCAGGGCGCGGGCAGGAACACATCCTACGCTCAGGCGTTGTACTACCCCTATGGCGGGGATCTGGCGAAGACCTTCGTCGATCTGTTGCAAATGTACCGCCAGAAACAGGGGCTGCCCCCAGCCCTCTATCAAATCGAGTCGCAATCCAGCCTGCCAGGCGCTCCCGGCTGGCGTTGCGCACATTTCACCGGGCACATGGACGCCCGCGACGGCGTTGGCATGACAGAGCTGAACTCGGTGTTTTCCTGCGCCCCGCTGGGGCCTACAGGGGGTTATATGACTTATCTCTATAGCGCTGCCGTTCCCGTTAAATTCGCAGACCAGGAGCGAGCCACAATAGTTGCGATTCTTTCCAGCTTTTCGGTGGATCATCAACTAGTTGCTGCTCAGGCCGCAGCGATTGCCGCGCCTGAGATAGCGCGAATTCATGAGATCGGCAGGCGAGCAGCGCAGCAGGCTGCTGATTCCCATGCTGCTTCCGATGCCCACAACGCGGCTGTGGAACGCCACTGGGACGCAAACGCCAAAGCGGGACAGTCCTTCAGCAATTATCTTCTCGACCAAACGGTCATCCAGGACAACAAAACCAACACCCACAGCACACAATGGAACCAGACCGCAGATGCCATGGTGCGCAACAGTCCCGACCGCTACGAATACGTAGCGACTCCAAATCTACGAAAGGGCCGCGACTACTGAACGCTGCCACTGCTTGTAGTGGCGACTGGAACTCATTCTTTCGGTCCCTGCCACGGCACCGCGCCCGATGTCATCATCGCCTTGTTTTGTGCATCAGGGGCATATACTCTACACGGGAACCATATACGGTATCGGCACCATATGCGGTATCACTCCTCTTTCATGAGCTGCCATGATTGATACCATGTTGGCTCGCGCATGTCCCAGGGAACTTTATGGACATGGCGCCGCATCCGTGATTGATCACTTGTTCTCTATCCAGTTCATCAAGCAAAGTATTACCTGCAAAAATAAGGGCTTCAGCCATGGCACACTGATCATGATAGGCCGACGCTGGCCTTCGATCGATTGATTGCCAGAATATAGAAATACTTTTATAATAGAGCGATGAAGAAAGTAGTGTTTTGGGGCAATACAAGGCGCCGCCTCAAAGATTTCCCGGAAGAAGCGCGAAGGGAAGCTGGGCATCAACTTCGTAATGTGCAACGAGGCGATGACCCGGATGACTGGCGGCCGATGCAATCTGTCTGTCCAGGTGCCAGGGAAATCCGAATACACTGTCCGCATGAGCACAGAGTTATATTCATTGCGCAATCTGCCGAGGCCATCTATGTTCTTCACGTATTTGAGAAGAAGACACAACGCACAACAAAGAAAGATATTGATACTGCGAGGAGAGCTTATGCCGAAATCGACGCCGAGCGCCAAAAATCAGAAAACCATTGAACCAAAGTTTGAAGAAGGCTCTGACAACATCTTCAAGGATTTAGGGTTCAATGACGAAGAATCAGGCAACCTAATCATTCGTTCCGATCTAATGTCGCAAATCAAGAGAATAATAAACGACCACGGATGGACGCAAAAAGAAGCCGCCAAAGCATTGGGTGTTCAGCAACCTCGCGTCTCGGATCTCTTTCAAGGGCATATTGGAGAGTTCTCGGTAGACATGCTTGTGAGTTGGCTGAGTAAACTCGGCTACGATGTGCAAATTACACTCAAACAAAAGGACGTTGCTTGAAGGTTCAGAAATATTTTTGCTGGAAGTCCTGAAACTTAGATGTGATGGGGTTCAAAGTCGAGCCAAACAATATCGCCACATGCTGGAACGTAGGTGCTTGCTCTCACCATATCTCTTTTCCGAGTGGCTGTCCCCAATTTGTCTCTTGGTGTACATTGGTGCTGGTGACTTGAGCCAGTAGCTCATCAAGCTTATAGCTCTTTGCCTTGGGCCGGATTACCAACCGACCGTCCTCAGCTCGAAGATCGACGACGCTATCTTCAGTCAGACCAAGGTCTTTAGCAATCGATTGAGGAATACGAACTCCGAGGCTGTTGCCCCATTTTTTCAAGCGCGCTTCCACCACGACTCCTTTTCTTCGCGTATATACAAAGTTTCAGTCGAGATAGGGTGCTTCTATGTACACCGGTCTCGCGTGCGCGCTGGGTAATGCTAACGCCTCCTTGCAGGCAAGGTGCGATTAAGTCAAATTTGTCAGACGACAAATCTTCGTCTTCGGGTGATGAATGTTTGCCCAGGGAGAATAAGATCCGTAGTAGAGTGTAGTAGCGAAAGTCCTAAGTAGTGCTAAAGCCTGACACTACCCTGAAAGCGGCATGGAAAGACTAGCAAAAGATTGACGCGAAACTTGGAACTAAAGATATAAGTTTTGCTAATCAAAAAGGAAAATGCAGGTTGTGAAAATTGGCTATGCAAGGGTATCTACAAAAGAGCAGAGTCTGGATATCCAGATCAAGGCACTTCAGCGCGCCGGATGTAAGCTGATATATCAAGAAAAGGTTTCAGGTGTCGGCCGCACCAGACCTGAGTTTGAGAAGATGATGCAGCAAATCCGCAAGGATGATGTTTTGATCATTTGGCGATTGGATAGGCTAGCAAGATCTACCAGAATACTTTTAGAAACAGTAGAGAAGCTGTCTGAGCTTGGTGCATCTTTCAAGTCACTAGAGGAGCCGTGGGCTGATACTACATCCGCCACCGGTCGCCTGGTCATGACCTTCTTCTCGGGTATGGCGGAGTTCGAAAGAGACCTTATTCGTGATCGCACAGAAGTTGGTCGTAGGGCTGCTCTTGGGCGCGGAGTGAAGTTTGGTCGACCTATCAAATTGACGGATGAACAGCTTAAGCAAGCCAGAACGCTTTTAAAACGAGGTAAATCTATTCGATACGTGGCGGATATTTTTGGGGTGCATTTTACGACCCTCTATCGATATCTTCGACGTTGAAATGTGGCACAAAAATTTAGGAGTAGACCGGTCGACCGACGCATTTATCGCTTAAAAAAGTGTCGCATTTATCGTCCAAAGTGACAGTTGTAGCCTTCAGCGTAGTTATCGAAGCTCTTGACCAATAGCTCGAAAATCGCTCTCGCTTTGTCATATTCCAGATTATGGTAGAAGTGCTCCGCCCACTCCTCTATGCCGTTTGGCACTTCCGTGCCCCGCAGCACATAACGCCAGCAGTATCTGTCTTCTTTGACCACCGGCTTATTTTTCATCAAAGCTGCGCCCGCCAGCCGCTCATCGATAATGTCTTTCAGTGCAAGCAGCATCTCTGTTTGTGAATTGAGAATCTCTCTGGCTGCGTCCACTTCAAACGGGTCAGCCAGAACCAGTTTGCGAGCGAAGGCTGTCAACGCTGTCTCAAATTCCTTGCTTTGATCTTCGTCGCGTTTTTCATATTTATCCGGCAGGATATCGAGCTTTTCGTCAATTCCTTTCTTGATCTCGGTCCAATCAAAAGAGAGTACGCTGCTGAGCTTGTCGAGAAACAAGAGAAGGACATCGAGCGGCTGAGAGCAGAAGCTGAGAAAGCCGAAGCAACAAGTCGTACGGACCGAGCAGAGCGGGATGCCGCCATGAAAGATTCTTCTGAGCTTAAGGGTCAGGCTGCGGCCCTGAGGGATCAAAACGCTCAGTTGGTGTCGGCGTTGGCTGGCAAAAAGTCATAGCCGCTCGCTTGTCTGTTTTGAATTTCGGTGCCGGATTGTTTTCTACTTTCCCGAAAATGACGGCTGGCGATTTCGGGATGGCATCGGTCGAGCCAGCTTATAGAGCCGTTTGGAGACTAATCCTTTCAGCGTACTTTCTCGAAAACAGCCATTTTCGGGAAAGTTTATGCCTGCCAGCCTGCCAAATAATTCGCCACATCACACCAAAGGGCCGAGTATTCGCGAACTTGCCATAGACAGCTATTTTCGGTCATTTCCCAATTGTTTATATAGCCTGGCATAAATCGCAGTTGCAGGAGCAGCGGATGCGCGTTTTCTCTCTGTTTGCTCAACTGCCAGATACATTCCGACCAGCTCACCCTTGGCGTTAACGATTGGAGAACCGCTCAATGCCGGTGCTAGCTTCCTGTCAAACATAACCTGCAATTGGGTAGGCTCAGATAAGGTCACCACACCTGGAAGCCGGTCCGGCTGCCGCTCTTTTGAAGGCAACTCTTTCGATAGAATCCACACCTTTGTCCCGACCGATACCGTGCTAGAGGCCATCGGCAAAAGCGGCAAATGTGTATTCGAGCTGATCTCGTAAGCCATGAGGTCCTGGCTCCATTCGTCGCCTGCTTCGGTCATGTTCTTGCCGCCGGAAAGGAGAGGTGGACCGGCATCTGCAACCACAGATTCGCGGGTGAGGTCAAACACTTTTACGGAGGCAATTTTAGAAGGATCACCTTGCGTACAATGATATGGAGCAAGCAATAGTTTTCGACTCCGAAACCATTGGATACAAATTGCTCGCCCTGAATCGATCGAAGTACCGTCAAGGCAAACATACTTAGGCAGGCCAACTGGACTGTCAGCGCCTATATATTGAGCCATTGTGCGATTATCGCTGGTTAAATTCAATGCGAAAGCAGGGACAGCTGCTAAGACTATAATTTTCAGAAATCTAAACATCAATGAAACCGCGGACCAGGCACATGAATGCCAATGGATCGCACCAGATGAAAAATTCATCAAAGCCCTGTCCGTCAACATTTTCTTCTTTCCAGAATCGCAAGGCGGCTAGCACGGTCTGTACTTCTTTGTCTGTCAGAGTCATTCAGGCGCCTCATCCGATCACTTAGATCTTGCCCGCCTTTTGTGCGAGCGCACCACCGTAGTAGCACGTGTTTTGTTGTTTTAGTCAAGTGCAGTCCAGAAGGTCTACCGAGTCGTCTTTATGCGGGAAATAAAATCATCTGTGAGTTACCAGATCAAGACGCACCTCTGCAAGCTATTGCATGGCGAACGATACATAACGCATTCTAATCTGTGACTTCGATCTTTATTCCAGAGTTTCGATCTTATTTGGCAATTTTAAGTCGCTCCCCTGCAGTTCAACAATTCAACATATTAGTGGGTTGTCGAGATAGAATCTGTCGCCAAGTCTTTCCTGCCGGTACTGGTCTAAAGCAACGGGCAAAGCAATTGTAGTATCCGTAAAAGCTTGTACTGTTCCACTCCTTTGTGTATTAATCGAATAGACAAATCGTATGCGCGCGGATCCTCTAGCCTCTGGTGGCAAGCTTCCGATCGTAACTCCTAGGGAAGGAATGACGCAACCCCGCATGCCGGTGCCAATAAGAGCAAAAAGTGTTTCTTGCTGATCTTCAGCTGTAGTCAGATAAAGTTCCTTTGTTGTAGGTAACTCTGTGCCCACGTCTAATAGGAGATACCACCGTTCTTTCACTGGATAAAACCAAATTGGTACTCGAAGCTGGGTCATGATCTGTTTAATTCACCCTTTGGGCTTCTTTATACACGCGATCTTACAATAAGTCAGCACGGCCCATCACCGAAATCGATGCCGCAATGCGAAGCCGGTGATTTAAGAGACAAAAGAGAAAAAGGAGCAACCGGAGGGACTAACTAACCTCCGGTTGCTCAAGTCAGTTTGCAGTTAGCTGTTCACCATTCGCTGTTCCTCCCTTAGTCGGAACAGAGGAAGTTGTCGAGCTCGAAACTGTCCCCAATTCGCTCTTTCTGATACTGGTGTAAAGTGACGGGTAAAGCAATTTTGGAATCCGTAAAGGCTTGTACTCTTCCAAGTCTCTGCGCATTAATCGAAAAGACAAGATGTATAGAGACGGATGTTTTAGCCGATGCTGGCAAGCTTCCTATTGTAACTCCCAAAGAGGGCATAACGCGACCCCGGCAGCCAATGCCAATAAGAACAACAATGGTTTCTTGTTGATGTTCAACTGGAGTAACATAAACTTCTTTTGTTGCAGGTAATTCTGTACCTGCGTCTAATAGGAGATCCCACCCTTCTACATAGAACCAAATTGGTACTCGGAGCTGGGTCATGATCTGCCTCTTTCTTCGATCTTATAATGAGTCAGCAGTCCTTCGGTAATTGTCAATGAATTTGAGACAGTTTTCCAACAAAATAGTTTAGAAGCTGTAATAGTCTTCTGGCATACTTTCGTTTGGGCGCCAATCGACTTCAGGCACCGTGGGAGGCGGGTCCAGTGGTATTGGGTCCGTGCCGAAAAGACCCCGTTCATCTACTGGAGATGGAGGTCCAAAATACGGGCTATCAGGCAAACCGTATGGGATAGGAGGCCCATCCGGCCCTCCCGGTAAACCTGGGGGAATTTCATTACCAGGACCCTTATCACCGCCCTTATCACCGCCGTTATCACCGCCGCCGTTATCACCGCCGCCGTTATCACCGCCGCCGTTATCATCGCCAGATGAACTCATACGGGGACCCTGAGAGCCGTTGCCCGGACCAGACGGCGATCCACCTGTTGATGTTGTTCCGCCTGCAGCTGCACCTTCTCCTGAACCGTTCCCCATACCACTACAGCCGACGAAATTGCCGGCAGAGTCAGAGTTCTGGTTGATGCTTAATCCAGTGCTGAATGTGCCACCCTGTTCAGCAGTAGCACCGGTGTCAGGATTGATGGCACCGCCTTGTTGTTGGATATTGCGTTGGCTGTTTGGAACACTCGGGGCTGGAGGGGCAGAGGAGATTCCAATACGAAACAATCCCAGAGGATCCCGGTTGTTCAGAGGATCATTGGAGACGAACCCGTAAAGGTTAAGTCCGCCGCTATACCTGATCGGATCAGGCTGTAGGAATCGGCCAAGCGTAGGCGAGTAATAACGGCGTTTGAAGTAATAGAGTCCAGTCTCGCTATCATAGCGCTGGCCACTGAAACCATGAGTCGTTCCGGTGAGAGAAGAAGACTCTCCGTAGGGCGCGTATGAATACT
>Ga0182024_10012611_pt1 | contig 16680 bp, 5 predicted proteins | sample P32metaG_FD_120480 | JGI IMG/M metagenome (GOLD analysis project Ga0182024, IMG submission 120480) | Permafrost microbial communities from Stordalen Mire, Sweden - P3-2 metaG (Illumina Assembly) | ecosystem: Environmental > Terrestrial > Soil > Wetlands > Permafrost | place: Sweden: Stordalen... | reverse complement strand
CTCCGATCCTTCCGCGCCGCGTTCCTTCGCGGACAGCCCGAAGCGATGCGAAAAGAGCAGAGCTTTGAAGGCTCGCTGATACGTGCGGCGAATATCGCGCAGAGTGCTGGTGTAGCGATTAGCGAGATAGCCGGCCGGTTCGCCGGCCATTCCGGCCACCGACAGCACGCCATCCTTGCGAATCCGGAACAAGTGTTGATGCCCGATGGTCGATAGTTCTCCGTGCGAGTCGGGTCCGCAGTATTTAAGCTCGAATCCAGTGCGTTGCGCATGAACTTCGTCTTCGTGAAGGTATTCAGGCGAATGTTGGAGGAAGTCCACCTGAAGTTCATAGGCGCCCCTGCGAAGCGATAGGGCTGCGGGTTCCACATTCTCTTCGTGATGCCAATGGTGGCGCAGTAGAATCCAGGTCTTCTGGCCGCGCCGCAAGGTGATCCGCCAGGACCGGTGGTGAGCGTGGAGATGGGCGGCGCCTTCCCCCGCCTCCCCGGGAACGCCTGCGTGGAAGCGGTATTCTCCCTCCTCGTCGACGAACAGGGCACCTGACCAGCGCGCTTCGAATTCCTGGGCGCCGCCGAGCCAGCGCCCTGTGACGTCGTCCATCGCGAGGCCATTGCGCACCGTGACGTACTTCATCTGCTGGGGCGTGAGCGCCAGCCCCATCGACGGAATTATGGTCGGGATAGGACAATTCTCGCGGTCGCGCTCTTTTCCGAAAGGTTCTAGCGAGTCGCGAACTTCGCGCCAGACGACGGGTCCGCCGTCGACCGTGAATTCCCCGTCAAGGCCGGTACCGGCTGCGCCGAGCAGCGCGGCGAACGCCCCGCCATTCGCCGAAGGCGTCCAGGTCACCGGCGGCACCGCGCCGTTATCGTTCTCCCATGACGGAGCCGTAGTCGCATTTTCGTCGGCGAATAGATTCTTCAGAATGAGGTGCGCTACCGCGTCCCCTTCCGGATGCTCCTGGTGTGTGACCGCTTCGACATGCTTGCTCAAGTGCTGCGCGATCGCCCGGCATCGCGCGTGACACTTGGCGAATTGGCGCTGGAAAAAGTGCCAGCGCTCGTGCCCGTTCCGCTCCTCGATCAGGTGGTGCTGCGCTTCGGCGAAGCTTTCAAACAGCATCGCGAAGGTGCTCAGAATGTGACGCGGCTGAAAATAGACGTCCTGCAGCGCCTGTTGCTCCACGGGAGTTAAGGCCTGTACCTGAGTAAGGCGCTCGAGCACGGCTTCGTCTGAAATCGGCAGTACGGCCCACAACTGCTGCACCGCGGCATCGTAGTGCAGCGGGCTCGAGGGCGGCGAGTTCCACATCGCAGCCGAGGTAACGGCAAGATTGGCCGTAAAGCGCCGCGCCGGTGGGGCGATGTGGTATCCCGCTTCTTCGAGAACATCGGGGAAGAAATGTTCGCCCAAGGAGAAAACGTCAGCGGCCGGGAATCCGAACTCCCTAGTAAGCGACTCCTCGATCCTTCGCCAGTTCCACTCGTCGGCGGCCTCGTCGCGAACTTGAACATCCAGCAATTTGCGGCGAAGACTCCACAGGGAATGTTCCTGCTCGTCGTCCGGAAGCGCGAGCGGACGATCCTCAGCTTCGTTGGCATCCTGTAATGGGAATGGATCCTCACCCTGCAGATGGATATTGGCGTCGAATAGATACAGCAACTCGCCGATCGTAAAGTGAGACGCATATATCTTGGAGAGAATCTCCGCGAATCGTAAGGTATGCGTGGGCTCCGCCCGCCACGAATCGGCGGACGTGGCGGGATCGAATCCAGCCAGCCTGGACAATAGATCGAGATTCGCCTCCAGCAGTTTGACGAATTCCGGACCGCGCGCTGGACAGTGATGATGACAGGTGGCATGGCGTGCGACACCTTCAAGCAAATGATGGACCGCCCATTGCCAATGCTCGGCCGCAGGCCCGACCCACAGCGATAATAGATGGGTCCGGTCAGCCCCGGTCGCGCCCATCGGAGGTTTCTCGCGTCCGGAGAGCTTCAGGCAAAACTGGTCCCGTAACATTTGGAAAGCGGCCAGTTGGCGGATGAAATCAGGACTCGACAGATTGAGGACGTTGCAAATATCAGCTAGCTGATTGAACGTGTACTTCCCTCCGCAGACAGGGCGGAGTTTGCGCCACAGGCGGATGAACACTTCAAGCCTTGCAAGTGAAGCGCCGGGGGCATCGCCGGGAAACTTCAGCCAGAAATTGTCGATGCAACAAGGCTCACATTCCAGAAAATCTCCCTGCCGGTCGTCTCCGTTTGAGAACCCAACGAATTTCGACTTCCACAACTCGATGAATTCGCAGTACGTCAGGCAAGTTAGCTTGAGGAACGCAGGCAGTCCAACATTTTGCTGGGGGTTTGCTTCGGCAAGTGCCGACAAGCGACGCGGTGCGACGGTGCCCACTATCGGGACGTTGTCGCGCCCGGAGCACGCAGGAGGCAATGTGCCGTTGAATATCGTGACATACTCTTCGCGCGTGATCCCCAAATACTCGATCGCGATATCGATCCGCACTGGATAACGCCACAGGTGAGTCTGAAAATCCAGCGGCTGGCCTGCTGGATCGAGCACGAACTCCGTGATGCACTTGCGGAACGATCGCATTTCCTCGAACCGGCACGATTGGAAATGGTCCAAATAGGTTCGCGAGACGTCGATCGCTTGATCGTAGGGCAGGCAGCATGACGAGAAATCGGCTTTCAGCGTGTCCCATGCTGCTGGCTCGATCGCAGCATTCGACGCAACCGGCGTTGCCGGCGTCGAATACTCCGGGAGCGCGTCAAATAACACCGCGGGTTTATGGCAATCGGCGTCATGTTTGTGACGATGAGCGTCCATATCGTGACAGCCGCAGGGCTCCTCTTTGCAGCCGCAGTCGTGATGCTCGCCGCTCGGATCGCAATGGTCCTCACACAGCGGGTAGCCTGCGAGCGTATCGCTGGACGTGTCGTACACCGTGCCGTGGAGAGGCGCGGGGCTGGTGGCGACGATGAACTCGAGGCATTCGTTCACCATGTCGATCAGGGGCAGCGGCGTTTCGAGATTCGCGCGAGTGACGGCGAGTGTTTCGACCGGCCCCCGCCGTCCGTCAATGAGAACCTGCAGCGTCGTATGTCCGGGATCGGGCGCGGCAAAGGGCTGGTCGCAAGTCGAGCGTTCCGACACCTTCAGCATCTCGGACAGGTACGCGACGGGACCGAGGGGCGAAAGCTGCGGCGGCGGAATACAATCCGTCAGGCAGCCGGGATTGATGGGGCCGAAGGGAGATCCGCCGGGAGCGGGGAATACCGAGGGCGCGCCGGCATTGGCGTAAATCGTGGCGGCGCTGTCATAAGCGACGGTCCCTGTAAGTGCCTGCTGAAAATTCTCAAACGGCCGATCGAGCACATCTTCCCGCCCCGTGAATCCGCGCGCGAACAGCGCTTCCATTACGGAAAATTCGAAAGACGTGGGCTTGCCTGGAATTTGCGACAGAATAAAAAGTTCATTGAGCGTCTGCACCGTCTGGACGGCCCACGCTTGTGCCTCCGCATCGCCAGGCAAGGCTGCGGCGGCAGCGGCCTGAAGAGTCGCAAGATTGATCGCGATTCCAAAAGCGAATCCGGGATAAGCAGCGATCGTTTGGGCGATCACGTCGAAGGACGGCGTCCCGAAACTGAGCGGACCGCTGGTGGTCACCGCCTGGAACGACGGGGCGGCCGTGCCCATCTGAAAGAACTTCTGAACGTAAGCGATAAAGGCGGCAATGCGCGCGGCAACTGATCCGGGCAAGGTGAACGTGGGCAGGACCGCCTCGGCGGACACGCCTAGGATACCGGGAAGCGCGGTGAAAAACCTCTTCCAGTCGACGGGCGTCGAGGCCTGCAAGCCCGCGACATTAGTCAGAGCCGGATTCGGCGCCGGCAGTTGCACCTTGATCTCATTCGCCAGGCTGTTCGGTCCGATCATGAATCCCTGCGTCAAGGCGAATAGGACCAGATCGAGAAAGGCGGTCTGTTGTGGGCCTGATTCTTCACCCGGCCAGAAAGTTGTCAGGTCGTCGCCCGCCTTATACGTTTTCCAAGTTGCGACCGGTGGAATCGCCACCCAATCGTTGAATACCGTCAGCGTACCGAACTGTGGCACCGTCGTCGGGTCAGGAAGGGTGAGCGTTTCGAGAATACGAACCGCCTGCGCGGGATTCATCGCCGCAGGCAGATTGATCCAGCCGGAACTCACCGCCGTCTTCAGCCGGTCGAGATTCGCCTGCTGGCCGGCCCTCAGCGCCATTCGGTACCGGTCCGCCGGTGTAATTTGAGAGGACAGCTCATAGGTCAGGGCGTAAAAATAAGCAGCCGGTACGTCGATCCCCAGCGCGCCCGAAAAGATCACCTGCGCTTCGGAAACAGTGGTCACCGGCTGGCTCTGCCCGTTCGGATCCACCGGGAACGTCACCAGCGCTTTGGTTGCGGCTTGGGTCTGCGTTTCGCACCACTCGGCTGCCGAGAGCGCGTAGATGTAGTTGGTCAAGCGCACGACCGCGGCGTCGCCAGGGCCGTAATAAGCGGAGAGTTGCCCCTGGAACTGCATCCGGTTTTGCTCATGAGAATCGGTGAGCGTTCCGGAATTGGGAGGAGTAGTGTACATATCACCCAGAGATTCTGGCGTGGCCGGCAGCGGCGCCTGTCCTCCATACACGATCTCATCGGCGATGTTGTGGCATTGCTCGACGCTCAAACCGGCAAGGAGTGCGGGAGTCACCGGCAACCCCGGATCGGACGCCAGCACTTTCTTTATGGCCGCGAGCAAGTCGTCGAACTTGGGCGGAGTCCCGTCGGCGGGAACGGTGAAGGGGCTGTCGAGCGGCGGCAAGGTTACAAAAGCGGCGACCTCCGAATCCGGAATCGACTGATAGAAACCGGGAGCGGGAAGTCCTGGACCGGGATTGAGCGCAACGTCGTAGTAGATTCGCGAATCGAACAACTGTTGCCCCGGGCGGTCGAATTCGACGCGCAGGTCGGGCGACACGTACTCAGGTCCAGGAGCGACGTACTGTATGACGGCTGTGGCCACCGACTCCAGTTCGAAAAAGGGAGGGACAAAAATAGGGTGAAAGTGTTGAACGATCTGGGTGCCGGCGGGAGGAGGAAACGCTGGCGCCGCGAAGGCCGCGGAGCCAATTAGACTCCCCGCCGTGGGACTCGCATAGGAGATGTCGTAGACCTTGATCGTAAGGCCGTTTAGGTAAGTGGTAAATGTCGCCGCATCGATAGCGGCCGGCGGGGTTAATCTAAGTACGATATTGTCTGGCATTTCCTCTCCGTTCCTGTGTCCAGTTAGAACGACGGTATTCCATACAGATTGCGAATATTCCAATCGAGCCAGCCGGCACCCTCTTCCAATTTCTTCTGCGTCGGTATTTCATCGATGATGGCGTCCACGGCCTTGGTACCGCCGGTGTAACCAACCGCACCCCCGACGAGTCCGAAGACTGGGGAGCAAACGGGAGCACCTTCTCCGCAGAAGAGTCCAGCCTCGACGCCCAACTCGCCTCCGTAGCAGGCCGCCGTCCAACCGCCCGTTTCTTCAGCGGCAGCTTTGGCGGTTTGAACGCCTCCTGTGCCCTGATCAATATCCGCCGAAATCGCGGAGGTCATGTGGTCCGCAGTTTGTATTACGCCGAGCCAAAAGAAGCCCTCTCCGATGCCGGAAACAGTGCTGCGGTAGCCCTCAGTGTTGTACCAGCGTGTCCCTTCGCTGAGACGTGCAACGCCTCCCGCCGGTTCGCCCAGCGGGTTGTTTCTCTGCAGCTGCCAGCTTTGTGAGCCTTCTAGACTATTTAACGCGCTATCCTGCCAGCGGTAATCTCCCCACGACTCACCCTTCGTTCCCGTTAAATCGTGTTGGAGTTCAATGATGTGATCCTTCGCCCAGCCTCTGCCGCCGGGGGCTGGGTCGGTGGGTTCCGGGAACAGATCTCCGAAGTCATCCCTGGCATCGACTTGTGGCTGAGAAACACGCCGTGCATTGGTGGACGCGCCCGGTCCCGCATTCTTTCCGATTTCCGCGGAGAGCACACCCTTGCGGTACGCGTACATCTTGACACCGTCATAGGAATTGGGAACCAAAAGCGTGAAGCCTTCGGGTGCCGCATATTGCAGTCCCAGACCCGCGCCGCCGAGATTGAACGTCGACCCGACAGCCTGTGTCCCGGACTGAGTTGATGCCGGCCCCGCCGGAGTCCCCGATCCAATCGACCAAACCGACTGTTGCTGAATAGCGTTGTCAATTTCTCCACACGACGCCTGACGGCACACCAAATTATCTTCGTCGTATACGCCGCAGGTGTCGTCGGTGCCGTTGGGATCCCGTCGGGAAATCGGATTCCCGTTGACATAGCTGTAGAGGTTCACACCAGCCTCGACATCAATCGGATCCGCCGAAGTCCATCGGGCTAACCAGGGTGCGTAGTAACGGGCGCCGTGGCTTGAGAAGCCAGTCTCCTCGTCGCGCTCCATCCCCGTAAATCGGTATCTTTTGAGACTAACCTCCGCCACCGAACGACCCGCCTGGAACGACGTGCTTCCGTACGGATAGTATTCTTCGTAAGTGATCACCGACGCCGTATCGTCGAGTTCCAGGCACGCGCTGCCCAGATGGTTGTCGAACTGATACCGCACGGTCGTTGAGGCGCTACGCGTTTCGACCAGCGCCACACGGCGTTTGTCATCCATCACATGCAGCGTCGTCCGTTCCAACTCGACGGAACCTCCGGCATATTCGCGGTACATCTCGAAGCCGCCGACATACATTCGATCGGCCCGTCGGTGTCCAGTGGTGCCATCCGTCACCTTGCGCACCCGCGCGCCGCTCGAGTCGTAAACGTAGTACGTAGTTTCGGCTTGCCCGCCGTTCACCACCTGCGTTTGAGTCGAGATCAGCTGGTCCTTGAAGTTCCACTCCATCCGGGGAAGGTGCCCCATCCTCGTTATATTGCCGTCGGGATCGTAAGAGTAACTCTCTTCGCTTTGGCCCACCGACGTCTTGGTTAGCCTGTTGTTAGATCCGATCTGGCCGTACTCGTAATGCCGCCGCCAATTCCCGTCAGCGCCGGCTGCGTGGAGCACCTCCAGAAAGTTGCCTACAGGGTCATAGCGATACTGCTCGCGATAGTTGCGCATAGCGTGTCCATCGCCGGGAAGCGGCAGGCGTACGCGCGGGATGTCGCTATAGCTGGTTTCGGGCTCATCCGGATTGCCGGTGTGTTCGCGCCCCGTGGCCTTCCATAACCTGTAAATCGCGTCGTAGACATAGTCTCCACTCGCTGAGACAACTTGGTTCTTGAAATACACCGTCTGTTGCGCGGCGTCGGCGATCGACGAAATATTCCCCGCCGGATCGTAGGCATAGCCCAGATCCTGAAGGTCCATGCCGTCCTCGACGCGAGTTGTCTTCAAATGGACCAGCCGGAAAGTAAGTGGATCGTACAGGCTTACCGTACGCGCGCCATTCCCATACTCGATCAGTTCCCGCTGTCCCTTTGCGTTGTAATCGATGATCGTCACGAACGGCGAAGATTCCGTCGCATTCTTTAGCTGGACGTGCAACTGCTCCAGCAGGTTCGCCTCGTTGTAGGTGGGACGCGCCACGCTCCGGTCGGGCGCTGTCACCGTCACTGGCCGGTTGAGCGCATCGTACGAGGTCTCGCTCTGAAATACGTCACTCTCCAGATCCGCTGTGGCAGTCCAGTCCACCTCGCCCTTGTAATTCACCAGCATCTGCCGGGAGCGGAGCAGCGGATTGCCCTTGAAATCATAGCTGCCGATGGTACCGAGCCCCGCTGCATCGAACTGACGATAGACTTTCCCTCGCAGATTATGGACCGCGGGCCAGGGGTGGCTTTCGCCGTATTCGGTCCTTTCCGCCAATTTTTCCTGACCACCGCCATTTCGGACGAACAACGTCGTAGGTCGGCGAAGCGCATCGTACTCGCGCCGCAGGCGAAAGTCGCGGCTGTTGAATGCAAGTAACGGACTCTGCGCGATGTCGTTGATCATCCACCGCTCGCCGCCGTCGGCGCTGTTCTGATGGATCTTCTTGCCGGCAACGTCGTAGTCGTAGGTCATGATGACGCGGCCCAGCGCATCGGTCACGGCCTGTTGGTTGCCTCGAATATCCAGCTCTGAGCGAGTCAAATAAAATTCATCGGGCGGATGCCCTTCACCCGGAATCCGGTTATGTGCGACCGAGAGAAACGTGCGGCCCAGCGAGTCCGCAAACGTGACGCTGGGAGTATTGGCGTGCGAAGCCGTCTTCCACGCCGCCTCCTGCTCCGTCGCACCTAAATCTCCGCCGCGCCGTTGTTCGTACCATGTCGGCAGGAACTCCCCTACCGGCATATTTCGCAGGAACGCGCCGACATCCGGATCCTGACGAGGGTCGATCAGGACCGTGTCGTTCGAATCCCAACTCTCCTGGCGCCAGGGGTCGAATACCGTTTTCTCGAACGAATGGTTCGCGTTCAATTTGGCGACGACCCTTGCGACCGGATCGTATATCAGGGTCGAGGTGACCCCGACGGTTACGGCAAATTCAAAATGATGAGTCGAGGAGAAGAACGGCTCGTATTGACGGACAGGTTTCCCTTTGTTGTTGAAGATCGTCCAGCCGCTCCCGATCCAGCGCGGTATGCCATCCGGCAAGCGTTCCGCCTGCATCTTCTTCTGAACTTCCCGGCCTAGCCCGTCCGAGTACGAAAGCGCGTGTTGTATCTTCGTTGCCACACCGGCGGGAAGATCGGACACATGATTTTCACGGGCCAGTGTGTACGTCACGCTTGGCTGCGGTTGTGATTCGTTTCGTGTCCTGTCATACGCGAACAGGTCATACACCATTCGCGTCGTGGCGCTGCCGAGAATTTCCTGCGGATCTCTAAGGGGATCGCGCAGATGTTCCAGTACAACGTGTTGCGGCAAATCCGCGACGAAGCCCTCCAGCGAATCGCCTACTTGCTCGCTCTCCTTGCCCATGATCGCGGTCCCCGTCAGCATGCCGAGCGCGTCGAAAACCACCTCTGACCGGTTGCCGTTGACATCCACAGTACGGTGCAGTTGTAGAACGCGATAGTCCAACTGCGCTCGAACCACATTCCCTAGCGGATCACGAGTTTCTACCACCGCCAGATCGTGAGGATCGTAAACCGCAATGGAAACGTTCGCGAACGGATCTTGAAAGCGCTGGGGCAGGTAGAAGTGTCGGCGCGCGTAGGCGAGTTCTGCGGCTGGTCCATCCGCAGGCTCCGGTGAAAAATAGACGCGGCCCGATGGTGCCCACCAACGGCCGTTTCCATCCAGATCAATATAGCCGCCCTCGTTGTGGAGCACCTCATGCGGCGCTGGAAGCTTCTCCCCATACACCTCGGCGATCAAGCCGGGCGTGAGGCTGAGGGAATAGTTCTCCCCGGGCAAAGCTAGGGATTCCAGCTCCCCGACTGCAAGCAGTCGGTCCAGCGCATCGTTCCTGTATCGGGTCCTGGATTCCTGTATCGATCGCCGGTAAGGTCCGGGCCCCGTCGCGCCGGACGCATTGACGTCTTCAAAGGGCAGGTCCTTTGCTTGCGCGATATGCCGACTGAATTCCTCGAATTGGAAGAACCGCGCGTGAGTCTCCAAATGAACGACTTCATAACCGCGCGATTCAGCCAGCGCCGGCGTGCGATACGCGTTGGGCTGCCGGACCGCGTTGGTGTACCGGTTCTCCGTCAGGGTTATCAACGCCAGGCCCTGCTTGCCGTGATCCGCTTCGCTCAGAAGAAGCGACGGATCCGGAAATCGCCGCCCGTAGCCAACGCTGGCGGATTTCAGGACGTTGCCGTAATCGTCCACCGCAAGCGTCAACGCATGGGATACTCTCGGGTCCGCTCTCCTCTTGCCGCACACGTCATAGAGCTTCCGTTCGTAGTTGAACGCGCGGCTTTCCCGGCTGTGCGCGAAAAAGACGCAATGCAGATTACCGCCTCGCGGTTGCAGTATCCGAATGGTGGCGTTGCTTTCGACCGCCGTATACGGTCTTCGCGAATTCGCCGAGCCGTCGAGCGCGTAGACCTCCTGCCTCAGCACGGACCCTTTCAATGCCCGGCACGCTTCGCGCGCCTCCTCCGGCGTCAGCCCCGGTGGAAGGAGGGTATCGTCCAGCAGTGCGTTTTGGTCCTGACCCGGCTCTTGATAATATTCATGCGCCAGATGCCGCGAAACGCGATCCGCGCCCACGAAAACCCCCGTGTGATACCAGGTGTTTGTGCGAATCGGCGGTACGCGCCACGCCAGCGCTTGGTTGCCGGCATCCGGAAACGTCCTCTCCCTTGCTGCCACGTCGAACTCTTCAGTGTCGATCTGGTCCACTCGCCCAAATCCACGGAACTCGCGCTCGACGCCGTCATAGTAGCCGTGATGATAGGAGGATGTTGCGATGAAACGATTCCGGCTCACGTAATCGAACGTTTCGACGCTCTTCACCACATGCACCGGGAAGGGAAGTCTCGTCACCCACGGGTGCCCGGCGGCTTTATCAGCGAGATAAAATTCGGTCGACGAGGCGTATTCGATCCGAGTCTCGGCACCCAGATTATTGATGATCCGATTCAGCAGGTGCGGCTTCGCCCCGCGCATCAGGTCCACATACCGCAGCGGACGAAGCGCGTTTGCAGGAAGCGGCGACGACCAGATCAGGCAAGCCGTCCCAAGGCCCAGAAAATCGGCGACCGAGATCGCGTTCGGCTCACCCACTGGAAGACCCTTCAGGATCCTCCGCGCCGACAATGAGTTTCCGGACTGGTTCAGATAGACATGAATTTCGTTCGTGGCCAGATAAAAAATGTCCGTAGTTCCCGAGCCGTCCGTATCCGCCACGCGAATCTGCCGGTGATCGAAAAGGCCGGGCGAGTCGAACCACGGCGAGCTGTCCATCACGATCTTTGGACCGAAATGCCCGTACCCGAGATTGGGCCAATAGCAGACCTCGCCATTGCGGATGCGGACGATATCCGTCAGCCCATCGCCGGACATATCGGCCAGATAAATGGACTGCATCGGGTCCGAGAAAACAACCTTGGGGCCCTCGTTCTCATTCATGGGAGCGGGAATACGAACGGCCGCACTGAACCCCTCGCTTTGCAGCGAAGGATGCCAACGCAACGCGACATCCTCCGTAACGAGAATGTCCGAAATACCGTCGCCGGTGAGATCGACGAAGCGAAGATTGGGATCGCTCCAATCGAGCACGGGCCACGCCCGGAACGGCCGAAACCCTCGCCAGCGGTTCTCTTCCGTATCCCCGGCGGGGGACTCAGTGTGTCTTCCTTCGTAGAATCCGGCTGATCCGGATGCGAATTCCACCAGGTCGACATCGCCTTCCCCGCCGATGTCCATCAGTTGCTGATGTCCGCCGGTCAGCCTGCTGGAGGAAGGTTTCCGGCTCACCAGCGTGCTTGCGCCAAGCCGCCCTTCTCCTAGGTTCGATTTGTAATACCAGCCGGAGCCCTGTTCCGCCAACACGCCGGAAATCCCTTCGCCGAACAGGTCGATCCAGCGGTAACTCGCTCCGTCGATCCCCTCGGGCAGATTCCTCGCGTCCGCTTCCTTCAGTTCGAATGCGCCAGGCGACGCGGCTTCGAGAGGACTCGCTGTATAACCAAGGTCGAGTCGCGGCAGACTTTGTTTCAGATGGGAACCGTCGTCCGCCCGCGTATATCCCGATTGAATCACGGCCTTTAAAAAGGAGCCGATCTCCTTTTCGTCGTATTCAAATTCCGTAGTTCGCACCAGATATGCCGGCACGCCCAGCTCGTCCGGAAAATGATGGAGCATCAGCGTTCGCCGGCATAACCGATGGGTGCGGATTTCGAAGCCTGAACGATAACTGGAGAACGGGTCGCGCCGGGCCAGCCAACCTGCTTCTCTCGCATGCTCGCCTAGGCGTACATGGATCCCGCCCGGCTCCTCGCGGATATCTTCTTCGCCATAGTCGAAGACCAACTCAAACATCCACTCCGGATCCTCGGATTCGCCCCTGGCAGAATCAAAGGGCGTCCGATTGCCATACAAAATTCGCTTTAAGTGCCGATTCGCGGTCTGCTGCCTGCGCCGCTCACTGGGCCGCGCGAGGCCCACTCCCTGGGTATTTTCCGCCTTATATTCGTAGTGAATCGCGTTGCCTTTCGCGTCGTAGCTGGCCGCGATCAACCATTTGAAAATATGCAGCGGACGCTCCGGGTCGCTGATGCGGGACTCCGGTCCTGATCCGTAGATCGTGAGCAGGTTGTCCTTAGTGAAGGAGCGCCAGTGAACGTCGCCGTCCTCTTTTCGAGTCCACCTTTCGATTCTCGCGAAGAGCCCTTCCACCCTCGGCCGATAAAACTGAATGCGATACCCTTGGCGTTCGGTCGACTCCTTTTCCCATTGATCGTGGCCGTTTTTCTTTAGTACGGGCACCAGGTCTTCAGCCCCCGACAAAAGGAACACATCCGAATCTTCAAGATCCCGATATTGGGGAAGTCCTTTGTCGGTCTTTCGGGAAATAGAGGGTGTCGATAAGCCCCAGCCCACGCCGAAGATTCCGTTGCCGGCGCCTGAATCGTAGGTCACGGAAAGTTGCGGACCAAAGCCGGATCTGCCGGGGCTCACCGCGATGGGAACACCCAACGATCCCGTGCCCATCATCGCGTTGGTGGAGAATTTCTCGCCGATTCCGCGAATCGCTCCTCCCCCTTTCGGTAGCGAGATTTGCGGTGCTGCGGACGACGATGTAGATTCAGTCTTCTTTTCGGATTGTGTGGTCGATGGCACGCGGAGCACCTCGTTCCGTTACTTCTTCAACGCGGTCCTTTACCGTGCGGCTTTGCTTTGGGATGAGGATTCGCTCGCTCAGAATGAGCCGGTTCAACCGGAAACCGCGGCGGAGCGACCGCACTGTCAACCAAGTAGCCGATTTGCGCGAAGGGAACAAAAACCGCTTTCTCCGCGCTATTCTCGAGCTCCGGAAAAAGAGTAATCCCTAGTTCTTCGCCTGCCAGCCATAGGCCGGACACTTCCACGCCCAACATTAAGCAAACGCGCGATACATTGTCGCCGAAGATTGCGGGGATCGACACGGAGACAGACTTGTTCAGATGATGACCCAACATATTACTCATTGAGCGCCACCCTCCATGGGGCAATGTACGAACCGCTGTATCTAACGTGAGCATCGCTCAGGAATCGTTTCAAGCCTGCGCGAGGAAAAATCAGGCAGCGCAACTACTCCTGGACACATGCAACAAGTTACGATCACCCTACGAAATCAACTTGAAATAATATTGATGTGACGGGCGGCGGCCTTCGCTGGATTTTTGTCATGCAGAAGATTGTAGACATCCTACTTAATCGCCAGTAGAAGGTCCATGTTTACTCTCGGGTGCGAGTCCGCCGGCCCTGAAGGCGCTGGTTCACACGATAAGGGAGTAATCTCCCACCACGCCGTTTGGGGAGGCAGGATAGATTGAGCGAACCCTCAATCTTCGGCTATAGTGAGGGCTTGGATTCGGCGCCGCCACACTCCCCGGATCGCCAGTCCCCGTCGCCTTCTCCCGATGGCGTTGAGACACTGCGCGAGATTCAGACGCCGGAGTTACACCTGAGAGCCCTATCGGGTATTGAAATCGACGTTTTGTGGCGGAAAGCCGACGCCGATTCCGTCGGCCTCGGGAAGGATGAACTGGCGACGGTGCTGCTCACACTTGGTGTTAAGTATAATTATGGGCTGCCTCCGGGAACAGTAGCCAAGCCACCGCAAATTGCGGCATTCTAGGAATCCCTTCAACTTCCGGACCTCGCGCTCGCTTATGCATGCGCTCTTGGACGCGAGCCCGCGTGGCAACAGTTCATGGCCCGTTATCGGGATACCATGATTCAAGCTGCGACCGCCATCACCTCATCGGCGACCCAGGGACGCGAGATGGCTGATTCGCTCTACGCCGATCTATTCGGACCGACCGAGCGGGGCGAACTCCGCCGGGTTTCGCCTCTCGCTTACTATTCCGGAAGAGGGTCGCTCAAAGGTTTCCTGCGAGCCACGCTCGCCCAGCGTAACATCGACCGCCATCGCGGGACTGATCGCGAAACGCCCCTAACAACCGAGGAATTACCAGCGTCGCCTTCCCGGGCAACCCCGACAACGGATATGCTCTCGCGGCTCGGCGACGCACTCGGGACTACGCTGGGCTCATTAGCGGCGGAGGATCGCTTTCTTCTTTCTTCCTGGTTCTTGGACCGGCGAACGTTGCTCGAAATCTCCCGCGTGCTCGGTGTGCACGAGGCGACGGTGAGCCGCCGACTACAACGCCTAACCAGTCGCCTCCACGATGCTCTTCTGGCGAATCTACAAACATCCGGCCTCAGTCGGGCTGCGGCCGAGGAGGCGCTGGCAACCGATCCCCGCGATCTCGACTTGAATCTTCGCCTCTTGCTGCAAGCTTCCCAGCGGGAAACGTTCCCAGAACAGGAGTCCACCGAAGGAACATGAGCGAGCACCTACATCCCGACCCGGATACGCTCAGCGCCTTCGTTGAAGGCGTCCTGCCGGAACACGAGCGCGGTCAGTGTCTATCGCATCTCGCAGGGTGCTCCCGCTGCCGCGAAATCGTATTCCTCGCGCAGGACACACCCGCGCCTCCAGTACTTGTCCCGATAACGATTCGCCCGCGCTTGCTGAGGCCGATGCCGCTTCTGGCCGCGGCTGCTGTGTGTTTTGCGGTGCTCGGGGCTTGGCTTTATCTGCGCTCCAAAACAGAAGCGCCGCTTCAAGAACAGGTCGCCCGGGCGACCGTTACGCCTTCGCCGGCCGAGAAGCCAGCCGAGGTTCAGCAGCCCAAATCGGTCGCGGAGAAAACCGCGCCACGGGTCCCGCTCCGTCGCGTGCCGGAACCAGCTCCGCAAAAGCCGTCTCCGACCCCTGTCGGAACGCCCGAAGTCGCGCGTTCCGCACCGCCCCCCGTCACGGTAGAACCGGCGGTGGTCCCAGTTCCCACTCCGCCTCCTCCTCCGGCCAGCACCTTTAGGACGCAGGTCGCCGCAGTGAATTCCTCGTCCGGAATCTCCGGCACCGTCACGGACCCAACGGGCGCTGTGATTCCTCAAGCGACGGTCGAACTCCGACAGGTGGCCGGAAACGCCACCGCCGATGCGCAGACGGACGAATCGGGAAATTTCAAATTTACCGGCTTGGCCCCAGGGCGCTACGAACTGCGGATCACAAGGCCAGGATTTGGATTGGCCTCCCAAAAGGTCGAGGTCAAGGCGCAGGAAATGGCCGCCGTCAAGTCCGAATTGCAGGTCGGTTCCACCGCAGAGACGGTGGAAGTGCCGGTGGCGGCTTCGACGCTCCAAACCGAGTCTGCCTCAGTGAGTAAGTCGCGACGAAAGCAAGCCGCACCGCCGCAACCGCGGCCGCTCCCCTCCAATCTGCCGGCCGAGACCACGGTGACGCACGGAAAAATCATGCTCGCGGTCGACTCATCGGGTGCGCTGTTCTACAGCGGAAACTCGGGAAAGAGTTGGAAAGCCGTTAAGCGCCAATGGCCAGGCAGAATCGAAGATTTGATCACACCCCCCCGACGTGCCGGAACCTGGATCGGCACAATTCCAACTCACCACAGACTCCGGCACCGACTGGCTAAGTCGCGACGGCCGCCGCTGGTACCCGGCACCCGCTCAGCACTAAAGTTGCGGTTCCGAGAAAAAAAGAAAAATTTGCTGCAAAATTCGCCGCCTGCCCCGTTCCGGGATTGTAGAGGGAGGGTTGGTTATGAAAAAGTCGGTTCTTCTCGCAGGTGCATGCGTGCTGGTTGCGACAGCAATAGCGGTGTTGACATCCCGCTCGCTGGCCCAGCCAAGGGAAACACTTTCTGTCAGCGCCGCATACGTGCATGGCGCTCTGCGCGTCTCGATCCCCTATCGCGCACCCCAAACAGGTGAAGGAAGCCTGCACATCGAAGTGCTCGACCCCGAAGATCGTCCCGCCGTGAGCATCGCGGGACACGCCGACGCCAACGCCGGCCAGGGATTTTGGACTCGTGAACTTGTTCTGCCGAAAAACATCCCCTTCGACGAGTTGGTGTGGCACCGCCTTCACTACCGGTTCATCTATGCGAACAAAAAGGCTATCCCGATAGAGGGTATTACGTCGATCTCACGCATCCTTCGCCTTCCCGTCGTTCACGTCCTTGGTCAGCAGTCGTACATGAGCGGAGGCGCCGCTGCCGTTCGTCTCATCGTCAACGAAGCGGATAACGAAACCCCAGTCACATCCGGATCCGTACAGATCGAATTGATACAGCCAAGCAAGAAGAACCAGGTCCTATTCACAGGAGCACTCAACGAACACGGCACCACGCCGGTGCAATTCTCTTTCCCGACCGGCCTGGCGGGGCGCTATTCGCTACGCTACGCCATCGACACCTCCCTCGGGCCGGTCCAGCACGTGGAGGATATCCAGCTCGAAGACAAATCCTCAATTCTCCTCACCACGGAAAAGCCGATCTATCAACCTGGTCAAACAATCCACATCCGGGCCCTCGCGCTCGACCGAGCAAACCATCAGGCAGTAGCAGGACGCCGATTGACTTTCGAAATCGACGACCCACGCGGCAACAAGGTT
>Ga0182024_10012610_pt1 | contig 16681 bp, 12 predicted proteins | sample P32metaG_FD_120480 | JGI IMG/M metagenome (GOLD analysis project Ga0182024, IMG submission 120480) | Permafrost microbial communities from Stordalen Mire, Sweden - P3-2 metaG (Illumina Assembly) | ecosystem: Environmental > Terrestrial > Soil > Wetlands > Permafrost | place: Sweden: Stordalen... | reverse complement strand
TCCCGCCAGTGTTGGCTCGATGCCGACGTCTTGGTTGAAGACCGCGATGACGTAGCGCAACTGAGGCATCGGGTTCGCCGTGCTCGTGACGTAGAGCGGGCGGATGTAGAGCACGCTCGAGTCAAGCGGCACTGTCAGGTTGTTGCCGAGGATGACGTTCGAGCCGTGTTGGTCGAGGGGCGTGATGGTCGAGCTGACCTTGGAGGTCTGTTGAATCTCCGAGTCGGCCTGCAACGGGCCGGTCACCGTCGTCCCGCGAGGGGTCTCGTACACGTTGAGCTGTCCGTAGTCGGTGGGATCGCTCGTGGCGATCATGAAGCCCGTCAGACTTTGCACGGTCGAGGAGTTGCCGGCCGGGACGTAGTCAATGGACTCGAGTAACTGTTGCTTGTCCTCGTTCGGCAGCGAACCCACCTGGAAGATAGGACTCATCGCGGCCAACTGCGTGGAGATGACTTCGCCAGCCTTGTTGAGCGTTGACGTGCGCGCGAGGGCCTGCGAGGGAGAGCCGGCCCCCGTCGTAGGCGATATCTGCCAACGGTCCGACGCCGAATAGAAGGCCGCCGCGGACGTGATGTGGTAGCGCCCGAAGGTCGCGGCCTGGACCGAGAAGAGGTCTCCCGGGTACCGCAGGTGCGTGCGAATGGTCGAAGGCATGGCGCTGAGGGGTTGGAACAGCGTCGGGAAGGCTGAACGGTAGGCCTTCAGGATCGGGTCGTTGGGGTCGTTCGCGTAGAACGTCATCGCCCCGGTGTAGGCATTGACGACGACCTTGACCGAGTTGCGCGCGTAGTTGAAGCTTCCGGGCAGTCCCCCCGTGTTGATGCCCAGCTGGTTGGCGTCTTCGCTGTAGGGGTACTGGGACGTGGTCGTGTAGCCGTCGAGGACGTACTGCAGTTCGCCGTTGGCAACGACGGCGTAGGGCTGAGAGTCGAACGAGAGGAACGGCGCGGCCTTCTCGGCCATCTGTCGCACGTCGCGCACGAAGAGCACGCGACTCTTCGCGTCGATCTGATTCGAGATGAGGAAGTTGAAGTCACCGAGGCGAAGCGCGAGCGCGAGTCGCGAGAAGACGCCGCCCACTGGTACGCCACCGGTGCTCTTGTAGTGCGTCTCGACGGGGGTGCCAGCATTTTTTCCTGAGTTCACTTGGTAGTCGAGCTCGGGCTGTTTCGAGTTCGCCACGACCCAGCCGTTGTACCCAATACCGAAGTAGATGTCGGGCTGGGTCAGGAGCGGCAGGCCGTTGGTGGAGATGGGTGGCACGTTCGAGATGTCGAAGATCGGGTTACCCGTCGACGCGTCGACCTGGTTGGCCACCACCACCGCGGCGCCGATGCCGTGGGTGTACTGAAGGTGCTGGTTCACCCAACTCTGCGAGGGCAGGTTGCCGGAGTTGACTTGGCGAGCTCCAATCAAGACCGGCGTCAACTTGCCGTTGACGAAGTAACGATCCACCGCCAGCGTCGTGAAGTTGTAGTACGAACGGATCGACTGACGTCGCGTGACGGTCTGGAGGGAGATCTTGTTCGACGGGTCCCATAGACGAATATTGTCCAACGTCGCCATATTGGTCTTGATCTGGGCTCGTGATATCGACGTCGATCCGGCGAAGGCGTGGTACACCACTTTGTCGAGACCGAAGGCCGCGCGTGTGGCGGTGATGTTTCTCTGAATATAGGGCGACTCGAGCGACTGCTGATTGGGACTCACCTTCAGCGCTTGGAGGAACGTCGGGTAGAGCACGCCGATGACGAGTGCCACGAAGGCCCACAGACCCACGGCGACGACTGGTAGGGACCAGCCCCTCGAGCGCACGTTGTAGAGCAGGATTCCGGTCGCCGCGAGAGAGAGATAGAAGAGAATGGTCAACGCCGGCATACGAGCGTGGATGTCCGTGTACGTCGCGCCTTGGACGAAGCCGTGGTTGGAGTTGACGAGTTCCCACTTGGCGATGAGATACCCGGCCGCCTTCATGAGCGCGATCGCGGCACCGATAACCGACAAGTGAGCCTTCACTCGAGGTGCGACGCGCGGCGTGACGCGCGTAGTTCGAATGCCACCGTTCAAGAAGTGAAAGCCCGTCGTCACGAGCAGTGCGAAGATCAAGACGACGAGGAACCACGTGATCACGTAGGAGACGAAGGGCAGCGTGAAGACGTAGAACCCGAGGTCCTTGTGAAACACGGGGTCGACCTTGTGAAAGGACTGGGCGTGCGAAAAGAGCAGGTACTTCTGCCACTGACCCGTGGCGTTGAGACCCGCGACGAGGCCCATGACCAGCGCGATCGCGGCGTAGACGCGCTTGGCGTAGGGGCGAACGACGTTCTGGAAGCGCCGCACGACCTCGTCTTCGGGCTCGAAGGAGAGGTCGCGGGCCCCGAAGCGATCGGTGAGCAGGAGATTGCCCCACATTATGAAGAAGAAGATCGCGCCGAAGGTGAAACCGAGACCGACCTTGACGAAGAACAGCGTCGAGAAGACGCTCGAGAACCCTACCGACGAGAACCACATCTGGTCGGTCCACAGGACCGCCAGATTGCGTAGTGACAGGAAGCCCACCAACAAGACGACGACGATGAGCCCAACCCAGAACCGCCGCGACAGTCGTCCGAGGCGACGCGGTCGGTGAGGGACGTCGGTGGGACTGCGCACGGGACGAGCCTAGGCGTTACTTAGACGGGTACAACAGTGCAGGCGCAGCCCGCGTGCAGTGGAGGGTACGGCGAACCACTGGGAAACTTCTCGCCCGCGATGCGTTCGCCAGTCTCGGAGTCGTGTGAGCACAAGTCGCACGGCGCGTCGTTCGGCGCGGCGAAGAATCGAATCGATCGTCCCGTAGACGCCGTTACCACACCGAGGTGGAAAGCTCGTCGCGCGGCGTCAGTACAGAGTCGCTCGACGCGCGCGCCGCGCCACTCGCGGTACGCCGCGTTCACGCGTTCGGGTCCGTCACCACTGCTGTCGGAGAGGATCCTCTTGCGCAGCGCTAACACGATCGTGACCGCGAGGTCCGCCGCGCAGTCTTCCAACGACTGCTTATCCACGTTGGCTCCCGCCGCGCCACCCTCTTCGCGCGCGAACTGCACGCCCGCTTGGGCCGCGTGCTCGAGGGCCTCGTAGGCCGCCTCGGCGTAACGAGAGCGCTGGTCGTGTTCGTCTTCGAGTTCGGTGGTGATCATTGCCTGTACGCCACGAAGGCGCTCGAGCATGATGTTCTGGTCGTCTTGCAGTGCGCGCTTGACGCGGCGTGTGAGCACCGCGAGCGACTCTTCGAGTGCCGCGTCGCGGCGGCGAAAGAGAACGCCCACGGGCGTTTCAGGTTTGTGCGCGGCCGCTTTCTTGGGCGGGGGAATCGTTACGCCACGCTCTTCGAGCGTGGCCTTACGAAGACGGGCGAAGATCTCGTTCACGACGTCGGTGCCGGACGGGTCGTCCTCTAACAGTGACTCTTCGACGGGCGCGGTGCTCTTGGGGGGCTTGCGGGATCGGGACTTCGTCACCGTGGCGTCTTCTCCTGTCTCTAGCGCGGCGTCGCGCACTTCACGTAGAGGGGTGCCGGCCAGCAGCTCCTCTTCGGTAGGCTCCGGCACCGCGGGCTGCATTCGCAGCGCCTCGAGTGCGGCGCCGCGGGCGACCTCGTCGGAACCGTTTATTCCAGCCAACACGTCGTCAACCTGAAGACGCACCGTTGCTATGAACGAGCCTAACGTGTCACGCGCCGCGCGCAGTTGTTCGATCTGGAGGTGCAAAGCCTTGCGCTTTATGGCGAGATCGTTGAGGACGTTGCGGCGGGCCTCGTTCGACTGTTCGACAATCGCTCGACCCTGCTCCCTCGCGCGCTCGACGAGAGCCTCGCCGTTGACCTTGGCGGAGTCGATAAGTCGCTCGGCCGCCGCGCGAGCGTCGTGGTCGATCGTGGTACCCGTAGTCTCCGCTTCGGTGATCAAGGCGGTCGCTCGCTCTTGCGCCTCGATGAGGTGACTGGCGCTGCGCTGTTGGGTCTCGGTGAAGACCTGGGCGCTGCGCTCTTGGGACTCGGCGGTAACGCGTGCGGCCTCTTCGTGGGCCAAGCGAAGTATCGAGGTGCTCTGCGCGCCGAGGGCGGCCGTGAGTGTCGCCTCGTCAAAGGTGGGATTGTCGGCGCGTCGTTGGGCCTCGTTCACCTGGTCTTGGAGTTCGCGAACACGGTTCTCAAGGTGGCCCATCTCGCGCGCCGCGGCTTCGAGGTGTAGACGGACTTCGTTCGGGTCCAGGCCGCCTTTTCGTAGCGTCGTGAAGTTCATCCGAGCGATATCGGACGACGACGGGCGTGTCGTAGAAGTTATTCGGCGGTCGTCCATTCCTTCAAGACTACGGCGTGGCGCACCAGGATTTTGGCTTAGAACGCTCAGGAGGGCGCAGTAAGGGGCTGGGGTTTGGCACCGCCGAGAGAGCGCAGTTCGCCGAGGACCTGTTTCAGCGTCGTGACCGGAATTATCTTGAGACCCTGCTGGTGCGCGTCGCGTGCGGCCGCGACGTCGCCGCCGCCATCGGGCACGAAGAAATATGACGCCCCCGCGCGTGCGACCGCGACGGCCTTCTCCTCTACGCCACCGACGGGTCCGACGTTGCCCTGCGCGTCGATGGTGCCGGTGACGGCGATCACGTGGTGGCCGGTCAACGAGCCACTACTGAGTTCGTTGATGAGCGACAACGTCATCGCGAGACCGGCGGAAGGGCCGCCGATGTTGACAGTGTTGATGGTGACCGTTGCGGGCAACTTGTAGCTGAAGCCGTCCTCGACGCTGACGCCGAGGAACGACCGGTCGGCGCCCGTTACTCCGGGACACCCCGTGCTCGCGACGCCCGTCGGTGCTTTGGCCGTGGCGAGTTTGACGTTGGTGGGCGCTCCGTAGGTCAACACGCCGGTCTTCGAGATCTTCACGGGACGCACGTGCAACGTCAAGGGCGTCTTCGGCGCGAGCACGTGCACGTAACCAATGAGTTGACAACTCGAACGAATCGTCGTCGTGTTGATACCAATGATCTCGTCACCTACCTTCACGCTGGCCGACCTCGCCGGCGACGGTGCGACGACGGCCGTCACGATGGTGCCCGTACTCGTCGCCGGAACGGGCCAACCGACCGCCCGAAAGGCTGCCGTCTCGGCGGCTTGCTTGGCGTCACTCATCTGAAGGAATCCCTGCGCGCTGAGTTCATCGAGGGGAACGCCCGGTTCCACGAGTTCATTGGCCGTGATGATCTGTACGTGCGACTGAAAGTGCGTCGCGATCCAACCCAGTACTGTCAGCTGCTGTTCGAACACGTCGGCGAGCATTATCTTGTCGTGACGTGGGTTCGTAGCAACGCCGTGGATCTTCACCAGCGGCGCGACCGGCGTCGCGTTGCCCGGCGAGATCAGGTAGTCGTTGGTGTGCAGGGTCTCGAGCACGAAAATGATGGCCACGATGACCAGCACGAATACGAGCAACTTGGTCGGCCAACGAAGAAGTCCGCCTCGTGCTGAAATAGGGGCGTGCGTAGTGATGAGCCCAGAATAGTTGAGCCGTTCGAGAATGAACTCCTACGCGCAAGTTTCGCGAGCAGCGCGGACAATACCGCACTGCTCATGGCCAACGTCGAATCGCCCGTCACCCGTCGTCGAGTGTTGGCGCTTCGCGGACTGGTACGTCAGTCGCTCATGACGAGCGACCTCTGGCTTCGAGCCCTACGCGACAGCGACGTCGAGGTACGTCGTGACGCACTACAGCAGTTGGCGCACGCGCCATTGGAGGATCCCCCGATACTCCTGGAGGTCGCGGGGATGCTCGACGACGAAGACGCCCTCGTCGTCGACGGCGCCGCCTTCGCGCTCGGTGAACATCTCTACGTCGACGCGGTCGACGAACTGTGCCACGTCGCCAGAGATCACGGCGACGCGCGTTGTCGTGAGTCAGCCATCGCCGCGCTCGGCGCCATCGGCGACGACCGGGCGCGATCGACGATCATCGCGTCACTGAAGGACAAGCCGCCGATTCGACGTCGGGCCATTGTGGCCCTGTCGAACTTCGAAGGCCCCGATATCGACGCCGCGCTCGACGAGGCCGGCGAGGACCGCGACTGGCAGGTGCGCTCGGCAGTGACGCAGCTTCGAAGTACCGAGGACTAACGGTCGGCGCTACGAAACAGCGCGTGGAGCGAAGCCATCTCCTCGAGACAGGCTTGAAGTCCTTGGATGACCACGAGGTCGGCCTGCGGGGCCACGTTTACTTCCACACCGGTCGCCGTGGCGACGAGTTCCGCGACGTCACTCAAGTTGGCGTGCCCGCCGACCAGCGTCATGCCCCGCGCGCTGACGTCCTGGGAAAGATCGGGCGGTGCGTCACCGAAGCACTCTTCGATCATGCGAATCGTCGAGTTGAGTACGTCGTGCAAGGCCCCGTTCACCAACTCGGCGCTCACTTCAACTTCAACGGGATCTCCTCGGTCCACGCTGCGCGCGAGCACGACTTCGACGAGTCCCGCCGTTCGTCCGAGTGCGGAGGCAAGCGTGCACTTGAGCATCTCGACAATCGAGGGTGCCACGACAACCCCAATGTTGAGTCGCAGCGACGTCGCGATGGCCGCGTCCACGTCGTTGCCGCCGAGTCGACGTGCCCCGCCGGTGACGATGCCCCCGAGCGAGATGATGGCCGCTTCGGACGCGCCCGCGCCCATGAGCGTCACGGCCGATCCCACGGGGTCTTGGACCGGAAGTCCGAGTCCGATCGCGGCCGCGAGCGGTGCTTCCACTAACGAGACTTCACGCGCACCGGCTTGAATGGCGGCCTGGCGAAGGGCGCGTCGTTCAATAGCCGTGGCCAGCGAGGGGACGCTCATGACGACGCGTGCTCGGCTCAATTTGGAGACACCCGCACGATCGAAGAGCGCGGCGATGAGTCGCGCCGTGACGTCGAAGTCAACGGTGGCACCTTGGTTGAAGGGTCGAAACACGACCACGTGGCGTGACGTGCGACCGACGAGTTCGAGCGCGCCGTGGCCGACTTCGACGACAACGCCCGAGTTCGTGTCGATGGCGACCATCGTGGGTTCGTCGAATAAGACGCCACGCTGGCTGGTCGCTAGGCGTGTGTGCGAAGTGCCAATGTCAAGCGCGACGTCTAAAGCCATGAGTAACGATGTTAGGGCGATACCAACAAGAGCCCTTTCGTAACTAGCCTGCACTAGGTGGCTTGGGAGGATATAACGAGGTGGTGGCGTCGAAGCCGTCGCGCGCGACCTTCGGCCGAAAGCCGTCCCTGGGTGCATCCAAGTGAGCTGCCGAGCTTTGAAACGCTGGCAACGACGACCAACATGCGAACCCACCCCACCATCCCTCGCGCCATCGCGGGCGTGATGGCCGTGCTCTTGGTGGTCGGCGGCATCGTCCTCATGGTTAATCGAGGCGCCGGCACGCCCAACGGAGACCTTCCCGCGCATCTAGCCACCACGCTCAGCTCGCTGCCGGCCTCGGCGCGTGCCGCGGCCAAGGGTACGGTCGACCTCACCATCACGACGCCCGGCCACGTGGTTCACGTCTCAGCGTTGGTACTGCCCCATAATCTCGCCGTGACGACCGTCACGATTCCGGTTAACGCGCTGATCACCGGCTCCACCGCCACCAGGGTCAACTTCGCGGTGACGCTGAAGGGCCGAGACAACGTCATGGGCTTTTCCATCGTGCACTTGAGCGTTCCCATCGCGGCGCTCACGCTCGACGTCATGCCCGCGAGCACGTCGGTCGTCGCCGTAGCCCCGATCGTTCGAGGTTCGACGAAGACACCTCAGTACGACTGGTCGATGACGACGCTCGGCGATCCCCTCATCAACGCCCAAGGGGTCGTGCGCTACCTCGCCACGAAGTCCGACACGAGTCTCAGTAGTTACGTTGACGCCATCGCCGTCGACGCGCGTGGTCACGTCGTGGCGGTGCTGTCGTCACGTCACTTCTGGTACCCCGCGAAGTTCGTGGCCGAAGTCGCCGTCGTCGTGGCCACGGGACACGGCTGTCACGCGCAGCTCGGCGTGATGGGTAAGAACGAACAGGGTGGGGGCGTCCTCGTGACCGGCGTCGTACGCTACAGCGCCGCCGCCCACGCCAACGTCGCCGTGGGTGACGTCCTCACGACCTGGAACGGCAAGGACATCGACAACTGGAACCAGTTGGTGTCGACGCTCTATTTGACCCCCGCCTACACCTCGGCGAAACTCACCTTCGACCACAAATCCAGCGTGCACCAGGTGAACGTGACGCTCGGCTGCCCCTCTAAGTTGGTGCCGTGACGACCAATCCCTTCGGCGACATGTTCGGTGACATCTTCTCGATGTTGAGCCAACAGGGTCCCGACGCCTGGTACACGACCGCCACCCAGCTCGCGCTCAACATCGCTCGGGGTGACGACGGTGATCCCAATCCACTCCCCATCGAGCGCCAGCGCCTCGAAGAGTTGGCCCCACTCGTCGGACGACACGTCGACGCCCTCTTTGGCGTTTCGAGTGAACCCACGGTCGTGGCGGTGAATCGTTCGGCGCTCACGCTCGCCGCCCTCGAGCAGTGGCGCCCCTTGATGAAACCCATGGTCACGAGCGCACCGCCGTCGAGCAGTGAAGAGCTCGACGACACGGACGCGAATAGTCAACTCATGGCGCAGATCTCTTCGACCATTGGTCCCCTCTTCACGGGCTTTCAGATGGGATCGGTCGCGGGCCACTTTTCGGCGAGGGCGTGGTCGCTCGCGGTACTGCCGCTGCCACGGCTCAACGGCCAGCACCTTCTCGTCGTCAACAATTTGGCCAACTTCGCCAGCGAGTGGTCGTTGGAGCATGACGAGGTCTACGTCTTCGCGCTCGCCCAGGAGTTCGTTGCGTCGTTAGTCCTGTCCCAGCCCGGCACCGGTGACGCGTTACGGGCCCTCCTCATCGACGCGGTCAACGAGGCCAACGCCATTCAAGGTGACCTCATGGGACGCCTTCAGGGGTTGATGGAGTCGGGCGACATCAACGACATGATGAACAATCCCGAGTCCCTGCTCGACGGCATCGAGGTACCCGAAGAGAGCGACGCCACGCGCGCCATCAACGCCGCCGCGAGCGTGCTGCTCGCCTTCTTCTTCGCCGCGGCGCAGGACATCACCGAGAAGTTACTTGGACCACGTCCCGCCCTCGCCGAGGCCTACACCCGCCATCGTCGTAGTGACGCGCGCGGTGAGGACGCAGCCGCCGCGCTCTTTGGTATCTCAACGCAGGGACCGCATCACGACGCGGCAACGGCCTTCGTGTCGGCGCTCGTCGAGAAGCACTCACTGAGTGTCTTTGACGCGTTGCTGCGCGTGGACGGACTGCCGAGCGCGAACGAACTCAACAGTCCCGACGCGTGGTACGAGCGAGTGACGAACTCGCCGCTGGCCTAAGACTCTTCGTCGTACCCGAGGTTCCACTCGACGAGCAGGTTCTCTCGTTCGGCGTCACGGTTCACGCGTTCGCGGTTGCGGCGGAACTGCGGGTCGTGCGGAGGCAGGAAACGAAGCCGCGCGTCCACGCGGTCGACGAAGGCTTGGATCTGCTCCTCGTCGCCAAAGACCATGCGGCACTCCCAGTGCGGGGCGACCGGACCGAGGTAGATGACTTGGACGTGACCCACCGGGTCGACGACTTCGATAACTTCTGTTGTCGGGACTTGGCTCACGAGACTCCTTACGATTGCGTTACGAACGCACGTACTTTGGTCATTCTACTGGACTTCGCTCAATGATCTTTAAGGGTCTTATAAGACGCAGATTCCTCGTGAACAAGCGAACTAACGGTGGCCGGTGGTGACGCGCAAGGTCGCTACTGTGAGAGTAGAAGTAAGGGTAGATGTAGAAAGAAGGGAGGTAAGTATGAGTACCGAATGGATGGCCGACGGTAAGTGTCGCGAGTATCCAGCAGAGACCTTCTTTCCCCGTGACGGCGTGGGCGTGATCATCGCGCAACGAATTTGTGTCACGTGTCCGGTCGCAAGCCAGTGCCTCGTGTACGCGCTCGACAGTCACATCGACCACGGCGTGTGGGGTGGCAAGAGCGAGCGCGAAAGGCGTCGCCTGCTTCGCGAACGTCGCCGCGTGCGCCTCTTTAACCGCGACCTTCATTAAGCGAACCTCTTGTTCGAGTGCGTTGTCAACATCTCCGAGGGACGACGTCTCGACGTCCTCGACGCACTGAGTTTCGCCGCTGGCGCTTCGCTGCGTGACCGGCACCGTGACGAGGTGCATAACCGCAGTGTCTTCACCTTGATCCACGACCCCAGCGAACTTCGCCGCGACGTACGCGCGCTCGCCACCGTCGCGATGGACACTCTCGATCTACGCGACCACACCGGCGTGCACCCGCGCTTCGGGGTCCTCGACGTCGTGCCCTTCGTGGCCCTCGAGGACACTGGAGCTCACGAGGCCGTGGCGTTGCGAGATGAGACCGCGGCGTGGCTGGCCACCACCTTTCACCTGCCCATCTTTCTCTACGGGCCGCTTGGAGACGGACACAGCCGTTCACTGCCAGAGGTTCGCCGAGGGGCGTTTCGAACACTGACTCCCGATCTCGGTCCCGAGATTCCCGACGCCAAGTGGGGCGCCAGCGCTGTCGGCGCGAGGGCCGTCCTCGTCGCGTGGAATATCTGGGTGCGGGGCATCTCGCTCGACGAAGGCAGGGCCGTCGCCACGGCCATTCGTCGAGCCGAAGTTCGCGCGCTCGCCTTCAGTGTTGGTGCGTTCACGCAGATCAGTTGCAACATGATCTCGCCCTTGGTGGTGGGACCCTCGACGGTCTACGACGAAGTTTCCGATCTACTGCCACGTGGTGCGATCGATCACGCGGAGTTGGTGGGACTGATTCCCGAGGCGTTGCTACGAACACAAGACCCAACTCGTTGGGACCAACTTGATCTGAGCTACGAAAGAACGATCGAAGCTCGACTGGCGTAGCCGATCAACCAGCCTGCGCACGACGTTCGATTGCGCGCGCCCGACGAAGTCGACGACGCTCTCGCTCGCTCATGCCACCCCAGATTCCGAACTTCTCACCGTTCTCAAGCGCGTACTCGAGGCAGTCCTCACGAACCACACAACCGCGACAGACCTCTTTGGCTTCGCGGGTGGACGCACCACGCTCGGGAAAGAAGAGATCCGGGTCCACGCCCATGCAGTTCGACCGAGCTTGCCAGCCACGATCTTCCATACCGCTCAAAAGTTCGACGATTTCCACCTGGTAACCCTCCCCGTCGGCGGAAATTACCACCGATGTAATTACAACGGTGTCATTGTTGCGGGGTTTTGGGGGAATAGCAAATCGAATTATTGAACTCCCTGGTGGGAGCGGTTTCCGTCTAGCCCGCGCGGCGGTGTTTCACGAAATCGTCGAGGGCGTAGATTCCGAGCTCGTCGACGTCGGTGTAGAAGAGTCGCCCACCGTTCACACGAGCAATTTGCTCGACAAAGGGGAACTGGCTGCGCTCGATGTCGAGGGCGAAGGTGTTGATCGTGAGTCCCGCCTTGGTGCAGCGCAGCACCTCGGCCATGGTCTTGTCGAGGGTCTCCTTCACGGGGGGCCAGGAAAAGAAAGGTTCGCCCGAGGCCGTCAGGTGGGCCGTCGGCTCGCCGTCGGTCACGACCACGATCTGGCGCTCACCGCGCTCGTTTCGAAGGAGGTGACGGCTGAGGGCCAGCGCGTGCTGGAGGTTGGTGCCGTAGTTGTAGTCGATCGTCAGGGCCGGAATATCGTCGATTTTCAGCTCTTGTGCCGTTTCGCCAAAGCCCACCACGGCCACGAAGTCACGCGGAAACTTCGAACGAATCAGTTGGGTGAGCGCCAGCACCATCTTCTTCGCCGGCACGAGGTTGCCCCGCATGGCCATCGAGAGGGACAGGTCAATGGCGAACACCGTCGCCGAACGCCGTGACGCCTCGTACTCCTCCACCTCGAAGTCGTCGGGATGCAGTTGCAACGGAGTACCGGGGCCTTGTCGCAACAGAGCGTTCTTCAGCGTCTTGGGCAGATGCAGCGCGAAGGCCTCCCCTGGTTCCCAAGGTTTCGCGGTCTCTTCGCGGTCGCCACCACGAGCCAGCGTCGCCACCGGGTGCGCACCGATGGTCGAAGAGTCGTGGAGTTGGTTGAAGAGATCCTTAAGGGCGATCTGGCCAATCTTGCGGATCCCCTTCGCGCTCAGTTTCAAGCGGTTGCTCTGGCGGTCGATGAAACCTTGGTCCTTTAGTCCCTGAAGGGCTTTCTGTAGACGTTGGACGTGGCGCGCGGCGTCGTCGCCGAGGTTGCGCCGAACGGCCCCCACGTCGACTTCGGGTAGTCCCTGGGCGGCGTGACTCTGACCGAGGAAGTCCTCGAGGCCCTTTAGTTGGCCGAGCTGTTCAGCCACTGACGTGGCTTGGGCGAAGGGCGAACCGTCTTGACCGCGCATGCGGTGCGCGCGACCCCAGTCGATGTCGGGCGTCGCTTGACGCAGGTTCGACACCAGTCGATTCATCGAGAAGTTGAGCTCCATGTTCTGCATCATCTCGTCAAAGAGCGCGCGGAGCTCGCCTTGCTGCTCACTGGACAGCGAGTTGAACATCGCTTCCGCGGCCGCGGCGCGTTCGGCCATCGCGCGAATGACGTCCTCGAGACTCTCGGCGCCGGGAAAGAAATCACCGAACTTCTCCATGAAGTCTTGGAACGTGGGATCGAGATCCTCACCACGCCGGTCTTGTTCGATCATCGTCGAAAGCGCGTCCATCATGTCGCGCATTCGCGCGAGTTCTTCCGGGTCCGGGCGACCCATGAACTCCTTGGAGTTCTCGAAGTACGTGTCGAGCACGTCGCGTTCGAGTTCACTCAACAGCTCCTCGAACTCCTCGCGAGCCTTCGAGGACACGAACTCGTAGTCGCGGTACTCCCCCAGGCGGTCGCCGAGCGAGTCGCTCATGAGTTCGCGTTGCATCTTCTTCTGATCGACGAGGTCACGCGTCACCTCTTGACGGCGCTCGTCCTCTGACGCCTCCGCGTCAGCCATGAGTTCATCGAGTTCGCTCGACTCGAGTGCCTCGATGTCTTCGAGCCACTCGCGGTAGCGCTGCATCTCGCCGTCGGGGTCGCCTTGTTGCTCGAGTTCGCGGCGCTTCTTCCTGGTTCGATCGAGGAGGTCTCGCAGACCTTCCACGCGTTCACCATCCTCCGTCGTGTAGCCGTCGCGCAGCAGTCGGTCCATGGCGTCGTCGAGGTCACCACTCTCCATGAAGTCGTCCGCCAAGTGCGCCAGCATCTCCTCGACGTCGAGGTCGTTGAAGTCGTCGTCCTCGCCGAAGCGACGGTAGCCGTAGCGAACGGGCACTACCGATTCCTAGAGCGGTAGAGCGCCCTCGCTCCCGAGGCGTCCTTCGCGAGACGCTTGGTGAGATACAGCCCCTCGAGGACGAACTCAACGGCCGCGGCCTTCTCGCCGTCACTCGCGCCCGGCCCCGCGATTCGCTCGACCGGCGCCTCGAGTGCGGGCATGGCGGCGAGCACCGCGAGGTAGTCGGCGTCGGGTAGGTCGTCGCCGGTGTGCACGATGGCTTCGGAGTTGAAGGCCTCGACGATCTCGGGCGCTTCTTCCAAGAGGACGTCGCTGAAGCACTGGCGAATAGCGAGTGACACCAGTGCCGCGATGACCTGATCGGCGTCGCTGTCGTCCATGGTGTCGAACTCGATCTTGCCCTGCGTCGACTGCACCATGGCGCTGAGGTCACTCACGCGCGGCACCACGACGGCGTCGTGCGTGCGCAGTGTCCGACGCAGCGCGTTCGCGATCACCGTCTCGTAGTTCGCGATCGACAGGCGTACCGACACGCCCGAGGTCTGGCTGATGACGTGGCTACGGCGCGCGACGTGGCTAACGCGCGCGACGATGTCGTCGATGAACCACGGCACCTTGATGGGCACCGGGGAGGGCGGCAAGTGGGCCTCTTGGTGCATGATCTCGATCTCGGTGGTGACCTCGGCCGGATAGTGGGTACGGATCTGCGATCCGAAGCGGTCCTTCAACGGTGTGATCAATCGACCGCGGTTGGTGTAGTCCTCGGGGTTGGCCGTCGCGACCACCAGCACGTCGAGCTCGAGACGCACGAGGTGGCCGCGAATTTGCACGTCTCGCTCTTCGAGCACGTTGAGGAGACCCACCTGGATCCGCTCGGATAGGTCGGGCAACTCGTTGATCGCGAAGATGCCGCGATTGGACTTGGGAACGAGACCGTAGCTGAGGGCCTTGGGATCGTCGAGGAAGAGTCCCCCGGCGACCTTGATGGGATCGACCTCGCCAATGAGGTCGGCCATCGACGTGTCGGGCGAGGCCAACTTCTCGGCGAAGCGCTGGCTTCGATGGATCCAGCGCACGGGCGTCTCCTCGCCCTTTTCGCCCACGAGGTCGAGGGCGAACGCCGAGATCGGATCGTAGGGATCGTCACGGACGTCCGAGCCCGCGACGATGGGTAGCCACTCGTCCAATAGTTCCACGAGGGAGCGAATGATGCGGGTCTTGGCTTGGCCGCGCTCTCCCAGCAAGATGATGTCGTGTCCGGCCAAGAGCGCGGTCTCGAGCTGGGGCAAGACGGTGTCCTCGTAACCCAAGACCGACGAGGTCAGTGGGATACCGGCGGCGAGTCGATCTTCAAGGTTCCGCCGTATCTCGTCTCTAATCGAGCGTGACTCGTAGCCCGAAGCGCGAAGACCAGCCAGGGTTGAGGGTAGTTCCGAGGGGGCGATTGGGGTATTCATGAAAGCACCTTAAGGGTTCGAGTGTCGCCTTTTGCCCCAGCTCGCCAACTCGATCAACGGATCAAGCACTAGCCCGCAACCTTGGGTAAATATCCTTACTCGCCACGGGCGTCGTTGATCCGGGCGCCGGCGGGCGTAGCAGTACCCCACGCCTCGTTGCGACTGTCGTTTTCACGAACACGACGGACCACGCGATCAGCAGCGCGACGTAGCCAAGAGCGCTCGCCCAGCGAAACAAGGGGACTCCCGTGTGCAAGGCGAGTTGAATCGTTCCAGTGACCGTGACACCGACGGGGAAAGTGAAACTCCACCACGAGAGCGAAAACGGCATTCCCCTCCGCATGGTTCGAATGGTCAGCGCCAACGCGAGGGCGCTCCATAACATGGCAAAGCCCCACACCGGGACGCCAAAGAGAATCGCGAAGACGCCCATCGCGCCCGCGATCGGCGCGGCGACGGCCAAATGTGCTTGCGTTCCGAGAAGTCCGGCGGCCGTGATCGATTGGCCGAGCGGACCGAGAACGATCCAGAGGGTTGGCACGCGAGCGGTGTGTGAAGAACCGAAGTGCGCGAGCCGTGACCAAATCAACGAAATGATGATGATCGCAGCAAAAAAACTCATCCCGAACAGTGCGTAACAGACGTAGAGCAAGGTGGAGCGTCCTTGCAGTGACGACACGTACGGGATGAGGAGCGCGCCCGTTGACGCCGACACCATCGGCGGCACCACCGGCATTAGCCAACCACCGAACGCCGCGTCGGGTCGAACCTGAATCTCGGTGAAGAGGCGAAAGGGAATAAGTGCCGCCGTAATCAGGCCCCCGACGGTGCCAAGGGTCCAGAGAACCCAGTCAAGATCAACGGCGACGCGAAGCCCCAGAAATGAACGAGCCACCAAGAGCGCCCCGGCGCCCACGGTCATCAACGCCATGGGCGGGGCACCGTAAAAGTGGGACATTTGGACGTCGTGGCCATAGCTTCGAGCCAGCGACGGCGATCGCACCCAGGACCGAACCGTTGCCACCAGGAGGCTTACGAGCATTGCCGCGGCGAGGAGCCACACGACCTCACAAAACAGTCTGAGTCCGGGAACGTCGAAAGGGAGCGAGGCTCCCGCGTTCGCCACGATGCCTGTTCCCATCACTGACGCGTACCAGTTAGGCCCCAGATACTTCTCCGTGGGCTTTTCGGATTCGTCTAGGGCGAGAACTTCAAGGTTGGCTGGTGCTTCGTTCACGATGTACCTCCTTGGAACTACCGGCGTGGACCGGACCGCCAGATCCACTCAATCAATTCTTCGTCAGGTCACGTAGTTCTGGAAGACCGAATTTTCGCGCACCGGTATAACGTTTCCTTATGCCTCTCACTGAGCCGGTTCCCGACATTCGCTCGCTCGATCTTCTCCACAGCGTTGCCGAAACCGGTTCCATTCGCCAGGCTGCTCTACAGCACCGCATCAGCCAACCCGCAGCGAGCATGCGTCTACGCACCCTCGAAAAAGCACTTGGTCTTCAACTCTTAGACCGCTCGCACGGTCGAGCCCAACTCACGTCGTCTGGTGTCGCGGTCGTTCAATGGAGTGAGGAAGTTCTCGAACCAATGAGAGAACTCTTGTTGGGCGCGCGTGCTCTCAACACCGACGCCGCAACGCGTCTACGGGTCGTGGCGAGTCTGACCGTCGCCGAGTATCTGGTTCCCGGTTGGCTCGCGCGTCTGCGAGACTCCGATCCGACACTCATGGTCTCACTGCAGATGGGCAACTCCACCCACGTGACCGAGGTGGTGTTACGTGGAGAAGCGGACGTCGGGTTCGTTGAAGGCCGAAGTGCTCCTTCAGAACTCGCGTCACGAGTGATGTTGTCAGACGACTTGGTGGTCGTGGCTGCGC
>Ga0182024_10012608_pt1 | contig 16684 bp, 18 predicted proteins | sample P32metaG_FD_120480 | JGI IMG/M metagenome (GOLD analysis project Ga0182024, IMG submission 120480) | Permafrost microbial communities from Stordalen Mire, Sweden - P3-2 metaG (Illumina Assembly) | ecosystem: Environmental > Terrestrial > Soil > Wetlands > Permafrost | place: Sweden: Stordalen... | reverse complement strand
GACCGCACCGAAGATTGCTCCGGTTGCTGCCACATCGCTGAAAGAAGGAGCGATGCGGTAGACAAGCAAGTATATGGCAATGCGATAGAGGGCGACAGCCACAGCCGTGCCCAGTCCACTGGCGAACGCCAGTTTGATAAATCTCTTCATTGTTGTTTTCCTTTCACTGACATAAAGTCGTGAACTTCATGTCATCTCCCTTTGAGAATTTGTCTTGTCACGCAGAATGAATTCCGCTAGATCTTGCCGAAACGAACACGCAGGAACACCTGAAATCCGATTGGGTGCGCACCATACGTTGCCACCAGTAAGTTGGGAACGTGATACGTGCTGACGCTTCCCCCAAACCCAAGGCGTAAGCTGGCGGTGGTGTAAAAGTCCCTCACGGCTCCATAGTTGAAAGCGCCGACACGGAAGGGCCGCGCCGGATTTCCTATCAGTGAACTGGGAACAATCGCTGGCTCGTCGAAGATGTTGGTTTGCAGTAGACCGTCCACATCCAGTAGTTCGAGCCGTGTGAACAGGTCGGTTTTACCGCGCGTCAACATCGTTTCGAACGTATAGGCGTTGGAGGTTCCGGCAACGATCTGGCGAGTGCGCCCCCAGATTAACGCGCTGGCGATATTGGTTTTGTCGTTGAAGGCGTGGTTGTACTGAAGCGATGCCGTGGTGCGACTCTGGTTTCCTGGCTCCAGCGCTTCCGGTTTGTGCAGCTCTCCATGAGATACCTGCATCGTCCAGTCGCGTGTGGGAGCGAAAGAAACACGTGAGCTCCACGAATCGAGCCCACCGGTGTAAATGCCGAAGCGGTTTTCTCCTGGCTCGGCGCCATGAAACAGTGACCCTTCCACTTTGAACTTGTAGGCGATCACACCAAATGTTGCTACTCCCTCGGAGATGTGGGTGGAGTCTTCGTTGTGGTGCCCTAGCGGCACACCGATGATTGGCCTGTGCATAAAGGCAGTAGGTCCAAGTGCCGGTTCACCGACTGGTCCGCCGTAAAGCTGAAGAGCGAAGTTCTTGGAGACGGGCACCGTCCATTCCGCCGCTAACTCAGCGAAGAGGTTGTGCGGGTGCTGCCCATCGATGATCGGTTGCCCATGGTAGGTTTCACCGTGCTGGAAAAGCTCGGGGTCAGGCGCCGCCTGGAAAATCGGGTCGGGCGAGAACATGGTGCGAAATTGAAACGTCCCGGCTCCCAGTTTATGGTCACCCATGAACATGAACCAACCCTGAGCGTTGATGGCATCTGCTCCCCTGCCGCCGGTCTGATCGTTGAAGCGTATCAGCTCCTGCCCATGCAGCATGAACATCCAGTTGCCCTTCATGTACATTTTACCGTAGACAGGCGTGCTGGCAGGCATCCAGCTTGTGCCGGAGCCCTCGCCGCCCATCGTGTGAAACGGCCCGCCTTCGGCTGAAGAGGACATGTCCATGCCAGCCATCTGGTCATGGTTCATGCCTGGCATGTTGCAGTGGTCCATCCCTTTCATGCCCGACATGTCGTGATTCATTCCCGGCATGTCCATCCCCGGCATGTTGCAGGGATCTATTTTCGCCTCTGGATCCTGTTTAGCCGGCTGTAATTGTTGTGGCGGATCATCATTGCCAGCAGCCCGAGACGTGCTGCTCAGCCCGATGATCGCCAGAGCGAGTAAGAAAATACTGCCTGAAGCAGTTGTTCGTCGCATAGGCTCCTTTCAATTTTGAAGGTCACAAATTTCGTGTGGTAAACGCCCTGAGTGCGCCGTAATCACTGGCGCGGTTAACAATTGTTGACAACCTGGATTAAAAAAAGATTGCGCTGCCCAGCGCTGATGGAAAGCCATCAGCGCCAGGCAGAAGAAGGGCGCAACGCAAGCGCCTTTATTTGGATGAGTGGTTGCCCAAGTTGGCGTGTAAGGCCATGACGACAACGAAACCGAGAAACCCCAGCACGGTTGTGACCAGCATGATGGGCTGGATCCACCGCTCATAAAGTTCTTCCGGCGCCGCCATGTAGAGGGTGAGGAGAACGCAGGCGGCGATAATGCCGGCAAGTGTTGCTAGCACCTGCCACCAGTGGGCTCTGAGTTCGTGATAGATGGTTTTGAAGTCGGTCTTCAGGTCGAGGCAGATGTTTTTCAAGCTGGACATCATTCCCCCCGAATAGCCGTCTGTATCTTGTTCAGCTCGGCTTCGAAGAGAGCGATGGCCCGCCGTTTGCCTGCGCGACCAAAGCTGACGGCCTGGCCAGCGAGAGAGAGAGCCATGTCCCGACTCAAAGGATTGTCCCTGCCCGGCAAAACCAGCTCTTGCCCGGCGTTATGGAGCAGGCTGAAAGCCATGGGGAAGTTGCCTCGCTGGGCATAAGCTTGGGCCGCACCGGTGCAGGCGAGCGCGAGATCCTCGCGGCTGCCGGCGCCAAACTGATCGACCAGCGTCATGCACTCGTGGAAAAACTTGCAAGCGAAGCCGAGACGCCAGTTCTGGCGCTTCTTGCTCTTGACGGCCAGGTGGTAATGCATCTGCGCGACAGCGGCCAGCGAAGTGGCAACGTGAGCGAGAGGCACTTGCCCGCTCGGATTGTTGAGCGCGCGCTGGGTGGTCAGGGTTTCCAGGCAGTGGTCGAGAGCCTGTTTCCGTTCAGTCAGTTTCCGCGTGGTCCAAAACAGATTCATCGCCGTTTGAAACTGGGCCTGGAGATCTGCTGCCGTTTGAATGGGTTGCGTTCTTGATGTGGTCATAGTTTTGTTTTATTTTCACTAGATTTGCCTAGACAGAAACAGCTTCCAGCCCAGGGCGCACCAAATTCGGTATCACCTTGAATTTGGCAAGCGTGTGAGCAGAAGCTGCATTTGTCTGGGCAAATCCCGGTTCGCAAGGGAAAGTTGAGAACGGCTGGCGGGCAGGCTGAACCACCTGCTGAGCAGGCAGGCAACATGCCCGGCAACCGTTCCCGAATCAAACGTGAGCGGGCGACAGCCAGTGGAGTAGCACCAACATCTGGTGCCCTGGTCATCGCCCGAATGAATCGCATACTCTAGGCCTCCAGAGTTGTGGAACAGGCCGGACAGGCTGCGCATGAGTCTTCCATGAACACAGCCTTTGTGTTTCCGCCGCCCCTGAACTTGCGAAGGTACAAAGCGAAGAGCACCCCGAAGGCGAAGCCTCCAAGATGCGCCATGTAGGCGACTCCCCCGCCCATGCCGTGCTTTGAGAAGAGCTGGCTTTGCACCTGTGAGAACGCCCACAGTGGCAGGAACCAGAAGGCTGAGATGTTCAGGAAGCCCATGCTTGTGGAAGCGCCCATGATTCTGGCCTTGGGGAAGAGCACCAGATAGGCACCAAGCACTGCAGCGATGGCGCCCGAAGCACCGAGGTTCGGCACCGACGAGTTCATGTAGGTGAAGTACTGCCCACAGGTGGCTGCGATGCCGCCAGCCAGATAGAAGAGGATGTACCGCTTCACGCCCAACCGGCCTTCCACCGCTCTGCCGAAGCAGTGCAGGAAGACCATGTTGCCCATGATGTGGTCGATGCCTCCGTGCAAGAACATGGCGGTGAAGATGGTGATCGCATTGAGCGCCATGTAGAAAGCGTTGGCATGAACGACGGCATGGGTAATGTCCCCAGGCGTGAACATGCCGAAGCCTTGCACGAATGATCCGTGGCCAGAGAGTATGAACGACTGCTCAACCACGAAGAAGAGGATGTTGAGAATGATCAGCACGGTGGTCGCGGTAGAGTCGACCAGGTACCTTAAGTTGTCTTTGATAGGAAGCATATCTCGCTTTTCTCCAGTCTCTTGCAGCACTTTTGTCGGCTGCAAGTTTTATGACTGAGAAAGGCACAAGCTTATTCCAGCTTGCGCCCTTCCGAGTCCGATTCCGCACGCTTTCGCTGAATGCGCTGAGCTTTTCTGCTGGTCAGCACAAGCGCAGTGAGTAAAGCCAAGATGCCTACCGAGACGAAGAGGTTGTCGTTTCCGTCTTCTTCGCCCTCATGCTTGGGTCCGAAGTGGCGTGAATCGAATCCCGTCAGGGAAGGATCCGGCGCCTGTGCATCGGTCTGGGTAGCGAACTGGGCCCTGTCGGCAGGTGAGATGGACGCGAACGTGTCGGCCCGTACGTCTATCCTGTCGCTTGAGACCAGGCTGGTGAAGTGCGCCGTTGCTAATGGTATGACCACGGCGAGCACAACCAGCGGGATAAACCGCATATAGAGTCGTAATTCTTTCATTTGCACTCCTTCTTTATGGCGGCGACGAACAGCTGTTCGGAGCGCCGCCCCTGGTTGTGTTTTACTTCTTTGCCTTGGGCGCCGGGGTTTTGGGCACCAGGGCGGTGATGGTCGTCTTCAGCTCGGCGATTTCACTGCCCGAGAGAATGACCGGAGTGACGGTGAACATGACAGACTCCAGCTTGGTCACAACAGCAACCACCTGGGGCATCCACTGAGCGTCTGCATGCTGAGACTTGATCTGCGTGATGGTCGAACCGGGCTTGATGCTGAAGTAACGACGCAGAGCAAGCGCTACCTTGGAGGCCATCTTAGGCGTGAACTCGCCATAGCTTGCGCTATCAGCGAAGACCTTGTTGAAGACCTTCCAGACCTGATATTCCAGCGGCTTCTGCATGGCTACCTTCACCCTGGTGAACAGACGGGCCAGGGCAAAGCCACCCAGGTTCCAGAAGACAAAGAGCACGCCGGCGAACAGAATCGGGTAAGCGGCCCATGAGGTGCGGACCTGAACCAGGCTGCCGTCGCCTTCCAGAAGCTTCGTGCCGTTGTCGGCAGTGGTCACCATGCTGAACACCATGTCTGGCGTGGTCAGCATTGCCCATTTCATGTCCTTCAACTTCTTGGGGTCTTTGGGCGGATCGAGGGCGTAGCTGAGATCGACGTTGAACGGCACTTCCATCGGTGTGTTGTCCAGTTTCTGCATGTACTGCAGATACATGGTGATGTTGTAGACGATCGTGTGGGGAATCTGGGTCGATGGAGCTGCCTCGATGACAGGCTTAATCGGCGCACCCTGCTCGTCTTTCACCAATTGGAAGTTTGAGTCGGTGCCGCTGGCCTTGAATTTGCCTCGCTTTAAGAGGTCGAAATTCATGATCACAGCATCGTCGGTCTGGATCTGCATTTGCACCGGCATGATTTCACCGATGTGGATGTTGAAGTGGCGAGGGGTAGTCACCATAATCTTGATCCGTCCAGGCAGATCCTTGGCCGGCTGCTCGTACTGGGCCGAGGTGGCGGGCCCTGTCGGCACGGCAGGCGGTGGGCCGGTTGGAGCGGCGGGCTGGTCGGGGCAGTCTTCGTCCTCTTCCGGGTCGCACTGCACCTGGGCTTGGATCAACTTCCCCACCTTGTTGTTCGTGGAAATCGGTTTCGTCTTTGAGCCGCCGTTGAAAAGGCTGCTGTAAGGCTGACCGGACTGAGCCATGGCGGCAGTGCAGACCAGGCTCAGAAAGCAAGCAATCGAAAGCACTTTGATTTTCATGTTATTGACCTCGAATGCCAGCGAACATTTGCATCATCGCTGGGATAGCTTCTTTTGCGCCGTGGTCGGTGTTGAAAACAGCCCAACCGCAGTGCGCGTCGTGGAAAAACTGCTTCAGCTCTTCCACATAATTAACGGCGTTTTGTGTGAACTTGCGCCGATTGCGGTTGGTGTTCCAAATGGTTTTTGTCTTCCCAGAGCTGATGTCTCTGAGGGTGATGGGAATGGGGATGAAGCCCCAGAACTTGCCTGGCAGCTCCATTTCGCGCAGGTCTCTGAGCACCACACAGTTGATTGTGTGGCTGGCAGAAGCCCGTTTCAGCGCCAACCTCTCTTCTTCGGTGAAGTTGATGAAGTCGGCGAGAATAAAGACGAGCGAGCGACGCACGGGTAGCGTGCGCAGAGCCTGCAGGAAGCCGGTGTTGGCGGCAATTGCAGGCGGCTCGTCAGACTCGGAAGTGTCCATCAGCTTTTCCAGAGCCGGATAGAACATCGACAAGCTCGTTTTCGGGCCCAACTTCGCTTCCACCTTGTGAGTGGAGAAGTAGCGCACGTGCACCATGTCGTCTTCCAGAGCGGCTGAGCGAATACCAGTGGCGGTGACGTACGCGGAAAGCGTGCGCTTGTCGTCGCCAGTCGAGCCCACATCCATCGACTTGCCGACCTTGACGAGAAAGGCTATGTCGGCCGGGTGCGGGTCTTCAAAGTGAAGAGTGTCGATTTCGTAGTCGTCTTCTTTGCGAGCCGATCCACGCCAGTCGATGTTCCTGACTAGGTCGCCGGGCTCGTAGGGGGCGATTTTGGTGATGTCGTTGCCATCTGTACCGGTTAGTGGGCTGGGGCGTCCTAAACCCGACAAGGGAAATCTTCCCCTGGCGATTTCAAGATTGACCCCGCGCACCTGGCCGGCAATTCTTTTTACCGTTTCTTGGGTATTGGTCATGAATGAATTCTCCTTTCATCCGCTAGCAACAGATTTGCTGGCGAGATGCCTTTGTTGAGAGGCATCTCGCCTCTGTTGGTTGGGCGGGAGCTTGCAGCAAATACAACGCAAAGAGCCGTTGTTGTTGCTGGCAGGTTCCCTTAGAGACGGTCCGGAGAGACGTTATCCAACACCATGTCGATGATGTCGTCGTTCGTGAACTCCTGATAACCGCCGCCAGTGCGAATGATGCGGCCGCGCAGCACCGGGAAAGCAGCTTCCTGGATGTGATCGGTCGTGATCTGTCCCGTGCCGTCAAGCACAGCCAGACCAGCCGCTACGCGAAGCAGCCATTCCTCGGCTCGCAGTGAAGCACCGAACTGAATCGCATCGGAGAGCTTCTTGGCATTGGCTCCGTGCACTTCGGCGAAGTAGGGGTTTGGCTTTTCGCTCTTGCGGCCCTTGCGCCCTTCCGTAACGCTGCGTCGCGGCCGCGTGGCTTCGACGATGTTGTTGATGTAGGCGATGGTGCCATCGTTGGCATTGGCCGCCACCTGCAAGCCGAGCTGGCAGATTTCGGCGAACTCCGCCAATTCCATGACCGGAGTGATCAAGGACACCTGGTCGAACTTGCAATCAGCCAACAGCCGCAGCACTCTGCGGGCATCCTTCTGGCTGACGTAGTCGAAGATGAGCTTGCAAGCGAAACGGTCGATCAGCGCTTCCGAGAGCGGATAGACGCCGGTGCCGCCTTCTTCCACGGGGTTGATGGTGGCAAACCCGAAGAGAAGCTTCATCAGAATCGTCTCGCCGTTCATGGTCACCTGGCGCTCTTCCAGAAGCTCCAGCAAGGAGGCCTGGGTTTTCGCCGGTGTGCGGTTCATTTCATCGGCCAGAAGGAAGTTGTTGTACTTTCCCTTGGTCATCACCGCCGGACCATAGACGTTGTCGAAAGTCATGGTGGCGCGGTTGTAGATGGGCGAGCCGATGAGGTCGGACGGTCTGGCATCGGCCACGCAAGTGACGCGACCAAACACAGCCGACACGCACTGCGTAATCGTGCGCATCATGATCGTCTTGCCGGTGCCGGGAACGCCGGAGGCAATGACGTGACCGCCGCCGATGAAGGAGGCGAGAATCATGCGCACGTTGTCGGGCATGCCGAGCACGCCTTTGTTGTTGACGACCGCCGCCATTCGATCCATCTTCGCTTTCGCGGAGGCGTATTCGGCGGGGGTAATAATCATCTTCGGAACTTCGATGAGGTTGGACATTTTCAGTCTCCAATTCTTTTCAATTTTGAAACCTTGGTTTGACCGGAGCCGGTTGACTCCGATCGAAGCGACTCAATTGCTGCATCCGACGGCCGTAATTGCCGTCGGAGGTTGTTACAGGCCGTTACCGCCGCCGACGCCGCCTTCCCGCAAAGGGCAAGCCGCGCAGCTCAATGAGCAGAAGCAGAGCCACGCAAGTGATAAGCAGTGAATGGTACACGTGCCTTTCCTGCGTTACTGGCTTGGTTCCGCCCAACTTGTGCGTCCAATCGATGGCCAGTTTCTCCCCTGACTTATAGAAGAGTTCTGTGGCACCGAGTGTGGTGGCGAGCTTGTCGATTCCGCCTTTGTCGAGTTTGGTCAAACAGGCACCGTCTTGGTCTTTGTCCTGACAGCCGTCAAGCTTCAGGTTTTCCTTGAAGGTACCGTTGGCGTTGTAGGTGCGAATCGGACCCGATTCTTCCGAACCGATGCCGATTACGATCACCTTGATGTGGGTGTTTTGTATGGCCTGCACAACCTTAGGCAGGTCCTTGCCGTCGCCGTCCATACCTCCGTCGGTGAAGAGGAGAATGACCTTCTGCTTTTGCGGAGCAGGAGAGTGGGCGAATTGCATGAGGGCCATCTGCAGCCCTTTTACGGGGTCTGAGCTACCGTCGCCCCGAGCCTGATTTACATCAATCCAGGCCGGATTCTGCGTATCTAACTCGAACAGAGCCTTGTCCAGACCGAACTCGCATTCCATCTGGTTCTTTGCTTCTTGCCCGAACAGCGACATACAGAACTCGTTGTCCTTGATGGCAGGGAAGATCTGAGTTTTCAGAATCTTCTTCACCATGTCGATGCGCCTTCCGTAAGGTCCCAGCTCCATCGGGTAGGTGACGCCGTTTTCGTCGGGGAACTCGTCACGGTAGTCTTCCTTGGCCATACTGCCGGAGGCGTCAATCACTGCTGCCACCTGCATAGAGCCGGTCGGAATTTCATCGTGAGAGTCGGTGCGAATGGGAGCTGCGGCGATGGCTATCAGGGCCGCGAACACGGCACCGTAGACCAACACCTTGCCCACCAGGGTCCAGGGCGAAATGCGGGAGCTGAATCGCGAGATCAGCTCCTCTTTCCCCCATGTGCTCCGGCCCTTCAACTGCAGCCAGTAGCCCAGTACCAAGACGGCAACGATGGAGGCGATGCCGTAAGGCAGATAGTGAAACTTTGAGCTGTCCATGAACTGTGGCAGATCTTTCAGCCACGTTTGGATAAATTGGTTATGCATGTAATCTGTCTCCTCTCTCGTCAAATCTTGGTTGGATTGCCCTTGCCGGCTTGTTGACCGGGCGCAGGCTCGTTGCCTTGATTGCCTTGACCCTGACCTTGACCCTGACCCGGACCCTGACCCAGACTTGGATTTGCCTTCAACAGCATTTCCAGGTCGTAGATGTCGATCAGAGTGTCTTCCTGGTTTAGGTCCATGGTGCCGAACGGTTCGATTTCCAGGTAGGTGCGGAACGACTGCACTGCCAGCTTGCCCTGCTTCACCACCAGGTAGCATTTGGCTTCCTGGAAGGCGGCCATGGCAGCCAGATGCTGATCGGGCGGTGGGCTGAGGAAGCGCAGCAGCCACGACTTGGCGTCGATCTGCGACTGCAGCTTGTAGACCTGGCGCGACCTGGCGAACATCTGCCGGGAGTCGCCTACTGCCTTGAGCAGCTGCGCATCGGTGTGAATGGTGGAGCCGTCTTCTCCGGCGTGCTCTGCCATCATGTAGGTCATGCGGGCAGCGTTGTACAACTCGTGTTGTGGATCACCGAGAGAGAAGACAGCCATGCCTGCGAAGAGTAGGGCTATACCGAAGCCCACCCCAGCAGTGCGTTTGGCCACCCCCTTCCAGGAGATCCGTTGGATTAGCCCGGTCGAAACCGTGGCAACCCGTTGCAAAATGGGTTTCACTTTCATTGGATTCTCCTTGTCAGTCCTGCACCACAGCCCGTGCGATCAGCAAGCCGATCAACATGAGGGCAGTGAACAGAGCGCAGATTGGGTAGTACTGTTGTTTCACGATGGTGCCAGTCACCTGGGTATCCTTGGCTTCCAGTTTGTCGATCTCCGCGAAGCCATCGCGAAGCTGTTGGGCGTTACCGGCTTTCATGACCATGCCGTTCACGCCTTCGCTCTCCACGAACTTCCCCAGGTCAGGTGCCTCAGGCTTGAGCCAGCTTTCGCCCACACCGATAACGTACATCTTGATGTGCAGCTGCTGGATCTGCCTGGTGAGCGCTTCAATTCGCTCAGGGTGCATTGAGTCTTCACCGTCGGTGACCATGATCAACACTTTCGCGTCGTCAGGCTTGGTGGCTTGCTTGAAGTGGTTGATTGCCCCCTGGATGGCACCACAGCCCACGCCAGGAATGCAGTCGGCTTCAAACTCGGTGCCGCCGCCAGAGAACAAGATGTCATCCAACTTGTTATAGATGGACTTCAAGTTGAACCCCAGAGGCTCCGAGAAGTAGACCCGGGTGTCGAAGGTGAGCAGGGCCACTCGATCGGTATTGACGATGCGATGATCGAGGAACAGCTTGACGCCCTGGCGTGCAGCCATAGCCCGAGTCGGACCCTTGGGTGCGGAATCTTCTCCGTCTTCACCTTGATCGTCACTTGGAGTCGAAGCTGGCAGAACCGCCGGCTTATCTTCGATCACACCCAACTGTCTCAGATATTCAGCAAGATCTGGCGACAGCTTGGGCTTTGCCTCATTGGCCCCTTTGCTGGCAAAATCTTTCAGAGCCGGGTCACTGAGGGCGGTGCTCATGGAGCTGGAAATATCGACCTGCACGACGTAGTTGCGCGTCTTCAGGTGCGGGTTGACGATATGCGTTTGGTACGGCTGAGAGCCCACCACCGCCAGCCCGCCGATCAAGGTGATGGCGAAAAGGACGGGGAAGAGGCTGAGAAAGGGAATGGCTTTGATGTTACTTTGCAATCCTACTTGCGAATGCCCGAAAGTGTTGCGCCGGAACTTGGCCGCTAACAGCACGACGGGAATCAGCAGGAGGAGCAGGAAGTACCGCGGGTCCTCATAGCGGACCTGGTGCAGCACGTCCATTAAACTGTGGAAATTGTGCATTGAGTTGCTCCTTGTTGTCTCCGGCAAGCCGGAGGAGTCTAAGCAACCGGTGCTTGCGCACCGGCAAAACTGGCTCACACCCTGCAGTCAGGAGAGAGCCTTAGGACTTTGGGTGGAACTGCGGTTGGAACTGCGATTTAGAAGTCGTGCGAGTTGGCGTCGGTGGTGCTCCAGACTGTGTGGTCGAAGCCCTGGAAGATCATTTTGTTGGCGATCGGCTCTTCGTACCAGTCGTTGGCTGCGAAGACCTTGGCCGGCTGCTGCTTGCCGTCGGTGTCGTACGGTGTCTCTTTGCTGCGGTGGTTGATAGAGCTGTACTGCCGAAACAAAAGAGTGGTGCCGCTGGGCAGGTAGAACTGAGCGGTGCGGATGAAGATGGGCTGGTCCGGGGTTTTGAAGTCAAGGTTGTAAGTGGCCGTGATCTGGTTGCCGGTGCTGTTGTAGACCTGCACTTGCCCCAGCGCCTCTGTTAGCCAGGGTTTGTCTTTCTCCTGGAACTCGTACCACACCTGCACATAGTCGTTGGTGCCGTCCGAACGCAGGTAATGATCTTCTGCCTCCCGCTCGTACCACACTCCGTTAGCTTTGAAGCCGCCTTTGGTGAGAACGCGGGTGAAACGCAACGGTTGATCCAGCTTGTGACCCTGGTTGTCGAAGTAAACCGTGGTCATCGGGTCGCCGTCGGTGGTGTAAGTATAAATCGTCGAATACCACAGGCTGCCGTTCTTGAGGTACCTTTTCTCGACGGTTTGCTTGCGCTTGTGGTCGTACACCTGCTTTGACCGCACAGTGACGCCATCGGCAAAGTAGGAGGTCCAGGCGTCGGTTGCCACGTCGTGCTTCGAGCCGAGATTGCCGTCGGCGCGCACGAAGCGCTCTTCGGTCTTCTTCTTGCCGTCCTTGTCGAAGTAGGACAACTCGGCTTTCGTCAACACGCTGGCGCTGATCCCCACTTCCGGCTTGACCAGCTTCTGGTGTTCGAGTGTGCCGTCCTGCCTGTAGTACTCGTAGAGCACATAATGGCCCGTGCGGGTCATGTACGGCTCCTGGTTGGAGAGAACGTACTTAATCACGTGTGGCTGGTTGGTGTTCTCATATCGAGTGAAGATCGAGGTGAGGTAGGCAGCCTTCTCGCCGTTAGGACCGGTGTAGGTGCCGAAATGGGGGCCGGCCTGGGCGGGCTTAAAAGTAGTTGATCCGTCACGTACCCATGCCCCTGGAAGTTCGGGGTCATTTTGTTCGGCGGCGAAGTTGACGCCTTCGCTGAGGTTCTGTGGGGTGAGTGCGAAGTAGGCACTAATAGCGAGAATCGCTCCCAGCACACCACCAAAAATCGCTGTTGAGGGTGAAATCTTTATCTTCATTCTAGATGTCTCCTTTCCAAGACAGTTTGCTGTTCAAAGGTTAGATGTGGTGCGGATTGGCGTCAGGGTTGCGGGTCAATGGTGCCCAGCAAAAGCACGCCGAACAGAAAGACAAAGAACTTTGTCCCCGCTGCCGAATTTGGTGGCACGGCGGCCAGAATAGTGCCGAGCAACATAAAGCCGAAGCAGGCAAAGCTGCGTCTTGCTCGCCTGAGAGCGACGCTCCATGCCGGCACTCGGTTTTGTAGATCGACCAGCACGCCCGATACCTCTTTGCCGAGCAAGCACATCAGGCACAATACCGCGGCGCCTTCGGCGCACCAGGCGTCGATGCGCGCTATCTGGATCCATACGTCTCCGATCATCCTTGAGCCGTACACTCCGGCAGTGAGCAAGGACACGTAGAGGAGGACGCGCAGCAAAAGCGATGTTTTGGCATCAATTTTCATTTTCATTGGGTCGGTTGTTCAATCTTTCTTGCTCGCAAAGTAGAGCACGACAAGGAGAAGACAAATTCCAGTGGAGGGAGCCGCCGGCGCTGCAGCCGAAAGCGCTATGCCAATCAAGACTGCGCCCAGGGCGGCGAAGGCGAAGCAGGCGAAGAAGCTACGGAAGAAAAGCACAGCTTCCTCCCATTTGGCCATCCGCTTGTGGTACCTCTGACGCCACGGTATTAGCGCCTCTTCTGAACGTGGCTCTGGCAGGTCCTCCCAATTGTGGGCGATGCGTCTGCCAAGCATGACAATCAGTGTCATCGCTCCGGTTACCAGAGTGGACCAGATGCAAAACCAGACTGCATTGAAGCAGAAGGAATAGCGCATGTACTCGGCCGTGCCCTTGTCCGCGGCCCAGCCGCTATCTAGCTGCGTCGAGGCGTACGCTCCAAAGACGAAGCAGCCCATGTAGAGAAAGATACGCAGAGCCAGCAAGGCCCTGGAAGTTTTTGTATTCGTCATTGATTTCCTTTCAGCGCCAACCGCAGCGCGCAACAGCCAGTCCGTCGAGGAGGTTGCCCAGCAGTACTATCGCCAGACAGAAAAGATCAAAGCAGCCAAGCAACGCCGTCATGCCGATCAGGTAGCCCCGCATGTGATCGTCGCCGTAGTGGAAGAACACCTGGATAGCCAGGCAAACAGCCAGCGTAGCGGCAACGATCATGGTTATTTTGCCGGAGTCGCTGTTGTGGATAAGCTTGACCAATCGAATGGCCGCGGCGGTGAGCACGCTCATTACAAGTGCCACCGAAATCAGGGACAACAACAAGTTTATGTGCATGTGGGCTCCTTTCCGTTTGATTTAGCGCTTTATTGGCGGTGCTTGAGACCGCTCGAGGGGAACAGTTCACGCAACGGAGTGGCCGTGTCATTGAGGCTCTTCACCTGCGCGATTAACTGCGCCACTTCCACCAATAAGCCATCCATCGCCTTTACCGTTTGCTTGCGGGCGAGCGATTGCAACTGGAAGCGGGTCGCCTTTTTATAGGCTTTCACCAATTCGACCGAGCATTCATCGACGCAAGCTGCAGGTAGTTCAAGCCAGGCAATACCAGACGCTTCGATGAGCCGCTCCTGGGCATCAAAAAATCGTCCTCCCCATTCCCTGGTGCTCTGGCTGGTGGAGATGTTTTCCTGAGCGAGGCGAAAGTCTTCCAGGGCGGTAACGAACTTGTCTTTCAGCTGCCGAAGGCATTTTACGTGTCCTTCGACGCGGTACACCTCGTTCTCCAGGAAAAACCACATACGCTCCTTTGATGAGAGTAAAGGGTCTTTGAACAGTTGAGGTGTGCGCTTGTTGTTCATACGACGACTACAGATTGCCGCAAGGCAAACTGCAGCAAAGAAAAGCACAGTCGCGCAGATTGCGACAACCATATTTACTCCTCGACCGCAGATGCGGGGATTTTTCAAAAATGAATAACCGGGCAACGGCAGACGTTCGTTGCGACAAGTCCAAGCACAGGGTTTAGTTTCGGTGCTCGCACTTGTCGGAAGGAATGGACAGCCGTGGATGAGACTTTTGCGGGAAGCTGAGGCGCGATGAGGGGAATGTGAGGCGCGATGATTGGGGCGGTACTGGCAGCGGTGCTGGGTCGAACGCACTAATTGTCGCTGGCAGGGATTGATGGGTTTTGAGGCTTAATGGGCTGTTGGTGGGATTTCCGTCTCAAAAAGTGAAGTTATTGATAACTTCAAGTTACATTTATAAGCCATGTTAAAACAAGAAGAATAAGCACAGTTGATCATAGATACTTAGCGCAAAGCATGATTAGCTGGGGTTTAGCTTTGGTGCAACTTTGACGCAACTGGAAAGAATTTTGGTCGGGGGCGGAAGTGTTCTACAATGTGAGAATGGTGTCACCTCTTGGAAAGCCTTGCTGTCCCAGCGTTTACAGGCATTTTGAAGTTCTTTTCATCGACCACTTTTTCGATCGAGAACCGATCCTCTTCCACCGGCACTATTAGTCGCGAGCCCATACCACCTGCGTTAGCTTTTCCGACCAATTGAATGCTTGCAAGTTGCGAAGCGCATAGCAGCTGAGGATAAGTTAGCAGTGTACTGCTTGAGAAGGGCGAAAGTGTGCTGTTGTATCAGGTTAGCAGTGTACTGCTTCGCCGGGGCGAAAGTGTCCTGGTCGGAAGGTCCGCGAACTCCTCGATCATGGCGGTCAAATCCGCTTCCGTGTTGTGGCAAAATCGATCATGTCCTGGTGCGATCGAGGCTCATTCATGTAGTAATTTTCCGAGCACTTTCTCATGTCTTGACCAGACGATGCAAGGACGATGCCACCATTCCTGGTGTCAAAAATTTGCATATCAAGACACCATGTACGGTGGCACGCGCCTTTCTTTCGCCTGTCCTTTCTTCCCTCAACTTTTTTCGACGCAGACACGATCACGTTGTCCAGTCTTCGACGGGCAGCCCAGTGACTTGACCGAAAGCTTGATCGTTGGTCACCAGGACGGCGCCAATGCTTATCGCATGAGTGGCAATGAGCAGATCAAGCGGCGCCAGGATCAGTCCTTTATGCTCCATTTTGGCCCGCACAGTTCCGTAACTCTCTGCGACGGTTCTATCCCAGGGCAAGACATCGACGCGGCGCAGGAGTTCCCTCACGGCAACCTGAAGACGCACTGCTCTGGGGCGCTTGGCCAGCCCAAAAAGTAACTCGCCCTCTGTGATTACTGAGAGGCAAAGAGATGCCATTGGCGCCGACACCACGCGACTGGCGACTGCTTGATTATCCTTGAGCAGGTGGCTCACGGTATTGGTGTCGAGCATGTACCGCTTCATTCGCTCCATTCCTCGAAGGGGTCACGACGATCTTGACGGTCATTGTGGCGTTCTCGCTCGTCCAAAAAGTCGGCTGGTACATGGGCCCGTTTTAGGGCCAGGAAAAAGTCGTCCCAGTTTGCAGGCTTGCGCGATAAAATGACGTCGCCAGTCTCCTTGTCCTGGCGGATAAACACTTCTTTTGTATCGAATCGAAAGGCGGCCGGCAGCCGGACAGCCTGACTGCGACCGTTGATAAACAATTTTGCTACTTGTCCCATTTAGAGTTCTTCCTCTTTGGCATATATCTTAGTATATGCCTGGGACAGTCAATTATCAAGGCAATGATCGAGAATGACAACACCACAACCATCGCTCTTTTCCATCATTAATTAAATCCCTATGTCGCACCGCTTGTGGTGGCACGATCAATGCGTTGCCTTTTCAGACTGCTTAAAGGAAGAAATTGTAGACTGCATTGGGGTTCTTATCTTTTACTTCGCGCATCATCTGGTCACGGCGCGGCTCGTCTTTGTTGGGCTCACAAGTGCAAATCCAATAATCCATTGCATGCCAAGTTGCTCTTGGCAACATCCGTTGAGCTGGACTTCATGGTTTGGAGATTACCCGGCGTTAAGGATTCCCTAAGAAATTCGCGCTAACCAGTCCACTTTTCTTCGTGTCAACAATGACACTGCGAGCCTGGCTAGCTTGACTTGACATCAGGGTGGGGTTTTCCCTTTCATGATCGCTAATGATGGTGGAATCTGGATCACACTTCTAGCTAAAACAGAATATCGCTTCTATTTACCTTAGTCCTTCAATATTCAACCAACAGTCCATCACGCCCAAACAAAGCAATTCCAACACCCAGAGACCCAGTCTCGAAGTTTTGGATGCGTTTCTTTCCGGTCTGTTGAACTGCGCTGAATGCCCTATTTCCCATCAACGAAACCTTCTTTGTTCCTCGTCGATGATGAAAGCGGGCGCTCTGAAGTGGCTAGGAAATCAATCAGGCATCACCTGTCACCAGGTGTTTGTGGCTGGCTCAAGACTGAGCCGGCAAGGAGATTACGATGAAGAAAATGTTGAACCTTTTACTGTGATGGGCTTCGGATGGCGGCCTCTGGACATTTGGTTTCATCACGATAACCTCTGGCGCGGCCGCGATTATGGCTGGCACAGTGGCGATTGGGAGCATGGACATGCGGGCGCTGGACGCGGTTTCGGACCCGGTCGTGGACCTGG
>Ga0182024_10012607_pt1 | contig 16685 bp, 11 predicted proteins | sample P32metaG_FD_120480 | JGI IMG/M metagenome (GOLD analysis project Ga0182024, IMG submission 120480) | Permafrost microbial communities from Stordalen Mire, Sweden - P3-2 metaG (Illumina Assembly) | ecosystem: Environmental > Terrestrial > Soil > Wetlands > Permafrost | place: Sweden: Stordalen... | reverse complement strand
GGATTGCTGAGGTTGTCAATCGGCGTGAGTCCGCCGTCAGGGCTGTTGATGTAGCTGGTGGAGGAACTGAAGCCATTCAGGATGGGGAAGGCATCGGTTTGCTGGAACATCTCCGCGAATCCGCCACGAATAACGATATTGTTGTGCAGGGCATAAGCAAATCCAAAGCGGGGCTGTATCTCCCCCTTGTTGGTGGCGTAGTCCCGCCGCGGGTTCCCATTCACTCCCAGGAAGGTGATGCCGCCCTTATCCACAAATCTCTGGCCGGTCGCCAGCGTCTGGAACGGTAGCGTCCCATCGATCGGATTCAACGTGGTTGTGTCGAAAACATAGTTAGCGCGGTTATGACGCTCCACATAGTATGGCTGGAGGTCATAGCGCACCCCGAGGTTAAGGGTTAGTTTTGGCGTGATCCTCCAATCGTCTTGCAGATAGGGTGCGTAGTATTGGCTTGAATAGAACGCTGTCGATCCAATGCCGATCCCGCCTCCGGAACCGGTGCCCAGCAGCATCGAGGCGATGGTGTTGCCCTCGCTGTTGTTGTCGTTCCCGCTGTAGTCGTTGCCCGCTCCGCACGACCAGCAATTTTGCGTCCATTGTTGATTGAACCCGAGGTTCCCATCCGTGTTCGCACTCTCAACGATCGCGTACTGGCCAATCCTCCAGTCGAAACCGGCGTGGACCGTATGCTTGCCCTTGCTCCAGGTCACACTCGGGAAAAGATTGAGTGCGTCAGTTCTGGTAATGCCGTTGCCGGCTCCGGTATCTCCCAACGTCGCAAAGCCGCTGGGATTGAAACCCGGAAATATGTTAAATGCCCCGGCCACTCCCAACGAGGTCGGCCACCCAAGAGAGCCGGCATCGAAGCCTTGCTTGGCAACGTCCGCAACCTCGGTCTTGAGGTTTAAATTCGCCTTCAGATCCAACACCAATTTGGGAGTAAAGGTGTGCGTCCAATCCACACCAACAGTGTTGGCGATGTCACCCAGAGGTTGTTCTCCGTTAGCGGCTGGACCAGGGACACCATTGCTGATGACCGTTTCATAGCGCTCCCAGTAGCCATACCGAAGCGAGAACCTGTCGCTCTGGGTCGGGGCCCAATCGAGCTTGATGAGCGCATTCCGATATCTGTCGCCGGTCGGTTCCTGAGTGTAGTAGTTACCCTGCCAGGGCGTGCCGGCAATCCCGGCCTGGTTTGGCTTCGGGTAGTAAGACAAGATCTTTTGCGCCGTCGGATTGATCATGCCTGCTGGAATCTGATTGTTCGGGAAAGGGTTGCGGCAAATTTGGGATACCCCTTTTACCGTACAGGAATACGTTGAGTAGGGGTTGTAGATCGTGACTGGGTTACCGGCGTAGGTCAAACCGCTGAAGTCGCCATTGGCCCACTGGGGCAGAGGGACGCTGAGGATGGCGGTACTCGCAGAGGGCACATCTTCGTTCCAGTTCTCATATTGCGTCACGAAAAAGAGCTTGTCACGTCCGTTGAAGATCTTGGGTAGCACCACCGGGCCATCCAGTTCGAAACCGTACTGGTCCAGTTTGTGTTGCGGCGTGTGGTACAGTCCGCTCGTCACATTCTGGGGGTTGATGATCTTCAAAGCATCGTTGACCCACAAATTGGAGTCCAGCCATGTGCGGCGCATGTATTCGTACACATCGCCGTGAATCGCGTTGGTTCCGGATTTCAGCGTCAGGTTGATCGCTCCGCCGCGCGTCTGCCCATATTCCGCGTCGTAGGGGTTGGTGACGATCTTAAGCTCTTGAGTCGAGTCATCGGGCGGGACATAGCCGCCGTTGGTGTGCTGGTTGTTCTGCGGCCGCGGGGTCTGGTCCGGCTGGCCATCGGTCATGACCTCGGTGTTGTAGGCGCCGCTGCCGTTGATATCAAGGTTGGTCCATATCGTGCCGTCGAAAGGACGCTGGTAGATGAGATTGGCCTGCCAGACGACCCCGGCATTCAAGCGGTCAAGCATCACGGGGTTACGCCCGTTCAGTGGCATCTCCGTCACGCGAATGTTTTCCACTTCTTCCCCGCTGCCGCCGGTGCCGCGGTCAAGTAATGCCCCGCTCCCATTAACAACGACTGACTGCGTGACGGCGCCTACCGCGAGCTTGAAATCAATGACGGCCACCTGGGCGGTCTGCAGTCCAATCGAGGTCCTGGTCTCTCTCTTGAAGCCGGCCGCTTCAACACTGACTGAATACACGCCCGGCTTAATGTACGGAACGGTGTAGTCTCCCGTGCCGGTTGTGGTCGTAGTTACCTCCACATCGGTGTCCTGGTTGTGTACGGTGATCTGCGCTTTGGGTATCACAGCGCCCGACTGATCGGTAACCCGACCCGTGAATGTCGCGTTCTGGCCAAACAGCGTGGTCGAGAAGCAGCCTGCCAAAAAGATTAGGAGCAAGCCCTTCAAAGCAACCAACGTCCATTCCTTAATTTCTATCTCTTTCATACTGCCTCCTGGAATGATGCCTGCCAATGCGCAGTCACTTCAAATTCGCGCATTGACGTCGCGTATTGCGGTTGATCGGCTCTTTGGGGCCACCTGCGCGCTTCATGGATGGGGCCTCTTGCTTTGGGCTTTATGCTGCTGGGGTTTGGTGTGGTTGCTCGTCCTTGGATTTCCTTGGCGGCGCAGGTAACAATTCGCCATATATATTCCACGAGTCTGTCCACCCCGGCATTTCAGCTTATGCTGCATAACAGGTTGATTGTCCTGACGGGTTCCCGCATTCTCCCTCATATTCAGAACAAACTGTGAGATAACAATCTGGCCCAACAGACATGTCAGGTGACGATCTAGAGATATACTCTGCTTTAATTTGAAATGTCAAGAAGAAAATCTGGCCACTCGGCTTTGACGGGGTTCAGCCCAGAAGCCAACGAGTTGAAGAAGGCGTCACGATGGCTTCAGAATAGAAGTCAACTTCCACCTGATTTGCAGCTTGTGGGTCGACAATTGGCCTGGGGCGAACCTCCGCGCCCACGCGCTTATGCTCCCTTTGCCGTCCCGGACAATTCGCCTGGAGGTGTCTGCGCCATTGCCTCGCTCCAACGGAGCAAGTGAGATTCGTCCATCAACAAAAAGCGTTCGAGACTCAGCATGAGCTCTTCCAGTTTGTTGTGCAGGTGCTTCCGGACCGCCGCATCCGCAAGGTCTTCGGACCCTTCCGCGAGCGAACGGGCGAGCTGCTCGTGCCAGTGAGCGGGGAGCTTGCGGCCGCCGTAGAGCTGATGATCGTAAAACCAATTGAAGACCAATAGTTGGTTGTTTTCAATTTGCTGCGTCAAGAATGGCAGATGCGTGCACTCTGCGATGCGCGTGTGGAACCGCATATGGGCGCAACGCCACTGATAGAGTTCTGCCGGGTTCGGTTCGTCAGAACTGGTCATGGATTCGTGCATGAGGTCGAGTTGCCCGGCCATTTCGATGAGTTCTTCGCGTTCCCTGTAGGTCGCCACGCGAGCATAGAGACGGGCTGCCTGTGTCTCCAGCCCCTCGCGCACCGCCCAGAATCCCCGGATGTCCTGAGGCGTCGGCGTTCTCACCTTTGTCCCTACTCGGGCCGTGTTCTCGATCAGGTACTCATTCTCCAGGCGGCTCATCGCTTCATTGATTGGCACCAGGCTCATGCCGAATTCCGTTGCGAGATCCCGGCGGGAGAGCACCATCCCAAAGGTGTATTCACCAGTCAGAATGCGCTCGCGGATGCGCCGATACGCTTGTTGCGACAACTCATCGTGCTTGCCGTTTTTCTCAGGCACCTTCATACGTTTGACAACAGTAACACAGATTGGTATGGTTGTGAAGTTTTTATGTCGCCATGTGCAATATCAATATCAAACCCTAACACGTCAAACCTACCAACACTAACCTTGTTGCTACTTTTACCGTGATGCAGCATTCGTGGCGATGTTTCTTGAGGAAACTATGAATCGACGTTCTGTACTCAAAGGCCTGGGTTTTACAACCGGGCTTGCGCTGACTGGCAACGCCTTGGAAATAAAAGGTTCATCCTCAGAGACAATTTCTCAGACAGCCGCATCGGGCAGCGTAGTGCCAGCCTCAACCGGAGTCCGGCTGATCGAGACGCCAGTGGCGACCTTGCGAATTTCTGAGCAGACCGGTGACCTGGTCGGCTTGCATTGGAAGGATCCGGATCTTGAACTAATCCAGGAACCACGCCTTGGCGAAAACTTCCGCTTGCTGGTGCCAAAGCCCGGCTACGAGGCCGCTTATTTCAACAGCCGAGACCAGAAGGTCAGCCACATAGAAGCAACGTCCGATGGAGTTCTTTGTACGTATGAATCACTTCGCCGTGAAGGCACCCGTGACAACGATCCCGAGACAATTCCCGTTCAGGTGCGCTACCGGATTCGTGTCGTCGATCGCCAGGTATTGTTTTCCATCGAAGTGGACAACCCCACGGACAGGAAGCTGGCCGAGGTGATGTATGGGATCGTCGGAGGACAGCAAGGGATCGGCAATCGCCTTGATACAGAGTCGATGATTCCAGGCTCGAGCGCGAACATCGGCGCTGGGCTCTTTTCCCGGTTCCATGGGGGCGGGTACGGCGGTGGCAACCTGGGCATACGCTACGATGCCGGGGGCACCAGCTACCCCGGAAGCATGTCCATGGGCTGGATGGATGTGTTCAATCGGAAAGCCGGCATCGGATATTACTACGCGAACCAGAACCCTGAAACCCGGCTGAGTCTGCTCTATGTCGAGATGCGTCCCTTTGCGAAGGGTGCGTCCGTAAGGGATAGTTGGCCTTCGCTCGACGAGGTTGCCGGAAAGCCACTGGGCTTGACCATGGGCTGGGTGAATTTTCCCTACGTGGCCAAAGGCACATTCACGGCCGGTCCAGTCGCCCTACAGGTTCACCAAGGTGATGAACGTGCCGCCAGTGGAATCTACCGTTCGTGGTTCGACCAGCACTTCCCCATCAAGCGTCCGCGGAGTTGGCTGCGCCAGGAGAATGCCTGGCAATCCATTATTCTGTCGAATGGCGAAGATGTCGTTGTCCATCGCTTCGATGAGTTACCCAAGCTCGCAGCCGATGCGAAGAAATATGACATAACCACGTTTGAAATCCTCGGCTGGGACATCGGCGGAATCGACCGTGGCTACCCGCAATATCAGCCTGATCCGCGTATGGGTACTCCGGCGGAGTTCAGCAAGGCGCTTGCTGATATGCGGGCACTCGGCGTTCATCCACTCATCTTTTCTAACGTCCAATTTGCGGATACCGCCACACAGGTCTTCCGGGACTCGCTGAAACGATACGTGGTCGACGGCCGCTGGGCACCGGACTGGCGCCTCAACGGCTGGGGCGAAGGTACAGTCAGTGCCCGCGCCGGCTTCACGGCATCCAGCATGACCCTGGTGAGCCCGTCGCATCCAGAGTTCCGGGAATATCTGATGAACCAGTACCTTCAGCTCGTGAAGGACGGCGCAGAGGGCTTCCAGTTCGACAAAACGAACATCCTGGCTGTGCTTGATTTCAACCCGCAACTCCCTGTTTCGCCGGATAAGTCGCTCTGCCAGGGGCTCCTCGAAACATTTCAGGAATTGATCAAAAAGGGCCGTGCCATCAACCCGGACGTGTCCCTCGCATCAGAGATTTGGTTCGATCGCGCATTGCCCTACGTCGATGTTTCTTACATGCGCATGGGCAACATCGATATGGGCTCATCGATCTTTCGCTACACCTTTACGGAATGGACCGCCACAATCTTCGGCGAGAGCCCTGGCGATTTCAATCCGATGAATAACGGAATGAGATACGGACTCGTCTGGGCCCTGGCGCCGAACCACTACAACGATTCTGCGGACGACCCGCTTACTCAGCCCCTTGCCCGCTACGTCAAGGAGTTGATCAGGATTCGCAAGCAGTACGCCGACCTCCTCTTTTACGGACGCTTCAACGACACCATGGGAGCAACCGTCCGAGGCGGCGAATTCGTCCGCTACTCCGTCTTCAAGCCATTCAAGCCCGACGAGCCAGGGCGAGCGTGCGTCGTCGTAAACTTCGGCGACGCACCAGAGTCGGTGGAGATCACTCTGGAAGACCTGCACGGGGAGGTTATCGTTGCAGCCCCGAATCAACCGGATCGCACTGCTGCCCTGCCACTACGTCTCTCAATTCCTCCACAGCAGCTTGTCGTGATTGTGAAGTCATGATCGCAGGCGCAGATCTAACGCTTAGTCCGGCAGCGAGGACCCAATGCCCTCCTCTTTAGGCTTGGCGATCATCGTGTTCAGCGGTTTGTTGATTGCGAGCTTTGCGGCTCCAATGAAACTGTCGCGCGAATGGAGTTGGGAGAACACCTGGCTTCTCTATGCGACTCTGGCGCTGGTATTCATCCCGCTCGCTCTCGTTCTATGGACGATACCTCATCCGATCGCTTTTTACGCGGCTATTCCGCTGCGAGTATTACTTCCGCCTCTCTTGTTCGGGTTCGGATGGGGAATCGCGCAGGTAACCTTTGGACTCTCGATCGCGAGAGTGGGAATGGCGATGGCCTTCGCCATTGTCGTTGGGCTTAGCTCGCTGCTCGGCAGCGTCATTCCTCTCGCTGCACTTCATCCGGAAGCGTTAGCGAGCCGTCCAGGCTTCGTTCTACTTGCGAGTGCGGTTGTTTTGTTCGCCGGTTTAGCCGTTTATGTCAGCGCGGACCGGAAGCGCGTTGGGAATGCCAGCCGAACCATCGCCTCATCTGCAGCTGACTTCCGTAATGGAGTCCTGCTGTGCGTCTTTACGGGGTGCTTTGGGTCGATGATTAACATGGGCTTCGTCTTCGGCGGCGGCATCGCAGAGCAAGCAGTTCGGCAAGGCATCCCCGCGGAAAGCGCTACGTTGAGTGTGTGGGCCGTGGTGTTAGCCGCAGGATATCTCCCGAACCTTGGCTACACGCTCTTTCTTCTGAAAAAGAATCACAGCATTGGATTATTTCGCAGATCATTTGCGAGAGAGAGTATGCTGGCCTTCGCCGCCGCATGCCTTTGGCTCTTTGGAATGCTTGGCTACGGCGTCGGCGCAAGTGAAATGGGCAAGTATGGTAACTCGATCGGATTTGCGGTGTTTATGGCTGTGATGTTGGTTTGGTCCAGCGTCTTAGGCCTCATCGCCGGCGAATGGAAATCGGCTCCGACCGCTGCCCAAATGCGCATGCGCGCAGGGTTGGCTTTGATTATTGTGTCCATGTCAGTTTTGGGGATCAGCACATTAGTTCGCTGATCGATGAGGGAGAAATGCGCATAACGAAAGTGCATGCAGAGCTCTATCGGATTCCGGTGCATCGTGAGATGCATGATGCGATTCGGCATTTCAGCAAGATGGACGTTGTCTTCGCCCACATTGAAACCGATGAAGGCATATCCGGCTGCGGATTTACTTACAGCATCATTCCACATGGAACCCGCGAAATATGTTCGATCATCAATAACAGTTTCGATGCACTGATTCGCGATATGGATCCACGCGACCACGAACGAGTGTGGGCTCAGATGTGGCGGAGTGTCGACTGGGTCGGCCGGGGTGGCATTGCCGTCCTGGCCCTCGCGGCCGTGGACATTGGTATCTGGGATCTGAAATCCAAACTGGCGGCTATCCCTCTCTATCGCATGCTGGGTGGACATCATGACCGGGTTCCGGTTTACAACACGGATGGCGGATGGTTGAACCATACGGTTGACCAACTCGTTGAGGAAACCCGAAAGATTGTCGATGCAGGATTCCGCGGAACCAAGATTAAGGTAGGCAAGGAAGCCCCTGCTGAAGACACCGAGCGCATCGCGGCGGTTCGAGAGGTGCTGGGCCCGCATCGCAATCTGATGGTGGACGCCAATGAGCGATTCACTAGTGCCGAAGCGATTCGGCGTGCGCGAATGTGGGAACCGTACAATTTGTTCTGGTTTGAGGAGCCTCTGCCGGCGGAGGACCTGCTCGGTCATGCAGACTTGAAGGCGCATACTTCCATTCCAATCGCGTTGGGAGAATCACTCTTTACCCGCCACCAGTTTCGCGACTACATCGCGACCGGCGGAGCTTCCATTGTGCAGCCCGACGCTTGCCGTTGTGGCGGAATTACTGAATGGCTGAAAGTTGCCCACATGGCGGATTGCCATAACATGCAGGTGAGCCCACATTTTGTTATGGAGCTTCATCTGCCATTGGTCGCAGCCATCCCCAACAGTCTGTTTGTCGAATACATTCCATCGTTGAATCCTGTCTTGACCGAACCACTGAAACTGGTGGATGGATGCTTTGTACCGAGTGAAGAGCCTGGATTAGGCATTCCTTTCGATTGGGACCGTTTGCGAACTTTCAGAGCAGACAATGAGAATTGATGGCCACCAGCACTTCTGGAAAGCGGACCGTGGAGATTACCACTGGATGAGCCCCAGCGTTTCTGTGCTGTGCCGCGACTATCTCCCCGGCGACCTGCTTCCGCACCTGGTCAAGCACGGGATCGAACGGACAATCCTGGTGCAGGCTGCTCAAACAATTGCGGAAACGGATTTTCTGTTGGAGTTGGCGGCGCAGAATAGTTTCATCGCTGGCGTTGTTGGATGGCTCGACATGGATAGCGTGGAGTTCCCGCGGCAGTTCGAACTCTATCGCAAGAATTCCAGGTTCATTGGTCTGCGTCCTATGTTGCAGGACATCCCTGATCCCGCCTGGATTATGCGTCCCCAAGTCTTGAAGTCGCTCCAACTGGTTGCGGACACCGAGTTTCCGTTTGAGTTCCTGACCTATACACGGCACCTTCCTTATGTCCTCCAGGCGCTAGACTCAGTTGGTTCATTGCGAGCTGTCATCGATCACATCTCTAAACCGGAGATCAGGGAAGGCAAGCTCGAACCGTGGAAGCAGCTCACGGCCCAGGCCGCACAGCGCGGAGATCTTTATTGCAAACTATCCGGGATGATCACAGAGGCTGACCCTCTGCATTGGTCAGTTCAAGACTTGCGCCCGTATATCGAGCACGTAGTCGATTGCTTTGGTTGGGATCGCGTCATCTTCGGCAGTGACTGGCCTGTGTGTCTCCTTGCGGGTAGCTATGATGAGGCCATACAGGCGCTGATTGAGGTGCTACGGCCACGCATGGATGCCACATCCGAGGGCAGGCTCTTCGGTATAAATGCCGCGGATTTTTATAAGCTGGACTCTAAAACACCATGATACAAAAAGGAATTGGAATCGCGTTTGCCGGGGCCGGGATTGTTGCCGAGATGCACGGTCGCGGGGTCGCGGCAAACGCGAACGCAACTCTGATCGGTGCTTACGATCCAGATATTGCCAAAGCGGAGGCCATCACAAAGAAGTTTGGCGGACGAGTTTTTTCCAGTAGGGAAGACCTCCTCGCCGATCCCCAGGTGGATGCTGTGCATATTTTGACGCCGACAAAGCACCATGTCACGACAGCGCTTGCCAGTCTTAGCGCAGGCAAGCATGTATTAGTTGAGAAGCCCGTCGCGGAAAGTAAAGAAGATATTGCACGTTTGCAGGAAGCGGCCAAGCGGTCGGGACGCGTATGCATGCCGGGGCATAACTATATATATGTACCCTCTTTGCAGCGGGCCAAGCGGCTGATACAGAACGGTAAATTAGGGAAGATTGCCAGTCTCTGGATCCTTTACAACATCTTTCACTCGGAAGACGTTGCCGCAATCTATGGCGGAGTGCTGAGGGCAGTCTGCATGCATCACGCATATTCCCTGCTCTATTTACTTGGGCGTCCGGAGCGTTTATCGAGCATGACTTCACGCGTTCACTACCAGAGTTTGCAGTGTGAAGATCAAGCCATGATTACCTGCGCGATGCCGGACGGCGCTCTCGCAAATCTGTGGTGCAGTTTCGCGGCAAATGACCCTACGAACGATCCATGGACCGTGATTTACAAGGTTCTCGGCACGACAGGCGCCATCAATTATTCCTGGAATGAAGCGCAGTTCGAAGACCGCGGAGGCCCCGCGTGGGGCATGCCTTGCTATCAAGAAGGCTTTATCGAAGAGATCGAGCATTTCATCACTCACTGCATCCTCGAAGGCAAGCCGCCACTCTCCAGCCTTGACGATGCCGCCGACGCTCTCTCCATTCTCGAGGCCGCTGAACGCTCGGCCCGAGGCACTTCTACATTTGAAACCGTGATTTACAAATAGCTTTCGACCCTTTTGAGGTCAACATGCGATTTGTCCAATGTTAAACAGGCCGGCGCGGATACTGCCGCGGTTCGCCATCACCGCAATAAACCGGAGAACGCTTATGATCAATCGACGCCAGGCCATCAAAACCACAGCACTTGCCGGCATCCCGTTTGCCTCGTTGCCAGTTGCGATGGCTCATTCGGCGGTGCTCGGCGGCGCTTGGGCTGACCTGCGCCAAGGGGACCTGGCCACGCAAATTCTCGCGGATCAGAATTTGCGCGAGGTGCTGCGCATGGCGCGAGACCTGCTGGGCAATGGTCTCGATGCGGGCAGCGGCTATAAGGCTACCTGGATTCGCGATATGAATACCTTCATCCAGGTTGCTCTTGGGGTGAATTCACCACAGCGGTTCCGCGAAGCACTGCTTACATTCTTCAAGTTTCAAGGACCGGGCGGCGATATTGTGGACCTCTACTGGCCTTCCGATCCGGCCAAGCCGGTAAACAATACTTACCGGACCAGTCCGCTGGCCCCCGGTTTGATCGCGGATAAGAACACGGTTGAGATCGATCAGGAATCATCGCTGGTACAGGCGGTTTTCAAGTATGTCTCGGCCACGCATGACCAGACCATTCTGGAGGAGCGCATCGCAGAGGTTACCGTCCGGGAGCGACTTGGCCACGCACTCCAGTATTTGCTGACTGAGCGCTTCGATCGCGTGCACGGCCTGGTCTGGAGCGCGACGAGGGCCGACTGGGGCGATGTGCAACCCGAATCTCCAAGGGGTGTTCGGCTGGACGAAAGTTCGCACCGCGCACTGTCCATCTACGACAATGCGATGCTGGTCATCGCGATCAACGGTTACCTAAAGCTTCCAGGCGGGAACGCACACGAAACGGCTCATTGGACGAGCACTCGCGACAGGCTTAAGCAAAACATCCGAAAACATCTTTGGGATGCGAAGAGGCAAAAGTTCATTCCTCACGTCTATCTTGCCGGCTCGCCGTTCCCTGCGGACTTTGACGAGAACAAGATTTTTTTTCACGGGGGTACTGCCGTGGCCATCGAAGCGGAGCTGCTGACGCGGCGGGAGGTGCTCCACTCGTTGGAGCACATGGAAGCGGATGTGCGGGCGGCTGGGGCAGCCTCCATCGGGCTCACGCTCTACCCGGCTTATCCGCAGGGTTTTTTCAAGAACCCGCAACTGCGCGATCCCTACAGTTACCAAAACGGTGGTGACTGGAGCTGGTTCGGCGGACGTATGATCCAGCAACTGGTCAGACTGGGCTATATCGCCGAAGCTTATCGCGATCTCCAACCCATGGTGGAGCGCGTTGTGCGCACTGGCGGCTTCCACGAATGGTGGACGCGCGACAATCAGCCGCGCGGCTCAGGAGACTTCCGCGGCTCCGCTGGCGTTCTGGGGCAGGCCATTGAAATGCTCCAAGTCTGGGCGAATTCTAGCGCCCGTGGATAAGCATCAGACCCCAGGGAACCAAGGTCCGATGCAGGGTGAGAACGCCCAACAATCAGGACGACTGAGGGGAAAACGATGGATCGAAGAACATTTAATAGGCTCTCCGGCCTTGCCGTGATCGGTGCTTTGACTGAAAAAGCCCAACTGGTTGGACAGGCCGCAACTGAGGCGCAGGAGGTCATCCTGCAGGATGACAGGCTCCTGGTTGCGTTCGATAAGGGGTCAGGCGCACTCACCCGGCTGGAGCGCAAGTCGCCTCGCTGGACCATCCAGCGCCGTCCGGCACTTGGTGTCTCGTTTCGATTGCACGCTCCTCTGCCAAACCGTAGGGACAACTTCGTACTTGGCAACAAGCAGCGTGCCGTCAGCGTGGAAAAGATCTCGGCGAATCAGGTCAGGCTTCAATGGAAAGACCTTGTCAGTGAGCACGGCGGCCTCTTGCCCATCACCTTCACCGCGACCGTGACGCTCCGGGATGGCGTACTCACCTTTGATGGCGTGCTGGAGAATAACTCCTCTTTGCCAGTGGAGACGATCGAATATCCCCGCTTTGGAGACTTAAATCCGCCCAGTGTAGATTCGCACCTGGAAGCGCAGTCCATGTGGACAGGAGCACTGCAGGGCGGTGAGATCTATCCTCACTTCTCCAATGACATCGGCTATTGGGGCGTCCGCTATCCTACCAAGACGATCAATTCGAACCAAAGCCAGCTTTGCCTCATTCAGGCGCCCGAGGAAGGTATCTATGTAGGAATGCACGATCCGGCCGTACGCTACCTGCTTCAATTTACGTTTGAGCAGCATCCCGGCACAGAGGACTGGGCCAGCAACGAGGTCCCCCAACAGGATGAGATCTCCGGCATTCCAGTGCACCTGGAATTTCGAACCGCTCATTTTGTGTTCGCGCACCCGCACTCCACCGTCCGGTTGGCCCCGGTCGTGATGCACGCTTACAACGGAGACTGGCATGCTGGCCTCGACATCTACCGACAGTGGCGCGCGACATGGTTTGCGACGCCGATGATACCTGCGTGGGCCAAGGATGTGCACTCCTGGTTTCAATTGCAGGTGGACGGAGCGGAACAGGATTACACCGTCCCGTATCGCGATATCGTCCAATTCGGTGAGGAATGTGCAGACAACGGCGTGACAGCCTTCCAACTGGTGGGCTGGAACAAGGGTGGTCAGGACGGCGGAGACCCATCGCTGGACACTGACCCGGGACTAGGCACCTGGCAGGAGTTATACGACAGCATCGCGAAGGTCCAGGCCCGTGGGGTGAAGATGATCCTCTTCGGAAAACCGCATATCGCCAACATGGCCACCGAATGGTACAAGACGGAACTCTATAAGTATGAGGCGACCGATCCGTATGGGGATAAGTATGATTCAAACTGCTGCAGCTATACCACTCCAACTCAGCTAGCGGGTATAAATGTCCGCCGCCGCGCGGTTATGGATGTTTGCTGCAAGGCCTATCGCGATATTGCTGTTCACGAGTTTTCGAAGATACTGGCCCTGGGTGCGTCGGGCTGGCTCTTTGATGAAGTTCTGGAGCACAATGGAGCGCTCTATTCATTTAGTCCCAATCACGGTTATGACGCGCCGGGGTATCTCTTCAGCGGTGACCTGCCGCTGGTGAAGCAGTTTCGCGCTGCCGCCGACAAAGTAAACTCCGATTTTCTGTTCGCCGGCGAGGGGCCCGGTGACTGGTTGATGCCCTACTATGTGCTCGGCTATTACCGCATAGGCCCAGGCACAAGGCATGCCCTCCGCTATATCGATCCTCAGGCTCCGTTGATGGCTGCGGTCAGAGGCTTCGATGCTCGCGAGGAACTGAACCTCACTCTTCTGTATCGCTACATCATCAGTTACGAGCCGTACGACTTCAAAGGCCATGTCACGGATTTCCCCCTGACCCTGGCTTATGGCAAGAAGATTGATGCGCTCCGCCGCAAATACAAGGCGTGGATATGGGCTGCCGATTTCCGCGACACACTGGGAGCAAAGGTAACTTCAAACGGCTCCCATCGCTATACCATGTTTCAGACCGCGGCCGGAAAGCGAGCTATTATCGTGGTCAACATGGAGCAGAGCCGCCCCATTACGGCGATCGTGGATGTCCCAAACCCAGGCCGGTTTCTGGCAGCAACACCCGAACAGCCCGACGCCAAACCTGTGTCTGAAACGCTGCAGATTCCCGCGCGCTCCGCAATTGTCATGATGGAGCAGTAAGCTCCTGTGCCTCGCCAAAATTCCAATCGGCGCAATTTGTGCATGAATATCGTTCGGGGACAAATCAAGTATCAGAGCGGGTTGCCTTTCGGTGAACCCGTCCGTCGGAATCTGGATGGCAGCGACGCCGGTGCAGGAAGCTGATTGGGGTCTACCGACGCAATACTTCCCGGCGATGGACGGGGACCTCAGCTCGCTTAGATCCGGCCCGGGCTCAGGCAGCCAGGTCATAGCGGTGGTGCAGACCACCCCGTCGTGGCATGGATATAACTTGGCACGTTGCATCTGGACTCTTCGTTGCATTGCGCCCTCCGGGCGTTCCCTTCTCCAGTGCGAGATGCGTTCGGTCCTCGTGGTAGTAACGAACATATTCGCTCATCAGCCTTTTCAGGTGCCGTTCATTGAGTACGATGACATGATCAAGTAAATCTCTTCGACAATTGCTAACCCAACGTTCGGCGACGCCGTTCTGCCAAGGGCTTCGGAAGCTGGTCCATCTGGGCTGGATGCCGAAGCTCTTCATCGTATTGGTCACTTCCAGGTTGAAACTTGTACCACGATCAAAGATCAGGTAGCGGGCGCAGAATCGCAGGGAAAGGCCTCGCGCAATTGCTGCGAGACCCACACGCTGCTCGGATGCTTGACCACATTGCAATGAAGAATCCGCCGCCGGTCATGCGCAATGACGAAGAAACAATAGAGAACCCCAAAAGACAGAGTCGGGACGGTGAAGAAGTCCATCGCCGCAATCGCCTCTCGATGGTTATTCAGGAATGCGATCCATCGCTTCGCTCCGGGTTTCTCGGTGCCTTCCGCATCCAGCACAACACGGTCCTCTCCGAGATATCAAGCCCGAGCATCGTCAGCTCTCCATGAATGTGAGAGCGCGAGTCTAATCCAAGAGGGATAGCGAAGCAAAGCACATTGCAATGGCGCATCACAGTCGCCCTGAAGGGAATGCGCTGGCGCTATGGCTACCGGAGGATTGCGGCGGAACTTCGACGACGCGGGATGTTGGTAAATCACAAGCGAGTGGCTCGGATCATGCGCGAGGATAATTTACTCGCCGTGCAGCCGAGAGCACGGGCCGGTCCAGCACAGCTCCCTGAAGCGCGAAGACGTGCGCGGCAGATTCGAACTCTTCAAAAACACCGTTTTCCAGGACTCAACATGCGCTAAGCACCGGGCCACCCACCCATCTCTTCTTTGATAAGGTAGAATAATCGATCATAATCGATTCTCGATTGCTGTCGCTCGTCGCTGAATCGCGGTCATTTGCAACGGGATAACCCGCGTAGAAGTGGGGGCCATTGGCCCCAGGAGGAATTGATGAACAGACGTCATTTCATGCTGACTGCGGGAATCAGTGCAGCGATGAGTTCCATGCCACTTAAGGCACTTGGGCAAATGGAAAACCTTGCCCAACTCACGCCGGGCCGGACGAAAGCTGACAACGCCCTCTGGACCGAGAATCCGCTCTCCGTGCAATTTGCCTCGTCGCGGAGAATCGTTGTCGCGGACATCAAGGGACCGGGGGAGATCACGATGATGCATTTTGCCTATGCCCAGGCCCAAGTGGGGAACAATGGCAAACCTCTCTCCCGCGACCTGCTTCTGCGCATTTACTGGGATGACGAATCCGAACCGAGCGTGGACAGCCCGTTCGTTGACTTCTTTTGCGATCCGGATGACGCATCCAAACTAGTCAACACCGCGCTCGTGAATGTCGACCGTGGGTACAACGCTTATTTCCCAATGCCCTTTCGGAAATCGGCCAGGGTCGAACTCGTCTATGACGGACCGGTCTCGCCGGGGCGGGAACTGCAGAGTATGATGCCCTGCTACTCCTACGTCTGTCACCGGACCTTGGAACACTTTCCCAAAGACTCGGGCTATTTTCATGCGAGCTGGCGCCAGCAAAGCCTGGTGCTCGGACTGAAAGATTATGTCGCTCTCGAAGCCACGGGGAAAGGCAAGTTCATCGGCTGGAACGTAACTGTTCGTGGTCTCAAGATCAACGACGTTCCGGTGGACGCAAACGAAAAATTCTACATCGACGGGGAGACCAATCCATCCGTGGAATTCCAGGGCCTGGAAGATTCATTTGGATTTAGCTGGGGCTTTCCCAAGACCGACAATTTCTTTCCGCTGACGGGATATTTCAAATTTCTCGACGGCGCTGCCGCCTACCGTTTCTTCACCGAGGACGCCATCAGCTTTAAAGAATCGCTTCGGGTAGTCCTGGGATTTGGCGTGAAGGAAGATTATTGGCGAAAGCACTTTTCGGCACCTAATACTATTACGCAATTTTCCTCCACCGTTTACTGGTATCAAACTGAACCCCACGCACAGTTACCGCCCATGCCTCCAGTGAATGAGAGGGAACCGGCGCAAGGGCGGCTGGCCCAAGTGGGGGGGCTGTGAGTTCTGGTACACGCGGGTGCCTCAGGTACAGAATTTTCCGACCTGGGCTCGTACGGACCTTCTTTCTCTTTGTAACGCAGAGACTTAGTAACAGCCTCCCGCGCCGGAATGCTGTGTCTAGCTGAAATTACGATCTACCGCTAAATCAAACAGATGGGAGTGTACCGGGTTTCGCTGGATCTTCCTTGTCAAACTCGCTGCATGCTCCGACTGCTGATGCTGCTGTTTGTCCGATCCGGCCGTTCTCGCCACGATCTGCTCCTCGAAAATCTCGCCCTCCCGCAACAGCTCGCTACGCTCAAAAGGCGGCATCCACAGTCCGGGGTTTACATTTGCTGACAAGTTGTTCTGGGTAGCGTTGCGACGGCTTTGGCCGGGTTGGAAGC
>Ga0182024_10012605_pt1 | contig 16689 bp, 13 predicted proteins | sample P32metaG_FD_120480 | JGI IMG/M metagenome (GOLD analysis project Ga0182024, IMG submission 120480) | Permafrost microbial communities from Stordalen Mire, Sweden - P3-2 metaG (Illumina Assembly) | ecosystem: Environmental > Terrestrial > Soil > Wetlands > Permafrost | place: Sweden: Stordalen... | reverse complement strand
CGATAGACGTCGAACACGTCCCCGCCGACGGCGAGGTGGCTGCTCGCCGATAAGTAGGCGCTGCCGACGTCGCAATGCGGCAACGGAGTCGACTCGCTTTTAAAGGCGCGCTGAAGAATCTCGGTGACGGTCCGTTCCTCTTCGAGCTCGCGATTCAACCGCGAGCGATACGTGTTCAATACGATCGCAAAAACACCGAAAACGAGCACCCACGCCGCGCGCAGGTAAGAGGAACGATCGAGTTGCTCCTGCGTGCTGAGAGCGAGCTCGTCGTCGGTACTTTCAAGCTCGCGGCGAATCGCCGCGGCCGTCAACGTCTCGTAGTCGGCAAAAAGTTTGTTTCTCTTGTCCAACTCTTGCAAACGAAGGCGCGGATGCGCGAGCAGCGGCGCGGCAACGGTATCCCGCCACTCGAGCTGAAGATGCGCGTAATCGATGAGCAGCTTGTCGGCGCCGGGCAGCTCCTGTTCGCCCAGCGTCTTGCGAATCGCATCTTCTTTTTGGTCGTAACCGGCAGAGGCCGAGCGGTACTCGGCGGTGTAAAACGGGTCGCGCGTCAGGAGGTAACCCCGCAGCGAGTTCTCTTCATCGATTTGTAAGCGCAGCAACTCTTCGAGGTCGATCTGGGCCTGCTGGATCTGCGACTGGCGCGTGAAGGTGCTGGCGAGCTGCGCGCGCGTTTCGAACGTTCCTTCAACGGCAAAACCGAGCGACAGAAGCAAGAAGCCAGTCAACAACATCGTCCCCGTGACACGCACGAATGGGCCGTTTGTCATAAACGCCTCACGAAGACAGTCAAAGAACAGCGGGCTGTGTACAGCCGAGTCTGAACCACGGTTTTTAAACCCTACGACGTTCGCGGCGCTTTATCCGTCTTTTCGTCCTCTTCGTGCGAGGCGCGGTTTCGCCACGGGGCCCACGACGGCCAGAGGCCGGGATCTGCGCCCCTGGGTACGAGGCGCTGGCGCCAATTCGCCGAACTCGGACGGCAATGTCCAAACGCCTGCTTGGGCCAGCCTTTATTGCGGTCGGCGATGGAACGTCGACGTTCGGGCGTTTGGCAATCGAGGAGAGCCGGATCGTTGGCGTTCTTGCAGCCGACGGCCCCACCGATTATCCGCTGCCGGCCGGCAGCACGATCGCTCCGGGTATGATCGACGTACACACAAACGGCGCCGGAGAATATCTCTTCAATCGAGATCAAGGTAACGCCGTCGCAGTTGCCGGCAAGGCATATGGGCAGACCGGCACGACAGGCTTCGTCGCGAGCGTCATGACGGCTCCATGGGAGTCGATGCTCCACGCCGCATCGGAGATCGTCGAAGCGGCAAACCAGTTAGAGGAGGATTGGCCCAACGGCGCTCGCTGTCTCGGCGTGCATTTCGAAGGCCCATTTCTCAACCCAAAGTTCCGGCGCATTCATCGCAACGAGTGGCTCCTTACTGCCGGCGCCGCCCGCGCGCAAGAAATGGTCGATTCGTGCAAAGGTGGTTGCCTCTTGGTAACGATGGCCCCGGAGATCGACGGAGCAAGTGAAGCGCTCCGCGTCTTCTTAGAGAACGGCGTCGTCTGCTCCGCCGGTCACACCGGTGCGCGCTATCGTGAAGGAATGCTGGCGATCGGGTTGGGCTTCCGCTCTTTGACGCACGCGTTCAATGGGATGCCGCCGCTTGACCATCGCGACCCTTCGATCCTCGCAGCGTTCATCCAAGACCGGCGCACGCTCGTGCAAGTGATCTGCGACGGTTTTCACGTCTCGCCGGTCATGATCGACATCTTGCACCGAACGCTGGGCGATCGGGTGGTGCTGGCGACCGACGCGATGCCCGCAGCCGATCCGGGTTATCACATCGATGGCGGCGTGATGCGCTCGGCCGACGGAACGATCGCCGGTAGCGCGCTGCGTATGGACGAAGCGCTGCGGAACTATATGTCGTACGCGCAGATTCCGTTCGCCGCGGCAATCGTTGCAGCAACCTACGCCCCGGCACGATTGATTCGGCACGACGCCGAACTAGGCCGTATCGCGCGCGGCGCGCGCGCCGACCTCTCCTTCTGGAATAAGGAGTATCACGTTATCGCAACGATGGTCGGCGGCCGCTTCGTTTATAATGAGATTGAGGTCGCCGCGTAGCAGAGAGGTTCCCCCTCAGGCCTCGTAGGCGTATTCGGTAGTCTCTGGGCGCGGAGCGAACGCCGCGCGCAGCATCACGTAACTCGCGTAGAGCACGACGACGACCACGAGCCAACGTACCGCGCCTAGCGGCAGCGACTTCACGATATAGGCGGCGATCAGCACGCCGGGAACTCCTCCGAGCGTCAGGCCCAAGACGGCACGCATCGAAATCGCATCGAAGCGGATAAAGCGCAAGCTCGCGATGGGCATCAGAAACGCGCACGACCCCATCATGATCGGAAAGGCCGCTACCGGACTCATCCCTAGCAGGCTCACCATGATCATGCACGGTGCGTAGAGCCCGATTCCGAGCGTCATCAGCGCGCCGAGGCAGAAGTTAATCCCAACCGCGATCCAGAGGCGCGCGCCGTCGAGGCCGAGCGCCGACCCGCTCAATCCGAAGTGGCTGCCCTTGATGCCGGTGAGAATGAAAAGCACGGCGGCAACCAGCAGCGCCGTTCCCATGCCGATCTGCACGTAGCGGCGCGGCCAGCGCGCGACGAATCCCGCACCGAGCCAGGCGCCGGCGATCGAGGCGACGATCAGCAAGAGCAACGTCTTGGGCTCGACCGCGACGATAACGATGTAGATGAGCGCTTCGACGACCGTCGGAAGCGCGTGCCCCACGTTGAGCGTTCCGGGAATGCGCTCGTCGGGAACCGCCCGGAAGAACTTGAAGAGCGAAGTCGTCACGGCGAACGATCCGATACCGAGGGTGTCCAAAAAATCTGTAACGAAGCCGATCGCTGCCAGCAACGGCGTCGGCGCCGGCGTCTTATGTCGCGGCAACGCCCGGACCAGGGCCACGATCAGCACAAGGGCAACGATGATGAGAGCGACGACGAGCAGCGTATGCGTCATGATCGCAGACGGTACGCCCACAAAGCGCCGCCGCCTGCCTAGCCGGCGGCGGTGGCGACTTCTCTGGTTGCGGCGGCGTTGAAGTACGAAGCCTTCGGGTGATGCATCACGATTGCAGCCGTCGATTGCTCCGGGACGATTTGGAACGCCGGCGTTAGGATGATGCCGATCTTCGCGGTCGCGTCGAGCAGCCGGAAGACCGCCTCGTGCTGTCCCAGATCGGGGCAGGCTCCGTAGCCCCAGGAATACCGCTTCCCGCGGCCGTTCTCTAGCCCTAGCTCGCGGCGAATGTGACGGTGGGCGTACTCGGCGAGCGCCTCGGCAGCCTGTACCGAAAAACCATGCACGAAGTACGACTCGCTATAGTCGCCGGCCGCCTGTAACGCTTCGGTCCGTTGCGCCGCGTTGCGTCCAACCGTCACGATCTGCAACGCCACGACGTCGCTGGGGCCACCCTCGCGCGGCTCGAGCAAATAATCCGCAAGGCTCAAATGCTCCCCACCGATTTGGCGGGGAAACTCCATGCGAGCAATCTCTTTGGACGGCTGTGCCGGATCGTACAAGATGACGTCGTTGCCTAAACCGGCCGCGGGGAAGTAGCCGTACACCACCTTCGGCTCGAGCAGGCCGCCCCCAATCGCTTCGGCTTGGTAGCGCGCAAGGCGAGGCTCGAACTCTTCGGCGACGAGGCGTTCGAACGCGTCGCCTTTGGTGTTTGCCGCTCCCCACGAAAGACGATAGAGGCTGCGCAGATCAAAGCAGGCCCAGAGCTCGCCCAGATCTATGCGATCCAGCGTGCGGACGCCCCAAAACGGTGGTTGCGGAACTTGCGCGCGCTCGGCCTTGACCGCAGATATCCCGGGTGCCCGCGTTGGTACAGGCGCGGATCGGCGCTCGCTTTGCGCAAAAGCTTCGCCCTTTGCCCGCTCGACGAGATCTATCCGCCGTTGCGGATCGCTCGTAAGCGCATCGACCAGTTCGAGTCCTTCGAACGCATCGCGTGCGTAGAAGACGCCCGGCTCGAAAAAGCGCGTTCCTCCCTCCAAAAGCGCGATGCGCCGGCCAAAGTCCCGGTTGATCGCCGCGCCGCCGATGATTACGGGAAATGCTAAACCGCGCGCGTCCTGTTCCTCCAGACAGACCGGCATCTGTTTGCTGGTCGAAACCAAGAGCGCGGAGAGGCCGATGGCATCGGCCTGCACCTCTACGGCCTTCTCGAGAATCGTATTCATCGGAACCTGTTTACCAAGGTCGTGGACCGTATAGCCATTGTTGGCAAGGATCGTGTGCACCAGGTTCTTTCCGATGTCGTGCACGTCGCCGAAGACCGTGGCCAGCACCACGGTCCCTTTCGTCGAGCCTTCGGAGCGCTCGAGGAACTGCTCGAGATGGGCGACGGCCTTCTTCATCACCTCGGCCGATTGTAAGACGAACGGGAGAATCAGCTCACCGCGACCGAATCGATCGCCGACGTCTTTCATGGCGGGCAAAAGAATCTCGTTGAGAACCGCCACCGGCGTTCGCTCCAGCATGGCCTCGTCGATCTTCGCCTCAATGCCATCTTTTCGGCGCCGCAGAATCGCCTGGTGAATTCGCTCTTGGACCGTCGTCTCTTCCGCCGACCGTTCCTCAGCGCCGTCCGTCTCGGATCGGCCGCCCGATGTTTCGCGCTCGAAATGTTCGATGAAGCGCGCCAGCGCATCGGCTCGCCGGTTATAAACGAGGTCGTCACAGAGCTCGCGAACCGTCGAATCGATCTCGAAGTACGGAACGATTTCCTTGGGATGGACGAGGGCGCAATCCAAGCCTGCCTCCACGCAATGATGCAGGAAGACCGAATTCAGCGCGGCACGGGCGTTGGGGCGCAGGCCGAAGGAAACGTTGGAGACCCCAAGCGAGGTGAGCGGGCCCTGCAACTCGCGCTTGATGAGGCGAATTCCCTCGATTGTTTCGACGGCGGAGTTCAAGAACTCCGGTTCACCGGTTGCCAGCGTAAAGGTGAGGTCGTCGAAGATCAACGCGCCCGGCGGAAGACCGTACTCGCCGACGGCAATATCGTAGATGCGGCGAGCGACTTCGAGCTTGCGTTGCGCCGTTTTCGCCATTCCGCTTTCGTCGATCGTCAAGGCGACGACCGCCGCGCCATGCTCGCGCGCAAGCGGTAACACGGCGTCGAGCTTTGCGCGCCCTGACTCGAGATGTACGGAGTTGAGAATCGCCCGGCCGGGATAGTTTTGCAGCGCGGTTTCGAGCACTTTCGGCTCGGTCGAATCGATGGCGAGCGGCGCCTCGATGGATTGCGCGAGCCGTCGTACGAGCTCGCGCATCTGTTCGTCTTCGTCGGGCCGTTCGGTCAGCGCGCAACATACGTCGAGCACGTGCGCGCCGCCCTCGACCTGTTCTCGCGCGATGAGCACGACGTCGTCGTACCGGTCGTCGAGAAGCAGGCGCTTCACCTTCCGGGACCCTTGCGCGTTGATGCGCTCGCCAACGATGAGCGGTCGCGGCTGCTGCTCCAGCGAGATTGCCGTCATCGCCGACGCGACCTCTTGCGGGCGTTGCGCGCGCGGTCGATTCTTACGCTCGATCGCCAACACGGCTTCGCGAAGCGCGGTTATATGCGCGGGCGTCGTACCGCAGCAGCCGCCCACCGCTTCGACGCCGAAATCGCGCACGAACGCTACGAGCTCGGCGGCCAGCTCCTGCGGACCTTCGGGATAGATCGTCTCACCCTGCGGACCCATGAGAGGAAGGCCCGCATTGGGTATGACGCTGACGAAGCAGCGCGACGTCTCGCAGAGATAGCGAATCGAATCGCGCATCTGCGACGGGCCGGTCGAGCAGTTGAGGCCGACGACGTCGATCGGCAGCGCGTCGAGCGTCGCGCGAATCGCGCGGATGTCGGTGCCCAGCAGCATGCGGCCATCGGTAATCAGCGTCGGCTGCGCTTGAATCGGCACGCGGCGCAATCCCCGATCGAACTCTCGGGTTATTCCGGCAATCGCCGCCTTGATCTCGAGCATATCTTGCATCGTCTCGAGCAAGAGCAGATCGACGCCGCCTTCAACGAGCGCCCGCGCCTGCTCGCCATAGATGTCGCGCAACTGCTCGTACGTGATATTCGACAGCGACGGATCCGAGGAGGAGACCAGCATGCCGGTCGGCCCCATGGCACCGGCAACAAAGCGAGGATGCTTCGGCGTCGAGATGGCGTCGCAAGCTTCTCGCGCGATCTGCGCGGAGCGGAGATTGACTTCTTGGGTTCGTTCGCCAAGGCCGTACTCGTCGAGTTTCAGTCTCGAGGCGGTAAAGGAGTCCGTCTCGACCACGTCCGCGCCGGCCAGCAGATAGGCCTCGTGGATCGAACGAACGATGTCGGGGCGCGACAGCACGATCGCTTCGTTACAACCCACAAGAGTGCTGCCACCGAAGTCCTGGGCGGAAAGTTCGAGCGCCATGAGCTGCGTGCCCATAGCGCCATCAAAGATTGCCACCCGCTTTTCGAGCAGGCGCAAGTACTCAGACATGGTCCCGGCTCACAATCTCTCCCACCTTGATTCCGGCCCGATTATACACCGGCGGGCGCGCGAATCGGGCGAGCGTGCCGGTTTGGCGCCCGTCAAGCACGCCCAATCGCTGTAAGGCCGCGATCGAAGAGGGTCCGCGCGCTCGGGAACTGCCGTCAATCACTTTGGATGCATAGCCGTAGCCTTGCGAAATGGCTGCCGCCGCATGAACCCCTTCGGCGCCGGCCTTCGACACGACGTTTCCCGCGCCGGCAATCATCAGCTCGGTATCGAACTGGCCGGCTCCGGCCACGTACTCCGGATTGGCGAGCATCGCATCGCGCACGATTTGAAGCGCCCGCGCGTCCCCGGACTCGATGCCGGAAAGCGTCGCCAGCCTCGCAAACGAAATCGCAGCCTTGCGCAGCCCCGTCGCATAAACCGGGATTCCACACCCATCGATCGCGAGGGGCCACGTCGCAGCGTCGTCGCCGGAGAGGCGCGCGCAAAATGCGAGAATCCGTTGCTGGGCGGGGTTCTCGAGGCTCAAGTAGGTCGTTGGATCGGCGCCGATCGCCAAGCAGAGCGCCAAGATTCCGGCGTGCTTTCCGGAGCAGTTATTATAGAGCTCGGTCGGCTCTATGCCCGCTTCGCGGAGCCCCTCTGCCGCATTCTCGTCGTACGGCGGGTGCGTCCCGCACTGCAATGCGGATTCGTTCATGCCGATTTTATCCAAGATCGAAGCGACGGCCTCAACGTGGAACGGCTGACCGGAATGAGATGCGCTCATCACGGCGATTTCGCGCGGCTCTAAGTTGAAGCGTTCGCGCACGCCGGCGGCAATCGCCGCAGCCGCAATGAACGGCTTTGCCGCCGAACGCAGGAAGACCGGCGACTCGATATCGCCGGCCCGATCCAGCACCGTTCCACGCGCATCCACCGCACAGACGGCGACGCGATGAACCGACTCGACGTATCCGCCGCGCGTTACGTCAACGTAGAGTTCGTCGCTTACGGTCAAACGAGCGCGGGTTCGACGATCGTCGCCTCCTGCTCGGCGAAGACCGGATTGCTCAAATACCGTTCGCCGGTATCGCAGCCGAACGTTACGATCGTCTTGCCTCGCAACTCCGGACGCGCGGCGACGCTCAGGGCCGCCCAAACGTTGGCACCCGACGAAATGCCGACGAGCATTCCCTCTTCGCGCGCAAGCCGGCGTGCCGTGGCGATGGCGTCGGCATCGGTAACGCGCACGACTTCTTGGTAGACTTCGGTGTTGAGCACCTTAGGCACGAAGCCGGCGCCGGTACCTTGAATTTTATGCGGCCCCGGCTTTCCGCCCGAAAGCACCGGCGACGCGTCGGGCTCGACCGCGATCATCCGTACGCTGGGCTTACGGGCGCGCAGCACCTCGCCAACGCCGGTGATCGTGCCGCCGGTGCCGATCGCCGAGACCACGACATCGACGCCGCCGTCGGTATCGCGCCAGATCTCTTCGGCGGTCGTCCGGCGATGAATCTCGGGATTGGCCGGATTCTCGAACTGCTGAGGCACGAAGTACTTGGCGGGCGCGCTCGCGACGATCTCGTTTGCGCGTCGAATCGCCCCGGGCATGCCTTCCGAGCCGGGCGTCAGCACGACCTGCGCACCGTACGCCTTGAGTAGGCTCCGCCGCTCGACCGTCATCGTCTCGGGCATCACCAAGATGATCGGATAGCCTTTCGCCGCCGCGACAAATGCCAGCGCAATGCCGGTGTTTCCGCTCGTCGGTTCGAGGATGGTCATTCCCGGCAAAAGACGGCCGTCGCGTTCCCCGGCCTCGATCATGGAGAGACCGATCCGGTCCTTCACCGAGCCGCCGGGGTTGAACGACTCCATCTTCACGAGCACCGTCGCCGGTATCCCCGCGTTGAGCCGTGGAATCTTGACCAACGGCGTATTGCCGAACGTATCGGCTAAGTTGTCGTAAATGCGTGCCATAATACCGTGCTTAACCCTCGCTTCCCGTTCGAGCGTTGCACGCCCGGCGCCCTTCGACGCAGCCTGTCCGCAGCGAGCGCAGCGAGTCGAAGGGCTCAGGACAGGCTTTGGCTCCTCGATGGTCCAGAAGGAAGCGGGCGCTCCGAACGAAGACTTCACCCAACCATGCGCCGCCAATCAATGATTGCTCGAAGCCTTTGTACTCTGATCGCCGTTGCGCTCGTCGTCGTTCCGAGCGCGAGGGGCGCCTCGCAGGGGGCGCCGACCCTCTCGGAGGCGCTCGATGCTATCGCCGCCTACGCGCCGCGCGCAATGCACGAGCAGGGCACGCCGGGGCTCTCGGTAGCAATCACCGATCGCAACGGGACGCTGCGGATTATCACGCTCGGATATGCAAACCTCGATTCCCAAACTCCCGTGACCCCGCGGACGCTATTTGCGATCGGTTCGATTACCAAGTCGATGACGGCGCTGGCGTTGCTCCAGTTGCACGATGCGGGGCGGCTCGATCTCGACGCGCCGGTTCGCCGGTACCTTCCGTGGTTTACGATCGAGTCGCTCGGCGGCCCGATCCTCGTTCACGAACTTCTCTCGCATACCGCCGGCGTGCCCGACGACTTCGCAGCTGAGGCCGCCTATGTGTACGACATCCTCGCGCTGCGCAACGCCAAAACGCTCTTTGCGCCGGGAACCTCCTGGTCGTACTCCAACGACGGGTATGCAACTGCCGGCGCGATTTTGGCGCGGCTCGACGGGCGATTCTGGGAGCAATCTCTGACGACGCGCGTCTTGCAGCCTATGGGGATGACGGCCAGCTCCGCCGTCTTCACGCCCGAAGTAATGGCCGGCGCAGCCGTCGGCTATCAGTTTCGCGACAACGACCGGCCCCCCTCACAGAATCCGCCGCTGGTCGCATCGCCGCCGATGGACTTCGTCGATCCCGCCGGCTCCGTGCTCTCGACTCCCGAGGATATGGCGCGATACATGCGGTTTTATTTGAACGGCGGAGTAACTGCGGACGGACGGCGCCTGATAACCGCGTCGAGCTTCGCGGCAATGACTCGCGCCGACAAGCTGACGAACGGCAAACCGGCCGGGGCCGCCGGCCCGATGCTCGCAGAAGCGCCGTCGTTCTACCGGCAGTATGGCTACGGGCTCTCGATCTTCGATGAGCACGGAGAGCATCTCGCCGGTCACACCGGTGGCATCTCCGGCTACACCGCCTGCATGCAGATGAACCTGACCCGCGGTTTCGGCGCGATCGCGTTTGCCAATCTGGTTGAGGCTCCGCTGCATCCGTGCGCGATCGTGCTCTATGCGATGCGGGTGTTGCGAGCGCAAAGCGTAGGCGAACCGCTTCCGACGCCGCCGCCGGCACCCGACCCGGCGAACGTCGCTCGCGCGAGCGAGTACGCCGGTACATACACTGGGGCAAACGGCTCGTCACTGAGCGTCGTCGCCGCTTCGGATCGCCTCTATCTCGTGGATGCTGCAAAGCGCATCGCGCTCTACCGGCGCGGCCGGGATCTCTTCTGGGCCGACGACCCTCGCTTCGCAATCTTTCTCCTGGCCTTCGGGCGCGATCGCGACGGCAAGGTGGTGGAAGTCAACTATGGGCCGCGCTGGTACGCCAACGAGCGCTATCGCGGCGCACGCACGTTCGCCAATCCGCCGCGCTGGAACGCTTTAGCCGGCCGTTACGAAAACACGTTCTCGGGGCAACCCGCCATCACGCGCGTGGTGATCGTTAAGAACCGCTTGACGCTCGACGGCACCGACGTGCTCGAGCCGATCGCCGGCGGCGCCTTCGCTCTGGGAGATTCGGTCGTGCGCTTCGACGCGTATGCCGGAGATCAACCGCAGCGCCTGACCATCGACGACACGCACTTCTACCGCGTCGAACTACCGTAGCGTTGTCATCCTGAGCCCAGTCGAAGGACGTTGCTACTCGCCGATGTCCCAGAGCAGGCCTAAGTCCTTTTTCGAAAAGGAGCGGAAGGCAATGAGCGTCTCGGTGCTGAGGATACCGTCGAGCGCGGCGACCTGTTCGGTTACGAGATCGTTCAGCTGCTCGTGCTCTTTCACACGGACGATTGCAATCAAGTCGTAGGGGCCCGCAACCGAATAGACTTCGGCGATACCATCGATCGCCAGCAGGTCGTCGGCGATCGAGCGCAGCCGCGGCCGCTCGACGTTCATCAAAATCAGTGCAGCTACCATATCAAGCTACCTCGCTTACGATTTCGAGCGCGCCGCCACAGTTCGGACAGCGATCGTTCATCGCGGCCGCACAAGCCGCACAAAAGGTGCAGTCGTACGAACACGCCCGCGCCTCGGCGCGAGTTTGAAAGTTCCGGCCGCATTTCTGACAGGAGGTTTTCATGCGTTTGAATGTTTACGGGACCGTCGCAGCCGCCCTCTGTCGGGTTCGCTAACCCACTCGGGCACGATCGAGGCTCCGATTGCTGGTACCGCCTAAAACCCCGCAACGAACCTGAAGAGCTGGGTTTGATCGGCAAACGTCCCCTTGCGCCTCTTCGGCGGCGGGTCGACCGCCTCGAGCCAGCCCTCGTTCTCCAGCAGCTTCAAGCACTCGCCTTTATACTTCAAGAATGACGTCCCAGCAAGAACAAAGATATGTATCTCTGACAGCGGCACGACCTGCCCGGCGAATCGTTGTAGGAGGTGACGCCGCAGCACGCCGTAGTCCGGTTGCAGGCCGATCAGCATCGGGCCCTTCGAGTACGTGTGGTCGCTGAACGTGAAGGCGCCGGAAGAGTCGACTTTCCACATGGCCCCCTTCATTACCTCAAGGCCTACCTCGCTCTGAGTACCGAAAAATAGCAAGTAGTCGGTCTGGTTTCGATCATTCCTCATCTCGAAGGCCTGGACGTATTTCGCACCTGCTTCCAGCAATCGCTTTTTGAACAGGTCAATTACCGCGCGCCTGCGCTCGTTCTTATCGGCGACCGCGAAGGCCGCTTTCCATGATGACCCACCGAAGAACGAATCGAGGTGCTTCTGGAACTCTTGCGTGCCGCGACACCTGTTCATCTCTTCGTACATCATGTTGATAAGCAATTCTGTCTTGGGAAAATGGAAAAGCTTTACGAGATGCTCGTACGGCAGCCCGCTCACGCCAAACGGGTCAACGAATGCGAACGTGGGCGCGAGCATCGATCTCGATCCTTCGAGGCTAGCCCACAAGCTCTCCATTGCGGCCGCATACTCCGCTTGCAGCGTTACAGCACCGATGGCACGGTAGGCTGGGTCGGAGGCCCGTAGGGCCTCGATCTCGTTCTTTAGCCGCTCGTTACGCTCACGGTCCGGCTCGATGAAGAGCATCCGGAGCTGCTGATCGACAAGGGGTCTTCCGACATAGTCTCGTGCAACCTTCAGCCCGATAATGGGCGATCCGTCCTCGCCGCCGGCATAGCGCCCAGGCCCGGCAAATGCGTCGATGTATACGATGCGGCGGTTCCGACTTCCGAGCTTTGGAATCCAGGCCTTCAGGTAACGTCTGAGGATCTCGTGCTTTGCCGCCGTGTGAGGTTCTATCTCCCACAACGGTTCTCGCGACTTGGTCACGATCGCTATCTGTAAACGCGCGGCGGTGAAGGCATCTGATCCCACGTTCGCCCATCGAGCGTGCGTCCGTATAGATGTTTGCGGACGCCTCCCCACTGCTTGAAGAAGAACGGCACCCCGTTTGAGGTACACTGGTCACGAATTTGTTGGACCCACGAGGGACACATCGGTCTTGCGCCAGGCCCGCTCTCACCACCGGCTATCACCCAGTCGATTCCCTGAAGGGGCAGGTCGCCCAACTGCGCCAACAGAGGCTCGCACGACAAGAAGCGAACCTGGGCCGGAACGTTACGCAGAAACGCAATTCTCCAGTAGTACTCGGGAGACTCCACGCTTACACCGATCCAGACGTTTTCCGGGAAAACGAGCCTGGCCGACAGGCGAGCGAGCCTTTCCGCTCGCTTCGTCAATATCTGGAACTTATGCCAGTTCGCCGCCTTCATGACGTTGAAGACGGCGACGATGAAATCATCTGGGACGCCGACATGAAACAGGTCGCTCATCGAGTTGACGAAAATCATCCGAGGTTTTCGCCATTCGAGCGGCTGCGCTAGGCGCTCCGGCCTAAGCTGCAAATCAAAACCCTTCTCATACACGTGCCCAGGCACTCCGCGCCAGCGCTCAGCGAAGGTTTGTGCGTAGCAGTGATCGCAGCCGGGGCTCACTTTGGTGCACCCGGTTACCGGATTCCAGGTGTCCGTCGTCCATTCGATGCGTGATCGTGCCATTTGTTCCTCGCAGCCATTGTGTACGGCCAGTGTGCCAACTGTATGGCCGTGAGGCGCCGCCATCTTCGTGGGAAATCGCCTCACATCGTCAGTGCCCGGTGGCTTCAGACGTGAGGCGTCACGTGTGCAGAGAGCGCGGTGGTGTGATAGGCTCGGGGTGGTGTTAGGCCGGCGTCACATCAAGCGCCAGACCCCGTGTCATCCTGTGACACGGGGTTTTATTTGTTCTTGAAGCGGGCGACGCGCTTTTCGTTATAGGCTGCGAGCCCTTCTTTGGCATCCTCGCTTTTGAAGAGCAGCGACTGCAGCTCGCGTTCCAGTGCGAGCGCGTCTTGCAGCGGAAGCTCGGCGCCGGTCTGAACGCTGCGCTTGATATGCCCGACGGCCATCGGCGCCTTATTCGGCGAGCAGAACTGCTTTGCGTAGCTCGTGATTTGCTCGCGGAACTCGGCCGCGGTACCTTCAAAGAGGTCGGTGAGCATTCCCCATTCCAGGGCTTGTTCGAAACTGACCGTCTTCCCGGTCACCATCATCTCGATCGAGCGCGATTTGCCGACCAGACGCGCTAAGCGCTGCGTTCCGCCGGTTCCCGGCAGAACTCCGAGCGCAACTTCGGGAAGGCCGATTTTTCCGGCGTCTTTCCGAGCGATGCGCAGGTCCGCGGCCATGGCGATCTCCAGCCCGCCGCCGACGCAATGCCCGTTAAGCGCGGCGATCACCAGCTTCGGCGTTTGCTCGAGCCGCGACAGCGTCTCGTTTGCGTGCAGGCAGAACATGTACTTGAACTCGGGTGTAACTTGGTTGAGCATCCCGATATTGGCGCCGGCTGAAAAGAACTTTTCGCCCTTGCCGGTAAGCACGATGACCTCGACGTCAGGGTCGAACCGCGCATCGAGAATCGCTTCGTCGAGCTGGCGCATCATCTCGTGCGTATACGTGTTGGCCGGCGGATCGTCCATCTCGACGAACGCGACGTGGCCGTCTTTCCAGTAGTTGATGACGCGCTTGCCGTCTAGCGCGCGTTGCTCGCGTCCGAACGGGGTCTGTTTTGCGGCACCGTCGAGTGTGGTGGTCATGAAAGGTTTCCTTTGGGTGCAATCCAGTTGGGTTCTTTAAAGTATTTGTTGAGTACGGTTTCGTCGGCCGCAGACGGAAGCACCGTCGGAGCGTAGGCTGCCCACTCTTCCTCGGTAAGTTTGCTACCGTCCACCCTGTAACGTTCTCCGCCATAATCGCCGATCTTGCGGTTGAAGCGCATGTCGGGAACGTAGAACTTCGTCTCGCTCGAGTTGACCTCGTTTACGCGGACGACCGTGGCCGAGATTTCGTCGTGAAACTGTTGGCGCGCGCGCTCGTTGAGATGCTCCTTGTCGGCGCCGTCCCCGGCCTTATCCTCGTCGACGCGCCCCTTGATTCCCCAAGTATAGGCCCATTGCGCCGAGCCCGAGTGGTCGGTGCCGAAGAGATCGAGCGAGCCCGAGATCCATTTGTTGTAGTATTTCTGCTGAATCTCGACGGGAATGATGCCCGCCTTCGCGATGCGGCGCAGCCCTGTGATCCCGGTCCCCATGTGAAAGGCCTCCTCGCGGAGCATCGGGCCCATCGAGGCCGCAAGCGGAGCGAAGCCGGAGTGAGAGAGCATCGACAATTGGAATTTGCCGTCGCGATCCATAAAGTTCGTGTAGGCGAAGAAATCGAGCCAGTGCGTCACGTCATCGTTGAAGGCGTTGAGCAGGCGATTCTTTTTGCCGAACGCGCGGCGCTCGAGCATCTTCTGCGCTTCGATCTTCCCTTCGCTGCCAAAGTGTTCGACCATCAGATGACACATCTGATAGCCGTGGCGCGTCTCTTCTACCATGATCCGAACGAGCGATGCCAGATCGTATTCGCTGGGCGCGTTGTTGACCAAGAATCGCTGCTGCTCGTTGGAGGCAAACTCCGTGTCGCCTTGATAGACGACCATGTTGAGGACCGCATCTTTCATGCGCTGATCGGGGATCTCGCGAACGCGTTCCCAGCGGCGTTCGCCCTTGAAGTCTCCAAAGTAGATTTCGGGCGTCGGCAACTCGCCGTACTTGGCTTCAAACGTGTACCCCGGCATGAAACGGTCGACCAACTCGCGATCGAGGCCGATGTCACGCCTCCACTCGTCCAGCATGCCGATCCAGTCGTCAAAGGTCGCGATTCGGTTCATTTGCCCCTCAAAATCGTATAACGGAAATTTCTCAAACGGCGAGAATACCGTTATACTAAGTTGCCGCGCCGGGAGGTGTCAACCCTTTATTTTGAGTGAACAAGCCAGCCAACGACCGGTTACGCGGCCAAACTCGTTCATTTTCACGCTCTACGGCGATATGGTGCACCGCCTTGCCGGCGACGGAGCGCTTTGGATCGGCGGTCTGATCCGCCTGATGGCCTCGTTCGGAGTCTCGCCGCAAGCCGTCCGCCAAGCCGTTTCGCGCATGACCCAGCAGGGATGGCTCGTCGCCCGGCGCGAGGGTAACCTCGCCTTCTATATGGTAACCGCCCGCGGGCGCCGCCGTATCGAGGAGCTTAGTCCCCGTATCTACGGACCGGTCATCGAGTGGGACGGTCGCTGGCGGCTGCTCAGCTATGCCGTCGGGGATACGCAGCGCCATGCGCGGGAGCGGCTACGGAAGGACCTGGCCGCGCTGGGCTGGGCGCAACTCTCCTCTTCGACCTGGATTTCGCCCTCGGATGCCCTAGAAGCTGCTCGCGAAGCGGCCGGCGCGACGGTCGCGATGCAAGCGATCCATCTGTTCGAGGCCGAGTACCGCGGGCCGCTGACGGACCGCGCGCTGCTCGAGCGTTGTTGGAACGTGGACTCGATCGCGTCGGCGTATCGCGAGTTCATCTCCCGCTACCGGCCGCGTTTCAACCTCGAAATCGCCGGTGGCGAGCTCAGCGACGAGGGGGCATTCGTCGAGCGTCTCTGGCTCGTCCACGATTACCGGAAGTTTGCGTATCTCGATCCGGGCCTGCCAAGCGAGCTGCTGCCGGCTCATTGGCCCGGCACCGCGGCAGCCGCGCTCTTTCGCGAATACTATGGCGCGCTCGAAAAAAAATCACAACGTTACTTTCATCTTTGCGCGCGGCTCACGAACGGGGCCGAGGCAAAGAGCGTCGAAGCGAGCCGCCCATGCCCAAACGCCTGATGATCGTTCTCTGCGTCGTCGCCCTGGCGATTGCCGCGTGTCACAGCAGTAGCTCCACGAGTCCAATACCCTCATTTTCGCCGGGATCGTCCTCGCCGAATCCGAAGATTACGGCAGCGCACATCATCGTCACGGTCAACGGCTTGCCTAAGGCAAAAATTCCGGTTGAGGAATCGACGCCGCGCTCGACGGCGAGTCCTCGCCCAGGAAAAGCCTTTGAAACGCTCCCTACGAACCGGAAGGGCAAGGTGACGTTCACCCATCTCAAGCCCGCGAAAACCTACTGCTGGGTGGCCCTACTCGGTTCCGGGGTAAAGTCGTTCTTTTGTGCCGACTGGCAAATCTGGCAAACCACCGACATCACCCTCGGCGACTAATGTAGCTTGGCAGGCTGCTAGGCTTCATCCTCATCTAAATGAAGATGGGATCCATCTTCGGCTTCGGTGAGCACGTCGCGCGCTTCGGCAAGTACCGCTCGTGAAAGGGGCCGGGGCGGCGGCTCGACGGAGCCCGGCTCGGCTAGAAAATCGGCTTCGCTCCAGTCTTCCCACGTCTCCAGCGGCTCGCCGTCCTGCATCGCCGGAAAGCGCACGCAGAATCCTTGGTCGAGATGTACGCCTACAACCGTCACCTCGGTACCGCGCGGAAAATAGGTTCCGTCCTTCCAAAGCGTG
>Ga0182024_10012604_pt1 | contig 16690 bp, 22 predicted proteins | sample P32metaG_FD_120480 | JGI IMG/M metagenome (GOLD analysis project Ga0182024, IMG submission 120480) | Permafrost microbial communities from Stordalen Mire, Sweden - P3-2 metaG (Illumina Assembly) | ecosystem: Environmental > Terrestrial > Soil > Wetlands > Permafrost | place: Sweden: Stordalen... | reverse complement strand
CGTTGCAGATGCCCGACGATGGCTGATCGACAGCCTGAGGACGGGCGAACGTGAGCGTCCTCTCACCACGTCCGAGGCCGAGGCGCGAGACCGACTGCTCAAGGCAGCGGAGCAGTCAGGCGCATCCATCGCCGCCGACGCCATTCTTCCACCATCGTCAGCCGACCAGGAGAACGTCGGACTGGCCTCACTCGCAGCCTGGGTGAACTGGGTGGCGATGGCGTTCGACCTCTCTGAGCGGTGGCCGAGCTGCTGGCATCGCCACGAAGGGCTGGTGTTCGAAATGCAGTCGCTCCGTCGCTGGCACGTTTCCCTCCGCACTGACCTGGCCACGGACCCTACCTCGGCGATCCGATGGAGCGAGGCGTTGCATCGAGTCAACGCAGAATCCGCTCGACTCATCGCTCAGCGGTGTCTGAGCACGCATCGTGACGCGCCACCCCTGGATCAGGTTGATGTGCACACGGACGAGGAATCGACAGCGATGGTGCCGCCACGAGCGTGAGCCCTCCCAAGGGACAGCCCCGTCCTGTTTCTGTGTTCTCTTACGTGATACTTGTGTTACTATTCTCGTGATGGCTACGATCGTGCATCTCAACCGACAACCCAACCTCCGGGGATACTTACGTCCCGGGCGTTCCTCCGCTGGTCGGCTCAAGGCGTTGATCGCTGCGGGGACTCGTCCCTGCGACGGGTTGGTTCTCGACGCCGCCCTCTGGAATCGGCTCAGCGACCTAGCCGACGCTGCCTCTGGGGCGCGGATCGAGACGGTGCTCGACCCACGATCCCTAGAGTTGGCGTCGGACGGCGGGCGTACACGTGGTGCAGTGGCGGGATTGCCCTGGGCCGGAACGGCCACGCACACTCGGGAGGCGTTGAGGTCCCGTGCGGGGCGGGCCGAGCTCTTGGGCCCGATCGCTGACTTCGTCGCCACCCAACGGCTGGATGCCGTCCTGACCCCGGCTCATTTCCTCGAGACCGCTGACGACGAATGGCTCGACATCGACGATGCCCTAGCTTCCGAGCTCCGCGAAGCACTCGATGGGCTCGGTCGCCAAGACGCACTCGTGTACCGACCGCTGTACCTTCCGAGCCGCCTCCTTTCGAGCCGGCATAGGTTTGGCGCTCTTCTTGCCGACCGGTTCAACGGAACGGCTGTCGACGCGCTCTGGCTGGGTGTGCATCCGTTTGGGACTTCATCCGGACCGCTCGCCCTGCGTCGTTACGTTGACTTCTGCCGAGCTCTTCACACGGCCGACCTCCCGATCGTTGCCATGCACTCCGGAACCGTGGGTGTGCTGCTCATGGCGCTGGGCGCTGTCAGCGCGATCGAGTCGGGGGTTACCGACGGTGAGACTTTTGATGCCGACGCTTTGACCAGGCGACCCCGCACACCACGCGAAGGGGAAAAGGTGATCGGGGCGACTCCACGGATCTATCTCCATACACTCGGAGCCTTTGTCACAACCAAGGAAGCACAAGCTTTTTTCGCCGTCCGCGGTATGACGTCATCTCATGCGTGCCAAGCTCCCTGCTGTCCGCGCGGGGTCGAAGACATGGTGAGCCATCGGATCGGGCACTTCGCCATGCGACGCCAAGCGGAGATTGACGCTTTGACGCGGATCCCGGCCCATCGGCGGGCCAAGGTTTGGTTGGACACCGAGCTTCGCCCGGCATCGGATCGCGCTATCGCTGCAGAACGTGCGCACCCACGACTCCTCTCGGTACGCAAGCGACTTGACGAATGGCGCCGAACCACTTCTGGAATTCTCGAGCTCGATTCAGGGCATCCTGCGTCAGTCGCGCGTGGGCTCACGGGAGCACGTGAAGGAGGCTCGCCGATTCACATGGGAGGCGATCGATGACCCTGCTGGCGCGCAAGCTCGATGACATCGAATCGCGAACTGCAGCTAGAGAACGGGAAGTCGCCCAGATGCTTGGCACGACACCTCAGACGCTATACCGGTGGCGCAACGACCAGGTCGCACCGAACCGCGAGCACCTTCAGCGCATCCTTGATCTTCATTATGTGGCTGAAGAGCTGTCTGATTTGTACGAACCTAATGAAGCACGGCTATGGCTCTTCTCTCGGCATCGACTCTTAGGCGGACGCCGACCCGCGGAACTCATCAGCGAGAGCCAGATAGACACGGTGCTTGCCCTCATCGCGCAGCTGCGAGATGGGGCGTACGCCTGACGACCGATGATCTTCGAGGAATCGCTCTTAAGTCTCCTTGAAGATCGTGGAACGATGAGTATCACGCGAACAGTGTTCAGGGCGGCCACCCATGGACAGCCGCCGCTGCGCCCGAACGTCCGGGGAGCCCGTTGGAATCCGCCGGATGTGGCAGCGTTGTACACGAGCCTTGAGGAGTCCACGGCGCGAGCGGAATGGGAGTACCTTCGGGCGTCCCAGCCGCTGCGTCCTCGAGGGGAACTGAGTGTCCGGGAGGTCGAGGTTAAGCTCGATGCGGTCATAGACCTCTCGGATCCCGATATGCTGGAAGGGCGATTCGGAATCACGATGCGTTCGCTTCCCGAGTCCGTACTCGGGTACGGACCGACGCAGGCCATCGGCGGCGCAGCCGCCTTTCTCGGACGGAGCGCAATTCTCGTGCCGTCGCTCCGGCGACTGGCAGCGGCTAACCTTGTGATCTTCACCACGAACGTCACGGCAGGGAGCGAGAGTTATGACCTCTCGGCGGGGGACGATGAGTCAGAGCCAAGCACTGATTAGCGAACCCAGATAGGTGTTATTGGTATGACAACCGAGGGCTACGGATCGGCCGATTCCAAGGAACTCCAGCCGTCAGGGGCGCTCCAGCAGCAGGCGTTGTCTGCCAAGCAGGTCTCGTTCGACAACCTGGACGACGTCGACTTCGAGGAGTTCTGTTTCGAGCTGCTCGGCGAGATTGGGTTCGTCAATGTTGACTGGCGGAAGGGGACCGCTAAGCGGTCCAGTCCATCAGACCGCGGCCGCGACATTGTCGCGTACCACCCGCGCGTCGACGTGGACGGCCATCAATACCTTGAGGAGTGGTTCGTAGATACCAAGCACTACAAACGTGGCGTCCCCACCCGAAGCACTTCAGACTCTCTTCACGTGGGCGGAGGCCGAACACCCGTCGGTCGCGCTGGTCATCGCCTCCGGCTATCTATCAAACCCGGCAAAAGACTGGATCGAGCAGTACAAGACGAACCGCAAGCCGCCCTTTCGCGTCCGCGTATGGGAGAGGCCGGCGATGAGTCGCATGCTCGCCCGACAGCCGGAGCTCATGCAGCGGCACGACATAACAGTTGCGGAGTCGATGCGTTCTTTGCGCGAGATCCAAGCGGCAGAGCGGGAGTTCTTCGACAGGGTGTGGTACGTCAGAAAGCTCGTTTACGAGGAGCACATTGAAAGCGGCGCAGAACAACCTACCGCCGTCGAGATCATGGAGCGCATGTCGGCGGCCATGCGCGCGGTTGAGGACCGTTACGGCGCGGACACCCTCACATACCAAACTGACTGGGACTGGGGCGTCGTCAACGGAAAGCTCTCTACGCTCCGCTGGATCCTCGGCTCCGACTGGGACGAGCTCGACACGTAGACACTCTGTCGTCGCGAATACCCCTGCGGTTTTCAAGTTCGTCGTCGGCGGGTTCGGCGGTGCCCGCCGCACGGCCGCCCCGTATTCAGATTTAGGCGTCCAACTAGGGAATGCGTCCGCCGGAACCCGGGAGTGACCGCGCCAGAGAGTGTCAGATCGGGTGTCAGTCGGCTCCAGGCGGATCAGCCTCGCGTGGCCTTGGGTCAAGGAATGTCACTCGAGCGCCGCAGCGTGGCGCAAGGCGACTGAAGCCCTCCGGTCCCGTCGCCCCGGAGGACGCCAATACTTAGCCTTGGTAGTGTTGAGGGCATGGGGCAGCTCGGACGGCAGCTAACTACAACGAAGGTAGTTCGAAGCGACCAAGACCTTTTAGCGCTGCTACGAGATCAGTTCGAATTGCTCAACAAAGCCTGCCTGCGCTATGACGGTGGCGACGAGCTTGAGGTCATTAATATCGCCAGCCGTGGTCGAGTTATCTTGCAGGGTCCCAAGTCGCTCATCGGCCAGCTACACCTTGCCAAGGACCTTCGTTTCGTGGACACGTCGACCCATCGACTCGATCCGGAACGCAACATTTGTATCGCCAACATCTGGCCTCAGGTCATGCCGGACGGGGCGCGTTGGCGCCCGTTATTAGATGGCTGCCTAACGGGCATCCAATGCCCCCGCCGCAGCACCTAAGGGCGTGGTGGACGGAACCGATCATGCCGACCAGCACTCCAGACGGGCTCGACCATACACCTCGGTACAGCCGAGAGAATCTGGTGCTCAGCGTCGCGAATCAGGATGGTGGGGCGCACGCTGATCAACGCGACGCGGCCTACGACCGGCTCACTCGGGATTACTTCGCGCTTGAAGTTGCCACCAGGTCCAGCGACGAGACGGTGTCTCTGTATAAGCCAGTGCAGGGCAATGCGGTACACGCCTGCGTACGACAGATCGGGCACGAAGTGCTCTTCACGCTCTCGGTCGATCTTCCGGTTGCTCTGAAGGCTCGCGCCGCTAGGGCCGGAAGGAACTCCGCACCCAGTCCCTAGGCTAGGAATTCACCGCCTCGGAGTGAGATCGTTCTCAGCGGATATGCGTCAGCCTTCATGTTCGGCGGAGCCTACCTGACCGGGATTGCGCTCGTAAGGACTACGGCGGACGAGGCGGCGGAGCACAGCCACCGGACGCCGCACTCCGAAACGCCAAAAAACAGCACGCTGAAATTCGTTGATGATCGATCGGCACTCGCGACCCGGACCCCATTCGCCGATGACCATGTCGGCCGCAGATCCGATGGGGGGAGTGCGCCATGCTTCATTACACGCCGCCCCGACGAGCTGGCCGATCGACACCAGAGCCTGCTGGTAGTGCTCACTGAGTGCGAGGCATTCGGCACCGATCCACACGGCGTGACAGCTCAAGCGTTCTTGCAGCCCGTGGCCGATGTCGGCGAGGCGCGCCAGTTCGTCCGGGGCGTCGGACGTTCGGCGCCGGATCCGATACGGAAACTCCACCCACGCCACCATGGTTTCGACCGCGGACGCGTAACTGGTGCGGCGTCGGTTGGTGGCGTCTCCCCAACGGCTGAGCGCCGCAGCCAGTGCGATGCCGACCAGCGAGATAGCGGCGATGAGGATGGGTGCCGCAGTCCATGACCACGCCGAATCCGAAGATGGGGTGGCGGCAGCAGCGATCATGGCTTGGACGACCTGCCGTGAGGTGCGTCCGGGGCTGGCCAGCAGCGTTCCCCTGATCGGCGCCAGTACTCCTCGGCCATCAGGTGTCGGTGAGCCATGGTGACGAAGGCTTCCAATCCATCGCTGCCTTCCCAGCGGAACTCCCGAGGATCGTCCGGGTAGTACAAGCAGAGTTGGCCGAGGCACGGAGGGGTGCACTCCCGCAAGACCACGTCAGGGAATCGGTGCTTCCAATGCCGTCCGACATCGCCGCGCGGCATGGCGTACGCGTCTCCGCTGCGGTTGATGAGCACGACCAGAACTTCACGCGGGTAGCCTTCTGCGGCCATCGGCGCCCACGGATCGAGCACGAGCTCGAAGACCGCGGCTTGCGGATCGGCACCGACCACCTTGACATCCCTGAGACCGAAGACGAGCTTCTCATCCACGAGCCGGCTGGCCGCGCGCTCGGGATGACGAAGAGCCTCGGTGATGGAGATCATCGTTTCCGCGCTCGGTCAGGGTGCCCAGGCGCGGCTCCCGCGGCTGGGCTGGCGCGCAGCCTGGGTCGGGCTCACGAGGCCGGCCGACGTGATCGACGCCGCCCCCACGTAACTCTTGGCGAACGCGTCCTGCACTGTCTGTCCCGCGGGCGCGGGGAACGCATCCCCGAAGATGGAGTGCCAGATGACACAGGCGTTGTCATCGTCGCCAGCCGCGGCAAGCGCGCGAGCTTCGCGCGCTTGATCTGCAGACTGACGAAACGCCTCGAGGGCGCGGGCTTTGAGATCTGGTGCGAGGCGGCGTGAGATGACTTGCTCGCCGGTTGGATCAGGGTATTCGTCAGCTAGGAGACGGGCCCCGTCCTCGAGGAGTCGCTGGCAGGCCGTGGCATCGTCGGCGGGCTTGGTGTTGGCGGCAAAGCACAGCGATTCCGTCTGCATGCCCGGAAACTCCGCTCCGATCTGGTGAGCTGCCATCTCCTTGCCCATGCGAACCCAATGGATGAAGCGCCCGAGGGTCAGCGCGTTGCGCGCCGAGACCACGCGCATCAGCGCTCGGGTGTTCGACCGCTCCCACGCGTCGGCGGGATCCATCGCCTCACGATTGGCGATGAACACGTTGCCCATGCCGTCGTCCGGACCCTCGAACGCCGGAGCGATGTCCAACGGGAAGTCGTAGCCAGGTAGGGTGCACTGAAGCACGTGCTTCTTCCGCTCGAAGGTCGTACCGCGGTACCGACGATCGATCGCGAGCTCGAGGCTGTCCATGACGACATCCGGGCCTCGGAGCTGCGCACGGATGGCGGCTTCTTTTGATACGGGAAGCAGAACGACCTTGTCGACATCGTGAAGCGGCGCACGCATGGTCTTCCGGGCGAACGACCCCTGGAGGAAGCCCCCGACGATGAGTCCCTCGCCGACCAAGAACGCGGTCATCTCGACGTGCAGGCGCTCGGCGCGCTGCCGTTCGGTCGGATCAAGGTTGAGATGCCCATCGAACATCTGGAACGCTGCACCCTGGTTCATCGTCGTCACCTGTGTGATCTGCTGCCAGGGTCTCCGCACGGTGACCGACGTTGTCGTCCTGTTCCGGTGTGAGCATCCCGACGCCCGCTGTTTGCTGAGCCTCTCAATATATCAAAGACGGTCCACATCTTGTGGCTCCGGCGGCCAGGAGCCACAAGATGTGGGACCAATGAACAGACTCACAATATTGCCAACGAACTCTCGCCGAGCGTCATTTGCTAACTCTGGGCTGCGCCACCATCATCTCCCTCGGCCCGCTCCAAGTCAGGCAGCACATATCCCGCGTTCGGCACTACCCGCCGCCGACGTTGAGCGAGCCGTCTCGCACTCTCCCCGGCGACGTGTGTTGAAGTCTTAGGTTAGGCATGGATCGAATCGTGGCCGCGGCGTTGGTTAGAGACGAACGCGTCCTCTTGGGGCACCGCACCGCCGAGCGCAGCTGGTACCCCAGCGTCTGGGACCTCCCAGGAGGGCACGTCGAGCCGGGTGAGTCCGAGACCGGCGCACTTCTCCGCGAGCTGAACGAGGAAGTCGGCGTGAGGGTCCCCCGCCCTGTCACCAAGCCCATCGCACGACTCCGCGCGCCGACGAAGCATGAGCCCAACTTCGAGCTTGCGATCTGGCTGGTGACGGATTGGTCAGGCGAAGTCACCAACCGCGCTCCCGCCGAGCACGACGAGCTGCGCTGGTGCGGTGCCAATGAGTTGTTAGCACTCTCACTTGCCCACCCGCAGTACCGCACAGTGCTCGCGCGGGCGATAGTGGAAGCCGCCCGAGCAACGCGCCGTGACTAGCAGGCCCGCGCATGCGAGCGAGGCCTGGGCGCTGGCGGCGGTCGGCTACCAGCCGCCACATAGCACTTACGAGGTTGGCCTTTTCGTGACGCAAGAAGGCCGTGCGCACCAGTTGGTGCAAGTGTGTGCGCTTTAGGTGGACGATGCCTGTGCGCGACGTTGTGAAGGCGGTGACAAGAGGTGTGATGCAGGGGCGTTTGTCGGAGGTGAAGAGGCGATGGCCGGTTGGTGGAGGACTGAGAGATGATGTCGAGGAAGCCCGATGCGCTGCCGAAGACTCCCGCCCCTGCAGACCATCGGCCGGCGCGGCTGCCCCTACTGTCGGGGTGTGAGCCGCGCGGACCGAATTGGCGCTAACCGCAAGGTGAGTCAACAGCACGAACGGACGCGACGCACGCGTATGGCGCGTCGCGCTCGAGAGCGCGACGTGAGCGAATAGCGCGACGGGCGCGAACCTCGCGAAGTGCGTTGGATGCGCGACGCGTGCGAACCTCGCGAAGTGCGCTGGATGCGCGACGCGCGCCGGAACCGCGATGTGCGCGAGAAACGCGATGTGCGCCGGGATCGCGATGTTCGCGCGATCCGCTCCATTCGCGTGACACGCGGAAGGCGCGAAGGCCGCTGAGCAAGCTTTCACCGCGGGAAGCGTCTCAACGTAGTGCGTATGCTCCCGGGGAGATGCGTCCTGAGCTGTCTGTCAACCACGGCCTGGAACCGCGGTGTCGAGTATCTGCCGGACTTTCACACGGCCTTCTACGACGAAGACTGTAAGCAGTAAGTAAGCGTTTGGCCGTCATCATTCTGGTGATGGTGACAGCGACGCTACAGACGCGGCCATCGGTCGAGTGGCTCCAGACAGCGCCGCAGACGACCGACGACGCTGCGTCCAGCCGTCGTGTACCTCCGCAAGCGGCGGTCGGGTTCCGGTGAGAACTCGGTTCCGGTTCGGCCCCGAGTTCACGCGCGCGGTGCAGATCCGCGGTCTCACATTGACCGCCGTGGCACGCGGGGCGGGCATTGCCTTGGCGACAGCGAGCGCGGCGGCACGAGGAGATCCCGTAAATGTCGCGACCGCGCTGAAGCTATCGAGGGCGGTGGCGGCGGCTCCGGTGGTCCCCGAGCTCGATGCCTGGATCGGCAGGCCAGGGTCGGAGGCGACCAACAAGCACGACGGCTCTGGCAACTCGCCATCGGCGACGACCGCGTAGCCCGCCCCACCGTGGCGCGACGACCGCGCTGCACAGCGACTGCACCAGCGAGACGCGGGTTGTAGCGTTAATCCGACCGAGCCTGCCATGCGCGAAGCATGTCGCTGCTCTGGAAGTGGACGTAGCGATTGACCATCGCAAGCGTCGTATGACCAAGCGCACGCTGGAGAACCAGAGAGTCGATCCCGGCGGCCAGGGCGCGCGATGCGAACGTGTGCCGGAACTTGTGCGGATGAGCATGGATGCCCGTGGCCTCGCTCAGCCGCTGCAGCATCGACGTCAGTCCGCGGACGTCGAACGGTGTGTATGTGTCGGTGTGCGCATTCCGCCGCGTCGAGAGCCAGAGGTGCGGATCGCCTCCGTCCTGCGGGCGACTCGTCCGGATGTAGCGAAGGAGCTTTCGCGAAAAGCGGTCGTGAGCAGTGTCCAGGGGCACGATGCGGTCTTTGCGCCCCTTCCCCTGGCGGACGCGCACGTAGGCACCGTCGTTGCCATCTACGATGTCGTCAACACGCACGTTGAGGACTTCGGAACGTCGCAGGCCCGTCCTGATCATGAACTCGATGAGCATCCTGTCTCGTTCGTTGCGACAGGCTTCGAGAAGCTCCCGCTCATCCGTATCGCTGAAGATCTCGGGAGCGATGACCGGCTGCAGCGGGGCCGGAATCCCGAGGCTCTCTTCGGGAACTCCTAATCCCTCGCGGCGGCAGAAGCCCAGGAAGTTGCGCAGGATCCGATGGAAGGTCGCAGCGGTGCCGGCCGAGAGGCCAGCGTCGAGCAGTTCCATCTGGAAGGACCTCAGCGCTTCGGGGGTAACGTCAGCGACGCTCTCGATCCGGTAGTCCTTGACGAACTGGCGTGCTCGAGGCCCGGTCAGATAGCCGCTGTAGCCCGTGAGCGTGGCGGGACTGCAGTTGCGAGCGCGGGCGTCGCGAAGGAAGGCGCCCACCGCGTCGTCCCACGTGATCCCCATCGAGGGCCTCGGGAGCGGGACGGTCTTCCAGTCCCCGCCTCCGCGGCGGGGTCGCACTGGCGCTTGAGGCATGCTCCCATCATCTCAAACTTAGGGTACAAAAGTTTGATATGTTGTCCGAAAATTTCAGGCCAACGCATTTGAGGTCTTTTAGGGTCAGCGCGAGCTTAATGAAAGTTCCCTTGCTGCAACTCAACTCTCGATCAAAAGAGGAGGCTGGAGCCCAAGGTGAGGATTGAACTCACGGCCTACGCCTTACCAAGGCGTTGCTCTACCACTGAGCTACTTGGGCACGCCGGGCGATGGTACCAAGGCGTCACGCCCCGATCAGGTGCGGGGCAATGAGGCGAGCCACGCGATCGCAAAGAACGCCGTCGCCACAGCCAGTGCGGGAAATGGCCGCCGCGACCGGGTGACCGTCACCGCAACAATCCCCAGGGCGAGTATCGCGAGGCCGCCCCAGAACACCCAGCCACTCTGACCGAGCGGTCCCGCAAAGACCGCGGCGACCACGCCGGCGGTGGCCAGCGCGATCGGCCCGAGACATCGGGAAATCCTCTCCCCCACGATGACCGGAAGGCTGCGCCTGCCGGATCGACGGTCGCCTTCAATGTCGGGGAGCGCGTTGGCGAAATGGAGCCCGATTGCAATCAGAGCCGTCAGCGGAACCAACAGGAGCAGCCGCGAGGGGATCGCTCCCACCGACGCGTAGCCCTCGATCGGGAGGACCGCCATGCCGGCCCACCAGGGCGCCCACGAGAGGGGCGTCCTGCGCAGACCCAGGTCGTAGGCGAGACCGGCGCCGAGCGCGAGCGCGTCGAATCCGAGCGTTTCGACGTTGATCGTGGCGGCGATCGCGAGCCCGATCGCGCCGAGCACGACACCCGCGAGCGTCGCCGTCGATCGCCGGATGACGCCACGAACCAATGGCTTGTAAGGCTTTGCGGCCGTGTCCTCCGGCAGATCGACCACGTCGTTGATCACCCCGATGCAGAACTGAACAGGGAGCATCGCTCCGATCAACTGCAGGATTCGAGTCGCGTCTGGGACACGGTGTTCCGCAAGCCCTGCGATCGCGACAAGGATCGCGGTGACCAGCACCGACGGGCCCGGATGGGCCATGAAGACAAGCGATCGAATCGCTCCGCCCGGCCTGCGCTCGTCCCACCACACGGGGCGGGTGACGCTATTCCTTGGGCGGATCGGAGTCGGAATCGGCAGCGCCGGGCTCCTCCTCACCGAGCTCGTGGCTCGGGTTCGCGGCGGTCTCAGCGGCCTCGCGCGCCGCGGTGAGCGAGCCGTACCCGGCGGCCTCCTCGGCCGCGACCTCGGCTGCGAGCACGCGGTCGTGGACGGCGTCTTCGAAGCGTCGAAGCCGGCTCTTCTCGTGTTCGGGCGGATTCCCTGGGGGTGGCGTCTCGGTCATGTGCTCACTCGTGGGCGCTTGGCCGCCTTCGCATCGCGGCCGGAATCGCAGTATGGGCGAATCGCAGAGCCAGGCCATGCGCGGACCAGGTCGCGTGAATGCCTTACGGAACTTTTCGGCTTGATCTCAACCGGCAGTTTTTTCACCCCGGGGACCAAAGCGTTATGAACAAACATACCACACATCCGGTGCCGCGTCAAGAAGTTTGTTTGCCCGTGATTTAGGTCAGCGAATCAGACCGAGTCGACGGTCCACGGACACCGTCGACACGCTCAGTCGAGGTCGACGAGTCCCTCAGCCACCGTCCGGTCCCGGCCCTTCGCCTTCGCCTGGACGAGGCAGTCGTCGGCACGCTCGACGAGGTCATCGATGGTCTCCGTCCCCTCAAAGGACACCAGGCCGGCCGAATATGAGTGTCCTTCCGGCGTTTCCTCGCGCAGCCGCCAGCACAGTTGCACTGCGCTCACAGTCGTGCAGTTGACGAGCACGATCCCGAACTCGTCCTCTCCCCAGCGCCCCATGAGGTCTTCGGCGCGGAGCACGTCTCGCCAGCGCGCGGTGGCGTCGCGAAGGAACGCCTCCGCGGCCATGTGCCCTTCGGCGCCGTCGCGGTCGGTACCGTGATCGAATGCGATGAGCGCAAAGCAGAGCGGGTGTTTGCTGCGCTTCGCGTGGGCCACGTGCCGTGCCGCCTCGTCGAGAAACGAAGAGCGATCGGGAGGTTGTCGAGGCTGTAGCCGATCGAGCCGACGCTCAATGGGGCCATCTCCTCGCGATCCTCCACGCCGAACACGGCGAGGTCAGCCTCAGAGAGTTCATCCGCGAGGTCGTTCACAGCTCTCATCGGCCGGGTGCTGGGAGATCGGTGGCTGGGTGCGCGGCAAGTGCGAAAGATGTCATGGGACAAGTCTGGTGACGTGAAATTCCGGGACACCATCCACTCGTGTCACGGCCCTGTATCGGCTACCTCACGGGGAGCGAGTGGCAACCCCGGCCGATCGCGCTTCGGTGCACGTGTCGAGTTCCGCAAACGCGCGGCGAGGGTCCGCAACGACGTGCGCAGCTCGGGCGGCCGCACCACCACGAGGTCGCACTCCAGACCGGCGAGGAACACCGCCGCCCAGTCGAAGTCGTCCGCGCTGAAACGCAGCACCGTGCCCCCGTCGGACGCCTCCAGCGTGCCGTCGGTGGGCGACACGCGTTTGCTCGCGTCCTCGAGGCTGAGGTCGAGCAGGACCTCGCAACGGGTGCCGTACACCGCCTCGCCGATCGCCTGCCGGAGGTAGCCGATGACGTCGAAATCCTCAGGTCGGTCGAAGGTCTCGTCGGTTCCCTCGGTCGCCAGCATCCGATCGAGCCGGAAGGTTCGAAGCGCGTCTCGGAAGTGATCGAAGCACACCAGGTACCAGTGCCCGCTCTGGAACGCGACGCCGTACGGGTCAACGACTCGCTCGGTTGTCTCCCCCGCCGCCGAACGGTACGTGAGCCGGATCCCCGTTCGATCCCTCGCTGCCGTGCTCAGACGGAGGATGGTCGCCGCATCCGCGTGATCCCTGCCGGCCGGCGAGAGTCCGAGGCTGACGAAGTCCTGCATCGCCTGCACCTGGACGCGCTGGGTCTCCGGAAGGAGCCGGTCGAGCTTGGCAAGCGCCCCCTGCACCGCAGTCCCGGAGGCCGACAGTCCAAGGCGCTGTGCCGCGAGGAGGCCGATGATCATCACCAGGGCTTCTTCGTTGCTGAGCATCAGCGGTGGGAGCTTGAACCCGCGCCGGAGCCGGTAGCCGCCGGCTGGGCCGCGCTCGGTCTCCACGGGAATCCCCATCTCCTGCAGTCCGGTGATGTACCGCCGAACGGTCCTCGGCGTGACCTCGAGGCGGCTGGCGATCTCCTCGGCGTTGAGCTGCCGGTACACCTGGAGCAGCTCGATCAGGGTGAGCAGCCGCCCGATGGACAAATCCATATTCGCCATCATATAGGACGAATGCTGTCCTTATTGCCCTGTAGCATCACGGCCATGATGAACTGGAACGCGCTGCACGATCTCGCTCGGGAGCGAAGCCGCGACATGATCAACGACGCCAGCCACAGCCGCCGGCACCTGGTCCGCGAGCAGGACATGCCGGCTTCGGAGGTGGCGTACCTCTACGGTCGATCCGCTCGGCTGATCGACGCTCGGGTCCGTGCGCAAGCACACCCCCGCGCAACAGCTTCGACGCTCGACCCGTCCTGACGGCGAGGGTCGCGGCGGCACGCATCTGCCGCGACCCTCGGCCCGCCGATCCTGAGCGATCATGCTCAACGTCGTGAGGATCGAGGCCGTCGTCACCGATCTCGACGGGACCGTCGTTCGCTCCGACTTCTCCATCTCCGCGGGCACGCTCGAGGCGCTGGACCGGGTCCGGTCCGCCGGGATCGCGTTCGTCATCGCGACCGCCAGAACGCCGCAGGGGCTCGAGCACTTCCAGGAGCTCGCCAGGCGCAGCGCGATGGCCGTCTGCTGCTCCGGTGCGATCGGCTGGCGGTCGCAGCACAAGGCGATGGCGTGGATGGAAGAGCTGCCGCCGGCGACAACCCGCCGTATTGTCGAGATCGCCGTCGCTGAGGACGCCGGTGTGGCGAGCTTCGACGGCGCGCTCTGGCGCATGACCGAGGAGTACTGGCGGCTGAGCCCGACGCAGCCGCACGGGCCAACGCGTGTCGTTGTCGACAGCGCGGTCGTGGCCGAGACGGCGTGCTGCACCATGGCGATGCGTCACGGCAACGGCGATCTGCGCCACATCGCCGAACTCGTTGCGGCAGAAGCGGATTCGGCCGCGCTGAGCCATGTCGGGCGGTCGACTGTGTTGGACGTCACCGCGCAGGGCGTGGACAAGGGCACAGGGACATGTCGTGCGCTCCATGCGCTCGGGATCGACGCGACCGCCGCGATCAGTTTCGGGGACATGCCCAACGACCTGCCCATGTTCCGCGTGACCGGCCGGAGCTACGCGGTGGGCGACAGCGACGAAGGCGTCATGCGTGCCGCTTCCGAAGTGCTCCCCAGCGTCGAGGACGACGGCTTCGCTCGCAAGATCAGCGAGCTTGCCGCCGCGGACTGGACGATCGAGGACGCCGACCCTGCCGTGATCGCCGCCGTTTAGCGCGCACGCACCACCTTCGCAAACGGCCTACGATCAGGCTGGTATGGGACTCATCGGCGGGCATCTCCCCGAGCTGCTGGTCTTGCTCGTGCTATTGGCGGCGATCATCGCCATCATCCTCGCCGTGGTGAGCCGCTATCACCAGCACCTCCATCGACGCATGTGAGTGCCGGGAGCGTCGGGTTCTGGTTCGAGGACCAGCTGAATCAGCTGGAGTCGCAGAGGATGCGCAGGCGCAATCAGCTTCCCGCCTCCATCAAGAAGGCGTACTGGCACGACGACGCATTCGCTCGAGACTCAGCCCGGCTTGAGAACCTTGGTTACGTGGTGGAGTCGGAAGCCGACAACGAGCCCTTCGTCAGCGCGACATACCCGGCGAACACCGGAGGCGGCTTCGGACAGCAGAGCCGGACTGTCACCCGGCGAGTCCCGTCGATCCACGTCACCTATCGACGGGGGCCGTCAGCGCGCTGATCCGCACGCGCGCGGTCCCCTTGGCCTCGAACGACATCGCCCGCTGCAGTGCGGCGGCGCGGAGCTCATCCGGGATCTCGACCGGCCCGCCGATGCTGCCCGCTCTGATACCGGCCTGCGCCGCTTCCTCGACGATACCGCCGACCATGATCGCCAGGTCAGGGGTTCGGTGGAACACGAGCACACCGTGGTTGGCCAGCAGCACCGCAGGCACGCCGGGGTTGACCGCCGCCCGGATGTTGGCCACCGCCTGCGCGGATCCGCGCGGTCCGTACCCGGCAACCGGCACGCCGGTCGGGAGACCGAACATCGCCAGGGCTTCAACCCAGCAGCCGATCGGGCGGTGGGCCACCGCATACGCGGTCGCGAATGGCGAGTGCGTGTGCAGCACGCAGCCGACATCGGGGTTGTCCGCGTACATGGCCGTGTGCATCGCGACAACGGCTCCCTGAATCGGCGGCAGCTCACCCTCGCGCAGGGTTCCGTCGAGCCCGATCCGCACCACCGCGGATGCGGCGTGGTTCCGGAGCGAGGGGCCGGCGGTGAAGTACATCTCGTCCGAATCCGGCACTCGCAGGCTCACGTTGCCGTGCCCGTTGGCGGAGATCGCCCCGCTCGCCACGACTCGTTGAGCGACGTCGATCAGCTGGTTGACGAAATCCGCGTCCATTACGACCCTCCAAGCGTCAGTCGCGCGCCACGCGCGTGTGCCAACACTGTAACCACTGACCCACCGGCATCATCGCTGAGACAGCCGTCGGGCAACCACGATGCGCGCATCGATGCGCTGCTCGCCTGGGGACGATGAACTCGTTGCGCAGCCTCCGGATCCCAACCTGTGCGTCAACTTCAACGATCACATTCCCTGAGGGTCGGCCTTTGACCGCAGCGGCCGTGAACGACGCGGCCGCCGGCGTGGTCACGCTGGGGTTTTGCGTCGGCGGCGCGGCCGACGGCGTCGCGGCTGGACGACCAACGGTGAGCTGGAGACTCCAATGCGCCCCGTCCCACACCCACGTGTTCGCGGTGTTCGGTCCACTGGGCAGCTTCGAGCCACCGAAGAGCACGACATCGGCGCCGTCGACGCTCTCCGCGGGCAACCAGGTCGACGGCGGTCCGTCTCCTGATCCGGGTAGCTCGGCCCACCGCCTCCCCGTCCACGACCACAGCGATTCGTCGATGTCATTCGCGAGCATCGAACCCCCCGCAACCGCCTGCAAATTCTGGAGGCCGCTTCCCTGATATTTGCCGGCCGAAGGATCGCCCGGCTCGGTACCGGCGCTGACCTGGCGCCATGTCGAGCCAGTCCATCGCGACGTACTCGACTCAGTCAGCGCTCGTGCCGCGGGACTGCCGATGGGACACGATTGCCCGCCTCTCACATTGTCGACCGTCGCCCTCGACGACAGCACGGCGAGCACATGGCCGGTCTGCGCCTCGTCAACGACAGCTGCCACTGTTGCCGGAAGCGGCGTCGCCGGATGTTCGAGTTGCCAGTTGTTCCCGTCGAATGTCCACGTCTCGGCGGAGCACGCCTGATACTCCAAGGCCCCTGGTGTCCCCACCAGCACAACGCGCCCAGTCGCGGCGTCATAGCCGAGACGGTCCTGCTCCAGGCCGTCCTCAGGCACGGTGGCCGTCGTTCGGCGCTCCCACGCCTGACCGGTCCACAACCAGGTGTCGTCGAAATCGCCCCCTACCATTGTGGATGAGCCGCCAAAGAGCACCAACGCGTGGAGCTTGCGATCGAAGACCATCGCCGCGTCGCTTCGTCTAGCCCGGATCTTTCAGTAAGGGTCGGCATTGGCCGCTGAGGGCTGGGGCGGTGTGTTCTTGGAGGCTACACCGGTACTGGCAGAGTCTCAGGCGGACGTGGGCGGGGTCATCGAGTG
>Ga0182024_10012603_pt1 | contig 16690 bp, 13 predicted proteins | sample P32metaG_FD_120480 | JGI IMG/M metagenome (GOLD analysis project Ga0182024, IMG submission 120480) | Permafrost microbial communities from Stordalen Mire, Sweden - P3-2 metaG (Illumina Assembly) | ecosystem: Environmental > Terrestrial > Soil > Wetlands > Permafrost | place: Sweden: Stordalen... | reverse complement strand
GGCCGGGCGGGCCTGGGTCGCGGTCGGCCAGAACGGACGCCTCGCCGCCTATCTCGTCGCCGGCCTGGTGGACGGCAACCTGCACGTGGAGCAGGTGTCGGTGCGCCCGGCCAGCGCGCGCCGCGGGGTGGGCCGGGCGATGCTGGAGCACGCCGCGGTCCGGGCGGCCCGCGGGGGCCGGCCGGCGCTCACCCTGACCACGTTCGCCGAGGTGCCCTGGAACGCGCCCTACTACGAGCGCTGCGGGTTCCGCCGGCTGGCCGAGGCCGAGATCACGCCGGGGCTGCGGGAGGTCCGGCGCCGGGAAGCCGCGCAGGGCCTGGACCGGTGGCCGCGCGTGTGCATGCGGCGGGACCTGTGAGGCCGCCGGCCTGCTCCGCCATCGTCTCATCTCCTTTACATACAGATCTGTCTGTCTGTGAAGTACTTATGCTAGACAGACTTGTCTGGTAAGGTCAGATCGTGTCCGCGAAGTCAGGCAAGGGTCCCACCCCCCAGGAACGCAGCGCAGCCGCCCGGGCCAGGCTGCTGGCCACGGCCAGCGAGCTGTTCTACGCCGAGGGCGTGCAGAGCGTCGGCATCGACCGGGTCATCGAGCACGCCGGGGTGGCCAAGGCCACCCTGTACAGCGCCTTCGGCAGCAAGGACGAGCTGGTCCGCGCCTACCTGCGGGCCCGGCACGACGCGACCCGCGAGCGGATGCGGCGCGAGCTCGGCGAGCGCTTCCCCTCGGCCCGGGAGCGGCTGGTGGGCGTGTTCGAGGTGCAGGGGCTGAGCTTCACCGATCCTGGCTTCCGCGGCTGCGCGTTCGTCAGCGCCAAGGCGGAGGCCCGCCCCGGGGGCGCCGTGGACGAAGTCGCCGATGAGTACCGGGCCTGGCTGCACACGCTGTTCTTCGACCTGGCCCAGGAGGCCGGGGCGCGGGACGCCAAGGCACTGGCCCAGCAGCTCGTGCTGCTGTACGACGGGGCCGGGATCAGCGCCTGGATGGACGACGACCCCAGCGCGGAGCACGCCGCCCGGACGGTGGCCGCGGCCCTGGTCGACGCCCAGATACCAGCCTGACCCGGGCACGGGCCGCCCTGGCCCGGGAAGACGCCGGTACGCCGCGGCCCCGTGCTAGCTCGTGGATTCCGCCCAGATTCCACTATTGTTGGCCTTATCCCGGTCCCCCACCGCGGTATCCGCCCGGCCAGCGAGGAGTTCCCATGCTGTCTCACGCGGCTGCCGCGACACGCGGCCTCTAGATGCCGGCCCTGGTAACGCGGGGACGATCGGCCGTCCGCGCGACCCCACGGCCCGGCCGCTGGCCGGGACGGAGCTGGCTGGGACGCGGCTGGCTGGCCCCGGGCTGGCTCACCCGCTACTGGCTGGCCCTGTGCGCCCTCCCTGCCATTGCCGCCCTGATCGTGCTGGCCGCGAGCAGCGCCCCGGACAGGCAGCTGCTGCTGCCGCTGCTCGCGGTGCCACCGGCCCTGGCCGGTGTCGGTGCCGCGACCCCGCGCCGCCCCCTGGCCTACGGGGCCGTGATGCTGCTCGCCGCGATCGTGACGGCGCCGTTCACCACGACTCCGGAACTCCCCGCGGCCACCACGGTGGCCGTGCTGGTCGTGACCGTGCTGAGCGCGTCCGGAGGGGCCCGTGGCGGGGCGCGGGACCAGAGGCTGGCCGACGTCACCTCGGTGGCCGAGGCAGCGCAGCGGGCCCTGCTGCGCCCGCTGCCCCGCCAGGTCGGGCCGCTGGAGCTCGGGGTCGCGTACCTGGCGGCAGCGGCCGAGGCGCGGGTCGGCGGTGACCTGTACGAAGTCACCCGGACCCAGTTCGGCATCCGCCTGATCGTGGGGGACGTCCGCGGCAAGGGACTGGACGCGGTGGAGATCGCCGCGGACGTCCTGGGGGTGTTCCGCGAGGTCGCGCACGAGGTGTACACGCTGGCCGAGGTGGCCAGGCGGATCGACGCCAGCCTGGCCCGCCGCCCGGCGGCGCCCCTCGAGGAGTTCGTCACGGCGGTGCTGGCCGAGATAGACCCGGCTGCGGGCACCCTGACCGTCTACAACTGCGGTCATCCCCCGCCCCTCGTGCTCAGCCCGGGCCCTGGGCGGCCGGCCGGGAGCGACGGGCAGCACCTGCCGCAGGTCACCGTCGTGGACGTGCCCGCCCCGGCCCTGCCGCTGCGGCTCATGTCGCTCGGCGGCACGTCAGGCGCCGAGCGCACCGTGCCGCTGCAGCCCGGCGACGCGCTGCTGCTCTACACCGATGGTGTCACTGAGGCCCGTGATGGGCGCCGGGAGTTCTACCCGCTCGAGGAGCGGGTAGCCGGGCTGGCCGCCCGGTCCGGCTCGGCGGAGGACCTGCTGGACCGGCTGCGCGACGATCTGCTGCGTCACGTGGGCGCGCCGCTCGACGACGACGCCGCGCTGCTGCTGGTCCAGGTGACCGGCGCGTGGGACGGGCGGGCGGCGCAGCCCTCCCCCGCCGTCGCCCCCCAGCCCTGAGCGGCAGCTCAGGGGACGATCGGCCTGCTGGCCAGGATTATTAACCCGGAACTGGCCCGGGCGGCGGCGGAGGGCACGAGCGAGGTGCTGGAGGTGAGTGACCCGGTCGGCACGGGGGTGGTCGGCGCGGGCGCCGACGTGCTCGGGTCCGGCGAGGTCGGGGCCGGCGAGGTCGGGGCCGGCGAGGTCGGCGTGGGCGGCGGGGTAGTGGGGGTGGGCGCCGTCGTGGGAGTCGGGTCCGTGGACGGCGTGGGCGACTCGCTGGGCGTCCTGGGAGTGGACGAGGGCTTCGGCGTCCGATGCTTGGACCGGGCCGGGCGGGCCGATGAACTGGACGGCTGCGGCGTGGCGGCCGCCTGGGCCACTACGGCGTTGCCGCCGGTTCCAGCGTTGCCGGTGGCGGCCAGCGGGCGCTGCCCGGGCAGGATGCTGCGCGCGGAACTGTGCGTCGCGGCCGGCGGCGCCCCGTCCTGCGAGTGCAGCTGAGCCGGTCCCGCCGGCAGATTGACCAGCGTCCAGGAGATGAATGCGATCGCCGCCAGCCCGGTCGCCGCCAGCGCCCCGCGGGCCGGCAGGCTGCTCCGGCCCGGTCCGCGGCGCGAACCGCGCGACCGGGGGCGCCCTCCCCGCGGCGGGGTCCGCGCCCAGTCCGCGGGCGCCACGGCGCGGGCCGGGTCCGGCCCGGCACCCGCCAGCCCGGTGGCCGCCAGCCCCGCGCCGGCCAGCCCCGCGCCCGCCAGCCCCGCGCCCGCCAGCCCTATGCCGGCCAGCCCCGCGCCGGCCAGCCCTGTGCCGGCCAGCCGGGTGCCGGCCAGCCCTGTGCCCGCAAACGGCGCACCCTCTGCCCCGGGGACCTCCAGCGGGGCCGCGGCCGGGCCCGGCTCTCCGTGCGCCTCGGGACTGGACAAGGACGCCTGCAGCTGCTCAGCCCACAGCGCGACATCCCAGGCCGACGGCGGGCGGGCCGCGGGATCCTTGCGGGTCAGGCCGGTGACCAGCGCGGCCACGTCGGACGGCACCCACGTCGGGAGCGCAGGCAGCTCCCGGTCCAGGTGGGCGAGGGCCACGACCAGGGCCTCGCCCGCGAACGGGACCTGCCCGGTCAGGCACTGGTGGGCGACCACGCCGAGGGCGTACAGGTCGCCCGCGGGTGTCGCGGGGCCTCCCGCGACCCGCTCGGGCGCCAGGTAGGCCGGGGTCCCGATCAGCATCCCGGGCTGGGTGACGGTCGTCTGCCCGTCCGCGTGGGCGATCCCGAAATCCGTGATCTTGAGCAGGCCGTCCCACCGGAGCAGGAGGTTTCCCGGCTTGATGTCCCGGTGGACCAGCCCGGTGCGATGGGCGGCGGCCAGCCCGAGGGCCGACTGGGCCACGACGTCCATGACGTCCTCGGGGGGCAGCGGCCCGTCATCGAGGATCTGGCTCAGGGACAACCCGTCCACCAGCTCCATGACCAGGTATCCCGGCTCAGAACCGGCCGGTTCCCCGTAGTCGAAGACCTGGGCGATGTTCGGGTGCGAGAGCGACCCCGCGTGATGCGCCTCGGCCCGGAACCGGGCCAGGCCTTCCTCGTCGGCCTCGTGCTCGGGCCGGAGGACCTTGATGGCCACGCGGCGGTCGATGGCCAGGTCAGTACCCTGCCAGACCTCCCCCACCCCTCCGGTAGCGATGTGCGCGTCCAGCCGGTACCGCCCCCGAAGCACAAGCTCAGGCACTCCCACATAACGGGAGTTACCCGCACACGTGATGATCACTCCCTCAACGGCCGTATCCAGTCAGCATTAACGGTCTCAGCGTAGTGAGCCGTTTCCGGCTCTGGCTAGGCGTTTTGCTGCTCTTCAGCCCGGTTTCGGCGATGCGGGGCCGGAGGGTATCCCCGGTTCGGGTTCAGGTCGCGCGCCGCGATCCGGCCGAGGTGGTCTCCGTGGTGATGGGAGATCACGATGACGTCCCCACCCGCGGGGTGAACTGCCCGCGTGCGATGCGCGGAGCGCCGCCGCATACCCCGCTGAGGGTGCGCAAATGCAGTGCGGACAATGGGCAGCAGTGATGGCGGTGCCGGCCGCCGGGGCGGTCAGCGGGACGGTCCTGTCGTTCCCGGCGGGCCCATGACGGGAGGTGACGGATGCCTGACCGCGACAGCGCGGGACGCGAGGATCGGGCCCGGGAGGACTACCACGACCCGACCGCCGGATTCGGGGGCGCGGCGCCGGCCCGCAGCGCCCTGACCCTGCGCCTCGCGCTGGCCAGCTTCGGCCTGATCGTCTGCACGCTCGGCGCGGCCGCGTTCGTGATCCTGGCCGATGCGCCGGTCCTCGCCGGGATTCTCGCCTTCCTGGCTGCCGTGGCCGTCGTGGACATCGTGGTGGTGGCGCGGCGCAAGCTGCGCGGCGAGCCGGGCTGATCAGGCATCAGCGTGGTGCGTTTTGCCCCGCCCGCGGCGCACTATGGACCACGATCACGGGAGGGGGCTGGGTGAGGCGGCGCCTTCCAGGGTGGCGACGGCGTAGGCGCCCAGGGTGGGGAGGTCATAGCCGCCTTCCTGGATAAGCACCGTGGGGCCCAGTGCGGCGAGGCGCTGGCCCGCGGCCCGGTAGGCGGCCCCGGTGACCCGCAGCGGGCTTTCCGGGTCGGCCGCCGCCGCGTCCAGGCCCAGGGAGACCACCACGGCGTCCGGGGAGTACGCGGCCGCCTCGGCGCACAGCGCCCCGAGCGCGGCCAGCCAGCCGTCGTCGCCGGTCCGGGGGGGAAGCGGCAGGTTCCGGGTGAAGCCCGCGCCCGGGCCGGTGCCGCGCTCGTCCGCGTAACCGGCGTAGTGCGGGAACCAGCCTGCCCCCGGGTCGACGTGCAGCGACCCGTACCAGACGTCGGCCCGGTCCCAGAAGATCATCTGCGTGCCGTTGCCGTGGTGGGCGTCAATGTCCAGCACCGCGACCCGGGCCGCCCCGGCCGCCCGGAGCGCCTCGGCCGCGACGGCGGCGTTGTTGAGGTAGCAGGAGCCGCCGTAGCTGCTGCGGGTGGCGTGATGCCCGGGCGGCCGGCACAGCGCATAGGCCACCGGCCTGCCCGAGCTGACCAGGTCCGCGGCGGTCTGCGCGGCGTCTGCGGCCCCGCGGATCGCGGCCCAGCTGCCCGGGCCGACCAGGGTCATCGTGTCGTAGCAGTACAGCCCGGCCCGGCCGTGCACGGCCGGCGGGATCCGGGGCGGCAGGCCGGCCACCAGCCCGGGAGTGGGAAACACGTAGGGGACCACCCGGTCCCGGCCGTAGTCGGCGGGCAGCCCGGCCGCCTCCCAGTCGGCCCAGACCGTGGCCAGGTGGCCGAGCAGCCCCGGGTCGTGCACCCGGCGCAGGATCGTGTCGTCGTGCTCCCGCGCGGCGGTGACCGGCGCGCCCGCCGCGGCCAGCGCGTCGCGGAGCACCAGCGCCCGGGCCGGGACCTCGGTGCCGGGGTCGCGCACGCCCAGCCACACCTCACCCCCGGGCTCGTGCCGCAGGCAGTCCCCGCTCCACACGACCGGCACCGGCAGGCTCACGCGCACCCTCCCCAGGCGGCGCGGCGGCGGTTACCATCGCGGGATGCCGCGCGTTCCTGATCTTGGCATCACCGTCGGGCTGCTGCCACCGGGCCCGACCGGGTCGGTGCTCGACGTGCCCGGAGCCGGGCTGGGCCACGCCACCGTGTGGCGGGACGAGCCGCCCCCGCCGGCCGGCCGCGGCACGGCACGGACCGGGGTGACCGTGATCGACCCGGGCGGGGACCTGTTCCGCTTCCCGGTCCCGGCCGGCGGCGCGGTGCTCAGCGGGGCGGGCGAGTGCACCGGGATGCTGGCCGCCCGGGAATGGGGGCTGGCCGAGACGCCCGTGTTCCTCACCTCGACCATGCAACTGGGACGCGTCTACGACGCGGCCTGCGAGCTGCTGATGCAGGAGCAGCCCGCGATCGGCGACGAGGACGTCGTCATCCCCATCGTGGCCGAGTGCGACGACAGTTTCCTCAGCGAAAGCCGCCGGATGCAGGTGCAGCCGGGCGATGTACGGGAGGCGCTGGCGGCGGCCCGGGCGTCCGCCGGGGCCCCGGTCATACCCCGGACCGCGGAGGGAGCGGTCGGCGCCGGAACCGGGATGAGCTGCCTGGGCTACAAGGGCGGCATCGGCACCGCATCCCGGGTGGTACCGGGCGGGGCGACCGTCGGCGTGGTCACGATGACCAACTTCGGCGACCGGGAACGGCTGACAGTGGCCGGGGTGCCGGCCGGGCGGCTGCTGCCCGATCCGGCGGCCGGCGCGGCCCGGCCCGGGCCCGCGGGAACCGCAGGCGGGGAAGATGCGGCGGCCCGCGTCCCCCGGCCCGGGCCCGCGGGGTCGTGCATCGTGGTGATCCTCACCGACGGGCCGCTTGACGCGGCCGCCTGCCAGCGGCTGGCCCGCCGGGCCGGGCTGGGCCTGGCCCGGGTGGGGAGCACGGCGCACCACGCCAGCGGGGAGATCTTCCTGGCCCTGGCGACCGGGCTGCGCGCGCCGCGCGGGCAGGCGCCGGCCCGGCCGCCCGTGACCGGCAGCGCGCTGGACGACTACTTCGCGGCCGTGGTCGAGGCCACCGAGGAGGCCGTCCTGAACAGCCTGCTGCAGGCGGAGACCGTGACCGGCCGGGACGGCCACACCTCCTACGGGCTGCCCGCGGGCACCCTGGCGCGGCTGCTCACCGGATACACGGGAGGTCCGGCGTGACGCGGGGACAGCGCCCGCCCGGATGGGGCGGGCCGCCGTCAGGCGTCCCGGGACCGCGGCCGCCGGAATCAGGGCCTGCAGCCCCTGGCCCGCCGGTCGCGGCGAGACACCCCGCGGCGGGCGGCGGCCCGGGCACTGACCCGTATGCGTGGATGCGGGACCGGGACCGGCCGGAGATGCGGGAGTACCTGGCCGCCGAGCGTGCCTGGTACGACGGGCAGACCGCGCCGCAGCAGGGGCTGCGCGAGGACCTGTTCGCGGAGATGGCCGCCCGGCTGGCGCCGGCCGAGGAGTCGGCCCGCTGGCGACAGGGCGCGTTCTGGTACTTCACCAGGACCGTCGCGGGGCAGCAGCTGGAGCAGTTCTGCCGCGCCGCGGACCCCGGGGGCCGCGGCGAGGTGCTGCTGGACGAGAACCTCCTGCTGGAGGACCCGGCCTGCGCCGGCAGCTACGCGGAGCTGGGTGTCCGCGAGGTCAGCCCGGACGGGCGGTACCTGGCCTACTCGGTCGACTTCACCGGCGACGAGGTGTACCAGCTGCGGATCCGGGACCTGGCGGCCGGCACGGACCTGCCTGAGCGCATCGAGGGCACGTACTACGGGCTGGCCTGGGCCGCGGACTCCGGGGCGCTGCTGTACGTCGTCACCGACGCGGCGTACCGGCCGCACGAGGTGCGGCGGCATGAGACCGGCACCGCGCCGGAGCGCGACACGCTGGTCTACCGGGAGGACGACGAGCGGTTCGAGCTGACCGTCCGGGCCACCCGCAGCGGCGTGTGGCTGCTGATCGAGACGGCGTCCCGGGACACCACCGAGACCCTGATGATCCCGGCGCGGGACACCCGCGCCGAACCATTTGCAGCGGAAAAAAGAAGGCGGGGCACCGAATACTACGCAGACCATGCCGACGGGCCGGGCGGGGGCGAGCTCTATCTCGTCACCAACGCCGGGGCGGCCGAGTTCCGGCTGGTCCGGGCGCCCGCCACGGCGCCGGGCGCGGTCCCGTGGTCCGAGCTGAGCTGGACCGAGGTCATCGGGCCTGCCGAGGACACCCGGCTGGTGCGCTGCGACGTGTTCGGCCGGTACCTGGTGGTGGAGCAGCGGCACCGGGCCGCGACCCAGCTGCGGGTGGTCGACCGCGAGACCGGGGCGCAGCACCTGATCGAGGCGGGCGGCCCGGAGCGGGCCCTGGCCCTGGCGGTCAACGAGGATTACGGCGCGGCGGCGGTGACCGTGCGCACTGAGTCGCTGACCGAGCCGCCGTCCTGGCACGACGTGGACCTGGCCAGCGGCCGGTGGGAGCTGCGCAAGCGCCGGGACGTCCCCGGCTACGACCCGGCGGGCTACGTGACCGAGCGGATCAGCGCGCCCGCCGGGGACGGCACCCTCATCCCGGTCACCGTGGCCTACCGGCGCGGGCTGCGCCGCGACGGCTCGGCGCCTGCCCTGCTGTACGGCTACGGCGCGTACGAGGCGTGTTCCTGGCCGGAGTTCGAGGTGGGCATCCCGAGCCTGCTGGACCGGGGGTTCGTGTACGCGGTGGCGCACGTGCGCGGCGGCGGCGAGGGCGGCCGCCGCTGGTGGGCCGCGGGGCGACTGGACCGCAAGCGCACCACGGTCACCGACTTCATCGCGGCGGCGGGCACGCTGGCCGGTGCGGGATGGGCGGCCCCGGACCGGATCGTCTCGCGCGGCCTGTCGGCCGGGGGGCTGCTCCAGGGCGCGGTGTTCTCCCTGGCCCCGGGCCGGTGGCGGGCGGTGGTCGCCGAGGTCCCGTTCGTGGACGTGGTGACCACGATGCTCGACCCGACCATCCCGCTGACCATCACCGAATGGGACGAGTGGGGTGACCCGCGGGACCCGGCCATGCGGGCTTATCTGAGTTCGTACAGCCCGTACGACAACGTGCCGGCCGGGCCCCGGCCGGACCTGCTGGTCACCGGGAGCCTGCACGACCCGCGGGTGCTGATCCACGAGCCGGCCAAGTGGGTGGCCCGCCTCCGCGCCACGGACAGCGGCGCGGGCGGACGGGTGCTGTTCCGTCCCGAGCTGGGCGCCGGGGCGCACGTCGGCCCCGCCGGCCGCTACGACCAGCTCCGCTACGAGGCGGAGATCCTGGCCTTCATCGTGACCGCCGCCGGCCCAGGCAGAGCGGAAGGAGCGGGCCATGCGCGGGCTCCGGGATAAGCGAGTTCTCATCAGCGGAGGCAGCAGCGGGATCGGCAAGGCGACCGCCCAGCGCTTCCTGGAGGAGGGCGCCCGCGTGTTCCTCTGCGGCATCGACCCCGACGAGGTGGATGCCGCCGTTTCCGAGTTGCAGGAATACGGCCGTGCTTCTGGCCTCCCGGCGGATGTCAGCCGCGAAGATGACGTGACGCGGCTGGTCGACTCGGCATGCGGGGCGCTGGGCGGCATCGACGTTCTGATCAACAACGCCGGGATCGCGTGGCGGGAGCCCTTCCTCAGGATTACCCCGGCTCACTGGGACCGCGTGATGACCGTGAACCTGCGCGGGATGTTCCTGGTGGCGCAGGCCGTGGCCAGGGTGCTGGTGGAGCAGGGCGGCGGGGGCGTCATTGTCAACATGTCCTCGACGAACGGGCTGGGCGGCGAGGCGGACTACGCCCACTACAACGCGTCCAAGGGGGGCGTGCTGCTCCTGACCAAGACCATGGCTGTCGAGCTCGGGCGGTACGCCATCCGCGTCAACGCCCTGTGTCCCGGCTATATCGAGACACCGCTGAACGCGGCCATCAGCGCGGACCTCGGCGGAGACGAGTTCGCCGGGCTGTATGCCGACGGCAACATCCCGCTGGGCCGTCCTGGCCAGTCATCCGAGGTGGCGGCGGCCTACGCCTTCCTGGCCTCGGACGACGCTTCCTTCATCACCGGTGCCGAGATCGTCATCGACGGCGGGCAGCTCGCCGTCATGTGATCGCTACGAGGCCAGGATAGCGGCCTTCATCGTGACCGCCGCCGGGCAGGAGGACGGGCGAAGGGGTCACGCGCGGACCTCAGCACCGTATCAGCCGGCTGGCCGTGGCGACCACGTCGGTGGTGGGGCTGATCACGATCCCGCTGGCCAGCTGCCGGATCCGGGGGACCAGCTCGGAGGCGAGGTCCAGGCCGGCCTCCGGGGCCCGGTCACCCGCACGTTCCAGGGCGGCGAGCGTCCCGGGCGGGATGATCACGTCGGGCACCTCGTGGGCCAGGTACTCAGCTTCCTCGAAGCTCGCCAGGGGACGGACGGTGGCCAGCACGGGCACCTGGCCGCCGATCGTCTCCAGCAGCCGTTCCAGGGCGGTCAGCTCGTAGACCGGGCGGGTGATGAGGAAGCTGGCCCCCGCTGAGATCTTGCTCAGAGCCCGCCCCGCCTCCCGGTCCGGGTCCCGGCTGCCCGGGTTGATCCGCGCCCCGATCTCGAAGTCGGTCTTGGCTCCCAGCGGCAGGCTGTAGTAGTCGGTGCCGTGGTTGAGGCTGGCCAGCAGCCCGATCAGGCCGATGGAATCCACATCCCAGATGCCGTCCACGTGGGGGTAGTCGCCGAGCAGGGGCGGGGTGCCGGTCTCGCAGATGATCCGGCGCAGGCCGAGCGCATGCGCGCCGAGGAGGTCGGCCTGCAGGGCCATGATGGTCCGGTCCCACGTCGTGACGCTGGCGATGGTCTCGACCCCGGCCCCCTGGTGCAGGTGCAGAGCCAGGTCCATGACGCTGACCTGGGCCCGGCTGGTGCGGGCCGCGGCGACGGAGACGAGGTTCACGCCCGCTTCGCCCAGCTCGCGCGCCATCTCGAGGGTCTCGCCCACGTCCCCGGTCACCGGCGTGGTCAGCTCGGCGACGACGAGGTCGCCTGCGGGGTGGGTGAGCGTGACCCCGGTGGCCGGGCTGGCCGTGCTGACGACGGTGTCCGCGGGAAACCCCGGGTCCGGGGCGAGCCGCTGCCGGTGGCTGCGGGCGATCTCCACGGCCGCGGCAAGCTGTGTGGGGGTGGTCCCGCAGCACCCGCCCACGATGGCCGCCCCGGCCTCGAGCAGCTGACGCACGTACCGGGCGAAGTACTCCGAGTCGATGTCGTATTCGAAGCGGGCCGGGGCGACGCGACGGGGCAGCCCCGCGTTCGGCTGCACGGTCAGCGGCAGGTCGCTGTGCTCTCGTAGCTCGCGCAGGACCACGAGGGACCGCTGCGGTCCCAGGGTGCAGTTGGTGCCGAGAGACACGATCGGCGCGCCGGCCACCGCGCCGGCCACTTCCCGCGGTGTATGCCCGCTCAGCGTCCGCGCGTCCGCCCCGAATGTCGCCTGCGCCATGACCGGGATCCTGGTCACGGCCGTGGCCACCTCGATCGCCTCGACCAGCTCATCCAGGTAGCCGAACGTCTCGAGCAGGATGATGTCCACCCCGGCCAGGGCTTCGATCTGCTCGCGGAGGGCGGCGGTGCGCTCCGGCGGACTGGCCTGGCGGCGTTGCTGGACGGTCACGGTCGGCGAGACCGAGCCCGCCACCAGCACCCCGCTGCCCGCCGGGACGGCCTGCCGGGCGATACGCACCCCGGCCCGGTTGATGTCGCCGACCCGGTCGCCGAATCCGTGCTCGGACAGGCGGAGGCGGCTGGCCCCGAAGGTGTTGGTCTGGATGATGTCCACGCCAGCGCTGATGTAGCTGTCGTGGATGGCCCGCACCAGCGCGGCATTGGACAGGTTGAGCGCGGGCAGCGCCTGGTCGAGGGAGTTCCCGGCTGCGTGGAGCATCGTGCCCATGGCGCCGTCGCAGACCAGGATCTGGTGGTTGGCCAGTGCCGTCCGCAGATTCATGACCGGCCCTCCAGGCCCTCGAGGATCTCCACGGCGACCTCGGCCATCAGCCGGTCGCGGTGCACGCTGAGCGACAGGCCGGTGAGTTCCTCGATGCGGCGGATCCGGTAGCTCACGGTGTTGGGATGAACGTGCAGCCGCTGCCCCGCCCGGCCCGGGCTGCCGTTCTCGCGGAAGTACACGGCCAGCGTGGCCAGGTAGTCGATGCCGGTGGACCGTTCCTCCGCGGCCAGCCCGCCGAGGACCTCGTCCACGAACGAGCGCAGATCGCTGACGTCGGGCACGCGCAGGAGCAGCCGGTGGATCCCGAGATCGGCGAACGCGGAGATGGTGCCGGACTGGCCCAGCCGCCGGCCCGCGGCCAGCGCCCGCCGCGCCTCCGCGTAGGAGCGGGCGATGTCGGCCGCCGCGGAGCAGGGATTGCCGATCCCCACCCCGGTGACCAGCGGCGGTGTGGAGCCGCTGGCCATGCAGGCCCGGGCCAGCCCGCGGGCCTGCTCCGCCGGGGAGATCCCGTTGCGGCGGAGCGGAACGATCGCGACCATCTCGTCCGCGCGGTTGGCCAGAATCGCTTCGGGCGCGTGCCGGGTCAGGAGCACCTCAACGGGCGAGAAGCCCGTCCCCGCCCGGGTCCGCGGGATCTCGAAGGTCATCACGTAGTGCTCGCGGGTGGGATCCAGGCCGAGATGGCGTGCCCAGCGCTCGACCTCGGGATCGCTCCGGTCCCGGCTGAGCAGCAGGCCTTCCACGAGTTCCTGCCGGGCCCGCCCGGCCGCGGCGGTCACCACCAGGTCGCGTCCGAGCACGATCCCGCACACCATCGCCGCGTGCTCGGTGGCCAGCAGCCGCATGTCCTCGGTGAAGCCCAGGTCGTGCTGGCTGCTCGTCAGCATGTACCCGGCGATTTCCTCTCCCACGACGACGGGGGCCACCACGGTCACCGGCCCCCCTCGGCGTGACCCTGGTACCGCGAGCGCCCGGCGGTTCCGGGCCACCGCGGCCAGGACCGTCCGCAGGGTGGACTGCGGGGCGTCGTCGTGGAGCTGCCTCATGAGCCCGGCGGGCTCGCCCAGCCCGGCCTGGGCCAGCATCTCCAGCCCCCGGTCGACCACCGCCACACCGGAGCCGACGCTCTCCGCGAGCACCTCCACGATCTGGGTCAGCTGGGTGGTCTGCGAGGCGAGGGCGGACAGGTGGCTGCACATGGCCACGAGCCTGCGCAGCAGGACGGCCTCATCCAGGCCGCCGGGCTCCGGCGGCCCGCCCGCCCGGGCCGGGCCCGGCCCGGGGGTGGTGGAGCCGGTCGGCGCGCCTGCGGTGGCCATGCGCGGACTGTAACTGGCCGCCGCGGCACCGGGCAACAGCCAGCCAGCGCAACCTTTGATGACCCGCGCCTGCACTGTGCTCTATCACAACGCTGCGGCCGCGCCGTTCGTGGATGGGGACATAAGACCCTCATCGCTGCTATTGAGCCCGGCCGTTGCCTGGCCAGCGAGATTGTGCCGGAGCACAGGTCCGGGCGGCCCCGGATTGGCTTCCGGCCCGAAGACACCGGGGAAATTGTCTGTCAGCGTGAGAGTCAGCCGCCGCCCGCCAGGCAGGCGCCGGGCGGCCGGGAGAGGAGATCGGGATGCGCAGCGCTGACGCCGCCCCCGGCGGCCCGCGACCCGTCCGGCCGCGGCTCGCGGCGCGCCTGGCCTATGGGGTGCATCACCTGATGGCGGCCAACTCCCTGTACCGCGGGCTGGCCGCATGGCTCGAACGCCACCCGCACGCCGTGCGGTTGTTCACCGCGGGCGAGAGGGCGGCGAAGGAGCAGCTGTTCGGCTGCCGGATGTGCGGCCAGTGCGCGCTCCCCGCTACCGGCTACTCGTGCCCGATGACCTGCCCCAAGCAGCTCCGCAACGGGCCCTGCGGAGGGGTGTCCCGGACCGGCCTGTGCGAGGTCTACCCGGAGCTGCGCTGCGTCTGGGTTACCGCGTTCGAGCGGGCCGAGGCCGCCGGCCACGGAACCGACCTGGATCTGCTCCAGCGGCCCCTGGACCACCGGGAGGGCGGGCGGAGTTCCTGGGTCAGCTACTGGCAGGGCCGGGACGAGGACCTGTGGGTCAGCGCGGAGGGGCCGGCGCCGCGGCCGTCGCTGCGCCCGGAACTGCCCCTGGTCCCCCGATGACCGCGGGCCGGCTCCGCGCGGCGCTCGCGGCGGGCAGGTTCGTGGTCACCGCGGAGCTGGGGCCTCCCCGGGGCGCCGACCCCGGGGCGATCGCCCGCAAGGCGGCGCTGCTGAGGGACTGGGTCGACGCCGTGAACGTCACCGACAACCAGGGCGCCCATGTCCGGCTGTCGAGCCTGGCCGGGAGCGTGCTCGCGCAGCGGGCCGGGGTCGAGCCGGTCATGCAGCTGACCTGCCGGGACCGCAACCGGCTCGCGCTACAGTCTGATCTGCTCGCGGCCGGGGCCCTCGGCGTGCCCAACGTGCTGCTGCTGACCGGCGATCACCCCCGTTTCGGGGATCATCCCGACGCCAAGCCGGTGTTCGACCTGGACGGCGTGCAGCTGACCTGGGCCGCGCGAACCATGCGGGACGAGGGCCTGCTGATGTCCGGCCGCCCGGTCGCTACCCCGCCCAGCTGGCTCATCGGCGCGGTGGAGAACCCGTTTGCGCCGCCGCGCGAGTTCCGGGCCCGGCGGCTGGCCAAGAAGGTGGCGGCGGGGGCGGAGTTCGTGCAGACCCAGTACGTGTTCGACGTAGACGTGTTCGCCCGCTGGATGACCGACGTCCGGGCGCTCGGCCTCCCCGGCCGGTGCAAGATCATCGCCGGGGTGGGCCCGGTGCGCTCACTACGTGCCCTGGAATTCATGCGCAGCGGGGTCCCCGGCATCCATGTGCCGGAGGACGTAGTGCGCCGGCTGCGCGGGGTTCCCACCGACCAGGTCGCCCGGGCCGGGATCGACCTGTGCGTGGAGACGATCCAGCGGCTGGCGGGGATCCCGGACGTGGCCGGAGTCCACCTGATGGCATTCGGCTTCGAGCACGGCGTCCCGGAGATCATCGAGCGGGCCGGGATCGGTCCCCGGCTGGCCCCGGTCCCAGGAGGGCCGCCGTGATGCTGATTGACTTCCGGCCGCACGCCAGGCTGCGCGGCAAGAACCGGGTCGACATCGGCACGTCGGTCAGCCCGCTGCTGGACGCGCTGGCCGAGGCACCGGCCGACCTCAGCGGGGTCCGGGTGGTGTGCGACTGGGTGCAGTACCGGGAGAACTTCCGCGACATCGTGGATGTCCGGGCGATCCTGCCCGGCCCGGCCCGGCCCGAGGCGGACGACCGGCCTCCCGTCCCGGTGGGGGTGCCCGCCTACGGCATGGAGATTGCCGTGGACGTGCGGCGCAGCGGCGGGGTCCCCTTGAAGGAGCTGGCCGCCGCCCGGCTGCGGGACGACCCGGGCGACCGGATGCCACTGGAGGACTGGGGGCCTGGCCGGGACAGCTGCATCTGGGCGTTCAACGCGCTGTACTGGTCGGCGCTGGAGCTGTGGGAGAAGGCCTCGGGGCGGAGCTATGAGCAGGCGCTGCCCGGCGGTGGGAGCGACGCCCGCAATCACGCCGCGGCCCGCGACCTGATCAGTGAGCTGTTCGCGCTGTGGGACCCGCTGGCCGGGTCGGACGCGCTGCCGGCCGAGCTGTACGTGGCCGAACTGGGCGTGGGCAATGGCACCCAGGCCAAGGTGTTCCTGGACGAGTTCCGGGCCCTGGACCGGGCGCACGGCCGGGGCTACTACCGGCGCCTGCAGTACCTGATGTGCGACTATTCGCCGTACGTCCTCGACCTGGCCCGGGGGGCCGTGGCCGAGCACGCCAGCCACATCAGCTCGGTGGCCCTCGACGCGACCCGGCCCGGCACCTCACTCAGCTTCCTGCGCGGCAGGGCGTTCCTGCTCTATATCTCAAACGTCTACGACAACCTGCCCACCGATGAGATCGCGCAGCTCGGCGGCCGGTCCTATTCCGTGCAGACCCGCGCGTACTTCCCGGCGGACGCGGCTGCGGACCTGGCCGCCTCGGTGTCGGCGATCCCGGCTGAGTTGCCGGCCCTCGTGCACAAGCTGGTGCGGCTGGGCCCGGCCCTGCTCGCCGGCGCCGCGCCCCGGCACGTCGGTGACGTGGACGGGGCGGTCAGGTTCTGGCAGCGGGCCTGGTCCGCGCTGCGGCTGGAGGAACGATACGTGCCGCTGGCCGGGCTGGATCTCTACCCGCTGGCCCCGACGGTGAGCGGGGAGGTGCTGCGGCCGCTGCTGGAGTCGGGCGCGGATATCCGGATGCACGTCAGCAACGGGGCCGTGGCCAGCTTCACCGACAGCCTCCTGCTCCTGCATCCCCTGGGCAAGCTGGTCTGCCACGACCTGTTCGTGACCGAGGCGCAGGGCTACCGGACCAGCTTCCGTGGCCCGGGCAAATATGACGGCTCAGTGGTGAACTGGGTCAACGGCCCGCTGCTGGCCCACGTGGGCAGGCGCAAGGGATTCGACGTGACATACGCGCCGTTCCGCCACCGGGCCGGGGGCAACATCGTGACGATGACCGCGCAGGCCGGGGACTGACATGGCCCGCGGATCCGTGATGGGGCGCGTGCCCCTGCTGCCGACCACGGTGGTCGG
>Ga0182024_10012602_pt1 | contig 16691 bp, 13 predicted proteins | sample P32metaG_FD_120480 | JGI IMG/M metagenome (GOLD analysis project Ga0182024, IMG submission 120480) | Permafrost microbial communities from Stordalen Mire, Sweden - P3-2 metaG (Illumina Assembly) | ecosystem: Environmental > Terrestrial > Soil > Wetlands > Permafrost | place: Sweden: Stordalen... | reverse complement strand
GAGATATTCCCAAAAGTCGTGGATGGCCGCGACAGTTCAAGCGGCGAGCTTCGTTCCATCTTTGAAGATCACTCCTGCGATGACCTCCGGCAGCAACGTGCTGCCGTTGAGCTTTCGCCAATGATTCTGAGCTGATTCCACGAGTTTGAAGGCCATCGCCATGCAGGCCGTTCGCGAGCCGGCTCCCTTGGTCTTGTACGTTCGCAATCGCACGGTGGCAAAGGTGCTTTCGATGGGATTGCTGGTGCGCAGGTGCTGCCAGTGTTCGGCGGGGAAGTCGTAGAACGCCAGCAATTCCTCCTGGTCTTTCAGGAGGCATTCCACCGCCTTGGGGAATTTGGCCTGATACGTTGCGGCGAACTTCCCCAGCGCCTTGACGGCCTCTTCCTTCGTCGCCGCCATCCAGATCTCATGCAGCATCTTCTTGCCCGACACCTGTTGGCCACGGGCCAGCTTGTCCAGCACGTTCACGGTCTTGTGAACCCAGCACCGCTGCGTTCGAGTCGAGGGGTAAACCTGCTTGAGCGCTTTCCAGAACCCCAGCGCGCCGTCGCCGGTGGCCAGCATGGGAGACCCCTTGAGCCCGCGGGCTTTTGCATCCAAGAGCAACTCAAGCCAACTCTGCTCGCTCTCGCGTTGGCCGTCGATCATGGCGATCAGTTCCTTGGTCCCATCTTCGGTTGCGCCCATTAAAACCAGCACGCAGGGCCGGTCATCGGTCAGTCGGATGTTGAAGTAGATGCCGTCGGCCCACAGGTAAACGTATCGCTTGCCGGAAAGCTCCCGCCGGCAGAAGTTCTCGTATTCACCTTGCCAGAGTTCTTTCATTCGAACGATGGTGGTCGGCGACAGGCCCGAACCATCGTGGCCCAGGCACGCCAGCGCCTCAGGGAAATCGCTGCTGGAAATCCCCTTCAGATAGAGCCATGGCACCAACTCCTCGATTGCCTTGGTCTTGCGCAAATACGGGGGAAGAATCTTGGAAGTAAAGCGGATGCGCTGGCCCTGCTCATCGACCCGCTTGTCGTTGACCCGCGGCTGATGCACCTCGATCGGCCCGTTGCCCGACTGAATCTTCCGAACCGGATGATGGCCGTTGCGGACCACCAGGCGATGACCGGCCGAATCCAAATGTTGGCGGTTGCGCTCGACATAGTCGTCAACTTCCCGCTCGACGGCCGCCTGCAACGCCCGGCGGGCGCCGTCGCGCAAAATGTCGTCGATCACCGGCACAGTTGCCAGGTGCATCTGCAATAAGTTACTGTCCATGAGGCGTATCCTTTTCTGTCCCGCGTGGGACGCTGGTGAATCGTTTGAGACGATCCACCGAAGGTACGCCGCTTTTATTCAGCCGCCAACCATCCACGACTTTCGGTTATAGCTCATGACACCCATTCCACCACCCGTGACCGTGTCTTGGAGCATGATTGCTGAGCTATTCGACAGGCTGATGTCGGCGAATTGAGTAATCGTTGAAACGTCCAGGGTCGAACTGACGTTGGAAGGGTCAACAGTTACCGTGCCGGTCGAAGCGGCGGCGACGGCATTCACCCGGCCGCCGGGGGCCTGGATCTGGCCGCCGACGATTTGGATCGCGCCGCCGACGATGGAGAGGACGTTGCCGGCCGGGACCGCCAAAGTTGGGCCGGGGGCGGACGTGTTGCCGACGGTGATCGCGGCGGGATTGGAAGTGGTGAATCCGAAAGCGGCCGGGGGCGCGGTGGTTAACAGGGCGTCAGCAGCGCCTGGAGCGCCGAAGACTGTGCCGTCGGATAAGTGAATTTCCTGGGCGGTCGTGACGGCGAAAGAGCCGCGGATATCGAGGCTCGCATTGGGTCCGAAGACGACGCCGGAGGGATTGATCAGATAAAAATTAGCGCCCTGAATCGTGCATTGAATGGTTCCGTTGATGGTGGAGGGTCCGCCGGTGACGCGGGCGAGGACGTTGGTGATAGTGGTGGGGCCGGAAAACGACGCGACTTCGCCCGGGTCAAGATTCAGTTGGCTGAAAGAGTGGAAAAGATTGGTGCCGACCTGCTTGCCGAGGTCGGGGGTGACATTAAACGTGGGGCCGGTCAAGGTGGTGGCCGCGCCGAGGGAGCCATCCGTTACAACATGCCCCGCCAAAGCGAATTGCGCGAATGCCAGCCAGGCGCTTGTGCAGAACAAGATCGCGGCGCCTGCTTGGGTTTTCATGCTCCAGGGTTCCAGTTCGGTTTACTTATGGCGAATGGGCTCGGCGATCCACCCGTGAGGGTATTAGTATAATTCTGGCAATTTCCCGACACAAGGAAATTCTCCGTATGTGGGTTGATACGCAAATTCGGCTGGATTCCTGCGCGGGAATTACTTGCTCGCGCCAAGGGCCTCAATGCAGAGCGAGAGATAATCGGCAGGAGCTTCGGATCTTTGCCGGGCGAGGCGAATTTCGGCGATGGCTGCTTTCGGCTGGCCTGATCTCCAGAGGCATCTTGCCAGCGTCAGCGTTGGGATCGATTGTCCGGCGGCTTGCTCGCGGGAAAGGAGATCGCTTGCCCAGTCATCCAGGCCGAGAAGAGCATAGCGCTCGCCGGGGCGGGCGAGGAGTTCGCGACGGCGGCGGGGGATGGAGAAGTCCCAAATTTTCAACAGGTGATCCTGGCCGCCGGAGAGGATCGATTGGCCGTCGGGGGAAAAGGAGACCGCGACGACCGGGGCGGTGTGGCCGCTGAGGGTTCGCATTTCCTGTCCGGTGCGCAAATCCCAGAGCTTGAGCGTTTGATCGTCCGAGGCCGAAACGACGATCGAGCCTTCGGGATTGACGGATAAGGCGCGGATGCGCGCGTTGTGCCCGGTGAGGGTGTGCTGACATTGGCCAGTGGTGAGGTCCCAGATGCGGAGCGAGAAGTCGTCGGAGCCGAATTCAACGGCCGAGTTGCCGCCGCCGGAGAATCCGAGATGGCCATCGGGGGAAAAAGCGACGGCGTGAACGGCGTCCTTATGACCTGTGAGCGTGCGGATAAGCTCGCCGGTGTTTACGTCCCAGAGGCGGACCGAGCCGTCGCGGCCGCCGGTCAGGGCTTTTTGTGAATCGGGTGAAAAGACGAGGGCTGTCACCGGGGCTTTGTGGCCGATGAGTCGGTGGATTTCGCGGCCATCGGCGGCCGCGCGCACCGAGATGGAAAAATCGGGACCGGGCGTGAGCAACAAACGGGCGTCGGGAGAAAACGCGAGCAGAGCCTGTGAGTTGGGGCGGCGGCTGATCGGGACCGTCGAGGTTACGCGCCATGTCCGTGTATCCAGGAGAACCAATTCATGCGGCGACAGGACGGCCGCGGTTTTGCCGTCGGGGGAGAGTGCCGAGCCTTCCACTGGCGCCACGGCCAGTTTGGGCATCGGCAATTCGTAGCCTGTCGGCAAGTCCCACAAGGCGAGGTGACCGAGCGAGCGAGTCATGGCCATGAACTGGCTGGGGAAAACGTGAACGGCGGCAAGTTCGCCGTCGCCGACGGGGATGTCGCGGACTTCTGGCGGGGGGAGGAGATTCCAGATGGTGAGCGTCTCATCGGCGGAAGCGCAGGCTGCGATTCGGCCGTCCGCGGAAAAGGCGGCGGCGCGCAGATCGCCGCCGGAATCGGAGAGCTTGCGGATTTCGACATCAGTGGCGGCATCCCATATTTTCAGCGAGCCGTCGTCGGCGACGGAGAATAGCAGTCGTCCATCGGGTGAGAATGAAACATTCTCGATAGGCGACGCGTGCGTGCCGATGGGAATGGGCTGGCGGTCGCTGCTGACGTTCCAGAGCCGGACATAGGTGTCAGCCCCTCCCGTGAGAAGCGATCGGCCGTCCGGGGAAAAGGCGATTGAGGTGAGCTGGCCGCCGCCGGGGTATGAGTGGATTTTGCTGCCGGCCGCGACGTTCCAGAGGGCAAGTTCCTCGCCGGCGGTGGCCAGGAGCGAGCCGTCGGGGGAGAAGACGGCGCGCGTGACTCTTCCACTGGCTTGCAGCGTGCGTGCGGCGCGGGCGGTCTGCAAATCCCAGAGCGTCAGCACGTCGTTTCGCTCCTGGGCGAGCGAATCGGCTGTCTCGCCGCTGACGGTCAGGGCCATTCGCGCATTGGGATCGATCGCTACGCGCGTGACCCAGCCATTGAGCGGACCGAGCGTATGAATGGGCTCGGCCGTCTGGAGATTCCAGAGTTTCGCGTTGCCGTCGGCGCTGCCGGCGAGGGCAAACCGGCCGTCGGCGGACAGGGCGATGCTCCAGATCGGGTGGTCCGAATCGGTGATGGTGTTTGTGAGCTGGGAAGTGGTCAGATCCCAGACGCGGATTTTTCCGTCTTTGGATGCACCGACCGCCTGGCGGCCGCCGGCGGAGATGGCGAGGTCGATCAAATCACCTTTGACGCCGGGGATGATTCCGAGCGGTGGGGGAGAAAATCGATAGGCGTTCCACATGCCGATGTCGGCTTTCAGGGGCGATGCCTGCTCGGCGACGAAGAGGTCGTGGGCCTCAGCGTAGCGCGACTTGGCATCGGCCCAGCGTCCGGCGGAGCCGAGGACATCGCCTTCGGCAACGAGTCCTTCGCCGCGGCGCAGTTCAGCGTTGCGACGCTCTATGCGGGCGAGTTCTGTCTGGTGCTGCGCGTTGGCTTCGGCGATGCGGGCCAGATCGCGCTCGTGGACGATGTTGACGTACGACAGAACAGCCATGATCGCCAGGACAAGCAGAATGGCCGCGGCAATGCCGAGCGGGAGGCGGTATTTCCAGAGGCGCTTGCGAAGGAAATAGATTGTTGTCGGGGGCTTGGCGACGAGCGGGTCGCCGCTCAGATAGTTTTCGACATCCCGCGTGAGTTCGCCGGCCGAGGCGTAGCGCGATTCGGGATCCTTGGCCAGTGTTTTGAGTAGCAGGGCTTCCAATTCCCGGTCGAGAGTTGGTTTGACCTGTCGCGGCCGTCGGGCATCCTCCTGACAAATTCTGCGGACGACTTCGTGATGCGGGCCTTTGACGTTGTGCGGGAACTCGCCGGTGAGGAGATTGAAGAGGATCACGCCGAGGGAGTAGACGTCCGTTCGGGTGTCGAGGCGGTCGAGTCGGCCGGCCGCCTGCTCGGGGGACATAAAAGCGGGAGTGCCGGCGAGTTCGCCATCAACCGATATGCCGACGAGGGTGGTGTCGGCGAGGGCCTTGGCGAGGCCGAAATCGAGGACGTGCGGATGGCCGGCTTTGTCTACGAGTATGTTGGTCGGCTTTAAGTCGCGGTGAATCACGCCGCGCTGGTGGGCGTGGGTGATGGCCTGGCAGACCTTGCGAAACATCTCGACGATCTGCCTCGGGTCCAGATTGTTTCGTTGGATGTATTCATCGAGCGGCGGGCCTTCGATCAATTCCATTGCGTAGAAATAGACGCCCTGGTGGATTCCCGAATCGAACACGCGGGCGATGTGCGGATGATCGAGGCGGGCGGTGAGTTCGACTTCGCGGTCAAATCGCAGTCGCCCGTGTTCCGAGGCGAGCGCGCCGCGCATGAGTTTCAGGGCTACGTCGCGGCGCGTGCCCAATTGGACGGAGTGATAGACCTCGCCCATTCCGCCTGCGCCGAGGAGGCGTTTGATGAGGTATCCCTCGATGCGAGGGAATGCGGCGTCCTGCACGGGCACGGCGGCGGTCGCGCTCACGCTGATCGGGGGCACGGAGCCCTCCGGCGGTGGCGCGGTCCCCGGTGGCGCGATGGTCCTTGGCGGGACGCTTCCCGCTCTGTTGCCGGGCGGCTCGATGGTCGGGTTTGGGTCGTTTATTGCCACGGATGATTCCCCGAATCAGGCGGCTGGCATGGTGCGCAACGTTTCGCCAAGCATCGAGCGGTTTTGGTCGTCCAGCCACTCCAGCTGCATGGTCCAATTCAGCCCGTAGCGCAGGGCGTCCGGGCCCAACTCGGTCAGTCGCTCATTGTGTCGCAACTGGGCCGCGGCGATCACGGCATAGTAGAGGGCCGTGGCGATCTCCTTTGGAAAGCCTGCGTTGGCGTCGGCCCGTTTGATTTTGGCGAAGTCCTTCGCGAATCTCAATAACTCCAGTGGCGGAGCTGGATGATTCAGCAAATCCGCGAATGTACGGAGCGGTGCGCCGCCGGCGGTGGAAAGGTGCACGATCGTGGCGCGGGCGTCGGGAGCGGTTTCGGCGAGATCAAAATCGAGGGGAGCGCGGAGCTGGTGACGCCACATCGCGGAGAGATCTTCGGGAAGCCAGCTGGCTCTCCGATCGCCGGCGAGTGAGATCAATTGCGCCAGAAGTTGCGGGTTGTCGCTGGGGCGGTGGTCCATGGGAGACTCCAAAAGGGCCTAGTGCCTCGACTTTTCCAGGGCCCGGTGCAGATCGACAATTTCCGCATCGATCTCGGCCTCGTCTTTTTCGTATTCACCGATCAGACTGCGAAGGGCGCGCTCAAACATCCGCCGGGCCGTGATCAGCAGGTTCGACGCCTGGGCTGGGGAGGCGAGTTGGTATTGCTCGACCAATTGCTCGTACGGAACCGGCTCGGCCTCGTGGAGAAGCGGATCGAGCAGGCGCGCCTGGAAAACCCCCCAGATGTCGGAGCGGCCGTTGGCTTCGCATTGCTCGCGCATACGCTCAAGGGTGGCCGAAAGCAGTTGCCGGGCCCAGGCGATGTCGAAGGCGTTTTCGGGGCCGGGGGAATCGGTTGGGACGTCCATTTCCTCGTCGAAGGGGGCCGACCCCTTTGCGAATCGCTTTTGAGCGCTGCCGCGGCGGATTTGGCTGATCGCGAAACGATCGACGGATACCAGGAGAAGATTGCGAAAGCGACCCCGCTGGCGATCGGCCCGGCTGACCAATTCGCTCTCGATCACCTTTGAAAGCAGGAACTCCTGCAACACATCGTCGGCCCGTTCGGGATCGAACCGTTTTCGGAAGACCAGATGGGATTTCAGGGCGGGCAGATAGCGGCGGACCAGTTCGCCGAGGGCCTGATTGCGAGCGGCGTCAGCGGCGTGGCCGGCCCGGTCAACGAGCGACCAGTGCGTGGAAGGAAAGAGGTCGATTCTGGGGGCGCTCTCTTGCCGCATAAATTGCCTGAATCCTTGGTGCGGTCATTGTAATGCGGACAATGGCTTACCGCGAAAGAAGTAGTTAGGGGCCGGGAGTGAAATTCACTCTTTTTGCGCAGGATCGCTCCATATTGTGCGTAAAAAGACGGCCGGCTGAGCGCTGACGAGGTTTTTCTTGACATCGCGGCTCGCGGCTTTCGATAATATGGGCCAAACGTGCATCATCGAATGACTTACTATTTCTGCGCGGCGCTGGCGGTCGCGCTGCAGGCCGGCATTGCGCGGGCGTCGCCCGACAAGGCGGCGGACGAGTTGATGTTCAGCGCCGCCGCTTCGCTTGAGCGCAATGCTTGCGGCGATGCGATCGACCAGTGGCAGAAGGCGAAGGCGCAATACACAAGCGACGGCCATGTGGATGGGGAGACCGATGCGCTGATCGATCTCAGCGTTGCGTATCAACATCTGGGTCAGTACAGCGCGGCCGACGGAGCGCTTACCGACGCGCAGAGGCTGTGCGACATGTTTCACGATCAGGAGCGGACATTTCGTGTGCTGACGGGATTCGTCGATCTCTATACGCTGACGCGCCGTTACGATGCCGCCCAGGACTGTGCCAACCAGGCCCTGGTGATCGCCAGGAACCAAAGCGATAAGGGTTGGCTGGCAAGTCTCTCCAACGCTGAGGGCAACCTTTATTTTTCACAGGGCAAGTATGACATGGCCAGCCAATCATATCAGTCTGCCGCGGAGACCGCCTCAGGCGAAGATCGAACTCTGGTGAGCACCTCGCTGGCCAATGCCGCTCTGGCTGCTTCGCGCGGCGGCAATGGAGCCAGCGCCTGGCGCTGGGTGCGAGAGGCCAAGCCTGATGTCCTTGCAATGCCCGATGGCCGCGCCAAAGTGTCGATCCTCCTGACCGAAGCGCGAGCGCTCGATGGCACCCGGCCGGACGACGCGCTGCAGTTGTGCAAAATCGCCGCCGATTCGGCGAGAAATTGCGGGGATTCTATCGGGCTGAGTTTTGCGCAGGGATATCAGGGGGAATTGCTGGAATCGCGGCACAAGCCGGGCGAGGCGTTGATTTGGTATCGGCAGGCGGCGTTCAGCGCGCAGGACGTGCAGGCGGCCGATCCCCTGTATCGGTGGGAGCGGGACATCGGCCGGATTCTGGCCGCCAGCGGCGATGTGGAGCACGCGAGCATCGCTTACTCCAACGCGATTGATTCGCTGCAGAACATTCGGCACGACCTCTCCTTCGGTTACGGAAATCAGGCGTCCAGCGGGACTTTTCGCGAGTCGGTGGGGCCGGTCTATTATGAGGCCGCCGACTTGCTGCTGCGACAGGCGGAAAAGGAGCCGGACCACGATCGGGAGCAATCCTTGTTGCGGCAGGCGCGGCAGACCGTGGAGATGCTGAAATCTGCGGAACTGGAAGATTATTTCCAGGACAGTTGCTTCAACATTCTGAAGAGCCGATCGCGAACGATCGACACGGTCGATCCGCATACGGCTGTCATCTATTTGATTCCGCTGACGGATCGGACGGAAATCCTGGTCGGAACCAGCACGGGCCTGCGGCAATTCAAGGCACCTGTCGGATCGGATCAACTCTTCAGCGAAGTGCGGCTCTTTCGGCAAAGACTCGAGGATCGCACCACGCAGCGATATTTGATCAACGCGCGGCGGATTTATGATTGGGTGATTCGCCCGATCGAGCCAACGCTGGCGGCGAGCGGGATCGATACGCTGGTCTTCGTGCCGGACGGGGAGCTTCGCACGATTCCGATGTCGGCGCTGTTTGACGGCAAATCCTATCTCATCGCGCGGTATTCAGTTGCCATTACGCCGGGGCTGACGCTGATGGACCCGCGGCCGGTGACGCGCGGCAACGTGGTCGTGCTGGCCGCCGGATTGTCGCAGGCGGTGGATGGGTTTCCGTCGCTGCCTTATGTTCCGGATGAGTTGAAGTCGGTGCAAAACCTGTATGGCGGGCAGATTCTTTTGAACGAGCAGTTTGACGAGGCACGGCTTCGGCAGGAGCTGATCGATCACAACTTTACGATCGTGCATATCGCGTCCCATGCCGAATTCGGGAACGACGCGCGGCATACATTTCTCCTGGCATACGACAAAAAACTGTCGCTCGATGAATTGGAGAGCATCGTTCAGCCAAGCTTGTATCGGACTACGCCCATCGAGCTTTTGACGCTGAGCGCTTGTCAGACGGCCGCGGGGGATGACCGGGCGGCTTTGGGTCTGGCCGGGATCGCGATCAAGGCTGGGGCGCGCAGCGCAGTTGCCACGCTTTGGTCGGTAAACGATCAGGCTTCGTCACAGTTGATCACGGATTTTTATACGTTGCTGCATCAGGATTCGTCCCTTTCCAAGGCGAAGGCGATGCAGATGGCGCAGCTGAAATTGATTCACGACCAGCGTTATCGGCATCCGGCGTACTGGTCTCCCTATCTGGTGATCGGGAATTGGCTTTAATTTTTAGGAATTCGAGGGTTGCGCAGGATGAGCCTTTGGACCGCGTATACAGAAGCGGTGCAAAGGCACGGAATCACTTTCGGAGGAATATCATGACGAGGCATATCATAACTCTTGCAGCCGCCGGTATTTTTGGCGCTATCGCGTTATCTGCCCAGGCTCAGCCGGACGCGGCGACAACGCGGCCCGATGAGAGGATTGTGTACGTTCCGCCGCCGCATTCGACGCCGGGGATGAGGGTCAACGGCACCAGCCGCGGGGCGGCGGATGATTCGCCGATGGTCTATTTTCTCTCTCCGGATCATGTTGGTTTGACGTTGCAGGAGAAGCCGACGGTCCTTTGGTATTTGTCGAAGGCCACCGCTGCTCCGTGCGTTTTGACGCTGACGCAGGACAACCAGCCGGAGCCGGCGATTGAGATCCATCTGGACGGCTCCAAGGCCGGCGTTCGCCGGACGGATTTCCATGGGCAGGGCTTCGCCCTGAAGCTCAACGTTCAATATCAATTGTCGCTGGCGCTGGTGCAGGACCCCGACCATCGATCCAACGACCGTTACTGCAGCGCGTACATCGAAAGGATCGAGCCGTCGGCTTCGTTCATCGCAAAGCTGGCGTCTCGCGCTCGTCCCGAGGACCGGGCCGTGGTTTATGCGCGCGAAGGGATCTGGTATGACGCGCTGGCGGTCTTATCGGATCAGATCGACCTGCACCCGGGGAACGACTCTTCGCGCGAGCAGCGCGCGGACCTACTCGAGCAGGTGAATCTGCCGGAGGCGGCGTCTTTCGATCGGGCTTCGGAATCGGGGAAGTGAAGTCCCCGGGTCCGATTTCTGTTATGTCTGAATTACGGTCGCGTCGCTAGATCTGCGCTAAGCCGCCATCGACGAACAGTTCGATGCCGCTGACGAAACTGGAATCATCCGAAGCCAGGAAGAGGGCGGCCTTGGCGATTTCATCCGGCTGGCCGAGGCGGCCCATCGGGACGCTGGCGGCAATCTCCGCGACGGCCTCCTTGGGGAGCGGTTCCAGAATGGGCGTTTCGATCGGTCCGGGACTGAGGACATTCACGCGAAGATTCCGACCCTTGAGGTCCGTTGTCCAGCTTCGCGCAAACGAACGAATGGCCGCCTTGGTCGCGTTGTAAACGCTGAAGTTGCCGAAGCCTTTGCTGCCCGCGACCGAACCCGTCAAAATGATCGATCCGCCGTTTTTGAAAAGAGGCAACGCTTTTTGCACGGTGAAGAACGTGCCTCTGGCGTTTACGTCGAAGAGCTTGTCGAAATGCGATTCCGTGACGGAGTCCATGTGAATCCACTCGCCGACGCCCGCATTGGCGAAGAGGACGTCGACACGCCCTTTCTGATTCTTGACCGCTGCGTAGAGCCGGTCGAGGTCGGCTAAATTAGCGACATCGCCCTGGATGCCCGTGACGTTCCGGCCGATCTCCTTCACGGCTCCGTCCAGTTCCTTCTGCCGGCGGCCGGTGATGAAAACATAAGCCCCTTCGGCGACAAAACGCGTGGCGGTAGCGAGGCCGATTCCCGATGTGCCGCCTGTGATGACGGCGATCTTTCCTTCCAGCTTTCCCATGATGATTCTCCGTTGGCGGTGCTTTGGTCCCTGATTCGGCGAATGGTAGGCGCTTGATTTCTGCTGGACAAGTACCTACCTTTTGGTAAGTATAACTGAGCCGGAGGATGGCCATGAAGCGGAGGGTTTATAGCTGCGGGCTTGAGGCGGCGCTGGAGGTTGCCGGAGGGAAATGGAGGGCGCTGATTCTATGGAATCTCGCGCCGGGCCCGCGCCGGTTTGGGGAACTGCGCCGGGCGGTGCCGGGAATCAGCGAGAAGATGCTGATCCAGACGCTTCGCGAGATGCAGAATGACGGAATCGTGGCCCGGAAGGATTTCCGTGAAGTGCCGCCGCGGGTGGCGTATTCGCTGACGAATCTGGGGAAATCGCTGACGCGGGTTCTGCGCCCGTTGTGCGACTGGGGGACGAAACATCTGAGGCGGATTGGCGGGCGAATCGTTCCGGAGAATCAGGTTGCCAAATGACGGGAAAATGGGTCACTCGGCGGCGACGTGGGTTCCTTTTTCCGCGACGGAACGGCGCATGAGCAGGACGAGGAAAATCAGGGCGGCCGCAATCACTGTTGAGGACCAGAAGACGTCGAAGTAAGCGAGCGATGAAGCCTGCGTGTCGCGCGCATGTTCGAGCGCTTGCAACGTCATTTTTTGCGCCAGGGCCGCATCGCCGGTCTGTTGCAGGAAGAAGGCGTGGCCGTGCTTGAATAGCTCATTGACTGCTGGATTGAGGGAATCCAGTTTTTCATTGAGGCGCAAGGTGTGAAATTGCTGGCGGCGCTGCTGAATGGTCTGGGCGATTGAAGTGCCGACGCTGCCGCCTTCGTTGCGGAGTAGGGCGAGCAGCCCGACGGCGGCTCCGCGGAGTTCCTTAGGGATGTGCTGGAAAGCGGCCACGTTCAGCGGGGCGAAGAGCATCGACAGGCCGGCGATGACGACGACCCGAGGCCAGACGACCTGCCAGGGGCCGACGTCGAGATTTAGTTGAGATGTCCAATAGTTTCCGGCGGCCAGGACAACCAGGCCGGCGGCCATCAGATAGCGCGCATCGACGCCGCGCGTCAGGAGGATTCCGACGACGAACAGGGATATGACGGCCGCTATTCCCGCGGGGGAAAGCACCAATCCTGATGTGGTCGCGTCGTAGCCGAAAAGGGATTGCAACAGCGTTGGCAGAGTTGTTGTGTTTGCATAGAGGACGCCGAACGCGCAGAAAATGATGATGCAGCAGGAGCGGAAATTCCGGTCGAGCAGGGTGCGAAAGTTGATCAGCGGATTGGCGATGCGCGTCTCGCGATAGATCAGGCCGCCCAGGCAGAGGACGAAGAGAACGAGAAGCGTTTGGATGCGACAGAACGGATCGCCGAGCCAATCCCATTCCTGCCCTTTGCTGAGCATAATTTCCCAGGAGACCATCGTGATGCTGAGAAGGCACAGGCCGAGGGCGTCGAAGCGATAGTGTGATTTGCGCATTTGGGCGCGCTGGGCTTTTAGATAGTCCGGATCGGTGACCAGCGCGCGGCAAAGGAAGAGGGCGAGGAGGCCGACAGGGAGATTGAGATAAAAGATCCAGCGCCAGCCGTAGTTGTCGGTGATGAATCCGCCGAGCGTTGGGCCGACGACGGGGGCGAGGAGGGCGGCGATTCCGAAGACGGTCATCGCTGCGCCCTGTTTTTCCGCTGGGAATGCGTCGAGAAGAATGCCCTGGCTGGAGGGTTGCAATCCGCCGCCGGCGAGACCTTGAAGCACGCGGAAGGCGATCAAAGCGTTGAGACTGGTGGCGGCGCCGCAGAGCGCCGAGGCCATTGTGAATATCGCAATTGAGACCAGAAAATAATTTCGCCGGCCGAGCTTTGCGCCCAGCCAGCCGGAGATTGGCAGGATGATTGCGTTGGCGGCGAGGTAACTGGTGATGACCCACTCGCTGTCGGTTGCGGGGGCGGACAAGCCGCCGGCGATGTAGCGCAGGGCGACGTTGGCGATCGTCGTGTCCAGGACCTCCATGAACGTGGGAATGACGACGGCTGTTGCGATCAGCCAGGGATTGACCGTGCGCGGACGCGTCAATTGAAGGTCGATCGCTGTGGAAGTCATGGCCGCGTTTCCGGTGCGGAAGGCGAAGTTGTGTTCGGTAGATAGGGCTGCAAGACTTTGCCTGCGTCGGGGCCGGTTGGTTCTTCGTTGATATGGACAGAGGGCGTTACGGATAGGCCGATGAACAGGGGCATTTTGTCCGGGTCGTAATCAATGAGGTCGATGCGCACGGGCAGGCGCTGTACGACTTTCACGAAATTTCCGGTCGCGTTTTCCGCCGGGAGGAGGGCGAGCGTTGAACCTGTTCCCATGGTAAAGCCGGTGATGCGCCCCTTGAATTGTTCGTGGCTGCCGTACATGTCCACGTCTAAATCGGCTGTTTGTCCGATGCGGAGGGTGGCGAGTTGCGTCTCCTTGAAATTGGCGTCGACCCAGATTTCCGTCAGCGATCGGACGGCCATGAGGCTTTGGCCGGCGATTACGTTGTTGCCGGGGTTTACATCTCGCCGGGTGACGACGCCGTCGATTTCGGAGACGACGTCGCAATAGCGCAGATTCAGTTCGGCCTGATCGAGATTCCGCTGGGCCTGCGCCAATTTGGCCTCGGCCTGTTTGACGGCGGGGGCGTCCTTGAGGATTTGGGCGTAGATGCGATCGATGTCGCCCTGTGGGTCGCGCTTGTAGAAGTCGATGACCATTTGCTTTGGCGCCTTGCTGAACGAATCGGTCACGCCGATCTGCGCGGCGGCCTCGATCAGGCTGGCCTGGGCCTGGCGAACCGAGGAGAAGGTTTGATCGAGATCGGGAGGGACCTGCGTGAGGTCATCGCCCGTTTCCGGTTTGGGAGGAAGGCCGAGGGCGACGCGAACTTCGTAAACGCCCTGGACGGCTTCCTCCACCTGGGCCTTGGCGATCAGGAGGGCTTCGGTGCGGGTGTCGAAATCTTCCTGGGCGACAGCGCCGGATTTGACCAGCGGGACAGCACGATCGTAATCAGCCTGGGTTTTGGTCAGAGCGGCTTTCTTGGATTCGAGCGTGGCGACTTTCGATCGGAGGAGGGAGATCTGGTTATCCACATCCTCGATTGCGCGCTCGAGGCCAAAGCGCAGGCTGCGGGTCAGGCCTTCATTCCCGCGAACCTGGGCCTGCGCGGCGACGAGATCGGACTGTGCGGCGGCGACGGCGGATTGGGCGATGTTGACCTGCACCTGGTACGGCTCCTTGTCGAGTTGCACGAGGAGATCGCCTTTATGAACGCGATTGTTGTCGTCAACCAGAACGCGCATGACCTGGCCGGGAACGCGCGGGGCGACGAAGGTGACGTGTCCGTTGACGTAGGCATCATCCGTGGAAACTGTATTCAGGGAGTTGAGAAACCAGAGGATGCCGACGATCAACACGAGAAGAGCAGCCACGCCGCCGATGATGCGGAATAAATGTGGCTTGGCGGGTTTGGTAGCATTTGTTGATGTGTTCGTCGGCTCAACTGATTTTGCCGGGGCGTCCGTGGCCGCGGCTTGATTGCTGTGGTCCGTCATCGGATTGATCCTTAGTCAATGCTGGCGAAGTTACTGTTTGAAGAACACCATGAGGTCGGCGTTGACTTTGTCCTTCAGGGTCGAGCACATACCGTGCGGCGCGCCGGGATAGACTTTGAGTATCGATCCTTTGACGATCTTGGACGAGAGCATCGCCGAAGCGCCGATCGGCACGATCTGGTCATCATCGCCGTGCAGAATGAGCGTGGGGACGTTGAACTTCTTGAGGTCTTCCGTGAAATCCGTTTCGGAGAAGGCCTTGATGCAGTCGATCACTCCGTTGAAGCCGGCGAGCATCCCTTGCAACCAAAATGAGTCCCGCAATCCTTGTGAGACCTTGGCGCCGGGCCGGTTCGCGCCGTAGAACGGCGCGCTGAGGTCCTTAAAGAATTGAGACCGGTCGGCGAAGGTGGCCGCACGAATGCCATCGAAAGCGTCCATCGGTAGTCCGCCGGGATTGGCTTCGGTCTTCAACATCAGCGGCGGGACGGCGCTGATCAGCACGGCTTTGGCAACGCGTTTGGTGCCGTGGCGGCCGATATAGCGGGCCACTTCGCCCCCGCCCGTGGAGTGGCCGACGTGAATCGCGTTTTTCAGGTTGAGCGCCTCGGTAAGCTTCGCGAGGTCGTCGGCGTAGGTGTTCATTTCGTTGCCATTCCAGGGCTGACTGGAGCGGCCGTGGCCACGGCGATCGTGGGCGATGCAGCGATATCCGCGGGCGGCTAAGAAAACCATCTGGTCCTCAAAGGCGTCGGCGCTGAGCGGCCAACCATGGCTGAAGACCACCGGCTGTCCGGAGCCCCAATCCTTGTAGTAGATGTCGATGTTGCCGGAATTCTCTTTACCAACGGTGATGTACGGCATGTGATTCTCCTTCTCAAAGAGGGCGGTATCGAGCGATTTCTAGGTGCGTATGGCCGTCAATTTATGAACGCACGTGACGGCGAGCGAACCGTCTCCGACGGCGAAGCCGACGCGTTTGGTCGAACCGGCGCGGATGTCGCCGGCGGCGAGGATGCCGGGGACGGTCGTTTCCAGCGGGCAGGGCTCGCGGTCATTTAGCGGCCATTTTCCGGACTTCAGCGTGTCGATGCCTGTCAATATATATCCGAGCGGATCGCGCGCGATGCCTTTCGGCAGCCAGGAGCAGCCGGGTTCGGCGCCGATGAAAACGAAAGCGGCGGAGATCGGGAGCGTTTCGGACGAATCGTCAACCTCTCGCGCAACGCCGTCGGGATTGAAGGCTCGGAGGGTGACGCTCTCCAATCGCTGCTTGCCGTGGACGGCGGCGATTTCGACGCCTTCGTGCACCATAATATTGGGAGAATTGCGAATTCGGCCGACAAGATATTCGGACATTCCGGGGCCCAGGCGTTTTCGAATCAGAAGGTGAACGGTTCGATCACGGCAGCATTCGGCGAGGAACATCGCGGCCTGTCCCGCGGAATTTCCCGCGCCGACGACGGCGACGGCCTGTGTGTCGTAGAGAATCGCTTCGACGGATGTGCAGGCGTAATGGACTCCGGCGGATTCAAATCGCTCCGCGCCCTCGGCGTCGAGCTTTCGCCAGCGGACGCCGGCTGCGATCAGAACGGTGCGAGCCTTTATCACGTTGCCGCAGTCGAGATGGAGGGAGTGAAAATCGCCGGGTATTTCGCTGGATTCGATTCGCTCGACGGTTACCGGAGCGATCATCCGTGCGCCGAATTTGAGCATTTGTAGAACGCTGCGCGTCGCCAGTTCAGCGCCGGTGAGGCCGCTGGGGAAGCCGATGAAGTTTTCTATTTTTGACGATCCCGCGGCCTGCCCACCGGGGCCGAGCTGGTCGAAAACAACCGTTGAGACGCCCTCAGAGGCGGCGTAGACGGCGGCGGTCATGCCGGCCGGTCCTGCGCCGACGATCGCAAGGTCCACCGAATCAGTCGGGCAATGACGCCAGAGGCCGGCGCTCTGGGCCAGTTCGCGAAGGTTGGGGTTGAGCAGGCGCTTGCCG
>Ga0182024_10012601_pt1 | contig 16693 bp, 16 predicted proteins | sample P32metaG_FD_120480 | JGI IMG/M metagenome (GOLD analysis project Ga0182024, IMG submission 120480) | Permafrost microbial communities from Stordalen Mire, Sweden - P3-2 metaG (Illumina Assembly) | ecosystem: Environmental > Terrestrial > Soil > Wetlands > Permafrost | place: Sweden: Stordalen... | reverse complement strand
CCTCGATCGCCTTGGCATATTCGGGCGCCGTGCGCATGAAGCCCGTATCGCCGTGATACTTCACCGACTCCGACCACTGCGCGCCGCCCATCACGTCGTTTGCATCGCCGCCCAGCGAGGTCGCGAAGTCCGGCGTGTCGGGACCAACGGAATAGCCGTAGATCTTCGCCATCACGTTCTGTTCGCGCAGCCCCTTCTGCACCAGCAGCGCGTCCTGGAGATGCCCCGCGTTGAGGATGATGTCGGGGTTCGTCTGCTTGAGCGCCGAAACGATCGACGAGACGTCGGTCGCGGTGTCGGGATACTTGTTGTTGTAGACGACCTTGATCCCGTTCGCACCGGCCCAGGCGGCGGCGCCCTGCGCGACTTCTTGCGAGAAGGCATCGCTCGCCGCAGTGATCGCGACCGTTTGCGCGGCCGGCTTCTGCGATTTGCCCAGGGCCAGGATTCCCTCGAGATAGCGCCGCGCCGGTGAGAGCACGCCGAACGTGTACTTGAAGCCTTGGTTGAAGATCTTCTCGGCCGCACCGTTGCCTTCGACCATCGGCACCTTCTTGCGCTCGGCGATCCCGGCGACCGTGAAGCTCGTTCCCGAGCCGTACGGCCCGAGCAAGAAGTTGACGTGATCCTGGTCGATCAACCGTTCCGCAAGCTGCGCAGACGTGTCGTTTTTGGACTCGTCGTCATAGTACTTGATGTCAACTTTATAGGTCTTGCCGCCGACCTTGAGCCCGCCGTGCGCGTTGATGTAGTTTTTCCAAATCTCGTAGCCCTCTTGGGTGAGGTGCCCTTCTTTGGTCAGCGATCCGGTCAGCGATACCGGTGCGCCGAACAGGATCGTGTCGCCGGCGGCGGCGACGGGAACGGTCGGCGCCATGAGGCACGTCAGCAGCGCGAGCGCAAGGGCCGTCGCCGTTGGGCGAAGTCGCATCAGGAAGTCCTCCGGCGGAAACGGCGCAACAAAACTGCTCCGGTCGATGCGCCCCGGCGGGGATGATTCCTGCCAGGCCGACGCCCGGGCGTCGATTTCGGGGTGCGGCTCAGGTGTGCTGCGGCAGCGCGGCCCGTAAGCTCGCGGCGTACGCGCCGGCTCGGCGCGCCGCTTCCGGACCGCTCGATCCGGCGTACGCGTCGATCAGCGCGCTGCCGACGATGACGCCGTCGGCGACGGCACCGACTGCCGCCACGTGCTCGGGCGTCGAAATCCCGAATCCGACGGTAAGCGGCAGCGATGTCGCCGGCCGCAAGCGTTTGACCGCGGCGCCGGCCCACGCGATATCGGGCTCGCGGCGCGCCCCGGTAACGCCCAAGCGGGAAACGAGATACACGAAGCCGCTCGATACAGCGGCGATCCGCGCCGCACGAGCCGGCGGCGTCGTCGGCGCGATCAGCAAGGGAATCGCCAAGCCGGCCGCGCGGAGGGGCGGAGCGAACGCGTCGAGCTCTTCGAGCGGAACGTCGGGCACGATCGCGCCGACCGCACCCGCGGCGCGCGCCTCGCGCGCGAACCGCTCGGCGCCGAAACGATCGACCGGGTTGACGTAGGTGAAGAACAACAGCGGTGCTGCGCCGCGATCGCGCGCCTGGGCCGCGATCTCGAGCGAGTCGGCGAAACGCATTCCTCCAGTAAGCGCACGCTGTCCGGCGGCGGCGATCGTCGGCCCGTCGGCAAGCGGGTCGCCGTAGGGTATCCCCAGCTCGATCAGATCGACGCCGGCGGCGCTGAGCGCATCGATCACGGCCAACGTCGTCTCGCGATCCGGATCACCGGCCACGATATAGGCGATCAACGCGGCGCGGCGTTCGGCGCGCGCGCGCGCAAAGACGCCGTCGAGGCCCGCACTCGCGATCATCGGGTGACCTGCTCGCCTTCGAGCGCGGCGATCGTGCGGACATCCTTGTCACCGCGGCCGCTCAGGTTCACCAGCACGAGGCCGTCGGGGCCGCGCTCGACCGCCAGACGCTGCGCGAACGCGATCGCATGCGACGACTCGAGCGCCGGAACGATTCCCTCGCGGCGCGCCGTCCGGTGAAACGCCGCGACCGCATCGTCGTCATCGACCGCCACGTACGTCGCGCGGCCGGTCTCTTTGAGGTGCGCGTGCTCCGGACCGACGCCCGGATAGTCGAGCCCGGCGCTGATCGAGTGCGTGTCGCGCACTTGGCCTTCATCGTCCTGCAGCACGTAACTACGCGAGCCGTGCAGAATTCCGACGCTGCCCGCATTGAGCGACGCCGCCGTGTCGATCGCGCGCACGCCGTGCCCGGCCGCTTCGACGCCCCACAGTCGCACGTCGCGATCGTCGACGAACGCGCGGAAGATCCCCATCGCGTTCGAGCCGCCGCCGACGCATGCGACGACGTCGCTGGGCAGCCGCCCGTACCGCTCGAGAATCTGCGCACGCGCTTCCACGCCGATGACTTGCTGGAACTCGCGCACGAGGTACGGATACGGATGCGCTCCGACGACCGACCCGATCACGTAGAACGTATCCTCGACGCGTGCCGCCCATTCGCGGAACGCTTCGTTCGTGGCGTCCTTGAGCGTGCGCGTCCCGCTTTCGACCGGATACACCGTAGCACCGAGCAGCTTCATCAAGTAGACGTTGAGCGCTTGGCGTTCGACGTCGACGGCGCCCATGTAGACGTCGACATGCATGCCGAGCTTGGCACCGATCGTCGCCGTGGCGACGCCGTGCTGACCTGCGCCGGTCTCGGCGAGCAAACGGCGCTTCCCCATCCGGCGCGCGAGCAGCGCTTGGCCGACCGTGTTGTTGATCTTGTGCGCGCCGGTATGGTTGGTGTCTTCGCGCTTGAACACGATCGGCGCGTGCGGCTCGTCGACGAGGCGCTCGGCGTGATAGATCGGCGAAGGCCGCCCGACGTAGTCGCGCAGCAAACCCTCGTACTCGTTCCAAAATGCCGGATCGGCGAACGCCTCGCGCGTCGCGGCTTCGAGCTGCGCGAGCGCTTCGATCAAGACCTCGGGGACGAACACGCCGCCGAAGCGCCCGAAGTACCCGCGCGCATCAGGCGTCGCCGCCTGGTCGTTCATACCGGCAGAACGGCGTCGGCCGCGCGCACGGCGTTCACGAAGGCGAGGACTTTGGCCGGATCTTTCACGCCCTTGGTTTCGACGCCGCTGCGCACGTCTACCGCATAGGGACGAACGGCGCGCACGCAATCGCCGACGTTCTCCGGCGTAAGGCCGCCACTGATGACGAACGGCCGCCCGCCGGCGAGTTCGCGCGCGACCTCCCAATTGAACGCGCGGCCGGTGCCGCCGCTCGTGCCGGTCGCGCGCGCGGTGTCGAACATCCAGGTCGCGTGTTCGAACGGGCGCGCGAACCGGTCGAACTCCTGGGCAGTGTAATCACGGGTGGGATCGACGTGGAACGCTTTGACGTACGGGCCGGCGGCCAACGCCTCACAGGATGCGCCGTCTTCGTGACCGTGGAACTGCGGAATCGCACCGACCTTGAGCGCTTCGTCGACCAATCCCGACGACGGATCGACGAAGACCGCGACGAGCGAGTTCAGCGCGGGCACGGCTTGCGCGATGGTCCGGAGTTGTTCGAGTGAGACGCGCCGCTCTGATTGCTCGGCCAAGATGACGCCGACCGCGTCGGCACCGGCTTCGACCGCCAACGCGACGTCCGCGGCGCTCGTGCAGCCGCAGATCTTGATCCGGGTGCGCAGCATTAACCTCGCAGAATCGCCGCGACGCGTTGCGCTTCCGGGGAAAGCTTGGGCTTGTTCTTGAGGGCGCGGATTGCTTCAAGCTTGTCGCCCGAACGCATGAGCGACTCGCCGACGAGCACACCCCTCGCGCCGTGCGTGACGAGCCTGCGCACGTCGTCTTGCGACTTCACACCGCTCTCGCTAATGACCACCGTGCCGCGCGGGACGAGCGGTAGCAGCTCCTCGGTGACGGCGAGGTCGGTTTCGAAGGTGTGCAGGTTGCGATTGTTGATCCCGAGCAACGTCGCGCCCGCGGCGAGCGCGCGCCCCAGCTCGGGCTCGGTGTGCACTTCGACCAGAACGTCGAGCTCGTAGCGGTTCGCCTCGTCCATCATCTCGGCGATCATCGCGTCGGTGAGCCCGGCGACGATGGCGAGCACGGCATCGGCGCCATAGGCCGCCGACTGGACGACCTCGTAGCGCGAACGCAAGAAGTCCTTGCGCAGGATCGGCAGTGACGTTGCGGCGCGCGCGATGTCGACGTACGCCAGCTCGCCCAAAAAATGGTCGGCCTCGGTGAGCACGCTGATCGCGTCGGCACCGGACGCTTCGTACGTGCGCGCGATCTCGGCCGGATCGAGGTGCGGAACGATCAGCCCGACCGACGGCGACGCACGCTTGATCTCCGCGACGATCGCCGGTCCTTCCGCCGCCACAAGCGCGGCGCGGAAACGGCGCCGTTCGCCCACGCGGTTCCGCGCACGCTCGCGAAGGACGCCGAACGGTTCGCGTTCCTCGTCGGCGGCGCGCACCAACGCTTTGGCAGCGTAGAGCTTCTCGAGCATGTCCGTCATACTGTCACCTTGCGATCCGCGGTCGGATCTGTGAAGCCTGCCCTGAGCCTGTCGAAGGGAGCTCTCGGCGGAGGGCATCAAGTGCGGCGCGAGCGCGGCCGGTTTGGACCGCGGTGCGCGCGCGCACCATACCGTCGTCGATGTCGACCGCCTCGCTCGCGACGACGAGCGCGAGCGCGGCGTTGAGGAGCACGAGATCGGCGCGCGGGCTGCGTTCGCCGTCGAGGATCGCCAGCATGGCCGCGGCGTTCACCGTGGCCTCACCGCCCAAGATGTCGGCGCGCGACGCGCGCACGCCGTATTTCGCCGGGTCGAGCGTCCAATGACGTGTCCCTTCGCGGTCGAATTGCACGACGTCGGTCGGCGCCTCGCCGGAAATCTCGTCGAGCCCGTCCGCCCCGTGGATTACCGCACCGGCTTCGCTGCCGAGCTCGCGCAGCGCTTCAGCAACGAGCGCGACATGCTCGGGCCGCGCGACGCCGACGAGCTGCCGGTTCGCGCCGGCCGGGTTCGTCAGCGGTCCGAGAACGTTGAAGACCGTGCGCACGCCGAGCTCGCGCCGGATCGGGCCGACCGCGCGCATCGACGGGTGGTGCCGCTGCGCGAACAAGAAGGTGATGTTGTGCTCGCGCAGCGCGCGGGCGGACGATTCGGGCGATCGGTCGATGTCGACCCCCAGCGCTTCGAGCACGTCGGCGCTGCCGCATGCACTCGAGGCCGCGCGATTGCCGTGTTTGGCGACCGGTACGCCGCAACCGGCGACGATGAACGCGGCGGCGGTCGAGATGTTGATCGTGTGCGCGTTGTCGCCGCCCGTACCGACGACGTCGACGACGAGCGGGAGGTCGTGCTCGACGCGTACGCTGCGCTCGCGCATCGCCCGGGCCGCGCCGACGACCTCTTCGACCGTCTCACCCTTGGCCGCGAGCGCACTCAACAGCGCGGCGGCGCGAACCGGCGAGAGCGTTTCGTCGAAGATCGCGCCGATCAACCCGGCCATTTCGGCGGCGCTGAGATCGTTGCCGCCGAGCACGCCGCGCAAGAGTGCGGGATACGTATCGACGCTCATCCGCGCATCTCGCGCACGACGTTTTGCGCCAGCAGGCGGCCCTCGACGGTCAGCACCGACTCGGGATGGAACTGCACGCCCCAGATGGGAAGTTCGCGATGGGCCACGCCTTGGATCACGCCGTCCTCGCTGGCCGCGTTCGCGCGCAGCTCGGCCGGAAATCCGTCGTGGTCGACGACGAGCGAGTGGTAGCGCGTCGCCACGAACGGTGACGGCAACCCGCGGAACGTACCGCGTCCGTCGTGGGTGATCTCCGAGGTCTTACCGTGCATCTGGCGAGGCGCGTGCACGACGCATCCGCCGAACGCTTCGCCGATCGCCTGCAGTCCCAAACACACGCCGAACAGCGGCCGGTGTTCGCGCGCCGCTTCGCGCACGATCGCCAAGGTCCGGCCGGCTTCGCCCGGGCGTCCGGGCCCGGGGCCGACCACGACGCCGTCGTAGCGCGCGGTCACGCCGTCGTCGAGACGCGGATCGTCGTTGCGCACGACGTCGACCTCGACGCCGTCGAGCGCGGCGAACAGGTGGGCGAGATTCCAGGTGAACGAATCGTAGTTGTCGACGAGCAGGAGCTTCATTCCGCGTCGATCCCGAGCACGGCGCGCACGATGCCGGTCTTGGCAAAGACCTCGCGGTATTCGGCCTGCGGGACACTGTCGGTCACGATGCCCGCCGATGCTTGCCAATACGCGCGGCCGTCGGAGACAGCGACCGAACGCAGGATGATGCACGAATCCATGTTGCCGTCGAAGTCGATGTGCGCGACGCTGCCCGCGTAGAAGCCGCGCGCCACCGGTTCGAGCCGGTCGATGAGCTGCATCGCGCGGATCTTGGGCGTACCGGTCACCGTTCCGGCCGGAAACGAGGCGGCGAACAGATCGAGTGCGTCCTTGTCCTCGCGCAGTTCGCCGACGACATTCGATACGATGTGCATCACATGAGAGTAGCGCTCGATCACCATCAGCTCGTCGACGCGCACCGTTCCGGTGCTGCACACGGCGCCCAGATCGTTGCGCGCGAGGTCGACCAGCATGATGTGCTCGGCGCGCTCTTTCTCATCCGCCAGCAATCCCTCGGCGACGACTTGGTCGAGCTCGGGATCGGGATCGCGCGGTCGCGTTCCGGCCAGCGGTCGAATGCGGGCGGTACGGTCGTCGAGCCGGACCAGAAACTCGGGCGAGGCACCGAACACGGCTCGACCGCCGTGCTCGACATAGAACATGTACGGCGACGGGTTGCGCGCGCGAATCTGCCGGTAGAAGTCGAACGGCGCTCCGGACAGCGCGCACGAAAAGCGAACGCCGACCTGGAGCTGATACGCCTCTCCGTCGTAGATGAAGCGCTTCGCCTGCCCGACGCGGTCGAGGAACGCCGCTTCGTCGAGCGACTCGGTGACCGGACCGGCGGCACAGACCTCGCCCGGAATCGTTGGCGGTTGCGCGAGAAGCTGCGCGACGTACCCGTCGAGCCGAGCGTCGATGGCTCCGCACTCCGCGTCGTTGCGCGCAAAGCCGATCAAGGTCACCCGATGGGTGAAGTGGTCGAACACGAGCCACGTGCCGGGGACCACGACCAGCACGTCGGAAAAGCCGGCGTCGGCGGGCGGCATCTCACCGTTCTCGCGCGCGCGGTGGAGCACCGGTTCGAGTGCCCGCGCGGCGTCATAGGTGAAGACGCACACCGCGCCCCCCGGGAACGGCAGGTCCTTGCGGTCGAGACGGTAGCGCAGCAGCGCACCGCGCAGGGTGTCGAGCATCTGCGGATCGCGGTCGATCGCGAAGCTCTCGAGGTAGTCGATTCCAATGAACGAGAACCGGCTGATCCGCTCGGTTCCCTCGACGGACTCCAGCAAACACGAACGCCCCGGCTGGGCCAGGGCGAGGTAAGCGGAGATCGGCGTGATGCTATCGGCGACGAACGATCGCGTACGTGAGGTTAAACTGAGCGGCTCGTCGGCGGTAGTTGCCAGCATACAGGCGGTAGCCCAGACTCTAGCATTTATCTCGGTCTGTGGCTAGGAGCCTAGGACCGAAGTGTACGGGGGTACACGAGGTCCGTAGCGACGACGCCACAGGCCGAGAGAATTGCTAGAGAGCTACTTGACGAGCTCGAGGATTGACAGCTCCGCCGCGTCGCCCGGTCGGACGCGCGACTTGGTGATGCGCGTGTAGCCACCGGGCTTGTCCTTGAGCGCCGGAGCGATCTGCTCGAACAGCTTCTTCGCGACGGCTTCTTCGGTCAGATACGACGCCGCCAGACGCCGCGAGTGCAAGTCGCCGCGGCGCGCCTGGGTGATGAGGCGCTCGACGACCTTGGAGATCTCCTTGGCTTTGGTCGAGGTCGTCTCGATCTTCTCGTACTTGAAGAACGACGTCGCGAGATTGCGCAGCAGCGCCTTGCGGTGACCGTCCGTGCGCGAGAGGCGCTTATAAGCGATTTGGTGCGGCATCGTGTCTCAGACTTTCCTTATGCGGCGGCTCGGCCGCAGGCCAGCCTGTGCTGAGCTGCGTCGAAGCACGAAGGGTTCGCGGAACGCGAACCCACTATGGTTGGCGGAGGGACAGGCCGCGCTCTTCCAGGACCTGCTTGATCTCGTCGAGCGACTTCTTGCCGAAGTTGCGCATCTTGATGATCTCGTCTTCGGTCATGTCGAGGAGCTCGGAGACTTTCGAAATCCCGGCGCGCTTGAGGCAGTTGAACGAGCGCACCGACAGGTTGAGCGTCTCGACCGGAACGTCCCACTCACTGGCCGGCGCGGTCGCGACCGGCTTCTCTTCGGTCGAGAAGCCGATGAACAGTCGCAGTTCCTCGGTCAGAATCTGGGCGGCCTCGGACAGCGCGTCGTCGGGCGTGATCGAACCGTTGCTTTCGATCTCGAGCGTGAGCCGGTCGAAGTCGACCGACTGGCCGACGCGCGTGTCGTCGACGCTGAAATTGACCTTGCGGATCGGCGAGAAGATCGAGTCCATCGGGATCAGCCCGATCATGTGCTCGATATTGCGCTGCTTGTCGGAGGTGACGTAGCCGCGCGACTTCTCGATGCCGATCTCCATCGACAGCTTCGCGTCTTTCTTCGACAGCGTCGCGATGTGGTAACCCGGCTGGAGGATCTCGACGTCGGCGTCGGGCGCGATGTCGCCGGCGGTGACTTCTTTGGCGCCGCTGACCGTCAGCGAGAGCACCTTGGGATCCTCGGTGTTCAGCTTGATCGGCAGGCCCTTGAGGTTGAGCAGCAGGTCGACGGTGTCTTCGACCACGCCCGGGATCGTCGAGAACTCGTGCAGCACGCCGTCGATCTTGACGTACGTTACCGCCGCGCCGGGGATCGACGAGAGCAGCACGCGCCGCAGCGCGTTGCCCAAGGTGATGCCGAAGCCGCGCTCGAGCGGCTCGATGACGAACTTGGCGTAATTTTCGCGGCGCTCGCGAACTTCGATATTGGCGCCGACGGGCGCTTCGAGAACGGTCATGGTGTAGATGGTAGGTCTTTCTCCGCTTACGTTATCCGCCTCGACATTCGAGACGATCGCACGCCTAGCGGCGGTTAGTGGTTTTAGTCTAAGTCTTGCAGGAGCGGTAAGAGTGGCTGGAGCGCGAGGCGCCGGATGGCGAAGCGTACTCGGGTACGCGAGTCATCCGGCAACGAAGCGATCCGGCCGCTATTACCGCGAGTAGTACTCGACGATTAACTGTTCGTCAACCGGCGTGTCGATCTGCTCGCGTGACGGGAGCGTAAGAACCTTGGCGCTGGAATCCGTCTCGTTGAACTCGAGCCACTCGGGGTGGCGGCGGTTCTTGGCGGTTTCGATGCCTTGGACGAACAGGTCCGACGCCTTGGAGCGGTCGGAGACCGTGATCACGTCGCCGGGCTTCACGATGATCGACGGCACGTTGACGATGCGGCCGTTCAAGCGGAAGTGGCGGTGGCAGACGAGTTGGCGCGCCTGAGCGCGGCTCTGCGCGAGGTTGAGCCGGTACACGACGTTGTCGAGACGACGCTCGAGCAGTTGGAGGAACGTCGCGCCGGTTTTGCCCTTGACGCGCTGGGCGACCCGGAAGTAGTTGGCGAACTGCGTCTCGAGCACGCCGTAGTAGCGGCGCATCTTCTGCTTCTCACGGAGCTGGCGGCCGTACTCGGAGATCTTCTGACGCGCTTTGGTGTTCTGCGTCTTCTGTCCGGGCGCGGTGCCGCGGCGCTCGACGGCGCACTTTTTCGACAGGCAGCGGTCGCCTTTGAGGAAGAGCTTGATCTTCTCGCCGGTCTTCGACGTCGCGGTTTCGCGACGGCACAGGCGGCAAACGGCTTCGGTGTAACGGGCCATAGTGTTCTCTGGACTCCCTTACACGCGCCGGCGCTTAGGCGGGCGGCAACCGTTGTGCGGGATCGGCGTAACGTCTTTGATGAGGGTGATCTCCAAGCCGGCGGCTTGCAACGAGCGGATGGCGGCCTCGCGACCGGCGCCGGGTCCCTTGACGTAGACCTCGGCGGTCTTCATCCCGTGCTCCATCGCCTTGCGGGCCACCGCTTCGGCCGCCATTTGCGCGGCGAACGGTGTCGATTTCTTCGAGCCTTTGAAGCCGAGGTTACCGGCTGAGGCCCAGGCAATCGTCGATCCCGTATTGTCGGTGATCGTGACGATCGTATTGTTGAACGAGGAGTGGATGTGCGCGACGCCCGATCCGACGTTCTTGAACTCGCGCTTCTTGCGCGTCTTCGTTTGCTTCTTCGCGGCCAAAAGAAAACTGCTCTCTCTGCTGGTTTATCTTGCCGGGCACGGCCCGGTGTCGTCGCCTCGACCGGCACGGGAGCATCTCCGCCCCCGTCCGACCTTCATTCCGACCGCTCGGCGAGAGCGGTGGGCGCGTGAACGCGCATGCGTCCGCTGCCGGACACAACGGCTCACTTTACCATAGGCGGAGGTCGGCGGCAAGGCACGAACGCGGGCCGCCGGTGCGCATCAACCGCCTGTCCGGCCTGTGGATCGGAACCCTGTCCGCCTTCGTCATCCTCGCCGTCCTGGCGGCCGTCCGGGTCGCCGACTGGAGCTACGGAGCAGACACCGGAACCTTCGTGCAGATCGCGCTCGACGCGTTCGGCGGCATGCACAACGGCGTCGAGCGGACGACCCACTATCGCTTTCATTGGTCACCGACGCTGATTCTGTTGTGGCCGTTCCTGGCCGCGACCCATAGCGTCTGGGTGCTGCAGGCGATCTTGGCGGCGGCGACCGTCGCCTGCGGACCACTGCTGGCCGCAATTGCGCGCGCTCGGGGGCTCGAGCGGGGCCTCGCCGACCGGATCGGTGCGGTCGCGTTGGTCTATCCGCCCCTGGTCGCGGTCGGGTTCGGCGAGTTTCGCGACCTTGGGTTGCTCCCGGCTCTCGCGCTCGGTTGGTGGCTGGCGGTTCAGCGGCGCTCCTGGTGGTGGATCTGCGCGCTGGCGCTGCTGCTCGCCGGCCTGCGCGAAGATGTCTGCATCGAGCTCGCAATCGTCGGCGCGGTGGTCGGGATCGGCGCCGGATTCCGGCGCGATCGAGCGCTGATGGCCGCCGGCTTCGGGTCCGCCGCGCTCGCGATCGCGTCCGATGCGATCTACGGGCTGCTCGTGTTGCCGCACGTCGGCCCGTGGCCGCCCTCGCACTTCTACGTCTATCCCTTCGCTTCGGGGCCGGCCCAGCTGCTGCTCGCACCGCTGCTCCATCCGCTCGCGTTCGGCGCGGCGATCCTCACCGTCGGCCGGCTGACCTACGTCCTCGAGGCGCTGATCCCGCTCGCATTCGTGCCGCTGCGCTCGCGGCTCGCATGGCTCGCCGTCCCGGGGTTCGCGATCGTGCTGCTTGCCAACAGTGGCCTAGTATGGCGGATGGGGATGCACTACGCCGCGCTCTGGATCCCCTGGCTGCTGATCGCGTTCGCCGCCGGGATCGCGACGCTCGCCCGGCCGCGGCTCTGGACGACGATCGCCTTCGTGCTGTCGGCGATCGTGCTGATCGCGTTCTCGCCGCTCCATCCGGTGCACTACCTGCAGCCCTCCTATCACGCGCTCGCCGACGCGCGCGCTGTGCTTGCGGCGGTCCCGGCCGACGCCACGCTGAGTACGCACGACGAATGGTACACAGCGGTCTCGGCACGCCGCGCTCACGCGCAAGTTCTCGGCGTCCCGCTCAATCCAAGCGGCGTCGAGTACGTCGTGTTCGCGACGGACTTCCCGAACGACACCTTTCGGAACGTCGTTCTGCCGCAGCTGCGCGCGACGCTCGCTTGCGAGGGCTTTCGGCTGATCGCGCAGCGCGGTGCCGTGACCGCCTACCGGCGCGAAGCCGCAACGCCCGCGAACGTCCCAGGGTCGAACGGGTCGTGTCACTGAGAATTATAGGAGAAACCGCGTGATCGCTTGGCTCGGAACCGGATTGCTCGGCGGGAACTTCGTTCGAAAGATGTTGGAGCGCGGCGAGACCGTGCACGTCTGGAATCGCTCGCCGGAAAAGGCGCGCGCCCTCCAAGCCGACGGCGCGAAGGCGTTCGACACGGCTGCTGACGCGGTGCGCGGCGCGAGCGAGATCCACCTGACGCTCAGCGATGATGCGGCAGTCGATTCGGTGCTCGAGCCGCTCGCCGACCTCATCCTGCCGACCGCCGTCATCGCCGATCACACGACGACGGCACCAACCCCCACCGGCGAGCGGGTCGAGCGCTGGAAGCATCGCGGACGCACCTTCGTGCATGCACCCGTCTTCATGGGTCCGTCGCACGCGCGCGAAGGCACCGGGTTGATGCTGCTCTCCGGAGACCCGACGGTGCGCGAGCGCGTCAAGCCGCTGCTCGCGCCGATGACCGGGAAGATCATCGACCTGGGTGACGATCCGACCCGCGGCGCTTCATTCAAGCTGTTCGGCAACATGATGTTGCTCGTCATCACCGGTGGTCTGGCCGACGTCTACAAGCTCGGCCGTTCGCTGGGAATCGAGCCACAGGATGCGTACACGCTGTTCACCGAGTTCAATCCCGGCAATGCGGTCCAGGGTCGTGGTAAGAGCATGTCGGAGGGCACGTTCACCCCGCCGAACTTCGAGCTCACGATGGCGCGCAAGGATTTGCGTTTGATGACCGAAGAGGCGGCGCGCCACGGCGCCAAGCTCGACGTCGTACCGGCGGTGGGTGAGCTCTACGACCGGTACATCAAGGCCGGCTTCGGTAGCGAGGACGCCGGCGTGGTCGGTTCCGGGCGCGCATGAACCCGCTCTACCTCACCGAGGGCGACGTCGTCGCCACGCTAAACATGCGCGATGCGGTCCGCCTCGTCGAAGACGCAGCGCGCGCGCTGGCCGAGGAGCGCGCGCAGAACCGGCCGCGCCAGCGCGCCTACCTCGCGTCGTCGGTGATCCAAGTGCTCGCGGCAGCGTACGACGGACGCATGGGCCACAAGACGTATACCGTCGCAATGAAAGGTCGCGGCGCGCGGTTCTGGCATTCGCTGTTCGACGAGAACGGCGAGATGCTCGCCATCATCGAAGCCGACGCACTGGGCCAGCTTCGCACGGGTGCCGCATCGGGCGTTGCGACCCGCGTCCTCGCCCGGCCGGATTCCGCAACGCTCGGCATGATCGGAACCGGTTGGCAGGCCCGCACGCAGATCGAAGCCGTGGTGGAAGTGCGGCCGATCAAACGCGTGCTGGTCTACGGTCGAGACCCAAAGCGCCGCGCCGAATTCTGCGAGCTGATGTCCGAGAAGGTCGACGTCAAACTCGAGCCCGTCGAGCATCCTCGCGACGCCGTTGCGGATGCCGACGTCGTCTGCACGATGACGAGCTCGAATACACCGGTGTTCGACGGCAGCTGGCTGCGCCCGGGGACGCACGTCAATGCCGCCGGCTCGAACCGTGCCAACGCGCAAGAGATCGACGTCGAGACCCTCGCTCGCGCGGCGATCGTGGCCGTCGAAGACCTGGCGCAAGCCAAGGCCGAGTCGGGTGATCTGCGCAGCGCGAACGAGAGCGGACGCTGGAGCTGGGATGAAGTGCGCACGCTCAGCGACATCGTCGGCGGCAAAACGATTGGCCGCACGTCCGACGATCAGATCACGGTCTTCGAGTCGCTCGGCATCGGACTGTGGGATCTGGCGGCCGCGTCGCACGTCTTCGACCATTGCCTCACCGAAGGTCGCGGCATGCGGCTTCCGTTCCCCGGCTAGACGCTCGTCCAAGCCGATCGTGAAATTGCTATGTGCGGCGACCGCGCTGCTCACCGCCGCGATCCTCGGTGCGGCCGCACCGGCGCCGGCTGCGGCCGCCCTGGGGCTGCGGCTGGCCGCGTGCACCGTTGGCAAGGCGAAAGCACCCGCGCGCTGCGGCGAGTTCGGCGTGTACGAGAATCGCCACGCATCATCGGGGCGCACGATCGCGTTGCGCGTCGTGGTTTTGCCGGCCGCACACCCGCGCGGCCGTGCGATCTTTTGGAATCCCGGTGGGCCCGGCGCGAGTGCCGTCGACTTCGCAGGGTTCATCGTCGACGGCGCAATCGCAAAGGATCTCTCGGCGTTGCGCGACCGCTACGATATCGTGCTGGTCGACAATCGCGGCATCGGCGGCAGGTACGCGCAAAAGTGCGATCTTGCCCCAGCCGCGCATCCGGAGAAGTACTTTGTCCAGATCTGGCCCGACGATTTGCTCGCCGCGTGCCGCACGCGGCTGGCCCTGAACGCCAATTTAAGCCTCTACAACTCGAGCCTGTCTGCCGACGATCTCGATGACGTTCGCGCGGCGCTCGGTTATCGGAAGATCGTCCTCAGCGGTGGGTCCTACGGCACGTTTTTCTCCTTGGTCTACATGCGGCAACATCCCGACCGCGTCGAAAGCGCCGTCCTCGACGGCGTCGCTCCGCCCCACTTGCTGATCGTCCCGCTCGAGGATGCGGCCGGCGCGCAGCTCGCGATGGACGGCGTCATCGCCGGCTGCAAAGCCGATCGTCATTGCAACGACGCGTTCCTACACCTCGCGCAGCACTTCTCGGCGCTGACGCAGCGGTTCGACCGCGGGCCGATCCCGATTCGCATCCGCAACGTTTCGACCAAACACCTCCAAACCGTGAACCTCTCGAAGGAAGTCTTCGTCGAGCGGCTACGCCAGATGCTCTACGACCCCTATGCCGCGTCATACGTTCCGTTCATCGTCGAACGCGCGTATCGGTTAGACTATGTGCCGCTCGGCACGATGGTTCAAACGATCGCGCTCGGACTCGGCGGCCTGGTCGAGTCGGGCGCGAATCTCTCGGTAACGTGCGCCGAGGACATCCCGTTCATTACCGAGGCCGCCGTCAAACGCACCAGCGCGCGTTCATTCGAAGGTGACGCGCGGGTGCGCGCACAGCAGCGCGCATGCCGGATCTGGAACGTCGATTCGGTGCCGGCGAGCTTCGACCAACCCGTGCGCAGTACCGCGCCGGTATTGATGATCTCCGGCAGCGAGGATCCGACCAGCCCGGCGCTCTTCTCAGCGCAGCAACTCGCGTATCTCCCTAACGGCGGCCGCGTGCTGGTCAAGGGTGCCGGCCACGTGACCGAACTCCCGTGCACCGATCGGCTCAAAGTCGCATTCGTGCGGGCGAGCAGCACGCATGGCCTGAACCTCGAATCGTGCACCGCCGCGTTTCGCCGGCCGCCATTCAAAATGTCGCTAGCCGGATTCGCCGATTAGCCGTCGCTGTAAGCTGAAACTTCGCGAGACGGCGCGACCCGCACCGCGCTGCCGAGGTAGGCGCGCCGCATCTCGTCGCTGGCGAGCAACGTTGACGCCGCGCCGCTGAGCGCGACGCGGCCGGTTTCCAACACGTAGGCACGCGCGGCGATCTGGAGCGCGAGGTGCGCGTTTTGCTCGACCAGCAGCACGGTCGTGCCGGCACGCGCGATGCGGGCGATCGTTTCCATCACGCCTTTGACGACCAACGGGGCGAGGCCGAGCGACGGTTCGTCGAGCAGCAGCAGCCGTGGCTTTGCCATCAGGCCCCGCGCGATCGCGAGCATCTGCTGCTCGCCGCCGGACAGCGTCCAACCCAGCTTGGTAGCGAGATTGCGGAGAACGGGAAAGATCCCGAACACTTCGTCGACGTCGCGGTCGATCGCGGCGCGCTTCGCGTGACGCGGCGTCGCGCCGAGCCGGAGGTTGTCGATGACGGTGAGACCGGGGAAGATGCGGCGACCTTCCGGTACATGCGCGATGCCGAGCTCGACGACGTCCTCCGGGTTCAGCCCCGCCAGCGAAGCGCCGTCGAACCGAATTTCGCCCGACGCGGGCGGAATGACGCGGGAGATCGCCTTGAGGGTCGTGCTCTTGCCGGCACCGTTCGCGCCCAGCAGCGAGACGATCTCGCCTTCCGCGACGTCGATCGAGATACCGTGCAGCGCTTCAACCGCGCCGTAGCGCGCCACGACGTCACGGACTTCAAGCAGCATCGAGCGTTCCACCGAGATATGCCGTGATGACGTCGGCATTGCGCGCGATCTCGTCAGGCGGCCCTTCGGCGATGTGCTGGCCGAAGTTCAACACCGTGATGCGGTCGCTCACCGACATCACGAGGTTCATGTCGTGCTCGATCAGCAGCAGAGTCGTACCGCCGTTACGGATGCGCCGCAGCAGCGCGACGAGATCGTCGGTTTCGGTCGGATTCATGCCGGCTGCCGGTTCGTCGAGCAGCAATAGCCGTGGTTCGCTCGCCAGCGCGCGCGCGATCTCGACTCGGCGTTGATCGCCGTACGGCAAACTGCGCGCCTGCGCGTTCGCGGCCGCGCCGATCCCGACGAAGTCGAGCAACTCACGGGCGCGGTCGCGCGTCGCACGTTCTTCGCGCGCGGTTGCGCCGCCGGGCAACAGCGCGCCGACGAACCCGGTGCGCGTGCGGACGTGCCGGCCGATCATCACGTTCTCGACGACCGATAAGTCGCCGAAGAGTCGAATGTTCTGAAACGTGCGGCCGACACCGAGCCGGGCGATCGCGTGCGCCGGCTTGCCCGAGAGCTCCGCGCCGTCGAAGCGGATCGAGCCGCCGTCCGAGCGGTACAGCGCCGAGATAATATTCAACGTCGTCGTCTTGCCGG
>Ga0182024_10012600_pt1 | contig 16693 bp, 14 predicted proteins | sample P32metaG_FD_120480 | JGI IMG/M metagenome (GOLD analysis project Ga0182024, IMG submission 120480) | Permafrost microbial communities from Stordalen Mire, Sweden - P3-2 metaG (Illumina Assembly) | ecosystem: Environmental > Terrestrial > Soil > Wetlands > Permafrost | place: Sweden: Stordalen... | reverse complement strand
CGCGATGCTGGCGATCGACGTCGCCATCCAGGTTCATGGCGCCAGGGCGCTGGAGCGCGGCCATCTGCTGGAGCACCTGTACCGCGACGTCCGCGGCACCCGGATCTACGAGGGCGCTTCCGAGGTGCAGCGCGAGATCATCGCCCGGCAGCTGTTTCGCCGGGCCGGTCGCGGATCATGAGGATCGATTCGACCCGCTGACCGTCGCGAATGTCCGTGTCGAGGAAGGGGTCGCCGACCACGCGCATGCCGGCGCGGCGGTAGGCGGCGTGGGAGCGCGCGTTGGTCGCTTCGGTGATGAGTGCCACCGCGGTCGCCCCCTCCACTGCGAAGAGGTGGTCGGACAGCACCCTGACCGCTCGCGATCCGACGCCCCGCCCTGCAAGCCCGGCGTCGATGAAGAGGTCAACGCCCCACGATCCTGGTGGCACGCTGACGCCGATTTCGGCGAGGTAGGCTGTCTCCGCATCCCAGGGATAGAACTGGATGAAGCCCACCGGCTCGCCCGCCAGCTCGATGATGCACGGGGTCGTCAGGTCGTCACCGCGCAGGCTCGGCTCGAGCTCCTCGACGACGGCCTCAAGCGTCGGCGGATCGTCCGGGTCCCACCACTCGCTGACGTACGGGCTGTTCCGCCAGGCGACGATGAGCGCGTAGTCGCCGGTTTGATCTCGAACTCGCCTGATCACCAGTTCCGCGTCGGCCGCGATGACATCCTGCATCCGAGGAAGTATCGAGTCACTCGCGAAGCATGTGCGGGCCGGGACCGGTGCATACGATCCCAGCCATGCGCGTACTCGTTGTCGAGGACGAACCGGAGGTGGCCGGAAGCCTCGCCCGCGGGCTGGCTGAAGCCGGCATCTCGGTCGACGTCGCCCTGAGTGGTGAGGACGCTCTCGAAACCCTCCGATCCGGGCTCGCCTACGACGTCGCCGTCCTCGACGTGATGCTCGGCGGCGAGCTCGACGGCATCGGGCTCTGCCGCCATCTCCGCCTCCAGGGCGCGCCGACGGCGGTCCTGATGCTCACCGCTCGCGACGACGTGAAGGACCGTCTCGTCGGATTCGACGCCGGGGCCGATGACTACCTCGCCAAGCCCTTCCATTTCGAGGAGGTGCTCGCCCGAGTTCGCGCCCTGAGCCGGCGGCGGATCGCCCCCCAGCTCGAGGTGCTCCAGGCGGGCAACCTGAGCATGGACAGTGCAGCCCGCCAGGTGACCGTCGGCGGTGACCTGGTGCCGACCACCCGCCGGGAGTACGAGATCCTCGAGCTGTTCCTCCGCCACCCGGCCCAGGTGCTGAGCAAGGAGCAGATCCACGACGCGGTCTGGGGCGACGCCCAGACGGTCGAATCGGGCCTGGTCGAGGTCTACGCGGGCAAGGTGCGCCGCAAGCTGCAGGCGGCGCGCGCGTCAGTCCTCATCGAAACCTGCCGCGGCATCGGCTACCGATTGATCAGCGGCGACGCTGCCGCCGTGTCATGAGCAGCGCCGTCAAGCGCCGCGACGCCTTCGGTCCTCGCCAGCCGCTCACGCTCTTCGGTCGCATGACGCTCTTCCTCGGATGCCTGGCGATGCTGGCGCTTGTCTTGGCCATCGAGATCGCCGTCCCGAACAACCCGACGCTGGGCGGCATCCTGTTGCTTGCGGTGCTCTTCGCCACGTGGCTGCTGCCGACGCCGCTCGCAGCCGCCGTCACCGCAGCTGCTGTGCTGATCACCCTGATCACAGCCCTCAACGGCGCCGTGGACCCGCTCACCGCCAAATTCCAGTTCGTTGCCATCGTCGTGACCGCGTGCCTCAGCGAGTTGACCGTGCGTTCATTGATCGCCCGCGATCGCGCCCAGCTGGCCACGACCGATCAGCTGCGCAGGTTCACCGCGGATGCCGCCCACGAGCTGCGCAACCCGCTGTCGGCGCTGCAGAGCGATCTCGAGATCACGCTGCTCCAGCCCCGCACTCCGGACGAGCTCACCGAGACGGTGCGGCTCGCGCTCAAGAACACCCAGCGGCTGGTGAGGATCTCCGAGTCACTCCTGACGCTGTCCCGCGGCGACGCGGGAGGGCTCATGACCTCGATCACGCCGATCGATATCAGCGATGTGCTCGAGGAGGCCTTCGCACGCTGGGAAGGGCACGCGACGACGCTCGGAGTCGATATGACGGAGCGGCTCGACTGCGAGGGAGTCATCGAGGGTGACGCCCTCCTTCTCGGCCGACTTTTTGACAACCTCCTCGAAAACGCGCTGGCCAACACGCCCCGCCACGGGAGTGTCTCGATTGAGCTGGCGCCGTCGCCACCAGGCGTGTGCGTCGTCGCCATCACCGACACCGGCTGTGGCATTCCACCTTCGCTGCGACCGGTCATCTTTGAGCGATTCTCGCGCGGGGATCCATCGCGGTCGCGCAAGACGGGTGGGGCCGGTCTCGGACTCGCCATCTGTGCCGCCATCGTTTTGGCCCACAAGGGCACCATCACACTCGATGACGAATACGTTGGCGGAACGCGAATTGTTGTGCGACTACCTGTTACCAGGCTTTCCGGAAGAGTTTGAGACCAGAGCCCACTCTGTATCCATCGCCTCGAAGAGTCGGGGGAAAGTCTTTATCGGAGATATCGAAATGGGCAACAGGGTTCTGGAGGTCGGCGAACGTATCCGCGAGTTGGGCGAGAGGCTTCGCGATAACGAGGAAGGTCAGGGCATGGTGGAGTACGCGCTGATCCTCGTCCTCATCTCGATCGTCGTTATCGTCATTCTCACCACGCTGGGCAAGACGGTGAACAACGTCTTCTCCAACGTGAGCCACGGTCTGGCCAACTAGGCCTGACCGACTAGGTCTGCTGCGCGGGCTGCCGGTTCTCGAGAGGGGATCGGCAGCCCGTTCTCATGTCAGCCGGCGTGCGCGGCTCCAGAGGCGGGCGCCGCTCCAACGACGGGCTGTGGACGCGCTCGCGGCAGCAGCATCGAGAGCAGCCCGGTCAGCGCCCAGAAGCCGACGTTGAAGAACAGGATGCGCTCCAACGACGAGACGAAGTCGGTTCCGAGCGCACTTTGCGCGGCGCTGGCGAACGCCGCTGCTGTTGGTCCCGATCCCGTTGTCGTACATCCGGGTATCGGCGCGGATGGGTCGCTCGAGGAGGCCTGCTCCTTGAAGCAGACGTTGAAATGCGAGATGGCAGCCTGCGCTGCGGGCGCCGGCACGTTGGCGGCCGCGAGCTGTGCCTGCAGCTGGGGAGTGACCGCGGCGGTCGAACTTGCCGCGCGGCTCGAGAGAAGGCCGAAGAACACCACGCCGACAACCGCGACACCGATGGCGCCACCGAGCTGCTGAAACGTCGTGAGCACGCCGGAAGCCGACCCGGCGTCCCGCCCCGGGACGCCTGCCAGGATGATGTTGAGCAGCGGCGCGATCACTGTCCCGAGGCCGAGCCCGCTCACCACGAATGAGGGGATCAGATCCCAACCGGTGAGCTTGGTGCCCTCGAGGTGCAGGGTCCCGATGACCCCGAGCATTCCGATGACCAGCAACGTCGATCCGATCGCGATCGTGTACTTGCCCAGACGCGGGGCAACACGTGTGGACAGTGCGGATGCAACGGCTGACGCGAGGCTCCAGGGGATCGTCGTCAAGCCTGCATTGAGCGCGCTGAACCCGAGACCGACCTGGACCATCAGGCTGAAGGTGAAGAAAAAGGCCGGTATGCCGGCGATGAACACGGCCGAGATGGCCACGCCGACCGAGAAGGACCTGATTCGGAACAACGACAGCTGCACGAGCGGGAACCGTGTCGACGGCAGCGATCGCTCGTAGAGGACGAAGAGCACGAGCATCACCGGGCTGATGGCCATGCAGATGAACGTCCATGCCGGCCAGCCGGCGACCTGACCCTCGACGAGTGGATAGACGAGCAGGAGGATGCCGGCGGTCGCGAGCAGCACGCCGATGATGTCGAGACGTTTTGCATTGGGTGCGCGGGACTCGGTGATCAGCCGCGTCGCGGCGATGAGCGAGGCGATACCGATCGGCAGGTTCACCAGGAAGATCCACCGCCATGATCCACCGGTGATGTCGTTGCGGATGATCAGCCCGCCCGCGAGTGGACCGGTGATCGTGGCGATGCCGATCACCGCGCCGACCAACCCGAAGACCTTGGCGCGCTCCTGGGGTGGAAAGGTCACCTGGATCACGGACAGAACCTGCGGATACATCATCGCCGCCATCGCGCCCTGGAGCACGCGGGACAAGTCCAGCATGATCGCGCTCTGGGCGAGACCGCAGAGCGCCGACGCGATCACGAACCCCGACATGCCGATGATGAACAATCGCTTTCTGCCAAAGATGTCACCAAGTCGTCCGCCGGTGATGAGCAGCACCGCATAGGCGAGCCCGTAGCCGGCGATGACGAACTGGATGTCGGCGTTGTTGGCCGCGAGGTTCGAGCGAATTGCGGGGATCGCGACGTTCACGATGGAGACGTCGAGCAGCACCATGAACAGCGCGGTCATCACGCTCGCGAGCGCGAGCCAGCGCCGCGGATCGAGCTCGCTGACGGGAGGACCGGGCGCTGCCGGCTGAGCCCCGGCGCCGGGCGGAGGAACGGCTTCGGTGGTCTCAGTCATCAGGCGGTCCATCTTGCCAGAGTCCCGTCGCACGCGGGTACCCGGCGCCACCGGTCACCTGCCCGCGAGTGGACCGTTGAGGGCCGTATGCACGATGCCGACCGCAAGCACCGCGAACATGGTGGCGACGTGGTTGCGCCGGATGCGGCGGCGCGCGTCCCGCTTGGCACCGGAGAGGCCGCTGCCGGCGAACGCGGTGAGGACCAGCAGGCCGACCGCTGCCGCGCCGGCCCAGATGCCGACCTCCTCACTGGTCGGGAGCGTGGTCCGGGTCACCGACGAGAGGCAATGCGCGATTCCTGCCACGGTCGCGACGGCGCCGAGCCAGTTGTGGGCCCGAAACCATCCCATCGAGAAACTCCGTCCCGCGGAGAGCCGCCACCGGTTCACCAGTGACGACACGATGGCCACGCCGAACAGGGCCGCGGCGCCCCAACCGGTGAGCGAGTCGATCTGACTCATCGCGGCCGGCGCAAGCCGCCAGCACTCCCCGGGGATCTATCCTCGTGCGTCATGGAGATGCAGTATCGGCACCTTGGGCGCTCGGGGCTCCAGGTCAGCGTTCTCTCGTTTGGTTCGTGGGTGAGCTTCGGCCCCCAGCTCGCGGGGAGCAGTGCTCGCGACTGCCTTGCCGCCGCATTCGAGGCGGGCGTGAACTTCTTCGACAACGCCGAGGTGTATGCCGGCGGCCGGTCGGAAACCATCATGGGCGAGGCGATCGCCGAGCTCGGATGGCCGCGGCACACCTACGTGATCTCGAGCAAGTTCTTTTGGGGTATTGAGGACTCGGTCAATACCCGCAACACGCTCAATCGCAAGTACCTGCTCCAGGCCGTCGACGGGTCACTGCGCCGTCTCGGCCTCGACTTCCTCGACCTGATCTTCTGCCACCGTCCCGACCCGGACACGCCCATCGAAGAGACCGTGCGCGCGATGCACGAGATCATCACCTCCGGCCGCGCCCTGTACTGGGGCACGTCGGAGTGGAGTGCCGCGGCCATCATCGAGGCGTGGGAGATCGCGGATCGCCATCACCTCCACAAGCCGGTGATGGAGCAGCCGCAGTACAACCTCTTCGAACGCGACAAGGTCGAGCACGAGTTCGCGCCGCTCTACGACAGGATCGGGCTTGGCCTGACGACGTGGAGCCCGCTCGCGTCAGGGCTTCTGACCGGGAAGTACAGCGACGGCATTCCGCCCGGAAGCCGGGCCGCGCTCGGGGGATATGGATGGCTCAAGGACGAGGTCACGAACCCCGACGCCAACCGGCGCGTTGCGGAGCTTGGCGTGATCGCCGGCGAGCTCGGCGTCAGCCTTGCGCAACTGTCGATCGCATGGTGCGCGTCCAATCCTCACGTCTCCACGGTGATCACAGGTGCGAGCCGGGTCGAGCAGGTCCATGAGAATCTCGCGGCGCTCGACGTGCTGGACAGGCTTACCCCGGACGTGCTCGCGCGCATCGACGCGATCTTCTGATCATCAGCTTCTGACCGCCGAGGTGCACGCCGATGCCCTGGCAAAATGACCTGCCGTTACCGGGGTTCGGAGGTGCGCGGATGGACATGAAGCTCGAGGTGGTGGTGGTGCCGGTCTCCGACGTGGACCGGGCCAAAGGCTTCTATCAGTCGCTTGGTTGGCGGCTTGACGACGATCGCTGGTACGTGGTCGAGGAGCAGGGGGCGCGTCCCGACGACGGATCCGAAGGGGCGAGCACATGAGCGACTACGACGTCATCGTCGTGGGCGGCGGTTCGCCTGGGGAGCACTGCGCCGGCGAGCTGGCTGACGGCGGTTTGCGCGTGGCCCTCGTCGAGCGCGCGCTGGTCGGTGGCGAGTGCTCGTATTGGGCATGCATCCCGTCCAAGACCCTGCTGCGCCCGGGCGAAGCGGTCCACGGCGCGCGTGACGCGCAAGCGCGCGCAGAGGTCGACGTCGCGGCGGCGCTGGCCTGGCGTGACTTCATGGTTTCGGACTATTCCGACGCCGGCCAGGAGCGCTGGCTGGCGGGCAAGGGCATTGACCTGCATCGCGGAACTGGCCGGCTTGCCGGAGTCGGCGTCGTTGATGTGGACGGCGTGCAGCACACCGCCACGGACGTCGTTCTGGCGACCGGCTCCGATCCCGTCATCCCGCCGATCCCCGGTTTGGCCGGTATCGACGGTGTCTGGACCAACCGCGAGGTCACCGGGATGAAGTCGATCCCGCACCATTTGCTGGTCCTGGGCGGCGGCCCGGTCGGGGTCGAGATGGCTCAGGCGGTGCGACGCCTCGGCGGCGAGGTGGTTGTCGTCGAGGGCGGCGCGCGCCTGCTGGCCAGGGAGCCGGCGCCACTTGGAGAGGCATTGGCGACGGTCCTCCAGAGCGACGGCGTCGAGCTGGTCCTGGGCCGCAAGGTCACGGCTGCCCGGCGTGATGGCGCCGACTACGTCCTGACGCTGGACGACGGCCGTGAGTTGCGTGGTGACCACCTCCTCGTCGCCACCGGCAGGCGTCCGCGTGTGAGTGGGATTGGGCTCGAGACGGTGGGGATCAGCGCCGATGCCCACGGCATCCCCGTCGATGCGCACATGAAGGCCGGCGAGCGACTCTGGGCGCTCGGTGATGTCACCGGCATCCGGCTGCTGACCCACGTGGGCAAGTATCAGGGCGAGATTGTCGCTGCCAACATCCTCGGCGACCTTCGAGAGGCCAGCTACGAAGCTGTGCCGAACGTCGTCTACACCGACCCGCAGGTCGCCGCTGTCGGCGCGAGTGAGGCGCAATTCAGCGCAACCACTCCACTGTCGGACGTTGCCAAGGCCGAGACGTACAGCCGGGCGTATGCCGAATCCCCCGGCTTCCTGACCCTGCTCAGCGATGGCGAACGGCTCACCGGCGCGTATGCCGTCGGCCCTGAGGCCGGTGAGTGGTTGCAGCAGGCAACGCTGGCAATCCGGGCCAAAGTCCCGCTTGGCGTGCTGCGCGACACCATCCAGCCCTTCCCAACCTTCTCGGAGATCTTCGTCGCCACCCTCAAAGCGCTCCACGGACAGGTCCGCGCGGCCCGTCCGAGCTAAGCGCTCTCGAGCACCCGAAGCCGGGTCTGCGGATCGGCGGGCTGGGCCCATCGTCCGCCGCCCACCCGCATCGCGTGGGAGGCCTGGAGCATCCGCTGGATCTCCTCGGGGGGGACCGGTCGCGAGAAGTAGAAGCCCTGCGCGAAGCGGCAGCCGAGGCTCTGGAGCCGCTCCGCCTGCTCGGCGGTCTCGACGCCCTCGGCGATCAGACCGAGCCCGAGCGTTTTGCCCATCCGGATGATCGCCTGGGCGAACGCGGTCCGGCGCGGATCCTCGGCGACGTGATCGACGAACAGCTTGTCGATCTTGAGGATGTCCAGGGGCAGGTCCTGGAGCGATGCGAGCGATGAGTAGCCGGTGCCGAAGTCGTCCATCGAGATGCGAACGCCGAGCGTCTTGAGCTCGTGGAGGCGGGCTCTCGCGCTGGCCGGGTCGTCGACCATGAAGCTCTCGGTGATCTCGAGCGTGAGATGCGACGGGAGCAGCCCGGTCTTGACGAGGATGCGGCTCACATCCTTGACGAAATCGGGGTGGCGCAGCTGTCGCGGGGAGACGTTGACGCTCATCGTCACCGTGGGCTCGTCGTCGATGGCGACGTGCCACGCCTGCCATTGCCTGCAGGCCACCTCGAGGACGTGGAGGCCCAGCTCGCGAATGATGCCGGTCTCCTCGGCGATGCCGATGAACTCCGCGGGACCGACGATGCCCCAGCGCGGATGCCTCCAGCGCACGAGCGCCTCGACACCGATCGGCGTGCTGGAGGCCATGTCCACGATCGGCTGGTAGAGGACCATGAGCTCGCGGTCGTCGATCGCGCGCTCGAGGTCCGTCCGCACCTCGAGCCGCCGGGACACGACATCCTGCATTCCGGGTTCGAAGATCTCCGACGTGTCCTTGCCCTTGAGCTTGGCGCGGTACATCGCGACGTCGGCGCGGCCGACGAGCTCCTCCGCGCTGATGTCTCGGGATGCCGTGACTGCGACGCCGATCGACGCACTGATCGTGACCTCACGGCCGGCAACCTTGAAGCGAGACTTGAACACCGACTCGACGCGATCAACGACGCGGATCGTGTCCTCGCGATCCGCCGTCTCCTCGACGAGGATCGCGAACTCGTCGCCGCCGAAGCGAGCGGGCGTGTCCGACGCGCGAAGCACCGCTTTCAGGCTGTCGGCAACGCGGGCCAGGAGCTCATCGCCGGCCATGTGTCCGAGGCTGTCGTTGATCTCCTTGAAGTTGTCGAGGTCGAGAAAGAGCACGGCCAGCGACTCACCATGGCGCTCGCGGCGGGTGAGCGCATGCTCGAGACGGTCCATGAACAGGGCCCGGTTGGAGAGACCGGTGAGCGTGTCGTAGAAGGCCTGGCGATGGAGGCGATCGCCGAGGCTCGTGTTCTGCACGGCGACGGTGATCTGCGCCGCATATGCGTCGAAATCGCGGAGTTCGTCGCTGCCGAACGTGCCCAGGTCGCTCAGCCGGTTGGCGACGACGAGCGTTCCGAGGAGTGTGCCGTCACCCTGGAGGAGCGTCGCCATCGCGTCCCTGAAGCCTTGCTCCGTCAGCCATTGGCGCAGCTCGGGATTGGTTGTCGATGGGGTGATGATCACCCCTCGCTGAGCCACCTCCGTGGCCGCCATGTCGGCTGACGGTGATGCCGCCTCATCGAGCAGCGGCAGCAGCCGCTCCAGGTAGTCGGCGCTCAGCACGGCGTCGACAGCGTCGCGCTCGCCGCATGAGCTGCTGATCGTGCGCGACGAACCTGTTCCGGTCGCGATTGGCAGCAACGAGACCATCGCGATGTCCACGCGGAACACCTTGCAGTAGTGGTCGAGCAGATCGGGTATCGCCGCCCCGCCGGAGCTCGCACGCTGCAGCATGTCGCTCGATTCGTACAGGTACTGGAGGCGCTCGTGCTTCTGGTGTTCACGCGTGTACAGCACGTACGACGCTGCGATGGCCGCAAGCGGCGTCAGGAGCAGGAGGAGCTCCCAGGGCTTGTTGGCGTAGATCGCAACGACCGCGAGTCCGATGCTGCAGTTCGCGAATCCGCCGATCAGCACCATGACGATCGGTTGCAGCCAAGGTCGGTGTGATTGCCGGTCCTCGGCCAGCGAGATGGCAAGTGCGGTGAACGCGAATCCCAGCAGCGACGCGACCGACATGAAGAGGAGCACCCACAGCCACACGGTCGGGTTGGTCGCATCCGCTCGTGAGACGTGACCATGAACAAGATGCACGAGGATCAAGAGCGCTTCGGTCTCGATGGCGAAGCTGGCGAGGTTGAACAGGAGCTTCATTGGCTCCTGCCGGCGGATCAGCCCGAGGCCGATGGCCGCGCCCACGACGCGAGCGAGGACCAGCTGACCAGGATCCGCGGCGAGCATGAAGACCCCGATCACGAGCGGGATCTCGCTCAAGGAAAATGACTGGGACTCCTTGCGGAAGTGGATGTACACGCGCCACCACTCGCCGACGGCGAATCCGGCGACGAGCAGGGCGACGTACAGGATCGGCGCGCCTTTGGGCACGGCCAGCGGCGCGACGCCCACCACGTAGACCAACGCGGCCACCACGGCCAGCCCGATATTCAGGCTCCAGATGGGCGCAACGCTTCGGGCGCTCGCCGTGGGCCGGTTTCCCGGGGCGGCCCTGGCACCCGCTTGCTGCTTGGCGGTCACCAAACGGGGTGACACGTTACGCAATCCCGATCATCGCGATCTCCCGCGCGAGCCTGGCGCCGGCTCGAGGCGGGCCCCCCTCAGGGGCTGAGTGAGTTATATCGTCGACGCTCCAAACGCGTCATGACGCCCCGGAATCGCGGATGTTACGGGCGATGGGACATCCCGATGGATGCCGCGCAGATTGACAGGCGGGCGGCGCTGTTGTCACGCCAGGCAGCGCCGCCCTGGGTCAGCCGGTGCCGAGCATCAGTTGGGGCAGAGGATCAGTCTGGAAACGTGGCCTGGCCGAGCGTGATGGTCGCGGTGTGCGACACGGCCGAGGCGTCCATCCAGGTCAGGCTCACGGTCTGACCCACCTTGAAGCTCTCCATCGCGTTATGGAGGTCGTTGGTGTTGGCCACGGTGTTGCCGCCGATGCTGGTGATCCGTCCGCAGACGGTCACCCCGGCGCCAGCCGCGGGATTCGCGGTCACACCGCTCACCCATGCCCCGCTCGTCGCCTGTGAGGCTGTGCAGTCGGGGCTGCTGCCGTCGACGCCGGGCTGGTCCGGAGAGACCGCCACGCCCAGCAGCGCCGCGTTGCCGATGTGGATGTTTGTACCGCTGCCGGCGCGGATCTCGGAGATGATCGTGATCGCCTTGTTGATCGGGATCGCGAACCCGACGGTCGAACCCGTTTCCTGGGTGGGGTTTCCCGAGGTCTGCCCGGCAGTGGTCATGCCGATCACCTGGCCGTTCGCGTTGACCTCCGGGCCACCCGAATCGCCGGGTTCGATCGCGGCGCTGACCTGGATCATCTGGGTCAGCGTCTCGTTGTCACCACTGTCGTCGCTTGCCGTGATCGTTGTCCCGAGCTGGGCGACCGTACCCGTCACAACTGCGGGTGTTCCGCCCTTGCCGAGCGCGTTGCCGAGCACGGTGATCGCATCACCGACCGACACCTTCGAGGAGTCGCCGATCGGAATGGTCGGGAGGTTGGAGGCACCGACGAGCTGGACGAGTGCAACGTCATCCTTCGCGTCGTAGCCGATGATCTTCACCTGGTAGCTCTTGCCAGTTCCGTCGATCTGGGCTCGAATGTTGATGGTGTCGTCGATGACATGGTTGTTGGTGAGCACGAGGCCGTTCGAGGTGAGGATCATGCCGGTGCCGGCAACCTCGCCGCTGCCGGCCGCAGTGTCGGCATTGATGTCCACCACCGCCGCATCAATTTTCGCGATGGTTGCCGCAGAGATCGTTCCCGTGGACGGAGTCCCGTTGCCGGTGCTCGGGTTGTTGCCCGTGCCTGGGCTGTTGCCGATGTTGTTCGAGCTCCCCGACGGCGACCCGGTCGACGGGTTGTTGATCGACGAGGTGGTCAGCGCCCATGCGGTGCCGCCGCCGGCGCCGACGCACGCGATGGCGAAGGCCGCAAGGGCGGTGCGGCGAAGTCCCGAGCCGCGCGGACGTTGCGGAGTCGGCGTCCAGACCGGTGGTCCCCACTGCGGATCGGACGACCACGGGCTGTAGGAAACGCCCGCCGGCTCATCGGGGGGCGGGGGCGGATTGGGGGGAAGGTAGTCGTGCATCTCGTTGGTCATCATCAGGCTCCGAGGTTTTCAGTTTGGTGACACTCAGCAGCTTGACTCCCGAAGCTCAGCGTGGCCTGAGCCCTCTCTGTGACATTGCTGAGACCCATGGTGGCACCGATGTCCTTCACAGCGGTCCTGAGATGCGCTCCTTGACGGTCGATTCCGCTCCGGCGCGTGGGAGCGGGGCGAACCTGTAGTAGACGGCCGTGAGGCCCGCGAGCCCGAGCGCGAGCGGCGCGCTGACGAACGCCATGGCGAAGACGGCTGCATAGATGACTGCTCCGATCCCGGAGCGAAAGCGTGCGCTGCGGCGTTGATCCGCGGGAACCGTGATGTGCGTGCGGCCCTCGACGAGCGACCATTCGAACATCGCGACGAAGCTGAGCGCCATGCCCTCGAGCACCACCGCGTACACCGCCATCGACAGGTGCGAGTCTTCGCTACCCCTGGTGAGATACGTGGCCATGGTTGCGGTGGCGAAGGGGATGAGAACAACGAACAGCAGCAACACGAGGTTGAGAAACAGCAGCGTTCGGTCGACCACGACGATGAGGCTGACCCTCGCGTGGTGATTCACCCAGATGATCCCGATGCTGAAGAAGCTCACTGCGTACGCTGCGAACTGCGGCCAGTGGTCGCCGAGCTGGGTCAGCAGCCCCACGCGCCCCGGCTCGGGGACGGTCAGGTCGAGCGCCAGCAGCGTGATGGCCACAGCGATCACGCCGTCGCTGAAGGCTTCCAGGCGCGCCTTGCTCATCTCCGTGGAGAGCGTACATGCACACAGCGGTCGCGAAGCGCGACCTCGGGGTACCATCTGACGGCCGTGGCGCTCGCCGCCGCAGCCCGTCCTTGAACTCGCGTCCTCCCCACGTCTCACCTGAGGTTCGAGGTTGTCTCGTTCGTACGATCTTTCCGGCCGCCGCTCCGTGGGCCGTCGCCGGCGCGCGTCCCTGAAGACCGGCCGCCACCGGGTCACCAGGGGCTCGGTGGTGGCAGCCGGCTTTCTGGTCTCGATCCTCACGGGCGTGGTGCTGTACTTCCTCCCGGCACTCCAGGTGGCGCTCCGCGACACCGGTCAGGTCAACACCTCCCTGGGTGGTACCGCTCAGCTCAAGCCGGTATCGGCGAGCGAGAACCTCTCATCGAAATCGCCGTTCACGCTGCTGCTTCTGGGCTCCGATAGCGACTCCAAGTTCAACGGCGACTACCTGACCCAGTCGATGATCCTCACCCGGGTCGACCCGGCGACGCGGAAGGTGACCATGCTCTCGATCCCTCGCGACCTCTGGGTACGCCTCTGCACCGGCGGCATGGGCAAGATCGATCAGGCGTTCCTGCATGGTGGCGCGCAATGTTCGATCCAGACCGTGGAGCGCGACCTCAAGGTCAAGGTCGACTACTACGCATGGATCGGGCTCCAGGGGCTGGTCTCGGTCCTCAACCAACTCGGAGGCGTCAACGTCATCGCCAACAACCCGGTGATGGACGACTATTACCCGGCTGATCTCTCCGGCGGAAATCCGTACGACTACCAGCGGATCCTGGTGCTTCCGGGTGCGCAGCACATGAGCGGGACGCTTGCGCTCGAATATGTGCGCGCGAGGCACGACGATGCGTACGGTGACTTCGCGCGATCGCAGCGGCAGCAGCAGATCCTCATCGCGCTGCGTGCCAAGACCAAGGGCGTGTCCATCGCGGATATTCCCAGCCTGGCGACGTCGCTGGGCTCGGATTTCCAGACCAACATGAGCATCGGCCAGGTGAGCGGCTTGCTTCCCATCGCCGGCTCGGTGCCGCTCGGGTCGATCAGCCAGGTGGTGCTGCTGCCCCCGTACACGAGCACGGCGTATGTCGGCGGCCAGGACGCGCTGATGCCCAACTGGTCGCTGATCCGGCCGGAGGTCGCGAAATACTTCCCGGTGGCGTGAGATGAGGCGCACGGCGATCCTCATCGCTCTGATGCTGGCGAGCGGGCTGGTGGCGAACCGGACCCTCGCGGTGCTGCAGACGCATACCACCGCCGCATCGCTCATCAGCACCACGAGCCCGCAGGTGAAGCTGCCGGGCACCGTCTACGTGAGTCAAGAGGGCTCGATCTACGCCATCGCCGGGTCGGCGGCGCGCCGCCTGCCGCTTCCCACCGGTGGCGACTGGACGCAGCCGCGCGTCCTGCCCGACGGCTCGCTGCTGGTGATCCGTAAGTTCGACGAGTACTCGGACCTGTATCACGTCACCGCGGCGGGCCAGGTGCTCAGCCAGATGACTAGCGACGACCAGTCGACCACCAACCGGACACTCCAGGTGGATCACTGGATCCTCTGGCCGTCGGTGAGCCCCGACGGCGCCAGCGTGTATTTCGCGACGGACGCGCCGAAGCCTGCGCCCGGCAAGAGCTATGAGGTCGACTTCTCGCTCTGGTCCGCGCCGCTGAGCACTGCGTTCAGCATCGGGGACACGGCCGTGAACGGCGGGACCCGCTGGTCCGTGCCCGATCTCTACACCGGCGGTGACATCGAGCCGGTGCCGCTCCCGGACGGCAGCGTCCTGTATTCGAGCTACGCGAACACCGGCAAGGGAACCGTCGTGACCGTGCTCGGCCTGCAGGCAGGACCGAACAGCCCGATGCGGTCGCTGACGACTCCGCAGCAGGACTGCGGCGCACCCGCCGTCGCGGCGGACGGGTTGACCGTGGCGATGGTGTGCACCAACGCGGGCCAGACCGCGAATCTGGAGGTCGCGACGCTCGAGGGCGACGCACTCAGTCCCCTGCGGGTGGTGGCGGCGAATTGCCTGTGCAACTCGCCGTCGTGGTCGCCGAGCGGCGACAACCTTCTCTATATGGATGCTTCGGACCCTGACGGCAATTTCGGGCTCTGGTATATCGCCGATGCGGGCGGTCCGCATCCGCGCGCTGCGCGCCGCGTCACCGATACGCGTGTCGACCTCGACGCGACGTCCGCCGCTGCGTGGTCGAGCCGCTGACCGATCAGGCGACCGGCTGCGTGAGGTCGTACACGGTCACGCCGTCGACCCGCGTCGCGGTGAAGCGCTGCTCGACCCACTGCGAGATCTCGGTGGAGGTGCCACTGCCGCCGCCGAGCCCGCCGCCGGATCCGATGAAGTAGTGGATGCGTCCTTGGGCAACGTCCTGCTCGAATTGCGCGAGGCTGGGTGCGGGGTCGGTCCCATTGAAGCCGCCGATCGCCATGATCGGATCGTCGGTGGCCAGCTGGTACCCGGCTGCTGAGTTAGCGTCGATGGTGGCTGCAACCCAGCTGTAGCTGCCGGCGTCGGTCTGCAGCAGCTTGACCAGCGCGGCTCCAGGGGTGCTGGCGTTGAGGAACGATCCGCCGCCGCCGAGGCCGCCACCGCCCGCGCCCCGTGGGAAGCTTGTGCCTCCACCGGTGAAGCCTCCGGGATTCCCGAAGCCGCCTCCGGGAAAGCCGCCGAACCCGCCGCGGCCAAAGCCACCCGGAAGGGTCCGCGCGCCACCCCGGCCGGGGAAGCCACCGAAGCCACCGGGACCGCCGCCGGTCGTTGCGGCGGTGACCGCTGGGCCGGCCGAGGGGATCGCACCTGAGTGCGGTGTCAGCATCGTGTCGATGGTGTAGGCGGCCGGCCCGGCGAAGGCGGCGGCCACCGCTATTGCGAGCACGGTTGCCAGCAGCGCGCGATGCAACAGTGGGATGCCGAGGATTGCGATGGCCGATCCGATTCCCAGAATCGCGATCGCGGTGGCCAGGCCCGGCGCGAACGCCGGACTGCGCTCCAGGAGGATCGCCGACCAGATACTTGTTGTGGCCACCGCCGCAGCAAGCACGAGGCGTGCCCAAGTCCGCGTGCGCTCCTTCCAGAGCATCACGCTGCCGATCCCCACCAGCGCGCCGATCGATGGGGCGAGCGCGACGGTGTAGTAGGGATGGATGATCCCCGCCGCCAGGCTGAAGACCAGGGCCGTGACCACGAGCGAGCCGCCCCAGAGCAGGAAGGCTGCGCGGGTTCGGTCGGTGCGCGCCCGGGTCAGGGTGAATCCGAGTCCGGCGACAAGCAGGATCAGCGCCGCCGGGAGAAGCCACGAGACCTGGCCGCCGAAGCTGGCGTTGAACAGGCGGTCGAGCCCAGTGGGCCCCCACATCGAGCCGCCGGCACCGATGCCGCCCACGCTGCCTGTCTCGTTGCCGGTCAGGCGGCCGAATCCGTTGTAGCCGAAGATCAGGTTGAGGATGCTGTTGTTCTGCGACCCACCGATGTAGGGGCGATCTGCAGCCGGCGTGAGCAGCACGATCGCGACCCACCAGCCGGCCGCGACGAGCATCGTTCCGGCGGCGATCGCGAGCTGGGCGATGCGGCGCCGGAGCGATACGGGCGCGGCCACCAGGTACACGAGGGTGAAGGCCGGGACGACCAGGAACGCCTGGAGCATCTTGGTCAGGAACGCGAATCCGACCAGGGTCGCGGCGAGCACGAGCCACTTGGTCTTGCCGGCCTCGATCGCCCGGACCGTCGCATAGGTCGCCGCGGTGAGCAGCAGCACGAGCAAGGCGTCGGGATTGTCGAAGCGGAACATGAGCGCGGCAACCGGCGTGAGCGCAACGATCGCCCCGGCGATCAACGCCGCGGCGGGTGAGAACCATCTGCGGACAGTGAGATAGGTGAAGCCCACCGTGGCCACACCCTCGAGAGCCTGGGGCACGAGGATGCTCCACGCATTGACGCCGAACAGGCGAGCCGAGAGGTCCATCACCCACAGCGCGGCAGGTGACTTG
>Ga0182024_10012599_pt1 | contig 16695 bp, 12 predicted proteins | sample P32metaG_FD_120480 | JGI IMG/M metagenome (GOLD analysis project Ga0182024, IMG submission 120480) | Permafrost microbial communities from Stordalen Mire, Sweden - P3-2 metaG (Illumina Assembly) | ecosystem: Environmental > Terrestrial > Soil > Wetlands > Permafrost | place: Sweden: Stordalen... | reverse complement strand
TTGCAGGAGATCGGATTGCGCTTTTGCGGCATCGTGCTGCTTGATCCGCGGCCGTGCTCGAACGGTTCAAATACTTCTCCGACCTCGGTTTGCATCATCAACTTAACGTCCATTGCGACTTTTCCCACAGTGCCCGTCACGAGGCCGAGAAAACATGCCGCTTCCGCGAACCCGTCGCGCGCGGTATGCCAGGCGATTTCGGGCTGACCGAGTTCCAATTCCCTGAATAGAGCCGCCTGCACTTCGAGCCCGCGTTTTCCGAGAGACGCCAGCGTGCCCGCCGCTCCTCCGAATTCGCCGACCAGAACGCGCGGGCGGAGTTCGGCGAGCCGCGTTCGATGCCGCTCGAAGGCGGCCAGAACCACGGCCATTTTGAACCCGAATGTGATCGGGACTGCCTGCTGCAGATTGCTTCGGCCCGCCATCGGCGTATCGCGATAACGGTGCGCGAGAGTGGCGAGCGATTCGCAAATTGCCTTCAGGTCGTCTTCGACGAGCGCCAGCGCTTCGCGGACCTGCATGACGGCGGCTGTGTCCGTGATGTCCTGCGTGGTGGCGCCCCAATGCGCCCACTCACCCAGATCATTCGCGCACAACGCAACCAACTGCTCAACAACCGGCAAGACCGGGTAACCGATCGTTTCGGTGCGTGTTTTGAGCTTCTCGAAATCGAACTTCTCGACGTGAGCCTGTTTCTGAATTTCCTCAGCCGCCTCGGGGGGAATGATTCCGAGATTTGCCTGTACGCGGGCTAGCGCTACTTCGATGGCGAGATAATGTCTGATCCGGTTTTCGTCCGAGAATACGCGGCGCATTGCCTCCGTACTAAAGATGTCCCGGAAGATTCGGGAATCAATTGCGGTTGCAGTCATTCTTCGTCCGTCCTCCCGTCTGACTCGGTCATATTCTGATTTCGCAACGCGTGGTGCAGGCGAATTCCGAAGGAATAGATCAAAAAGGGTATCCGATCCTCATCAGGAAGGCGACGAGGATTTTTCCAGCTTCGCCTGGCGCTCGAAGGGCGCGCTTTCCAGCAAGTAAACTCCCACAAGTCCAGCAAGAACGAGAAATGCCGCAAGGACGTAAGCCTTGGCCGGCGTTACATACGGAACCGAAAGCGCGGCGCAGCCATATACGGCCGCAAGACAATACAGAGCGATCACGGCGCCGCGATGTCCGAGGCCGAGATTCGAAAGCCGGTGCGCGGTGTGGTCCTTGCCGGGCGAGGCAAAGGGCAGCAATCCCCGCCGAGCGCGAGAAATGGAAACAAGGGTCGTATCGAAAATAGGAACGCCCAGAATCAGAATGGGGATCAGCCAGGAAACAGGAAAAGGCGCACCCTGCGGACGTATTTTCAGACCGAGAGTGGCCATCAAGAATCCAAGAAACATGGCACCGCCATCGCCCATGAAAATCTTCGCGGGATTGAAGTTCCAGCGCAAGAATCCGAGAGCAGCGCCCAATACCGCGGCACCCAGCGACCGAACGAGCGTTTGCCCGTTCAAGGTGGCCGCTATCGTGAAGAACGCCGCCGCCCATGCGGCGATTCCAGCACATAGCCCATCCATGTGGTCGAGGATGCTGAAAGCCGCGGTGATGCCGACGACCCAGAAAATAGTTAGACCGATGTCGAGGATCGAGCCCGCCGTTCCGCGGATAAACTGCGAGAAAAAATCAGCTCGAATTCCGGACACAACAAGAAGGAGGGCCGCGACCGGCATGCCGACGAAAAGTTTCAATTGATGATGCAGCAAACCGCCATCGTCTAAAAATCCGGTGACTGCCACGAGAGTAGCGCCCGCGAGGACACTCAGGATTTGCCGCTCGGGCACACCGTGATGAGTGAGAAATACGGCTAAAACAAAGCCCAGATAAATCGCAATTCCGCCCAGCAGGGGAATCGGCTTCACGTGGACTTTTCGCGCGTTTGGACGGTCTACCATCCCGTAACGCAGGGCTAAACGGCGGATGGGCACGGTGAGAGTGAGAGAGGCAAGTAGTGCCACAATAAAAGCGATCAGATCCGAGGGAACACTCATCGTCCGGCCACTTCCGTCAGCGCGCGGTCAGCATTTTTTCCAGAACGTCCCGCACCTCTTCTTTTTGCTTGCTTGCAAAATACCAATCCATGGTCTTTTTCAATCCTTCGCGGAATGGAGTTTGCGGTTCCCATCCGAGAAGCTGTTTCGCGAGCTTATTATCAGCGACCCGGTTCACGGGGCCAGTGGGCATGTCGCGTTTCAGACGGATCTCGGCTTTGTAGCCGGCGAATTCCATCACCATTTCGGCCGCGTCGAGAACGCGAACCCGCTCCATCGTCCCCAGATTCACCGCGGTGCCATCGTTAATCTTTTCGGCTGCCAGAATCGTTCCGTTGACGATGTCCTCCACATACGTCCAATTGCGAATCTGCGTGCCATCGCCCCACAAATCGAAAGGATCCTGGCGAACGAAAGCGCGCGCGATCATCGCAATCACGGCATGGTTTTCGACGCCACGGGGGCCGTACACGGTGAAATAGCGGCACGAAGCGGCCGATAGTTTATGCTCTCGATGGTATGCCTGAAGCGTGAGCTCAGCCATGAGCTTTGCCCAACCGTACATATTGTCGGCGTCGTGGGGAGGTTTCACATCCTCCTCGCGCAAATAAATCTCCTTTTTGGGATCGGTCTGCATGTAATTCGGATAGACGCAGCCCGATGACGCGTACACGACTTTTTCGACGCCCTCTTTCACGGCTTCCCAGAAAATAAGGCCATCGAGAAAAAGATTGGAGGCAGGCCCCGCCTGATGAATATCCACATAGCCGCGCCCGCCATGATCGGCGGCCAGATGAAAGACAACCTGAATTCCTTTCATCGCGGCGCGAGCAACACCCGGCTCGCGCAGGTCCCCTTCCGTGAAAGTGACGCGGCCACTCTTCAGATGAACCTCGATATTGCTCAGGCGCCCACTGGTAAGATCGTCCACAATATGGATCTTTGCGCCGCGTGCGAGAAGAGCATCCACGAGGTGCGAACCGATGAATGATGAGCCCCCGGTTACAAGGACCTTTTTGTTATTCCAGATGGCGTTCTCCGTTCCGTAGAGCTGCTGCCTGCTCTACGACGCAAACGAACTTCTCAAGCTCACTCACTCTAGCATATTTTCCCGCGGCTTCCCGGGCCCGGCTACCCATCTCAGCCAGTCTGGCGGGGTCGTCTCGCAGCTCGCATATGGCCGCCGCCAAGGCTGCCGGGTCGTCAGGGTTTGCCTCGACTCCGCAATTGTTTTCCACCACGATACGAGCCGCATCGCTTTCCGTAGCGGCGACCGCGAGGACGGGTCGTCCGGCAGCGAGGGTCGAGTAGAGTTTGCTCGGCACAACGACGCCCTCGAGGCCGCGTCGAATGGTGACGACATGAAGATCGCCCGCCATCATTACGTGAGGCACCTGCTCGACCGGCCGAAAGGGCAAGAAACGGACGTTGGGCAAACCCGCGGCATCGGCCTCGAGCGAAACGCGGTTCGCTCCGTCTCCTACAAACACGAATCCAATACCTTTGTTGCGGAGAAGATCGGCGGCTTTCAGCAAAGTTCCCCAAGCCCCATAAAAACCCAGATTGCCCGCGTGCAACACGACAAACGGAAAACCCGAGCGGAGCTCTTTTACGATGGGGTGGCTTGGGTCCGGCATTGAACTTGGAAACGATGAAGTGCCGTCGCGCACGACGACCACGCGGTCCGGAACAATACCCTTCGAAAGAATGCGATTCCGCATATCATCGCCGAGCACGACGACGCGGGCTGCTTGCTTCAGAGCACGGCGATGCAGATTTTCCCAGCGCTTCACCCACTTGCTTGGCCGGACGATATCGCCTCCGACGGCCATGTCCGGATACATGTCGCGAATGTTGTAAACGAAAGGACGGCGTGCGATGCGTGCGATGAGCGCCCCGGCAATTCCGGCAATCGGAGGATCGGTCATCGCGAGAACAACGTCAGGGCGGATGGCCAGCGCCCTTGGAACGGCGAGCGCGAGATAAGAGAGATAATTCGCAACGCGCCGGCGCATTTTGTGTCGCGGGTAGTCGGTGGACCCCACGCGCTCGACCATCACGTTGTCGCGCTTATCGCGACGGAGAAAAGCGAACGAATAATATTCATCCGGATCGTAGGACGGGCGCCCGGCAAGAACCGTCACCTGGTGGCGCTGCGCCAACTTCTCCGCAATAACAGCGGCCATTTTCGCCGTGGCGGACGTATCGGGCGGATAATATTCATTCAGAATTAAAATATGCACGATCGGATTCCAGGTTTTGTTGTCGCGGCAGCAGCGAAGCAACTTTTAATCGTCGAAGGGCGACGGCGTCCGGAGTGTGACGATTTCCGCGCGTCAGGCAAATCGCTCCTCAGCGGCTTCTCTCGCGACTGCCGGCGACTTTTTTTCAAGGATAAGGTCTCCCATCACCAGAACATCCATCTGCGTCCGGCGGAAGCAATCGAGCGCTTCTTCCGGACGGCAGACGATCGGCTCGTTGTCGTTGAAGGACGTGTTCAGCACCGCGGGCACTCCGGTTCGATCGCCCACCGCGCGCAACAGTTTCCAATAGAGCGGATTTGACGATCGGCTCACCGTTTGCAGGCGCGCCGTTCCATCCACGTGGGTGGAAGCCGGAATTGCGGACCGTTTTTCGGGACGAACGGAGTACGCAAAGGTCATGAAGGGCGACGGATGGGTCTTCTCGAAAAATTCCGCCGTGGCCTCTTCGATGATCGACGGTGCGAAGGGACGAAATATCTCTCGGTGCTTGATGCGGCGGTTGAGCACGTCCTTCATCTCGGGACGCCGCGGGTCGGCCAGAATGCTTCGATTTCCGAGCGCGCGCGGGCCCCATTCCACGGCGCCTTGAAACCATCCTACGATTTTGCCGGCCGCAATGTAACTTGCGGTCGTGCGGAGAAGCGTTTCCTCGTCAAGCTGATGGACTGCAACGTCCTGGTCGGAGGGCTTCGCCTGTTCGATGGCATTGCGAATGTACTTAGGTGTGAACGATGGGCCCCAGTAAGCATGGTCCATCACAAACTCGCGTGGCCGCCCGAGGACTTCATGATTCACCGCGAACGCAGCTCCCACCGAAAGGCCCGCGTCTCCCGCGGCAGGCTGGACGAAAACACGTTCGAAAGGGGTGCGGTCGAAAATGAGTCCGTTCGCCACGCAATTAAAAGCGATGCCACCTGCCAGGCACAACGACACTTGTCGCGTTTTTTCAGCGAGCGCGCGCCAGTGCGCAATGAGGACCTCCTCGAGCGTAGCTTGCATGCTTGCGGCAATATTGTGGTGGCGCTGAGTGAGCGGCTCTTCAGGCTTGCGTGCCGCTCCCAACCGCTTTTCCAGATAAGGCGAAAACATACGGCCGATCGTCGGAGTATGGCCCGCGTCGCGCCAACTCATCTCGGCGCCCCGCTGCTGGTGCATGAAATAGCCGAGACCAAGACGAAAGGAAAGAGGCCGGTCCACGTGAACGATCCTGCGAAACTCATCGAGGAACTCCGGCTGGCCGTAGGCCGCGAGGCCCATCACTTTGTATTCATCCCCGAATTTCCAGAAACCCAAATATTGCGTGAGAGCGGTGTAGTAAATTCCGAGGGAATGCGGGAACGTGATTTCACCCAGCTTGCGCAGGCGCGGCCCCTCGCCGGTGGCCCACATCGTGCTCGCGAAATCGCCGAGGCCGTCGGCGGAAAGAGCTGCCGCGCCATCAAATGGCGAGACAAAATATGCGCTGGCAAGGTGAGCGCGATGGTGCTCGATTCGATGGAACCGGCCACGGATCGTTTCGGGAGAAATATCGAAGGCAGCAGCCAACTCCTCGCGAATTCCCGCGAAGCGCCTCATAACGCGCAACCGATCGAGCGCGAAGCGCGGCATACGGACGGCAAAGCGGAGCTTGGTCCCGAGGCGCACGCGAGAATCGCGCGGAATCGCGATGTGATCCACTTCGGTCAACTTCGCGCCGGCCGCATCGAGACAAAACCGGATCGCTAGCGCGGGCAATCCAGCGGCATATTTCACGCGATTGAGGCGTTCTTCCTCCACGGCGGCGACGAGGCGGCCGTCAACCATTACCGCAGCGGAAGAATTCGCGTGGTAGGCGTTAATGCCGAGTATAATCATGTAAATTTGCCGGCCGTCGCTCGTTGGCCGAAATTCTCAAGTCAATTGATGATAACAGCAGCTGCCGGTTGTTGCGCGGCATGAGAAGCGCGGAGGCCATCGAGGTTCCGCTTCGCCCACTCATTCAAAACGTAAAGGCTCCACGGACGCGACCACGACGTACGCCCTTCGAGAAATTCCTTCCACACCGAAAGCGCGAACCCCGGCTGCATGTGCGGCTCGAGTGCGGGCGACCAATCGGCCAAGCCCCTGGCAACGCGCGCACCCAATTCCCCCCGTAGCCAATTCTCCCATGGAAAGGTGAACGTACGTTTCTTCCGAGAAAGAAATTCTTGCGGCAGGAGATCACCAAGCGCTTCGATCAACAAAGCTTTGGGGCGCGAGGGCCGCTGTTTTTCAGCGGACGGGAGCGGCAAAACGTATTCGACGAGCGCTGAATCGAGAAAGGGCACGCGGACTTCGAGCGAATGGTGCATGCTCGTTGCGTCCGTATCTCGCAAGAGTGTATTCACAAGATAGGAGCGCAGCTCAAGCCACGAAACTCCATTGAAGCTATCCATCGAGCGTGCCTCGCCTGCGGCGTTTGAAAGCCAATTCCACCAGCTTAAGTTGCGCCACGAACCGCGATCGTTGCGCGCGCAGGAAGCGACTTTCTCCGGAGCAAACAGCAGGCGCGTGAAAAAATATTCGTGAGGCAGCGCGTTGGGATCGAGCCATGCCGCGGAAGCCTTGCGATATTTATCCGGTGACGAGTGAAACATGGCCGAGCCTTCAAAAATCCGGGAGATCGATGTACGGGCGGATCGAGGCAGGAAGCGGCCGATTGTTGCCAGTCGAGTCACACTCGATGTGGCACGGAATGTGGAATAACCGCCGAAAAGCTCATCACTCCCGAGCCCGGAAAGCGCCACCTTTAACCCCGTTTGCCTGGCTGCCCACGACACGAAATATGTGTTGATACCATCCATGCTGGGCTGATCAAATGATGCCACCGCTTCGTCAAGCCTGGACTCCATTTCGCCACTCGTGAGATTCAATTCGAGATGCGTTGTGCCAAGCCGCTCCGCGGTCCGTCGCGCGGACTCCGCTTCGCTGAATCCGGCGTCGGGGAAGGCAACAGTGAAAGTATGAATACCTGCCTGGAAACGGCTTGCAAGTGTGGCGATCGCCGTCGAATCAATCCCGCTGCTCAGGAAAACACCTATAGGGACATCCGCCACCAAGTGACTGCGCACAGATTCTTCGAGCAGCGAGCGTACCCGCGCCACCGGAGACTCCCTCCGGGTCCGCGATGCGGATTTTCCGTTCGCGCCTTCGCATAAAACCCTTCCCATATCCCAATAAGAATTGGGCGTCGGGTGCGTTACCGGCACAGAAGCGTGAATATGGAGGGAATGTCCGGGAGGCAACGAGAACACGCCGTCGATCAACGTCACAGGCTCACCAACAGAACCAAACAACAAGTAAGACGGCAGGGCCTCAGCAGAAAATTTCGCGTGGACACAACCACTCGCCAGCAGCGCGCGGACTTCGGAAGCAAACAGCAACACGCCCCCGACAACGGTGTAGTACAAAGGCTTGATACCGAGACGGTCGCGCGCCATAAACACCTTCGAGGCGCTGCCGCCGGGCCCTTTGGGTATTTCGACAACGGCGAAAGCGAACATTCCGTGGAGCCTTTGTACACAGGAGGTCCCCCACTCCTCGTATGCGTGGACGATCACCTCGGTATCCGAGTGAGTTCGGAATTGATGGCCGGCGGATTGGAGCTGGCTGCGAAGTTCGCGAAAATTATAAATCTCGCCGTTGAATACGAGGGCAAGCGTTTCGGTTTCGTTCCACACGGGCTGTCCGCCGCCCGGCAAATCGATGATGCTGAGGCGCCGCATGCCCGCCGCCACTGGGGGCGCGAGCAGAATTCCTTCCGCGTCCGGACCACGGTGCACAAGCGCGGCCATCATGCGATGCACAATCGCAAGGCTGCTTGCTTCTGCTCCCATGCCGATTACGCCACAAATTCCGCACATGGGTCAGCTCTGAGCTTCCAGGAAAGCGCGGAACGCCTTCGTCACCTGCGAGCGGAACCGGATGGGGCGGATTCTCAGATACATCTCGCCATACCGGCGCAGGAAGACCCGCAAAACGCTGACGAGAAATACGAGCGTGATGGCAATGAACGTGGCAGCCAATGATTCCCGCTCGAGAAGCAAACTGACCGTAGCCCAGCCTTCCCAAGCGGAAAAAAATCTATCGGTGGCCCAGCGCAAGGTTTCACCGATGACCGGTAAACGAGCGATACGGATGTGCACGGTATTGTCGAAAGTGTAGCTAGAGTCGTAATTGGGAATTTTCCCCGTCGCGGCAAGAAACGTTGCGTGGTCGGTAAGCTGCTCACGAGTTAAAAGTTCCTCCTTGCTGTCTCTTAGGATCGTCCGAAAAGCCGGATCCACCACGATCCAGCGGCCACCCACCAGGACTTCCGCAACCACATGTTGGGTGCGCCGATGAGGATCGAGGAGCAAGAGTCTTCTAGCGACGAGCCCCGCGCTATCGGCCAAGTTAATAAAAGCATTTGTGGCGGAGCCACAAACCTTAAGCAGAGATTCATAATTAAGCGTTTCCGCCGGGTCGCGATCGGTGACCGGATCAAGCGGGCCTGCGCCGTGGCGTGACGGGCCGTGCGACATCCAGTTCAGTATTGCTTCCACCTGCTCCTCGGGTGACGCCGAGCTCGGAACCACGGCATCCGAAAAGCCTTTCAGGTACATTCGGGTCGAATATTCCCAAGCGATGGAGCAGACGGCAACCAAAAGCCAAATGACAAGAAGAAGATTCAGAGTACGCCAGGCGGCCTGAAAGCTAGAAAGGCGTGCCCCTCCGAACTTGTGATTTTCAGGATTCGAAATATCTCCCGCCCGCCTGCGGTGCGGGCCGCGGGGGCAGGGTTCCTCCGTATTCACTACAAGGGCGAGTTTTTCGCTCATGCAATTTCCCGCTGCTGAGTCAGCATCATGCTCGATGGCTGGGCCGAGTTGTGCGGTTCGACTCTGCGCGCTTCTTTCACCAAGCAGAAGGAATGCACGTTCGCGCCGGGATTTTCTTCGTAGCGGGCGACGCGCGCACCTTGCGTTCCACACCACCGCTCCACGACTTCGCGCGACAGGAATACGACACGCGGAGTGACGAAATAGTCGTAGAAAAGATTGAGCGCGCCTGCCCACTCACGGGCGCCGGCCGAACGGACCCAATGAACCAGGAAATAGGGCACCTGAGCAAATAAACGAATGAAAGGCTTGGTCCACCAGTATTGAAGGCCGCGACGAATCACTTCTCCCGGATACTTGTAAAGCCAGGGATACCGTCCGGTCGGTTTATAGACGGCCAGATACATCCGGCCTCCCGGTTTCAGAATCCTGCAATTTTCCGAAAAAGACGCGAAGGGGTCGTCCGTGTGATGGATCACGCCGTCTGAAATGACGACGTCCGCGGCCCCGTCCATGAAGGGGAGGCGAGCATTGTCCGCGACGACGCCGGGCCGCGAAAAGCGTTCCACCGCAAGACCCACGGAAACGCGGCTGCGATCCACGCCGATGCACCGGAAACCTCGTTCGGCCAGAAAACCGAGCACTCGCCCCGGCCCGCAACCCACGTCCACAATCAGCAAATTGGGGTTCAATTCGCCAATCATAGTAACGAGCGGCCGGGCAACGACCGAATGGATATCGACGGCGGCGGCCGGAGAAATCCAATCGAACGGGTGCTCATCGTAAAATGTGGACCGCTCAGTGGACTCCATTGGTTTGCGACAACACCTCGGCGTAATAACCTTCCATCTGCTCCGTAAGCGTGTTCCAATCCAGGCGGTTGGCTACCTGACGGCACCCTTCCTTCAGCTGCGCGTAAAGGACTTTATCGTCAATCATCCTGCGGAGTGCATTCGCAATAGCCGCAATCTCCGGGACAATTACCAGCCCCGCCACGCCTTCGACGACGGAACAAATGCCGCACGAATGGGTGATTATGACCGGTACGCCGAACGCAATCGCCTCGGCGGCCACGTTCGCGAAATTTTCATATCGGGATGGAAGCGCGAAAATGTCCGCGTCCGCCAGCAGCGATTCCTTCTCGTCGTCGTAGACAGGGCCCGTGAAGATAACCCGAGCTCCCGCGCCGCACTCCGCAGCGTGCTTTTCAAGATAGGCGCGGTATCCGGCTTCTCCCTCAGGGCCGGCGATTACAAGACGGCCGGACTGGCAGCAAGTTTGCGCAAAGGCTTCGATTAAAATATCGGCGCCCTTGCGCGGAATCAGGCGGCTTAGAAAAATAATCAGGGGCTCGCCTGCTGCTATACCCCATTTCGAGCGGAACGCACCTCGAGACGGCAAAGCCGAATTCGAACTCACGTCGATCCCGTTGTAGCGCATCACTATTTTCTTTGCGGGGACGCCGTCCTCCAGAAGCTCTTTCTGCTCGAGTTCGGACGTAGCGACGATTTGCGCCGCATCGCGCCAGAATTTACTTCCGACGCTGCGGTGCCACAGCTGCTTGAGCCGAAGACTCCGATCGATCGGCCGGTACATGCCCATCGGCTCAATCACGTAAGGAACCCCTTGCCGCCGGCAGAAATAGCTGACGGCGGGTCCCAGCAGATCGTACAACCCATAAAAATGTACCAAGTTGTGCTCGCTTAGAGAATTCCGGCAAAATTGAATCAATCGCGGATTGATCGTAAGAGCCCTGTAACGTCCAACCTCCGGAAGATAAATCGCCTCGACGCCTTCTTCGACCATCCGCCATCCAACCGAGGTCTCCTCCGGGACGATTCCGGCTTGAGCCCACTCCGAAGGTCCCAGATTGACGGTGAGCACGGTGACATTGTGGCCGCGCTGCGCGAGCTTTCGCGAAAGGGTGCGGACTTTCACGGGCCGTCCGCCTTCCGCCAGATAAGGGAAATACGTTTGCGCTACGTTTAGAATTCGCACGCCCTCTTGGGTCTCCCTACCAGTACACGAGCTGTTGCGTCCGATCTATATATTTTCTCCACCACGTGTCAAAGATGATACATGCGAACAACTCATGAGAATTGTCGCGCACGCCCTTCCGATGCTCCGCTCGCAACTGCTGCATGAACTCGAAATCGAGAATTCCGGTCCGCCATGTTACCCCGACGTCATCGCCGAGTTTCTTTCTCAACGGATGAGATTCCTGATAGCTTGCTTCGAAATAGGGATCAAAAAGTTGGCCGACCCATCGGCCAAGCGGAGCGTTGAACCCGCGTTTCGATGCATTTCGAGCGGCGGGTGGGAAAAATTCTTCGAACGCGTCTACCAGAACCGCTTTCGCGCGTCCGTTTTGAATTTTGTAACCGAAAGGTGTGTTCAGGCTCATTTCCACGAATCCGGTGTCTAGAAGCGGAACACGCACTTCGAGGGCGGCCGCCATGCTCATGCGGTCGGTGTACTCGAGAATATTATCGGGAAGAAAGGTCTTTAGATCCAACTCGAGGATCCGGTTGTCGGTATCGCGAAGCGAACATTGTTCGAATGCCTCGCGCAGGGTATTCACGGACGGCTTGCAGCCGTCGGCACCGCCGAAAGCCGGCGGCTTTTTAGCAAACAACCGATGCTTTGCCGGTTCATTCATAAAATAAGTCCAGTTCGCATACTGGGTGACGAAATCGGAATCAAGACCATCCAGAAATTGGCGAGCGCGCCGCAGGTGCGGAGATTCGTGCGAATCACGCAAAACACTCAAGAGCTTGCCGCCAAATCGCAGCAGCGGGCGAGGCGCCCAGCTCAACTTTCTCGCCAGGCGAACAGCGGCTGACCTCGGATAGCCAGCGAAAAGCTCATCGCCCCCGGCCCCGCAAAGGGCGACGGTGATGTGCTCGCGAGCTTTTTTCGATAGCTGATGCATGAGGTAAGTTGTGGGATTGGCGAACGGCTGGTCGGAACATTCGACGAGATCCACGATCTCGAGAAGATCGGGTGACTCGAGCGACAACTCAAAATGCCGGGTCCCCAGGTGTTTGCTGACGGCGCGGCCCGTTTCCGCTTCGTTGTAGAATTCATATCCTCGTCCCGGAAACCCGAGCGTATACGTCTCAACATCCGGCTTTTCCCGCTTCGCCAAACCCGCGACGATCGTTGAGTCGATTCCTCCGCTCAAAAATACGCCGAGGGGAACGTCGCTTACCAATTGACGTGTCACGGAAGCCGCCAGTTTCTCACGGATCCGTTCTCTGATGCTCTCGTAGGAGGGGGCCGTCACTTCCTGTTGGCGCAGGACATTCCAATAGCGGGAGATTGAAATCGAGTGGTCGCTCAAGCGCACAGTGAGTGTGTGTGCGGGAGGGATCTGGCAAATGCCCTCGAAAATGGTTTCCGGACCAGGAACGCAGAGAAAAGTGAAGAAATCAGACGCCGCCTGCCAGTTCACGGCGCGCGAAATCATGGAGGAGGCAAGGATCGCCTTGATCTCCGAACCGAAGAGAAAATTGTCGGCGTTCGCGGCGTAGAAAAGCGGTTTGACCCCGATCGGATCCCGCGCAAGGAAGAGAACTTCGCGGTTTAGGTCCAAAATCGCAAATGCGAAAATGCCGTTTAGTTCTTTCACACAGTCCGGGCCGGATTCCTCGTACAAATGGAGAATCACTTCCGCGTCCGTGCGGGAACGAAACCGGTGGCCACGCGGTTCCAGGGCGGCGCGCAAATCGGCGAAATTATAAATCTCCCCATTGAAAACCAGCCAGACCGTGCCATCTTCGTTGGACATCGGTTCGCGGCCGGCATCCGAGACGTCGATGATCGCCAAGCGGTTGTGGCCCAGAGCAACCATTTCGGAAATCGCCGGCGGACCAAAACAGCGAATATCCGTTCCATCCGGGCCACGGTGCCGGAGCGAAGCTGCCATTCGCTCGATCGTGCGATGGAGGGATGCTTGATCAAGGCGCTTGCTGGCGATTCCTGAAATGCCGCACATAATTAATTCGCGGGGGACAACTGGCTAACGATCAAATCCACGACCCTGACAGCCTCCCGGCCTTCCTCCGGCGTGACCGGCGGCGCTGCGCCACTTTGAATGCTCTCGACAAACTCCCGAACCAAACGTTCGTGCGTATTCTCGAAATTTCCCGTTAGATAACTCAGTCCGGTCCCCGTGGTGCCTAGAAGCAGCTGGCTCGCTTCTTTGACGGCAGAAAGGCCTAGCGTGACGGGCTTGAGATTGGGTCGGCCGTGGAGCACGAGAGTTTGCGTTTCGAGATCGAATTTCATGTGGCCTTCGCTGCCCCACAGATCGAGTTGAACGGCCCAGCGGTTCGTCGCGTAGGTGAGGGCGACGCTGCACGACGCGGTGTCTCCATTTAATTCGAGGCGATAGTCCTCGTACGGCGACCACGGAAACTCCATAAGCTGCTTCCGAGCCTGCACTCGAACTTGCCTGATCGGGTTGATAAAGGCCAGCGTCATATAGATAACGTGAGGGCCCGTCTCGCCAATTACGCCGCCCGGGAGCTTGTGGGCCCAATGATCCGGCTTGGATGTGATGTAGTCGAGCGGAGTCGAAAGAAAGATGCGCATCCCTCGAAACTCACCGAGCTCTCCGCGTTTCATGATTTCACGCGCTTTGAGAAACGATGGGTAAAATAAATCCGAGTGAGCAACGCAGATCTTCCGTCCGCTCTTCTTCGATGCGGCAATAATGCGGTCGCATTCTTCGGTGTTGATGGCCATGGGCTTCTCGATCAGAGCATGAGCGCCTGATTCCAGCGAGCGAATCGCGAGATCCGCGTGCGTGCGCGGCGGCGAACAGATGTCCACGGCTCCCAACCGCTCCGCCAGCAGCATCTCCTGATAATCCTTGTAAACCTTCGGTATCCCGTGGAGCCGGGCGAGTTCCTCTGCCTGCGCCAGATTTGGATCGCACAGGGCAACCACTTGAGCCTTTCGACCGATCTTTTTCCAAGCCGGCAGGTGTTTCTGCTTCGCGATAAAGCCCGATCCGATCAGTCCTACTCGAAGGCCATCCAAGTATTTGTTCCTCCATTCAAAACTTCCGCAGGTCTTCGGCGACTTGAGCCACAGCTATTTAAGCCACAGTAACCGGCAGGCCGCAATCCCCAAGAATTTCTTCGAGTGCACGGCGGAAACTGTCAAATTGATAGCGCTTCCGAACGATTCCGGCACCACGTTGGCCCATCGCCTCGCAGAGACAACTGTCGCGAAGCAATTTTTCGAGAGCTCGCGCGAGGGCGGCGACGTCCAGCGGAGGAACAAGGAATCCATTGCTTCCACCTTCGATCAGATCCGTGGCGCCTCCGGCCGCGGCTCCGACCACCGGCTTGCCAAACGCCATCGCTTCCAGGAACACCAATCCGAAGCCTTCGCCGGTGCTTGGCAGAGCGAAAACCTGCGCGCGCGCATAGCAAGCCGCAAGCTCCTGCCGCGAAAGACCCTCTAAGAAATACACATGATCCGCAAGATCAAGGTCCGCCGTTAGCTGCCGCAGACGCGGCAAATCGTCGCCAGTACCAACGGCTACCACGCAAACGTCCGGGATTGAATTGCGCAGCAGCGCAACCGCTCGAATTAAGTCATCAGCGCCTTTATAACGCTCGGATGCGGCCCAACGTCCAACAGTCAGCACGACCGGACCTTTCGGGAAACTCGTCGGCAGGCGCAGCGCCGCAGGCTCCGCGGCCATCCGCAAGAAATCCGGATTCACCGGCCAAGGCAGCAGGCGGACGTTTTCTTTGGAGACGCCTTGCACTTCGATGAGCTTCGCCGCGGTGTAGCGACTCGGCGCCAGCACGACCGTGGCGCGTTGTAACGCCCGTTTAAGAAGCGCGGGCAAAGGATTCCACACCTCGACTCCGTGCGCCATCACAATCGTGTGAACATCGGAGGCAATGCCTTGCATGAGCGCCGCCGGCAGAGCCAAATTCGGGTGAGCCGCCAAAATGATACGAGCGTGGTGGCGCGCCTGGCGCAGTCCTTCGAGTACGAATCCTGCCTTCGCCCGTCCGAACGCGCGGAAGACGACATCTCCCGTGTCGCATCCGAGAACTTGTGCTCCAGGGGGATCGTTCAGGGCCAGAAAAGCGCAAGAGCAATCGTGCTCGGAGGCGATTTCGTGCAACGCAGCAGCGGTGAGCCGCCCTGCTTCCTGCACGCCACCAACGCCGAGCAACTCGGGAAACAAACCGATGATGCGCTTGGCCGGGGACGTTGATTTTTCGGAAGTCATTGACGATTGATTCGAGGCAAATAACACATTTACAGTTCCTGGCTCACAGTGGGGGCATAATCACTCGCTTTTCGCTGCAGGATTTCCTCGAAAATCGCGCGGAGTTCCACGGCATTCCGTTCCCACGTATATTGCCGCGCGGTAACGCCCGCTCTCTCGCCAATGTGCTCGCGGAATTCCGGATCTTCCCATAGCCATTGAATCATCAAAGCGAGCGTTTTTTCGTCATCGGGGTCTTGGAGAATTAGACCATCCACGCCGTGCGTAATGATTTCCGACGCCCCGTTCGCGGAAGAAACGATCACCGGAAGGCAGCACGCCATCGATTCCGCGGGAGGCAGCGCGAACGTGTCTTCGAGAGAAGGGCCCGCATACGCGTCGGCAGCGGCATAGTAATAATCGATATCGTCGCGCGGGGGAAGAAATTTCACTCGGCCCTCGAGTCGTTTGTCAACGGTCATGTCGTGAAGAGCCGCAGTATCCTCGCGGCTCACGAGCAGCAGATCGATGGGCAGATCCTCCAGGCGCTTAAGGGCGTTCAGGAGAACCGGAACGCCTTTGTTGCGCCAATCATTGCCCACGAGCAGCAGGGCAAATCTGCCTTTATCGATTCCTAATTCCTGCCGCGCCCTCGCCCGCAAGGCGAACCTGCGCTCCAGGTTGAACGTCGCGTGGTCGAGACCCAAATAAACAACCGGACAGGCCTCTCGACGACCGTAGAATTTCTCGAGTTCCGCCTGTGTGCGGCGCGCAATCAATACCAAGGCTATATCCGCTCGCGTATAAATCCGGCGTTCGAGGGAGATAATGAGCGCGTAGTAGAGCTTGCGATGAAGAAGTGTCGGCCAGGACCGCAGCGGATGCCGCTTCAAATCCAATTGCTCGCGCAGATTAGATAGATACTGGGCAAATACGATGTGAACCGAGATAACGTCGGCATCGAGACAGTTGATACCGGGACTGAAAACCAAGTCATACCGCAGACGCCGAAATTGCCTGTCCCACGCGCGCCAAACATAATTCGCGGCAAACCACCACAGAAAATTGAAAAGATGAGGTCCGGGCAGCTTCGGTATGCGATGCCACTTGATTTCCGTGAGATCCAAATCCGCGACCCGCTGGCTGTAGACATGCACTTCGAAAGCGCCGGTGAGACGCGAAATCCATTCCACCACGCGCCGCTCGGTGCCGTGGCACTTGTCGAGAAAAGGGGAGACAACCGCCAGCCTCGGTTTTCGCGCACCCGTGGGCATCGCTTACACCGTAACCTGCATGATTTCGCACCAGCGAGC
>Ga0182024_10012598_pt1 | contig 16697 bp, 11 predicted proteins | sample P32metaG_FD_120480 | JGI IMG/M metagenome (GOLD analysis project Ga0182024, IMG submission 120480) | Permafrost microbial communities from Stordalen Mire, Sweden - P3-2 metaG (Illumina Assembly) | ecosystem: Environmental > Terrestrial > Soil > Wetlands > Permafrost | place: Sweden: Stordalen... | reverse complement strand
CGTGGGGTGTGAGTGTCTCGTGGGTCGCGGGAAGAACGTCTTCGCATGCTGGGGTACCGGGCGAGTTCGACGCGCTCGTCGCGCATACGCGACGAGCGCGTCGGGCGGGTTTTCGTTGCAGAGGTCACGAGGATTACCGTGCCGCCCGGGATCCTCTGAACGGGGGCGACATGCTGAATCTGTCTTCTTCTGTGCGTGGTCGGGCGCGTGACAGCCGCCGAGGACGGGTTTGGTGCGGTGCTCGCCGCCAGTGGGTCGCGTCCGTCGCGGCGGTCGCGCTGATCGCACCTGCTGCGCTGGTCATGCTCGGACAACCGGCCGGGGCGGTGTCGGGTGACATCTCAACCATTGCCGGGACCGGCGGCGTCGGCGAACACGGTGACGGCGCTCCCGCGGTGAGTGCGACGCTCGATCAGCCGCAGGGGTTGACGGTCGACGCCCACGGCAACGTCCTGATCGCCGACTCGACCAATAATCGTGTGCGGGTGGTCGCAGTGTCGGCGTCGAATCCGGGCTATCCCCTGTCGGGATGTTTTTCGACCGTGCCGTGTAGGTGGACAGTCGGTGACATCTACGTCATCGCCGGACACGGTCTCGGCGGCTACAACGGCGACAACATTCCCGCTACCTCCGCTCAGCTGTTCGCTCCGACGGACGTTGTCGTCGACCATGCCGGAAACCCGATCATCTCCGATTCACTGAACGAACGGGTCCGGGTCGTCGCGGTTTCGGCCACGAATCCCGGCTATCCGGTCCCGCACTGGACGGTCGGCGACATCTACACCGTCGCCGGGAACGGCCTGAGCGCGTTGCAATACGCGGGCGACGGCGGGTACGCCACCGACGCGCAACTGTTCTCTCCCGACCGCGTGACCGTCGATACCCACGGCAACCTCCTGATCGCCGACACCGGCAACGAGCGCGTGCGGGTCGTGGCGGTGTCGGCATCGAATCCGGGCTATCCGCTCGCCGGCTGCACCGGACCGTGCACATGGACGCTCGGCGACATCTTCACCGTCGCCGGCGATGGCTTCAGCGGCTTCAACGGCGACTACATCCCGGCCACTGCTGCCGAACTCAACTCCCCGACGGGGGTCGCCTTCGACCACGACGGCGACCTCCTGATCGCCGACACTGAGAACGCGCGCGTGCGTGTCGTCGCGGTGTCGGCATCGAATCCTGGCTACCCGCTCGTGAGCTGGACGCCCGGCGACATTTACACGCTCGTCGGGAACGGCGGCGCCGGCTATGCCGGAGACGGATTTCTTGCCGCCAGCGCCCAGCTCAATGCCGCGCAGGACATGACGGTCGACGCGCACGGCAACCTCCTCGTCGCCGACACCAGCAACGAGCGTCTGCGCGTCGTCGCGATGTCGACGTCGAATCCTGGCTATCCGCTCGCCGGCTGCCCCGGACGGTGCACGTGGACGGTCGGCGACATTTACACCATCGCCGGCGACGGCATCGGCGCCTACAACGGCGACGGCATTCTCGCGACCGAGGCGCAGCTTTATTCTCCGACAGACGTCGCGGTCGATGCGCACGGCAATGTGTACATCGCCGACTCCGTCAACTCCCGTATCCGCGAGATCGAGATCGGCGCGGCCGCGACCAGACCGTGCGCGCCCAGGACGGTCTCGGCCTCGCCGCGAAAGAATGAGGCTGTGGTGCATTGGCTCGCACCGTCGTGCACTGGCGGTTCGGCCATCATCGGATACGTGGTCACGCCGTACCTCAAAACCACCGCCCTTCCGGCCCGGACATTCAGATCCAGCGCAACAACCGAAATCGTCACCGCACTGACAGCCAAAAAGACCTACCGGTTCAAGGTCGCCGCTCGTAACTCCATTGGACTTGGACCCCAGTCGGCCTTCTCAACCGCGGTGACGATCGACAGCACGAGCGCATCAAACACCTGAACCCACGCAGGAGCGCGCAGGGCGACAGTGTGTCGTTGACCAGACCCCAATATCGTCGCGTGCTGCGCCGCGGTGTCACGTCCACCCGAACACCGACGCCGATCCTGCCCACGGCCGCTCGGCGCGACACCGACGGCGGCCAGGTCGCGAAGGTCGTCGGTTCTCGGCCGGCTCACACGCAACTGAGCAGGCCGCACGCCGTCGCCGCGATGGACCGGGCCACGACGCGACGTCGGGAATCTGTCTTGTCGTCGCGACTGACAGTGCTTCGATGACGGCGGCGGTGACGCATACGCCGATATGACCGCCGACGTGCCGCGTCGAGCTCGTCGAGGATCGCCGAGGATCGTTCGGTCCGATCGTAGGCTTCGCGGCCGTGACACTCTACGAACACATTCCGCATCCGCGTATCAAAGAACGCGAGGCAAGCGGGCCGGTCAAGGTCGCCGACCAGATGCCGAAGTCGACGCCCGCCGCCCGGTTCAACTCGTGGCTCGCGGTCCAGATCACGTCGGGCGTCGGCACCATGTGGTGCGCGTATGCGTTCGCGGCGATCGCGTTGATCAGCTTGCCCGACGCATTGAAGTCGGGCACCGCGGCGATCATCTCCTGGATCGCACAAACCTTCCTGCAGCTCGTGTTGCTCTCGATCATCATCGTCGGTCAGAACATACAAAGCACCGCGTCAGACAAACGGGCCGCCGACACGTACAAAGACGCCGAAGCGGTGCTCCACGAAGCGCTCGAGATCCAAGCCCACCTCATGGCGCAAGACGCAGCGATCGAGAACATCCTGACCCACCTCGGCTTACCGACACCGCCACCTCCCGCCCCAGCCGCCTAGCTCGCGCCGTCAACGGTGCGCGCCCGGCCGGGCTGTTGTCGTCGGCCGCACCATCGCCGTCGTGTTCGCGCCGCCCGCGCCGTGGTTCAGCTGCGCTTGAGCGGGACGTCGGGCGGTGAGTTCGGATGCCGTGACACGGTCGCCGGTCGCGGAGTGCTCGTTGGTGGCGGAATCGTGAGCCTGACGTCGGTCGTCAAGCGGTGCAGTCAACCGCGGCGAGGAGCGCGTTCGCGCGCGTCGGGTGACCGACGGGCACGGCGCGCGCGACGTCGACGGCGACGAGCACGGTCTCGCGATCGTCGCAGGTGGACCAACATCGGGCTGTTCGATCGGTTCCGACCGGCGCGGACCAGACCTTGCGCGCCGGCCCGACCTGGTTTGCAGATCGCCGGGCAGGAATCGGTCGTGCCTGCGCCCTTTATCAACCGTTGTGGATAGTTTGCGCCGGACGGTTTGAGGTCTTGTACCACCCTGCAGTTGCACCTTGTCGACGACGTCAAGCCTTCGTAAAGTCCAAGCAAGGCTGTCGGATGGTCATGGCGGACGTTGACGGCAAATCGCAGCGTTGCGAGGAGGACCATGAGCCACACGTTCAGAAAGACGTTGGCGCTGTCCGCGAGCGTGATCATGCTCGCTGCCGCGGCGCTCGCCACGGCCGCGTCTCCGGCGTCGGCGACGACACCGAGCACACCAGGGAACGTTTCGGTCACCGAGGTGAGCGTGAACTCGGTGGACGTCAACTTCACCGGCGACGGTCAAACGGGCGCGACGTTCATGGCGACGTGTTCGTCGTCGGTGACGGGCCCGCTGGCGACCGTGACGGGCTCGTCGAGCCCGCTCCTGGTCACGGGTATCACGAACCTGCCCAGCCAGACCATCACCTGCCAAGTCGACGAGACGGTCGGCGGGGTCACCAGTCCCTGTTCGGCTCTCGCGGGCCTGAACATGAACGGCATCAGCGGACCAGGTTGTGTCGCGGCGCTGACCGCACCGACGAATCTGTCCGTCGCACCTGGAGAGATGTCCGCGACCGTCAGCTGGGCGCCTGTCATTTCCAATCCTCCGGGCTGCATCCAGGGATACGTGGTGACGCCATCCGGATCAGGGACGCCGCTCGAGGTCCTCGGTCCGTTCACGACGACCGTGATCTACGGTCTGACCGACGGGGCGTCGGTGACGTTCACCGTCGCCGCCGCCAACGGCGGCGGTATCGGTCCGGCGTCGGCGCCGACCAGCCCGATCATCATCGGTGCGCCGGCCGCGCCGAGCGTGCTTTCGGCATTGAAGGTCGCCCGCAACGCCGTCAACGTGGCGTTTGCCGCTCCGGCGAGCAACGGTTTCGCCATCAACGGGTACGCGGTGAGGTGCCGGTCGTCGAACGGTGGCGCGCCCAGGACCACGTTGGGCAGAACCAGTCCGATTCGGGTGAAGCGACTCACGCCGGGCAAGACCTACACGTGCGCTGTGGTCGCGGCCAACGGTCTCGGCGCCAGTCCCGCGTCGGCATTGTCAGCGCCCGTCAGGGTATAAGCGAACGACACAACATGCTGCGACGCGTCGTGTTCCACAGACGCGGGTGGGACACCGTCGCGTCCTCGGGGATGACCGGAACCGGTTGTGACCTGACCCGGTCATGGTCTTCTCGCAGACCTGCACGGTCGCCGTCCTGAAGGGCATCTCCCGCCAGCACCGTCGCGAACGACGTGCGGGCGCGTTGGGTGATGCGCGTCGTGCCGGCCGGTCGGCGTCCTGACACGACCCCGAGGCCGTTGCTCGTCGGTCAGCTCGGGATCGTCGCCGGATGTGTTGCCGACCCTGGGCTGGGCGGTCCGTGTGGCTCAGGCACGACTTCGTAGACCACGCCGTGGTCGCGTGCGAGTTCGGCGACACCGTTGTCGGTCGGCCAGCCGCTCGCCTGAATGTTGAAGACGCGCACCTCGTTCGCGCCGACCGGATACGGACCCCAATGCCACGTGCCGCGGTGCAGGTGCACGCACGCATGTTGCGCCAACGCGAACGCCTTCACGGTGTCGAAATGTGACGGCTGCGAGAAGTCGACGTCGGGCGGCGCCACCACCACCAGCGCGTCGCCGCTCATCGGCATGAGTGTCTGGGTGTGCGTGTCGTGACGGTTGAGCAGCTCGCAGCGCAGCCGGCCGTCGCGCACCTCGATCTCGTCGAGGGTGTGACCGATGAAGTTGACCCAACCGTCGTTGCGGGTGAACACGAGGTCGGCGGTGGGGAACCCGTCACCTTCGAACGGCGGGAGCACACCGTACGGCGCGAACGTGTCGCGGGTCGCGGGTTGCAGTCGAAGCTCGATCGTACGGGTGCCCATCCCGGCCCTCCACGGTTAACCTGACGGTCACGTCAGCTTAGGCACCAGTGTGGAGGTTCGCCCATGGACGTACGGTCGATCGAAGAGGTCGAACCGGTCATCGAGCACAACGGCACCGTGCCCGTGTGGTGGCTCGTCAACCCACGCGAGATGTTCGACATCACCAAGGGCGGACACCTCGAACTGGTCAGCGAGTTCGAAGTCGCGGGCGGCGGATTCGTCGACCCGCACCAACATCCAACCCACGAGTTCTATTACGTGACGTCGGGCCGTGGACTGATGACGATCGGCGACGAAGCACGCGAGATCCGTCAGGGCGACCTGGTGCACATCCCGCCCAACGTCGTGCACAGCCTGAAGCCGGTCAGCGACCATGCCCCAATCCACTGCTTCTGCTTCGCGGTCGGGATCGAAGGCGCCGGCGCGGTCAACTACACCGAGCATTGAGTGGGCCGAATTTTGGTCGCTCGCCGTCTTCCCGACGGCGGGCTCGATCCGCTCGCCGGCCACGACATCGTCGGTCCCAAACCCGACGACGTTCCCTACTCGGCCAGCGAGCTGCGCGACCTCGCCGTCGACGTCGACGCGATCGTGTCGGTCCTGACCGACAAGATCGACGCTGCCGTCATCGCCGCCGGCGCCGCAGGCCGGTTGCGTGTCGTCGCGAACGTCGCGGTCGGCTACGACAACATCGACGTCGGCGCCGCCCACGAACATGGTGTCGTGGTCTGCAACACGCCCGGCGTGCTCGACGAAACCACCGCCGATCTTGCGTTCACGTTGATCCTCGCCGCCGCCCGTCTCACCCACGACGCCGAATCGGACCTGCGCGCCGGCCGATGGCACGGGTGGGGGATCACCCAGTATCTCGGCCGCGACGTGCACGGCGCCACGCTCGGCATCGTCGGCTACGGACGCATCGGACGTGCCGTCGCGCGCCGCGCCGCCGGCTTCGGGATGCAGGTCCTGCACCATGCCCGCACCACCACCGGTGAGCCCGGCTACATCGGCGACCTCGACGAGCTGATCTCGATGTCGGACATCGTGTCGTTACATGTGCCGGGCGGCGAACAGACACGACATCTGATCGACGCCCGCCGCCTCGCGCTGATGCGGCCGACCGCAGTGCTCGTCAACACCGCACGCGGATCGGTCGTCGACGAGGAAGCGCTCGCCGACGCCTTGCACAACGGCCGGTTGTTCGCGGCGGGGATCGACGTCTTCGAACGCGAACCCGACGTCCACCCGCGACTGTTGAACGCACCGCGGGCCGTGTTGGTCCCCCACATCGGCTCCGCGTCGCACCCCACACGTACCCGCATGGCAAGACTTGCCGCATCGGCTGTCGCGACCGTGCTCGAAGGTGGGACACCCACCAACATGGTGTCGTCGTAACCTGCGCGCCTGAAAGGAGATCCATGCCTGAACAGGTGCGAGGAGTCGTAGCGTCCGGCGCGGGACGGCCGGTCTCGGTCGAGACGATCGTCGTGCCAGATCCCGGACCCGGTGAGGTCACCGTACGCGTGCAGGCCTGCGGTGTCTGCCACACCGACCTGCACTACCGCGACGGCGGCATCGGTGACGATTTCCCCTACCTGCTCGGCCACGAAGCCGCCGGTGTCGTCGACGCGATCGGCGCCGGGGTGACCAGCGTCGCGCCCGGCGACTTCGTCATCCTCAACTGGCGTGCCGTGTGCGGCGAATGTCGGGCATGTCGCCGTGGACGACCGTGGTACTGCTTCGCGACCCACAACGCCGCGCAACCGATGACCCTGACCGACGGGACAACCCTGTCGGCCGCGCTCGGTATCGGCGCGTTCGCCGACAAAACCTTGGTCGCGGCCGGTCAAGCCACCAAGGTCGACGCCCGCGCCACCCCCCAAGCGGCAGGGCTGCTCGGCTGTGGGGTCATGGCCGGCTTCGGAGCCGCCGCACACACCGGCAACGTCACCCGCGACGACTCGATCGCCGTGTTCGGCTGCGGCGGCGTCGGCAACGCCGCGATCGCAGCCGCGAACCTCGCCGGCGCCCACACGATCATCGGGATCGATCTCGACGCACGCAAACTCGCATGGGCGAAAGACTTCGGCGCGACGCACACCGTCGACGCGTCGAAAACCGACCCGGTCGAGGCCGTCCGCAAGCTCACCAACGGCGACGGCGCCGACGTGTGCGTCGAGGCAGTCGGCCGTTCCGAAGTGCTCAAACAAGCGTTCTACGCCCGTGACCTCGCAGGCACCGTCGTACAGGTCGGTGTCCCGACCCCCGACATGGCGCTCCCCGACATTCCCATGATCGACTTCTTCGGCCGGGGCGGCGCGCTCAAACCGTCCTGGTATGGCGACTGTCTCCCATCACGTGATTTCCCGACCCTCATCGACCTGCACCTCCAAGGCCGTTTTCCGCTCGAACGGTTCGTGTCGGAAACCATCACCCTCGACGACGTCGAAGCCGCATTCCACAAAATGGAACGCGGCGAAGTCCTGCGCTCCGTCGTCCTGCTCTAGTCCCGTCGGTTGCGCCGCTGTCGACCGGTGAGGCAATGCTCACATGGCAGGTCGGATGCCCTCGCGCCGCTCAGGTAGCCGACGACGGTGGAGTCGTGGCGTGCGGGGCGCGGCGTCGATCGCGCGGATCGGCGACCACGTCGGCGAGGAGTCCCAACCACCGGTCGTCGCCCTCGGTGGACCAGACAGCGGCGCGGACACCCGTCGGAGCTGACCCCTGCCGTCCTGGGCCCGTGCGTGACCCGACCGGCGGCGGGCCTACCGGGGGCGGGTTCGGTGGCCCGTGGTGTCCACATGTTCGGCCGCCCTGTCTTGGACGCACCTCACAGACAACGGGGCCGAGCGGGCCGGTTCGACGAAGAGGAGTCCGTCGGATCAGGGAAACCTGCCCGGCAGGGGTTGCGCGTCGTCGGCGGGCGGGGTTCACTGGCATGTCGAGGTCGGGGCAGCACGGGACCTCGGGGGGCGTCAGTGGGTGGAGGGCGAAGCGGGCGACGAAGCGTGTGCCGCGGCGCGGCGTGCACCTTCGGCGCGCTGATCGTGGTCGTCGCGGCCGCGTCGCCGGCGTGGTCGGTTGTTCCCGACGCTCCGCCAGCACCGACGGTCGTGGGCGGCCCGTCCGAGATCACGGTGACGTTCAGTCCGCCCGACAATGGCAGCCCGATTCTCGACTACACCGCGACCTGCACCGCCGGCGCGAACGCGGTGTCACGGTCCCATACGAGTTCACCGATCATCGTGTTCGGTCTCGTCAACGGGACGAGCTATACGTGTACCGTCGATGCGACGAACGCGGACGGCACAAGTGCCGAGTCGCCGCCTTCGGCGGCCGCGGTTCCCCTGGCAGTCCCGGGCGCGCCGACCGCGGTGTCGGCTGTCGCCCACGACGCACAAATCACCGTGACGTTCGTTCCGCCCGCAGACGACGGTGGGAGCGCCATCACCGGCTACACCGCGACGTGCGCGTCGAACGACGGAACTGTCGTCGTCTCCACGGGCGGCGCATCGTCACCGATCGTCGTGACGCCGGTCACCGACGGCAAGTCGTACACCTGCGATGTGAACGCGGCGAACGCGGTCGGTACCGGCCCGGACTCGTCGCCGTCGGCATCTGTGTTTCCGGTCGGGGTACCTGCCGTTCCTGCCCCGCCGACGATCACGTCCGGGACCAACATGATGCAAGTCGCGTTCGTCCCGCCCGCGCAGAACGGCGCATCGATCACGTCGTACACCGCGACGTGTACTTCGACCGATGGTGGCGAGACGGCAACGCAGTCAGGGCCAGGTTCGCCGATCAACGTCACCGGACTGACCGACGGCAACACGTACACCTGTGATGTGGACGCCACCAACAGCGTCGGGACAAGTGCTGTGTCCGGCGAATCCGCGCCGGCGGTCGCGGTCGCGGTCCCGAATGCGCCGGTGCGGCCGACCGTCGCGGGCGGCCCTTCCCGGGTTGTGGTCAGTTTCGTCGTGCCCGTCGAGTCGGCCGGCTTCGTGTACAAGACGACCGCGACGTGTACCTCGAGCAACGGTGGTGTCGCCCGCAGCAGTGTCGCCGACCCGCAAGACAGTGGCGAGGGGTTCTCTCCGATGGTCGTCACCGGTCTGACCAACGGCAAGACCTACACGTGTACCGTCACCGCGACGAACGGCGTCGGTACAGGCCCGCCGTCGCCCGCGTCGGCTGCCGTGGTGCCGCGCACGTCGCCGGGGGCACCGATCGGGGTGAAAGCCGTATCCGGCAACGCTGCAGGAGCGACAGGACCGGTCACCGTGTCGTTCGGTGGCGGAGCTGCACGCGGGAGCGCCATCACCGCGTTCCGGGCGACGTGTACCGACGTGAAGTACGGCCGCACGTTCGTTAAGACCGGCACGAGGTCGCCACTCAGATTCACCAGTCTCGCCACCGGTCAGCTGTTCTCGTGCGTCGTGGTCGATACCAGCTTGGGTGGAACGAGCGTGCCGTCGGCCGCGGTCCAGGTGATCGTCGGCGCGCCGGCCCAGCCGACCTTCACGAAGATCTCGCAAAAGAACCACGGAGTGACGCTGACGTTCCTCGCGCCGGCCGCCAATGGCAGCCCGATCACGACGTACGTTGCCCGGTGCACCTCGACCGACGGTGGAGTCACGCAAGGCGGGACCAGCACCACGAGCCAGGTGGCGGTCAACAACATGAGCCTCAACACCACCTATGCGTGCTTGGTCACCGCCGACAATGCCCGCGGCGCTGGCGCAGCGGTGAAAGTCGCCCCGATCAGGATCACCAACTAGCGGCGCGCAGATCTTCACCGCAACGCGTCACGTTCCGACCGATCAGCACGGGGAACGGATCGACGGGCCCGCTGCGCGGCGAGAATCTCGCTCCGATCGAATGGCTCGAACACGGACGGGACCGGACATTCGTGTTCGACGAGTCGGGAGCGACGGCGATCAGACCCGAGGCCGGAGCGCATTGGCGTCAGCACCGAGCCGCTGCGGTTGCGGACCGACTTCGAACAAGCCGCACGGGGCGAGTGTTCGCGTGGTTCTCGTTCGGTCACGTCCAGCGCTGCAGGAACGGCGTTCATGAGACCCGTCGACGCAGTGACTGCGACGCGACGCGTGCGTGGCGCCGACGCATCCAGATCGCGCGGCCGCGCGGGTGCTGTGTGATCCTGCCCTTCGTATCGTCGGCGGTGACATGATTGGCGCACGCAATGAACGTCGGCGAGGAGCCAGTGCGGGCAAACGAACGACAAGCGCAGGCGTGGAACGGACCCGAATCTGCGCACTTCGTCGACCACGCCGACCGGTACGACCGTCAGCTCGAACCCTTCACTCAGGCCCTCTTGGAACGGGCCGGGCCCGACGCGGACCGGGTCGTGCTCGACGTTGGCTGCGGGTCGGGCGCGACGACGCTTGCCGCCGCCGCCAGTGCCGAACGCGTCGTCGGTGTCGACCTGTCGCAGCCGCTCGTGGAGTTGGCACGGCGCCGCGCGCAGGCTGCGAGGATCGCCAACGCGGAGTTTGTGATCGCCGATGCACAGACTCACGACTTTGCCGCCGGCACGTTCGATCTTCTCATCAGCCAGTTCGGACTGATGTTCTTCGACGACCCCGTGCGGGCGTTCACCAACATCCGACGCTCGCTCCGCGCCGGCGGCCGTGCCGCGTTCGTCTCCTGGCAGGGTCTTCGCGCCAACGAGTGGCTGATGCTGATCGGCGATGCGGTCAGCCGACACGTCGAGCTTCCCGAGTTCGGTACGCAGGCCAGGGGACCGGGCATGTTCGCGCTTTGCGAACCCGACGAGATCGCGACGCTGCTCGGCGCCGCCGGGTTCGACCACGTGGAGTGCGACTCGTACACCCCTGCGATCGTCCTCGGAGGCGGCGGCAGCCTCGACGATTCGGTCGACTTTCTTCTCGGTATGGGTATGCCCCGCGGTCTGCTCGGTCTCGTCGACCCGAGTGCGCGGGATGACGTGCTCCGAATCGTGCATGCCGAGCTCGTCGATCGGTACGAAGAAGGGGTCGGGATCCGCCTCGGCGCCGCGGCGTGGGTGGTCACCGCCCAGGCGTAGGCCGCGGCCTTCGGGAAGTCCGAGAGGGTCGACCACGGGACCGATGGACCCTCCCGACGCGTCTCGGCCGGTGATCGATGGCATGGCCGCCGGGGCGGGCCGTCGCATGTTCTGGGCTACGCGTCGTCGCGCCCGGACGTGCCCGATCCGGGACGCGCCGAACCGCGAGCGTCGACTCCCTTGCCGCGGTGGGCCGGTCGCGCCGAATGGAACGGGCGCACGCACCGATTGCCGGGCCGGAGCGCATGACGCCACCAGCCCGAGCCGCACAGAACGCCGTCGGCACAGTCGGCAGCGAACGCCGTCCGTATCCCGTGACCCGCTCCTTCGGTTTTGATCCGAAGCACCGGTTTGGTGAGACGACACCAGGGTTGAAACCCACATGTGATGGGACCCGCGCACCCGACGGGAATCCAATAAGACGGAGCGATCTGAACGCGCCAGCTACGCCGGACAGACTGTCCATTCAACTCCTGGTTGAGCGTTCCGACACATTGTTTCGGGCGGAAAGAGCGGATCGACGAAAGGTTCGGAGACGGCCGTTTGCAGGTCCTTTCAGATCGCTTTCATTGACCGAGCAGGAGATCGTAGGTTCGGTGGCCGTCTCGGCGTTGGCGGACCAGAAGCTGGTCTTCGCGGACAACGACGAGCTCTCTCCTCGCCACCCGGGCCGCGGGATTCGGGGTCGTCCTTCGCGGCGGCGAAACGGTGGACGCACGAGCGGCTCGGATCGCAGACGACCGTCTTCAGACATTTCAGATCGCTTTCATTGATCTGATCGGGAGACGGCCATTCGGTCGACGCGGCGAGATGTCAGCCTCAAAAATCCGCCTGAAGTAGACATAAGTCTACGAACGAGTTCGCCGTGTCGACCGACGTTTTGACCACCGCGAGATTGCACCTTGTCGTCCTGACCTTAAATCGATAAATCCGACGGGGGGAAGCTCAAAGAGCTGGCGCGGGTGCGTCGTTGCACGCAATTTTTGGGGGTCGAGGACATGCGGTGCGGGGTCGGCAGGTACTCGAGTCTTTTCGTCGCGGTTGCGACAGTCGCGGGGGTGGTCGGGGCGGCCTTTTCGGCATCACCCGCTGCGGCGACGGTGCCCGACAACATCAACCAGACGTTCATCACCGGTGCCGCCAGCACGCCGTTCGGGGTCGTGGTCAACGCCAGTCACATCTACTGGGCCAACACCGGGAACGGCACGATCACTGAGGCGAACCTCGACGGCAGCGACCCGACGACCTTGATCACTGGTGCGTCCACCCCGTCTGGATTGGTGGTCGACTCCACCTACATCTACTGGGCCAACCAGACCGGCGACGAATGCATCGGTCGGGCGGACCTCGACGGCTCGAACGTCAACCAGTGCTTCATCAACTCCGACAACGGCAATTACGGCCCGATCGGGCTGGCGGTCGACGCCAACTACGTCTACTGGACCACCGGATATTTCGACACGGTCGGTCGAGCAAACCTCGACGGGATCGGCGTCCCCGATCAGAACTTCATCGTGCCAGCCGGCGCTAAGGGCTCCGATGCCTTGACCGGACTGGCGGTCAACGCCAGCTACATCTACTGGGCCGACGAAACCACCGACACGATCAGTCGGGCGAACATCGACGGCGACCCGAGCACCATCCTGACGCCCTTTATCAGCGGCGCAAATTCGGGCGGGGTCGTTCTCGATGCCAGCGCCACCTACATCTACTGGGCGAACGTTTCGGCCGGCACGATCGGTCGGGCGAACATCGACGGGAGCGGCGCCACCTCGTCGTTCATCGGCGGCGCGAGTTCCCCGGTCGGCGTGTGGGTCAACGCCGACTACATCTACTGGGCGAACTCCGGAAACTCGACGATCGGTCGAGCCAACCTCGTCGACATACCCGATCCACCGACGATCGGAACCGCGACGCCCGGCGCGGGCTCGGGATCGGTCAGCTTCGCCTTTACGGGCGACGACAACGGCAGCCAAATCAGTTCGTACACCGCGACGTGTACATCCGGCGGTGGCGCCACCGGCACCGCGTCGGGATCGTCGAGCCCGATCGTGGTCCCGGGACTGACGAACGGGGCGCCCTACACGTGCACGGTCACCGCAACGAACGGCTTCGGCACGAGCATGCCGTCGGCGCCTTCGAACACGTTCACTCCCGTGGCTGCCCCGGCTGCGCCGACGATCAACGAGATCTACGACGGCCCGGCACCCAACTCGGCCGACTCGGAAGAGGTGGCGTTCACGACCGGAGCCGCGAACGGGTCGCCCATCACGAGTGAGACGGTCACCTGTGTGTCGCTGGCCGGCGGTCCCGCCGGTACCGCAACCGGCAACGGCAGCCCGATCCTGGTGACGGGACCGGCCGTCGGTCCGTACCAGTGCACCGTCACGGCCACCAACGCAATAGGGACGAGCGCACCGTCGGCCCCGTACATCGTGTTCTTGGGTGGGCCCGGGGACTGCCCGACGATCCCGACCACGCCGACCACGTTGACGACCGGACCGGGCAACGATTCCGCCACCGTCAGCTGGGCGCCATCAACCGGCTGTGTGGCCGGCTATGTCGTCACGCCCTACATCGGTGGGGCCGCCCAGACGTCGGTCCTGATCCCAGGACCAGGAACGACCACCGTCATGACGGGCCTGACGAACGGCGTCGCCTACAGGTTCACCGTCGCAGCCGAGAACGGCCATCTGTTGAGCCCCGCCTCGACGATGACAGGACCGATCACGGCCGGCGCCCCGGCCGTCGTCACCGGCGTGCATGTGACCCGGGTCGCCAGCGGAGCACTCAGGGTCGCGTTCCATGTCCCGGCAAATAACGGTGCGTCGATCACCCGGTACGCGGCGGTGTGTCGCTCCACCAACGGGGGTGTCCCCAACGCCAAGGCAGCCAAGACCGGGCCGCTCACCGTGACCGGCCTCACGGCCGGCAAGACCTACACGTGCACGGTCAACGCCACCAACCAGCGCGGGACCGGACCGACCTCGCACCCATCCACCGCGGTCAAGGCCTAACCGAGACCACACACGATCCGTACGGCGCGAAGGGAAAACGGGGCATGCACAGCGCACGAAAAGCCGTGCTGGCGGTCGCAACCGCGGCGATGTCGGTCGCGCCCGTCGCGGGCGTCCTCGTCACCGGTCCGCTGTCCAGGCCGGCGGCGGCCGCCCCGACCTGCAACGAAACCGTCGACGCAACCGGCATGCACGGCACATTCACCACCATCCAAGCCGCGATCGACGCCGCCACGACCGGAGACACGATCTGCGTGTGGCCCGGCCTGTACAACCAAGACCAAGCCAACGGCCGGCTCACCACCGGCCCCGCCGGCGGCTTGAACGATTTCAACATCTTCGTCGGGACTTCGGTCACCATCGAAGGACTCGACGCGTCAGGCAACCCGATCACCAGCGCGCCCGAAGGCCTCCCGCAAACTGCCGCGCCCATCATCGAAGCCAACCGCCCGTTGGAGCCGGACTTCGGGTCGTCGAACATCTTCGTCCAGGCCCCCAACACCACGTTGCGCGGCCTCGAAATCAACGGCGATCCGAACTACATCGCCAAGTCGCTCGAAATCACCGCCAACAACGTCACCGTCACCGACGTCGCGTTCACGCCATCGACCGTCTATAGCGGCGCCGGAGACCTCGCGCCGGGCACCGTCCACGGCGGAACCGGGATCTACATCAGCGACTTCAACTTTGCCGCGAACACATCGACCGTCCAGAGCTACACGTTCACGAACAACACCTTCGACGGCAGCCAAAAGGGCGCCGGCATCTACATCGCGAACGGTGCCGGATGGACCGGCCCGGCGAGCGGGCGGGTGATCTCAGGCAACACGTTCACGAGCACCGACGACGCGATCGATTTTGCCGGTCCGACACCGAACGTGAACTGGCTGCTCAACCCGGTCGGCGCCGCGACGATCACCGGCAACACGTTCTCGAACACGACAAGTCGCCAAGTGGTCGTGTGGGGAACTGGCGGTCCCGGTATCGGGTACATCTCGCCCGACTGGTGCGCCATCATGTCGTCCAACACGTTCGACGCCGGCTCGTTCATCTGGCAGGGCTCGGCGGTCTGTCCGAGCGGCACAGCCCGAACCTGGACGTCGCTGAGCCTAAACGGCGACGATTACACAAACATCGCCGGTCTGTACAGCACCATCCAGCAATACGGCATCAACGAATCGCAGGCCGGTGACACGGTCCAGGTCCTCGCCGGCACCTACGACGAACCGCTCACCATCGACCACGCGTTGACGCTGCTCGGAGCGAACGCCGGGATCTCAGGTACCGCAGCCCGCGGCCCGGAAAGTCTCGTCGAACGTCTCGCCGCCGACACCGGACCCGACTTCGACATCACGACGTCGGCGCCAGTGACGATCAACGGTTTCCATGCGCAGTTCAACGCGACCGACCCGAACGACTGGACCGGCGGCGTGCTGCTCTCCGCCGGATCGGCGAACAACCTGACGTTCGAGAACAACATCGTCGACGACTCCAACTACGCCAACGCACTCGTCTTCGACAACAACGCCGCGACGTCCACCTTCCAAAACAACCTGTTCACGAATCTCCACCAGTTCGACGAACCCAACGAGGGGACCGGCGTGATTGCCGCCTGGGGATTCACCGGGCCGGGGACTCCGCTGGCGGCGGTCACCTTCACCGGAAACACCTTCTCGCACCTCACCGACACCGACGGTATGCCCGCCATCAACCTCAACACCGTGACCGGCACGGTGTCACAGAACACCTTCGAAGACATCCACCAATACGGCATCTTGTTGGCCGGCACGCTCGCCGACCTGATGATCGCCAACAACCTGTTCGACAGCATCCACAACGACACGCCGACGATGAGCCCGAACCGCGGTTCGGGCATCCGCACGTTCGAAGCACCGAACTTCACCGGGCCGGTTTCGATCACACAAAACACGTTCAGCAACGACTACCACGGCGTACGTGTCGCAAACGATGGATCCCCGGCCGACCTCACCAGCGGATATCTCCACGTGAACCGCAACGCGTTCACCACCGATACCTCGGACGGAATCTCCGTCGACCCGGCCACAACCGGAACGCTCGACGGGACCTGCAACTGGTGGGGCTCAGCGACCGGTCCTTCCGACGCAGGAACCGGGACCGGGACCGGCGTCACCGCCGGCGTCACCTTCAGCCCCTGGCTGACGGCTGCCTCTCCGCTGGCGACCGCGCCCTGCAACGGGCCCATCGTTGCGCCAGGTCCGCCGACCATCACGCTGGTGTACGACGGGCCGGCACCATATTCGGGGAGTTCGTTGGAGGTGGCGTTCACGTTGGCGCCCTCGATTGGGCCTGCGGTCACGGGTGAGACGGTGACGTGTGTGTCGCTCGCCGGTGGTCCGGCCGGTATCGCGACCGGGACGGGCAGCCCGATCTTCGTTGGGGGACCGGCGGTCGGTCCGTACCAGTGCACGGTGACGGCCACGAACGCGGACGGGACGAGTGTGCCGTCGGCTCCGTACATCGTGTTGTT
>Ga0182024_10012597_pt1 | contig 16697 bp, 17 predicted proteins | sample P32metaG_FD_120480 | JGI IMG/M metagenome (GOLD analysis project Ga0182024, IMG submission 120480) | Permafrost microbial communities from Stordalen Mire, Sweden - P3-2 metaG (Illumina Assembly) | ecosystem: Environmental > Terrestrial > Soil > Wetlands > Permafrost | place: Sweden: Stordalen... | reverse complement strand
CCGCTTCGCCGGTTACCAGCGTTACCCCGGGAATTCGCCAGGCTGCAAGGCCTCCCTTGACCCGAGAAAAAGTGTCAGTCATGTCCCCGAACGGGTGTCAGCCATGTCCCCGGTACAAACACGCAGAGCGGGCCACCCAGACGAAAACCGCTCAGCGTATATTCAGCGCGCGGACGCGCGCTCGCTGGGTGACCCCGTCAAGCGGGGCCATGACAATTTTTTGGGATTCAATTGTTAGAACTCGACCACTGGCACACGACGAGAACAACAATGACAAATCCCTCCGGCACACCCACGATCGTTCTCGCCGGCCGCGAATGGGCGGTTCCGCGGCTGGCGCCGCGGCAGAACCGGATCGTGGTGCCGGCGCTGCTCGAACTGATTCCGAAAATCGTCGCCGCGCGGCAAGAGGCGGTCCGGACGGGCGATGCGGGCAGCATCGCCCAGCTCGCGCGCTATCTCGACACCGCGAGTTACGACCGGCTGGCGACGATCGTGTTCACCGCGCTGACGCGCGCCGCGCCCGATCTGGGGCGCGCGGAGTTCGACGACATGCCCATCGATACGCTGGAGCTGGTCGCGTCGGTGCGGATCATCGCCGGCCAGGCCGGGCTCCTGAAACATGCGGAAGAAACAGAGTGAGCGACGCGGTCGAGATCTCCTTCGGCGCGGATCTGTCCGATCTCGAAACCGGCGCCGCGGACGCGGTGGCGCTCCTCCATTCCGCCGCGGACGAAATGGCGGACGCCTTCGCGCCGCGCGGGGATTCGCGGCAGGCCGACGAGGCGCGGCGCATTGCCGACGAGAAAATCCGCATCGACGAACAGGCGTCGCTGAAATCCATCGCGATCGAGGAGGACGCCAACAATTTCCTCTACGCGATGGGCGAGGAATCGCTCGACCGCTGGAAGGCGCAAGCCCTCGAGGAAGAGAACGCGAAATACGTAGCCGAGCTCGCGTGGCTCGCAAAGAAGACCGCCGCCGACCGCGGCGATGCGGCGGCGGAGGCGAAGGATCTGGCGGAGCGCGCCGCGCTCTACCAGGACCATGTGCTCGCGCTGCAGAAGCTCGATGAGCAATATGCCGAACGCAAACGCGCGCTCGACCGCCAGGAGCTGCAGGATTTCATCGCGGCCGACAACGCGAAACTCTCCGCCGGCATCCGCGCGCTCGACGCGGAGTACAAGCAACACCAGCTCACCGCCGGCCAGCGCTACACGCTCGAGCAGCAGCTCACGCAGGACATCCATGGCGAGGAACTGAAGCGTGTCGACGCGCTGCTCGCCACGCTGACGCAGGGCACGAAGGCTTACGAAGACGCGATCCGGCAGCGGCAGAAGATCGAGCAGGACTTCACCCGTCAGTCCGAGGCGAACACCAACCAGCTCGAAACCGAAGAAGCCGCGAAGTGGACGCAGCTCGGCAATTCCATCAAGTCGAGCTTCAACTCCGCGCTCGACGGGATGTTGTTTCAAGGCAAGAGTTTCGAGCAGGGGATGCTCGCCATCGCGGAGGGCGTGCTCAAGGCCTTCCTCACCATGGGCGAGAACATCGCGGAGAACTGGATTCAGACCCAGCTCGAGTCGCTGTTCGAAACCAAGGCCACACAGACCAGTTCGGCGCTCGGCCAGATCTCCGATGCGGCCGCGGTCGCCGGCGCCAACACCTTCGCTTCCACCGCCGCCATTCCGGTCATCGGCCCGGAACTGGCGCCGGGCGCCGCCGCGGCCTCGATCGCGCAGGTGATGTCCTATTCGAGCCTGCTCTCGCTCGATGTCGGCGCCTGGGAAATGAAGAACGATTCGATCGCCCGACTTCACAAGGGCGAAATGGTCGTGCCGGAAAACTTCGCGAGCGGCTTGCGCGGCAATGGCGGGGGATTGGGAGGCGACAATTATCACTTCCACACAGATTATCACCCATCATGGTCCGGACGAGACCCGGTCACGCCGCAGGAATTCTTCCGAAAGAACCACAATGAAATTATCGGAGAACTGAAGCGGCTGGCCAGAAACGGCTCGCTATCTTTCTAATTACATTGAATTACACAAAGCTTGTACCTACACATCTCGACACGGGAATTGCCCGTTCTGCCTGGATTTATTCACCTCCCCCTTGCGGGGAGGTCGAAATTTGCGAGCGCCCTTCGCGCGAGGAAATTTCGGGCGGGGGTCTGGGCGGCGGCACCGTGCCCCCACCCGAAAAACGCTTGCGCCGCAGCTCGTGTCGGGTTCCCGCGCGGGAACGCGTTTTTCGACCTCCCCGCAAGGAGGAGGTGATGAAGGGGACCGCGAAACAAGTCATTTGAGTTGCTGAGGTGTGTAGATGAGGTCATCAGAGGCGGCACGATGGCTTATTTGATCTATCCGGACAATCTTCCGGGTCTCGCTTATTCGATCGTGCGGCGGCCGAAGCACAACGTCTCGGTGCAGACGCACCAGTCGGGCGGCGAAGTGCGGATGTCCTACTGGTCGCTGCCGCTGTGGGAATGGGACCTGACTTACGAGCTGCTCCGCGACGGCTTCCGCAACGGCCGCAACTACACCGAGCTGAAGCAGATCGAAGGGCTGTTCCTCGCCAGCACCGGCAGCCTCAACGGCTTTCAGTTCCGCGACCACGACGACAACCAGGTCTTCCGGCAATTCCTCGGCAACACGACAAGCAATCCCTCGCCGTCGCTCGTGCGGTTTTATGGCGCCGGGATCGTGGGCGTTACCGAACCCGTGGGCTTTCTCGATACCACGCAGCCTTTCAACCTCTACGTCGATTCCTCGGCTGCACCGGTCGATATTTCCGATCCGATCTGGGGCTACACGCTGTCGCTCGCCACGCCCCTGCAACAGCAGGTGATCTTCAACAACACCCCGCCCGCCGGGCACGATCTGTTCGCCGATTTCAGCTACCTCTTCTACGCCCGCTTCCAGTCGGATTCGCAGGATTTCGAAAAGTTCATGCACGGCTTGTGGTCGCTGAAGAAGGTGACCCTGCAATCTCTGCGCTGGTGATCTATGCGCGCCTTCAGCATCGACGACGCGGCCGGCAAGGCCTTCCTCGCCACGCGCGCGCCGTGCCACAAGGCGGACCTGTTCACTCACACGCTGCTGAACGGCACGATCGAGCGCTGGACGGATTACAACACGCCCCTGACCGTCGGCGGCGTCACCTGGTCGGCCCCCTCGCAGACCGGCTGGAAGCTCACCCGCAACCGCCTGGGCGTGAAGAACACGGTCGAGGTTCCCGAGTTGGAAATCCGCCTCGCGGCCGACGATCTCACGCTCTTCAACGGCCAGAACATCAAGCAGCAGATTCACAACGGCGTGTTCGACGGCGCCCGCGTCGAACTGGACCGAGTCTTCATGCCCACGCCGGGCGATTGCGGCTTTGGCTATGTGCAGCTTTTCAACGGCCGCCAGTCCGGCGCGGTGATCGACGCGGAAGGCGTCACCCTCACTGCCAAGGGCGACAACGTGCTGATGAACCAGCAGGCGCCCCGCAATCTGTACCAGACCACCTGCCTCCACACCTTCTGCGATTCCGGCTGCACGCTGGCAAAGGCAACCTACTCGGTCTCGGGAACGCTGGGCACGGTCGCCAACGCCTCGAATTTCGCCGTCGCGATTTCCGGCGTGGCGCTGCAATTGTTCACCCTCGGCAAGCTCACCATGACGAGCGGCGCCGCGAACGGCCAAATCCGCACCATCAGCATCACCTCCGCGACCGCCGTGGCGCTCACCTATCCGCTCTACGATCTTCCCGCACCCGGCGACACCTGCACCCTGCTCATGGGCTGCGCCCGCACCCAGGCCGCCTGCCAGACCCGCACCACCAACACCGGCGGCAGCGTGAACAACATCCAGCACTTCAGGGGCTATCCCTATGTTCCCCAGGCGGAGATCGCGGTGTGAGGAACCAAACCCTCTCGATGCACCAAACGCTCTCTCCATGGCCGGCCCCCGAGCCGGCCACCCAGCAAGCGAGCGTCCGCGAGCGCCAGTGACTCATTCGCCGCGCCGACGCGCGTCGGCTGGGTGGCCGGGTCAAGCCCGGCCATGGTGAGAGAGAGGGCGGCCGGCCATGCTGAAAGAGAGCGAGGCTGTCCAGCGCGCCGCCTACCCGTTTCAACTGCAAGCGGCGCAAAGAAAAAGCCGAGCGGGGAAGCGCTCGGCTTGCCGACCGGTGGTAGGGCGACTCCCTTGGGGCTTGGGAATGGCGGTCGGCTTGGCACGACCCTGCTTCAGGGCAAAGGAAAAATCTGTTCTCTTTTGCTCACTATTCGTATGGGCGATAAATTCTGGCGAAGTGAGCAAAACAGTGCAGATTTAAAGATTGCGTTAGCACAAATTTGCGCCGCGCTGATTGGGTGCGTTATCGACCCCCTTGGGCACCCAAGAAAACAGCCAGAAAGCCAGGCGACGGTCCCTCCGCGCCCGGCTTTCTTTTTGCGTCATTGGTCATTGCCACGGGAAGACGCCACGCCGCGGTTTTCTTCGCCCCACGAACGCTCTCGATGCACCAAACCCTCACCATGGCCGGGCTTGACCCGGCCACCCAGCCGCCGCGCGTCGGCGCGGTGAATGAGTCACTGGCGCTCGCGGACGCTCGCGCAACTGCGTGGCCGGCTCGGGGGCCGGCCATGGTGAAAGATGGAGAAGCCGCCCAGCGCGCGGCCTTCATCGCGGAAGCGAAGACGTGGCTCGGCACGCCGTTCCGCGACCAGGGGGACATAAAAGGCCCGAACGGTGCGGTGGATTGCGCAATGCTGCTGGTGCGCTGCGCCACGAAAGCGGGAATGATCCCGGCCGATTTCGACCCGCGCCCCTATCCGCCGCAATGGCTCTTGCATCGCGACGAAGAACGGTTTCTCGGCATCGTCCGGAATTTCGCCCGCGAGGTGCAGCGCGAGCCGATCCCGGGCGATGTTATCGTCTACAAGGTCGCCCGCTGTTTCGCCCATGGCGGCATCGTCATCGAAATGCCCGGGTCAAGCCCGGGCACAGGTCTTCATCTCATTCACGCTTACTACAAAACGCAATCCGTGATCGTTTCCCCGCTGCATGAGGCCGAGCTGGCCTTCCTGGAAAGCGGCAAGCCGCGCCCGTTCAAACTGTTCGACTGCTGGAGTGAGCGCCCATGATGCCTGGCGGCGGCACCAACTCCACCACGCCGACGGTCTATACCGGGCTGAACCTTCAGACCTCGGCGCAGGGCGTGCCGGTGACGCTGCTGTGGGGGAAGTCGAGGCTCTCGCCCAACATCTTCTGGTACAACAATTTCCAGAAGCACAATGCGGGCAGCAAGGGCGGCGGCGGCAAGGGCGGCCAGAAGGGCAGCGGCAACTACACCTACACCGCGGCGGTGATGCTGGGGCTCTGCGAAGGGCCGATCGAGCAGATCGAGAATGTCTGGGTGGACCAGACCGAATACACCGCCATGACGGGCCTGGCGAAGCTCGGGCTCACGCTTTTTTCGGGAACGGCATCTCAATCCGTCTGGTCGTATCTCAGCAGTGCCTGGGCCGCCCAGGCGATCCCTTACGAATCGCTCTGCTACGTCTGCAACTCGAACTACAAGCTCGGCTCCTCGGCCGCACTGCCCAATCACGGTTTCGAAGTGGCGGGACCGTTCGCCTATTCGATGATTTCCAACGGCGCCCCCAATGGCGACGCCAATCCGTCCGACATCGTCGCCGACTTCCTCACCAACCCGCAATATTCCATCGGGCTCAATTCCGCGCAGATCGATGCCGCGAGCCTCGCTTATTACAAGACCTACTGCACAGCGGCCGGCATCTTCCTCTCGCCCGTGCTCGACACCCAGGAGCAGATCAGCCAGACGCTCGACCGCTGGGCCTCGCTCACCAACAGCTGGATATTCTGGAGCGGCGGCGCGCTCAAATTCGTGCCGCTCGGCGACAGCGCGATCGCCGCGAACGGCGTCACCTACACGCCGAATCTGACCATCCAGTACAATCTCACTTACGACAATTTCCTGGCGACGAAGGTCAAACAGGGCGCCTCCAGCGGGAGCAGTTCCTCCAAAGGCGACGGCGGCCCGGTGCAGGTCACCCGCGCCGATCCGGCCGATTGCCCCAATCATGTGAAGATCGAGATCAGGGACCGCGGCAACGCCTACAACTCGGCACCTGTGGAATGGCAGGATCAGGGCCTTGTGGACCAGTTCGGCCAGATCGATTCCAGCGTCACCCAGGCGCACGAGATCTGCGATCTGGGCGTCGCCGCCATCGTGGTGGAACTGGTCGGCCAGCGCGCCGCCTATATCCGCAACACCTACGCCTACAAGGTGGGATACGAAATCGGCTCCTTCGTCGAGCCCGGCGATCTGCACAGCCTGACCGATCCCCATATCGGCCTCTCCGCCTTCCCCGTCCGCGTCCGCTCCGCCGACGAGGATTCCGACGGCAACTGGAGCATCCTCGCCGAAGAATTCCCCGGCGGGATTGGGACGGCGCTTTAGAAGAGGATCGTTCCCATGTTTCTGATGTTCATTCGCAGGCTGATGGGCCAGATTGTGGTTGAACTGACTCCATCGCGCGCCATTGCAGAGGGTCGAGCCGAGCAGCAATTCGGACGCCAGCGCCCATGGCTATGACCGTTGCCCGATTGACGCCAGTAAATCGATTCGTGGCCCGGATGCTCACGCCTTCGCGTGCGCCGAACCTCAGCGCCGCCGCTGGCGGACAATGACGCGGGTTTCCTAACACGATTTTAATGATCCGCAGCTATGCGGGATAACGCGACACGGTACACTCCTTGCCATGTGTCGGTTTTAAGGTCGGGATAGTGGAATATAAGCGCGCTCCCATCACAGAAGCGATTCTGGAGCTCAAGTGGCGCGATCCGATTGACTTTGATCTGGCCCAGCGAGCGGCGAAAAAACTCTCGCGCCACTACTACCCCGGAGAGGAAGAGCAGGCCCAAGTCACCCCGAATATCATCTACGAGACCGGACAGGATCCACGGGCTTCCGTGAACGTACTATGGAAGGGCATAAAGCGAAGTTCCGCTGACCAGGCGGAAAGTGCCCGCGTTTCGACAGCGTCGCTCAGCATCATGAGACTGGCACCCTATACCGGCTGGGAGATGTTCGTGAGCCGCGCGAAGCGCGATTGGGAAGCGGTATTGCCAACCCTTGGGCGCCGTCCCATCGAGCGGATAGGGTTGCGCTACATCAATCGAATCGACATACCGGAGCAGGACGGCCAAGTTCAATTCAGCAGGTACCTCAATCCCAGGGTTGCCTTTCCGACCACTGAGTGGGGCGAACCGGGGGCGTACTTCGTACAGCTCACCTTCCCGCGAGCGGCTCGCGGGCTTGCGCTGATCATAAATACCGGCACTGTCGTCTCGCCGATTCTACACTATCAATCTGTGCTGCTTGACATTGACGTGGTCGCGGAGAAATTGGATCTCATTCGGGATGAGCGGATCTGGGAGTTAGCAACGGCGATGCGCGGGGAGAAAAACAGAGTGTTTGAATCTTGCATCACCGACGCCGCGCGCGAAATGTTTAACGCATGAGCGCCATACAAGCCGTGGCGGCGATGCGAACTATGCCGGGCGCAAACGGTCAGAGTGCGCGCGCGATGCCGCAGGATTCGATCAGTGAATTTCATGGATCGATGCCTGGAACCTCCGCCGACGCCACTTCGGCAGTCCGGACCACGATGGAAGAGCGGCTATTTCAGTCAAGCGCCAATTTCAAGATTTTGACCTCCATGGTCGCGATGCATTTGCCAGTTGAGTGGCGCGAAAAAATGTTCCAGCAGATTGATACGCTACTCGATGCCGAGCAATGGGAGAGTGATGATGCGCCGCCGACTGTGTTCTCTGCGCGCACGTTCCTGCGGCTTATTCTTGCGCTCAACTCATCAGTTCGCCCTGGCCTTGGTGCTTCGCATGACGGCAATCTGATCGCCGCATGGACGAAAGGAAAAAACCGCCTCACTGTCGAGTGTTTGGGCGGCGACAGGTTGAAGTGGTCCGTCGTTCGTGAGGCGCCTGACCGCGAGAGCGTTGATAGGATCGTCGGTGCGACGGGGCTCGGTCGGTTCGTGAGTCAACTCGCGCCATATCGACCAGAAATCTGGTTTACCAGTGGCGAGCAATAAAATCGATGAAGCGCAGTGCCTGCTTCGGTATGTTGCACCTGCACGATTGCGACGCGACGAAGACAATAATGTCGTGGGTGTGCTCCCCGAAGCGTTCGCCTTAAGACCCGCAAAGGGCAACCAACCGGCTGAGAAATATCTATCGGCGACATGGGTGGGCTATTTCGCCGGTATACGCAACGACCAGATCGCCCAGGCGGTACGCGCCGTACGCGCGAGCAATCTCAAAGTGAAGACGACGAGTGGGTTTGCTGCGGGCACTGTGAAGGACATCACGGGCGGCTGCGAAAGCATGAATATCAAGATTCGCGTACTACACGAGCCAGAAGACGACAACAAAGCCCACAGCGCTGTTCGCGGATGGCCGATGGAAAACGAAGAATTGCTTGCACTTATGGCGAACGAACTCTGGAGCGAAGTAGTCCTCAATGCGGATGTTCCTCCATGAAAGCGGCGAAACATTGCAAAGACAAGCTCTGTCGAAGCGGGGCAATTTTCGTCGAGACGTAAGGCAAAACCCGCCAAGCGTCGGAGTCAGGCAAAGCAGTGATAAATTACCTGCATCTTGGCGTGGGCGCTGTTCTCGGCGGAGCGACGCTGGCTTCTGCCATTATGGCTCAGCGAAGAATTCACAAGGTGAGGCTCCCGACGGATGACGCCGTCCCAAACGATAACAAGGCCGCCCTGTGGATTGCCGCAACGGTACTTCTGGCGCTCGTCACGTCAATTTGGATCAGGCAGTGTTAGCAGCGTCAAAATAGCTCGGTGGTGTTGCGGCCTTCGCCGAAGCCGCGCCGTTTATTGTCAATGAGAGTGATGATAGGTCAACTGCTTGCTTTCCACGGTTCAGGATATTGATCGGGCGGGGTTCTTGGTGGTCGCCTCGCCCGAATCATCTGCAAATCTGGCCCATTCCTGTTCGGAGTCGATTCGGAGTGCGCAAGATGAAAGCCGCGAATGACGAACACTACAGCGAAGCGAAATTCGTGCGCCGATGCGGTATTGGCTCATTTTGAATTCTTGGCCCCAAACCAAGGCTGCGCGTCGCCAGTGAACAGCCAGTAAAATCCGACTGCTTGCAGCAGAGTGCCCGCGAATGCATACGCGGTCAGCGGCAAATGGCCCGGTTGAAGCATCCGCCGGTCGGCAAAAAGTAGTGGCAGCGAAAGAATGAATGTCACAAAAAGCACCCACCTCGCCCAATTCCGTTGTCCCCAGACCGCCAATCGGAAAATCGGAAGAAAAATTGCCATCAGGAGAAGAATGAGAGCTATCGATATTTTCACTTCGCCCGACCAGGTCAGCTTCGCAGCATTCACGTGCGGTCGTGGGAGTAGGAATATTTCGGGGAACGCCAACAGATATGAGATCACCCACGTCCAGGCGAACCATTTGACATTGCGTGGCATCATTCAGGCCGCTCTCTTCTTGTACGGCTCCCGCTTCGCGACAGGAGCCTCTTGGGCCGCGATAAAGCGGAGGCTCAACCCATCCCACCAGGCGCACAAGACGCCAGGCGAGAAACGGTAAGGCGAAGCGGGCCAAGAGTCCCGGTCGAGCAAAGCCAGGATCAGCCAGAGCCCCTTCGGGCCTCCACGGAAGCCAGTTGCGCGGCGACGCTTTTACGTTCCCGATCACCTTCCTGGAGCCGCGATGCCCAACGTCCAGCCATCGTCGAGCGGCGGGGGGTATGACACGCAGGTCGATCCCGGCGATATCAACCCGCCCGCGATCTTCGAGCCGTCCACGCTTCTCACCAACGGCGATCCGCAGGTGTGGGTGTCGGCGAGCGGCGGCGCGAACTGGGGCGGGGCGCTGGTCTCGATCTCGTTCGACGGCACGCATTTCTCGAACATCGGCACCATCACTTCGCCGGCGTATCAGGGCGTCATCACCGCCGACCTGCCGAACCATGCCGACCCCGACACCATCGACACGCTGTCGATCGATCTCACCGAAAGCGCGGGCGTGCTCCCCACTTCCGCCTCGCATGCCGATGCGGTGGCGGCGCGCACGCTCGTCTGGCTCTGCCCGGCCTTCACCGCCATGGCCCCCGCCAATGGCGAGCTGGTCGCCTATGGCGCGGTTTCCGCCACCGGAACCTGGACGAGCAATCTCACCGATCTGCGCCGCGGGCTTTACGGCACGGCGCCCGCCGATCATCCCGCCGGATCGTTCTTCAACCGCATCGATCTGGGCGGCGTGAACGCCCCGCCCAATTCCGTGCTCACCTACGATTTGCCGCCGCAATATATCGGCGCCGCGCTTTATCTGAAGTTCCAGAGCTTCAACTCGTTCGGCAACGCGCTGCAGGACATTTCCGCCGTCACCGAATACACCTACACGCCCAGCGGCCAGGGCTATGGCGGCGGCACCGGCGGGGTTCCGACCACGCCCACGGGGTTCGTCGCCACGCTCTACACCTACACGGTCTGCCTCGCCTGGAACACCAATCCGCCGACCGACAACGTCACGTCGTACAAGGTGCTGCGCAAGCTGCATAGCGGCTCGACCTGGAACCAGATCGCCACCGCCTACACCAACACCTACAACGATTCCGGCGGTCTCTCGAACACGGCCTATGACTACGAGATCGAGGCCGTGAACGCGGCCGGCACAAGTGCGCCGTCGAGCGTCCAGACCATCACCACGAACAGCAATTTCAACTAACCGCTTCGGAGCACCCATGACCGGCCTCACCGACTACTCCGCCGACAATGTGCTGAACTACATCGTGGGCAAGACCGCGATGCCGACGCTGCCCACCACCTATCTGGCGCTGTTCACCGCCGTGGGCACCGATGGCGGCACGGGTTTCACCGAAGTGTCGGGCGGGTCCTATGCGCGCGTGGCGCTGTCGGGAGACTGGAGCGCGGCCTCGGGCTCCGCGCCATCGACCATCGTCAACGGCAGCGCGATCACCTTCCCCACAGCGACCGCAAGCTGGGGCACATTGATCGCGTGGGGCATCTATGACGCCTCCAGCGGCGGCAATCTGCTCGCATGGGATTACATCGGCAACTATTCCTGGCTGCCGGCCACGATTTCCAGCGCGTCTCCGGGCGTGATCACGTCGCACGCGCATGGCTACAACGCGGCCGACACCATCATCTTCTCGACCGAGTATGGCGGCACGGCGCCGAGCTTCTCGCAATCGAACCTGACCGGCCAGCTTGCGGTGGTGTCGCCAACCACCGACACCTTCACCGTCACCAATTCCGGCACGGCGGTGAACACCTCCTCGACCGGCGACGGCATGGTGCGCAAGATCGCGCCGCAGGCAGTCGCCTCCGGCATCACCGTCAGCTTCGCGGCCTCCTCGATCACGATCTCCGCGGCGTAATCTCTTGTCATTCCCGGCGAGCGCGCGTCTCTCGCGCGAGGGAAGGGAACCCAGGGATTGCGCACCACCACAAACATCGCGCCCAGGTGGTCGCATCCGGCATCACCGTCAACTTCCCGGCTTCGTCGATCACGATCTCTGCGGCGTAATCTCTTGTCATTCCCGGCGAGCGCGCGTCTCTCGCGCGCGAGGGTCGATAGCGGCAGCGTATTCGCGAACCCAGGCGCCAGCCAACTCACAAACATCGCGCGCGTTGCACCACCTGGGTCCCCTTCCCTCGCTTCGCTCGCCGGGGATGACAAGTTGTTGTTGTTAACAGCGCGATAGGGCGCGAACCAATGTCTTGGAGCGTCAACAAGCTCGGCAGCGCGACCGGCACAACCAGCGCCACCTCGCAATCCCTGTCCGGCATCACCGCCGCTTCCGGCGCGCTCGTGGTCGCGGTCTTCGGCGTGTCATGCGGCTCCGGCGTGACGGGATTTACCTGCTCGGATTCCGCCGGCAACAGCTACACGGTTCATGCCGAAGCGAACCCGGCCACCCTGTCGGGCTATGTCGTCATCTGTTACTCCGTGCTGGCAAACGCGCTGTCGTCGGGTTCGATCACGCTCGCCCGCACCGGAACGACGATGATTCTGAGCTTCTGCGCGGGCGCCGTATCGGCCGGCGGCGGCAGCGGCTCGGAAGACACCGCCGTTCTTGCCGTCGCCAACGGGTCGAGCACGTCCCCCGCCGTGACCGGCAACGCCGCCACGCAATCGGGCGATCTTCTCATTGCCGCCACGGGCTTCATCGAGACCGCGACCTACGCGGAAGACTCGATCGTTCATAACTGGACCAACCTCTACAACCTCTCCACCGGCACGGCGAACGATGCCGGGCTCGGCTTCGCGTGGCAGGTAAATTCCGGCACAGCAGGCATCGCCTACAATCCGGGGCTGAGCGTCACGAAGAAATGGGCGGTGATCCAGATCGGCTTCGCGCCCGCCGGCCTCGCGCTCGTTGCATCCGGGGCCGTGCAGACAAGGGGGCGATCCTCCGCCGCCTTCACGGCGGCGTTGAGCGCGCGCGCCGTTGTGGCAGCGGTGGGCAAAGCATCCGGCTCCTACGCAGCGAATCTGAACGCGCGCGGTGCCGTGCAAACAAGCGGCCGCGGCGCCGGCTCCTACACGCTGTCGCTCCTGGCACGAGGAACGGTCGCGACCGCAGCGCGCGCACTTGGCGGCTTCGCGGCGTCGTTTGCGGCCCGCACCCTAGCCGCGATCAGGGGCTTGGCGCCCATCGCGCCGCCGCCGCCCGGTTTCGATCCGAAATTCGCGTTGCTCGCACCGGCCCGCACCTTCGGGCTGATGACGCCGCCCCGCACATTCTCTCTCCTCACGGACTAATCCCATGCTGCTCGCGGCTTCGCGCACCAACTACGAAACGCGCACGCTGACGGTCGGCTTCAGTCAGGACCTGCCGGCGGGCGTGACCATCTCTTCCGCCATTGTCACGGCCGAGACTGGCCCCTCGCCCTGCACGGTGAAGGATGCCAACCCGTCCGCCACGCTTTCCGGCGCCGCTTTCGTCAATACCCAGCCGCTGTCGATAAACACACCCAACGGCCCGGTCGTCCAGGCCGCGGGCCACGCCGTGCTTCAGGTAATCACCTCAGGCGTCACCGGCATGAACTACGTCTACCGCTTCAAATGCACCGGCTCCGACGGCAAAACCTACGAAGCCGACGTGCAGCAATTCTGCACCGCCTACGTCCCCACGCCGTAAAGAACCTTTGTTTCCTCCCCCGCGCTTTCGCGTGGGGGAGGTGGACCGCGAAGCGGTGGAGGGGGCGAGCAGCGGGCAACCAAATATTTTTCCGTACACGGAACGATCCACCGACGCATCCTTTCACGCCCCTTTTTGTCGTGGCCCGCCAGAAGGAGGCCAACAGCACCTCTACCTGTCATGGCCCGCCGAGAGCGGGCCAACCAGCTGAAGCCCGCACGACGTCGGTCGTTCAAACATTGGCTTTTCACGTACTTTCGACACCCGTCACTCAGGTCTGGGTGGCCCGCTCCCGGCGGGCCATGACAGTTTTGGGTGAGACGCGCTCCGCTCGAGAAATCGCCCCTTGTTTCCTCCCCCGCGCTTTCGCGTGGGGGAGGTGGCGCGAAGCGCCGGAGGGGGCAAGGCTGCAGCGCCTCTCCCCTCCCCCTCGTCCGAACAAATTCTTCGTGACAGCCCGTCTTCATGGTAGCGTGTTTCGAAACCGGTCCCGCGGGTGACGGATATGCGATCTCTTCTTGTGGCAGCGATGATTGCGGCTTGTGTTGCGCTTTCGGCGCCCGCGATCGCGCAGACCGAAACCGTGATCTGGAATTTCGCTGCAGACTCACATCCCTATGCGCGTCTCGCGCTCGATCCCTCGACAGGCGCCCTCTACGGCACAACCTATCAGGGAGGAAACGGCAACGGCACGGCATTCAGCCTGGTCGAGAAACACGGGGTGTGGACATACAACTTGCTTTACGCGTTTGGCGGCGGCGCCGATGGCGCCCCCTACGGTGGTCTGACGGAAGATGCGGCAGGCGCGCTATATGGCACGACCACTGGCGGGTACAACGCCTCTGGCACCGCGTTCAAGTTGACCTTTAACGGATCGTCGTGGATCCATACCGTGCTTCACACCTTTGGCAGCGGCTCCGATGGAGCCGTTCCTGAAGCCGATCTCACCATCGACAAAACGACGGGTGCGATCTACGGCACAACCTTAACCGGCGGCACGGCGAATTGCGGGACGGTGTTCGAGTTAACGCCGTCCGGGGAGGAAAGCATGCTCTATGCCTTCCAGGGCTACAAGGACGGCTGCTACGCTCAATCGCCCGTGCGCGCAGACTCGGAGGGCATGCTTTATGGCGTGATGATCTACGCTGGAGCACACGACAGAGGTAATGTGTACAGGCTGAAGGAATCGCGTGGCGTCTGGAACGAATCCGTCCTCTACAGCTTCACGGGCGGAAACGACGGCGGATATCCGAGCGATTTGGATCTCGACCCGAAAACCGGTGCTCTTTACGGGACAACCTATTCCTTCGGCAGGGGAAATCGTGGAGTTGTGTTCGAACTGGCGCCGGCGAAGAAAGCCCGGCATGAATCCATTCTCTACTACTTCACAGGCAAATCTGACGGCAACAATCCCGCCGGACTCCATCTGGACGCTTCAACCGGAATTCTGTTCGGAACGACCGAGCGCGGCGGCGGTAGCTACTGGGGCACCGTATTTCAATTGATACCCAACGGAAATTCCGGGGAGACGCAGCTGCACAGCTTCGTTGGCCACAGCAGCGATGGCGCCTATCCCTACTCGCGCCCCACCGAAGATACCAGAACACTCGACCTGTACGGCACGACCACTAGAGGCGGCACGTTCAACGGCGGCACGGCATACCTGATCGTGCCCTAGCGAACGGTCCGCGCCGGAGCCGCGCCCTTTGTTTCCTCCCCCGTGGCGCGAAGCGACATGGGGGAGGTGGCGCGAAGCGCCGGAGGGGGCAACGCCGCCGCCAAAGGGCCCCCTCCGCCCCCTCGTCCGAACGAGTTCTTCGTGACAGCCCGTCTTCGTGGTAGCGTGTTTCGAAGCCAGCGGGTGACGTATATGCGATCTCTTCATGTAGCAGCGATGACGGCTGCTTGCGTTGCGCTTTCGGCGCCCGCAATCGCGCAGACCGAAACCGTGATCTGGAATTTTGCTGCGGGCTCATATCCCTATGCGCGTCTCGCGCTCGATCCCGCGACGGGCGCCCTCTACGGCACGACCTATGAGGGAGGAAACGGCTACGGCACCGCTTTCAGCCTGGTCGAGAAGCGCGGGGTGTGGAAATACAACCTGCTCTACGCGTTTGGCGGCGGTGCAGACGGCGCATACCCCTACGGTGGTTTGACCGAAGATGCGTCCGGGGCGCTTCACGGCACAACCCAGTATGGCGGGATTGCCAACCGTGGCACAGCATTCAAATTGACCTTTAACGGATCGTCGTGGGACCACAGCACGGTGCACAGCTTTGGTGGCGGCTCCGATGGCACCTATCCTTATGTCAATCTCACGATGGACCGGACCACGGGTGCGTTTTACGGCACAACCTATTCCGGCGGAGCGGCGAACTGCGGGACGGTGTTCGAGCTGCCGCCGTCCGGCGGGGAGAGCGTGCTCTATGCCTTCCGGGGCCAAAATGGCGGCTGCAGCGCGCAATCGCCCGTGCGCGAAGACTCGAAGGGCCTCCTCTATGGCATGACCCTCTCCGGTGGGGCCCACAACCGAGGTACTGTGTACAGTCTGAAGGAATCGCTTGGCGTCTGGAGGGAATCCGTTCTGTACAGCTTTACGGGCGGAAACGATGGCGGATATCCGGCCGATTTCGATCTCGACCCGAAAACCGGCGTTCTGTACGGGACCACGTATTCCGGCGGCGACTTGCTCCAGGGCGTTGTCTTCGAACTGGTCCCGGCGAAGAAAGCGTGGCGGGAGACAGTTCTTTACGCCTTTGCAGGCAAACCTGACGGCAGCAATCCTGCGGGACTCCATCTGGACGCTTCAACCGGCATTCTGTTCGGGACGACCGAGCTCGGCGGGGATAGAAACAAGGGTACGGTTTTTCAATTGACACCTAGCGGCAATTCGTGGACGGAGACGCAGCTGCACGGCTTCGATAGACGTAAACACAGCGTTGACGGAGCCTATCCCCAAGCGCGCCCCACCGAAGATATCAAAACACTCGATCTGTATGGCACGACCATTGACGGCGGCACGTTCAACGGCGGCGCCGCATATGTGATCGTGCCCTAACGAACGGTACGCGCCGGGGCCGCGCCCTTTGTTTCCTCGCCCGTGGCGCGAAGCGACTTGGGGGGCGATAGCGACAGCGTATTCGCGGCGCGAAGCGCCGGAGGGGGCAACACCGCCGCCAAGGTGCCCCCTCCGCCCCTTCGGGGCACCTCCCCCACGCTTACGCGCGCGGGGGAGGAAACGCGTGCGTCGTGCCGGCGCGACCCCAAATACATTCATGAACTATCGCCGTTTGTTTCCTCCCCCGCGCGCCCCTTGTTTCCTCCCCCGCGCGCACTTCGCGCGTGGGGGAGGGGGACCGCTTGCGGTGGAGGGGGCACGTCACGCGCTTGGACCCCCCCCCCCCCCCGCGGCCCCCCCCCACCCCCCCGGCGGGGGGGGAAAACCCGCCCACGGCGGTG
>Ga0182024_10012596_pt1 | contig 16699 bp, 13 predicted proteins | sample P32metaG_FD_120480 | JGI IMG/M metagenome (GOLD analysis project Ga0182024, IMG submission 120480) | Permafrost microbial communities from Stordalen Mire, Sweden - P3-2 metaG (Illumina Assembly) | ecosystem: Environmental > Terrestrial > Soil > Wetlands > Permafrost | place: Sweden: Stordalen... | reverse complement strand
TCCGGCGCCGATGAACATGCAAGATACAAGAACCACCTGCATCAGAGGCGCCTTTCCTGCTCCGTCAACGAAAATCTCTTCCAATAAGAGGATCGCGCCGATGGCGATGCCGGAGAGAGTAACCAAACTCCATTGCAACCACAGTCTGGACCGGGATAAGCCGGCAATGCCTGCCTTCCCAACCTCTGCGGTGCTGCAAGGCAGAAGAACGGTGGCAAAAGCAGCTTGTGGAGCCGCGACAAGAACGAAGCCCAGAACTATCGCGATAAAGTGCAAAATGACGCGATGGATGACCGCTTCAGGGAAGAGCACCAGAATGGCGGAGCAAACCAACGCCGTAATCAATGCCTTCTTCCATGCATTCCTATTCAAGGCTGGTTTCAACCCTGGGATCGATCTAGCTACAAGAGAAAGCACAACGATGGAGAGTACCGCGAGGCCGGCCATCAGCGCCAGCAGTTCAAATGCCGCGGGCTTCCCGATCCACATAGTTGGGTGACGGGCCATGGCTATGGCGTCTGCAACGAGCGTTGCCTGAATGCCAATCGGGACAGATAATTGGGTTCTTGCAAGGAAGACGCCGTTCAACGCTGCCGGGGGCCTGGTACCGTGCGGCCGATATGCGCGAAAGAGCGAGAGCGCGGCCAGCAGAGGCGATACGATCATGCAAAACGAGCCTACGGCGTCGTAGGGGTCATCGCCAAAGGGAATGATGGGGGCGAGCAGCGGGTCGTGCTTGGCGAACATGAAGAACCAGCAAAACGCCAACGTGAGCGCAAGAACCGCGAGGGAATTGAACTTGAATCTCCAGTTCATATTGAGTTCCTGATTGACCGGCGTTGCACGGGGGAACCATTGCAGCGGCCATGCCAGCAATAAGCTTCAGCGAAGCAGGCATTCGAAAACAAGATGAGGTCTACGCGCTCCTCGGCCGGGTGCACCAGCCGAGGCAAACTGTACCCAGGAAAACCAACCCCAACATGGCAATCCATGCAAGTCCGGCCAGTTGTTTGAGCAGTCCCTGGCGCGCCGCCTCCTCGCGCATGGAGCGGCCAGCCAGAACGAATCCCGGATGCGAACCGTCTACGCGCTGAACAACAGCGGCGATGCGAATTCCCTGGCTAGGCTTCCAAGTGAAACGATCCTCGCCATGCTGGCGGACGAAATCGAGGATACCAGGTGGAAGTGTGGGTGTTTGCCCATTAAGCCTCGCCTGGGAGGCCAGCGGCCGGCCTTGCTCATCGTAGGCAGCCACAAAGGGCGAGAGGCTGCGTGCCATTTCAACTGTGCCGTTGGGAACTGCGTCCGCGGGCGCAATGCCTTGTTCAATTTGCCAGGTCAGGTTGCCTGCCAGCTCGACCTGGGGGTCGTCTGTGCCGAGGCGTAACACCTGCAAGGGAATCACATAGATCGCCATCGCAATCACCGTGGAGATGCCGACCAGAATAAGCGCGTTGAGGACCAAAGCGGGGCGGGCAAATGTCTCGCGCAGCATGGCAAGGTGCTCCTTTGCAAGGGAAGTGAGAAGGTCGCGGAGGACGAGTGGAATGAAGGTGCGCCGGGAGAGCGCCTGGTCATTCAAGGCGTCGCGGAAGGTCTGGCTCATGGCAAGCCCATAGCCCTGGCGGAAGGGCGCAGGGTAAAGACAGAGAGCCAGCGCGTAAAGCCGGTCAAGCCTGCCGGTAGCAGACGGGGATCGCGTCACGAGCGGCCTCCGTGAGGGAGCAGGCCCAGAGCATGTGCGGAGGAGACGGCTGCGTGCAGTCTCTCCAACTCGACCTCAAGCACGGATTGACCGAGTTTGGTCAGCCGGTAGTAGCGTCGTCGTTCGTCGTCGGAGGTGCCGGTCTCCTTGACCAGCCCGTCGCGCATCATGCGATCGAGCGAGCCGTAGAGCGTTCCGGGGCCCATTTGAATGCCGCCGCCCTGGGGCGCGCGGGCGTCTTTCATGATGTGGTAGCCGTGCTTATCGCCCTCCGCGAGCGAGAGGAGGATGGCAAAGACGGCCGGTGTCAGAGGCGTAGCGGGTGCGGTACCTTTAGCCATGAATGGACTATACATCCACAACAGATATATCCGCAACAGAAATATTCTCACAAGAGGCCAATTCGGGCCTTCGGTTCGCTACTGACCCTCAGGATTCAGTGCGGGCTGGGACCTCAGAGAGGCGACCTCGCGAGCCAGGGCGTCGATGCGGGCCAGCAGTTCGGTGTGGCGCTTGTCGTCGATGGAGGGGTCGAAGGCTTCCACATAAAATGTGCCGTTCGGCTCGAGCTCGCATTTGCGCACCTGGTGGAAATCCTCAAAGCCCTGGCGGTGAATGACAGAGAGCAGCTCCTCGCGGCTGAGGGCCTCTCGATTCATGGCTTGCACGTCGATTTGGCCGTTGCGGATGAGCGTTGCGGAGCGGCCTTCGAGTGCTCGGGTCAGGCGACTGGAGCGGAACAGAACCCGGACCACTAGCCAGTTGATCGCCAGCAACCCAAAGGCCCCGATGATGCCGCCGGTGACCGAGTTGTCGTCGCCGATGATGGCGTTCTGCACGGTGTTGGAAAGCGAGAGCAGCACGACCAGATCGAAGGGATTGAGCTGCGCCAGCTCGCGCTTACCGAAGAGACGCAGGAGCAACACCAACACCAGGTAGATGATGACCGGGCGAGCCAGCTTCTCGAGGATGGGAAGCGGCAGGTGAAACATGCTGTCAAACATGGGGGAGTGCATGGAGATGAGAATACCCTCTCGATGAACGCAATTCCAGCCCGCTGACGAGATTCAAATCGCGACTATCTGGGCCCTGTTCACCGCCCCCTGTGCGCCGCTCGCCGCTTACCGGTACCAGACGGGGGAAGGGAGTTGTGATTGCTGTTGGAAAAGGCCGGCGGCCGCGTGAGCGGCCGCCGGCCAGCACTGCAGCGTAAATCAGCTTCCGGCCTGGTAGCCCTTGTAGTCGGAGGTAAACAGCGTGTGGCGGCTCTTGAACTTGCCGCCGCCCGTGTCGCCAGTGGGAACCACTTCCGTGTTGACGATGGACTTCGAGGGCAGAACAAGGGTCTTGCCGCCGATGGCCACCGGCAGGTAATCGATGCGCTGGTCCTCCTGGCGGACCACATCCGAGGTCTTGAAGTCGGACTCGGTAATCAGCCGGACAACGATTCCGGTATCCGGATCGACGAAAATCTCGCCGTGGTAAGGAATGATGGCCTTGTAGTTATACCAGGCACTCGTGTTCCCGTCCTGATCCATCTCCGGGAAGCAGCAATAGTTGACCGCGTAGTGCGACTTCTTCTTATCCACGGCGAAGCTGAACACGGCAGCTGTCTTGCCGTTCAGGTTTTCCCAGCGCAGCCACGCAAACTTTTCGGCTCCATTCGCTTCCTTAAGAACCGTGCTCAACACCGGACTTTGCCCAAGCAGCGCGATATAGCCGTTCGATCCCCATGGCGTCTTGTCCTTGGCCAGAGGATTGTCTTCGATTCCATTGTGAATGTTGACCGGCGTCGGGGTGGCGTTGATGGCATGGATGGATTGATCGGCGCTGGCCACTTTGGGGTCGGTGCTCGCATCGGCGGCGCCGGAGTGCTTTCCCGGGAAGGCGGCTATAGCCGAAACGTTATCCTGGAAGCGGGTGGTGGTCTTGGTCGCAGTCACCGTGGGCAACTGAGCATACGTCTTGCTGGCGTAGTCCATGGCCTTGTCGAGCAGGGCCTTCTGTGCCGCTGCATCCAGGGCGGACGTGGTCGGAATGTCGGAGGCTGGCGGAGCCAGAACCGCGCTCCTGGCCTCAAGCACATAGATCTGTTCCAGCGTGGCCGCGCCGGGAACCAGCGATGCGATGCTGTTGATGACCGGAGTCGTCAGCTCCTCAGTCAGCACAACCTGCTTCAAATCGTTGGCCACGTCGCCATCTGTCTTCTTGGCCTGCTGATCTGTCGTCAGCAATTGCCGCAATTGTTCCACGGTGATATTCTGGGCACTCCATGCGGGCGACGTTGCCAAAAGAACCGTGAAAATCCATCCGAACCGTTTCATCTACCCACTCCATTTCGTCTGGCGCTTTGCGCCCATCTGACTTCGAGAATTCTCTCCCCGGATACAAGTCTTCACTGTTTCCGAGCCGCAGCGATTGTACAGTCTGGTCGCGGCTTCGGGCGGTGAGGCGCCTCACATTTTGCATTGCGCCGTCACGGCATAGCCTCCAGCGCCGGCGCTGGGATGGTGACCGAGCCCATGCGGCCGGAGTTTTCGTCTACCACCAGCACACGCAGCGACGCCATGCCTTTTTGCATCTCGACAACGTGTTCGAAGGGAACTCCGGCGGAGAGCAGCTTCTGGTAGGTGGAGGGTTTGAGACGCAGCCCGAGGGTCTGGCCTTCGACCTGGGCATGAATTCCGGCGTCATCGCGCTGAATGAAGAAAATGTCCAGCTTGTCCATCCACAGGCCCGCTTGCTGCTGCAGGCCAAGGTCTGCGGCCATAATTCCGAGCTTGAGATTGGCGCCTGGACTTTGTTGGATTGAGGTCGCGGTGACGGCAATCTCGCTTACGTCCAAAGGCCGCCAGACGGCCTGCTGGAAGCGATCCTTGAGCGAGGACGGCTCCTTGGCGTAGAGATAGCCGGTGCGATAACGCAGGGTCAGGCCCTTGTGCTGCCCCGTCAACTTGACAGTAATGGTGTGATACTGATCGTCTGCCGGCCCTGGCGGAGAGAAGCTGACCAGGTAAGTGGCATGACCGTCTTCCACGACGCCGCTGAGGGCTGCTGCCATGTCGCCGGCACGGCGGATAATGCGTCCGCCGGTGGCATCGGCAACCATACGGATGGGTCCCTGGATGGGGTGAATGTCCTGCTGCATCTCGGCGGTGTTGCGGCCGTTAGTCCGGTTGTTGACAACTGTTCCGGCATTCAGGCTTGCGGTATCCGCGGCGGCCTGGGTCAGCTCCACGTTGCGGGTGCGGATATCGGCGCTGACGGTCGAGGTCTCAAGCTGCGAGACGTCCATGGGATAAACGGCCACATGGGCGTCGTTCATGGCCTCCTGCGCATGCTGGGCAAACGACTCAACCTCTTTAGGTGTCTTGTCGATGCTCACCTGGTTGCTCTGCCAGTCGGCGAACACGTTGTCCGATGAAACCCAGACCAGGCTCTTGTGGCCGGTGACTCCGGAGAGATGGCGCGCCACCTGGCGCAGGATAATGAGCGAGGCGCGCGCCGGGTTGCTGCCCATGGTGCGCAGCAGGGGATCGACGGTCTGTATCCCATCGGGCACCTGGATCTGGTTGCCGTTGACCGAATTGAGGTCGGCGACGTTGCGTACCTCGTCGAACGACTGCCTGTTGCGCGTCTCCTCTTCCTGGGCCAGCGCCAACGACTGCGCCGTGGGCATCCACTTATTCAACGTCGCCGTCAGTTGTGCGTGGTCGGTGGTGATCTCCTGCAAGACGCGGAAGCCCATGGCGGTCATGGTGTAAATTCCAACCCGCTCGTTCGGCGCAACTGTGGCGATGAACTTGAGAATCTGCTGGCGGGCATTGGACATGTCCGGCCACGCGATGTGCGCTTCGTCAATCAGGATGACCGTTGCGCCTGTCGAAGTAGCTGCGGTTGTGGTGGCATCAGGAGCACGATTTGAAAAGCTGCGGTTGGGGGCCGCATCAGCTGCTGCGGCTGGAGCGTCGCTCGAGAACTGGGTGAAGAAGCGCAGATCCTGCTTGTGTCCATTGTCGTAAATTTCGAAGTCCTCTTGCTTGAGGTCCTTGACCGGATGGCCCTTCTTGTCCCAGGCCACGATGCCCACGTCCACCAGTCTGGATGTGAGCTTGAGCTGGATGTCGGTGGTCTGCGGCTGTGCCGGGTTGTCCGCCTCGCCGGGAACCCCGTTATCCGCTGTAACCGTCATCTCTGGGATGACGGGCTCTGCCGGTGCGGAAGTTGGGGCGGGATCGGCGTTCGCCGCGGCGCCCACGGTGGCACTCTCCACGGCCGGTGTTGCATCGGAGGGAGGCGGGGGTTTCAACCCCCGCGGAGAGCAATCGGAATCAATGCCGGCTTTAGCCGTGGTTGAGTCGCCTGCCCCTGCTTGGACCGATGGTTTCGCGGGAGCCGCGCCGGTCTCCGGCGCATCGGCAAACATCCTGATGGTGGCGCCCAGGCGGTGGTAGTCCGTGAAGGCGGTCTGGTTCACGAGCAGGGTAGGCTGCTCCCCGGAGCGGCCGTTGAAGCCCGGCTTCTCTACCGAAATGGCCATGCTGCGCACCGGAAAAATGAAGGTGCGGTCGCCGATCTTCACCGGCCCATATTGAACCATGGTCGCAGCCTTCGCAATCGGATCACCGCTGTTCAATTCCGCCTCAATCGTGATGCGGAGAATGGCGCCCGTGTCGGGGTCGACGGCCAGCGTACCGTGGTAACCCGGTGTGACCTGGAAAAGCTTCTCGTTGGCCTGCCCAGTGGCCATAACAGAGGCGCCTTCGCCCCGGCTCGCATTCCCGTAACGTAGTTCGCGTTGCACATCCTGTCTCACGCAGCAGTAACTCACCTCGAAGTGCGAAACCGCCTTGGGCACGGAGTAGTTGTAGACCGCAGCCAGCCCTGCCGAAGTCTGCTCCCAATGGCTCCATGTAATTTTCCCCTTGGCGGAGTCGGTCAGAACGATGGTGAGCTCCGGCCCAAAATCGCCCCGCGACGTCATCCCCAGCTCCTGTCGCGCAGGAGCGGGAGCGCCGTTGGTGCCGGCCGCAGCTGCGACCGGAGTCTGTTCCGCGGCCTGGTCGAGAATGTCTTTTCCGTCGCGATAGGTCAAGTTACGCGTGCTTGTTCCCACCAGGTGCAATCCCGCCCGGACCGGCCAGTCGCCTTGTTTGAACACCTGCGGACTGTCATCGAAACGGGCAGTCGTTCGCGTAACGAAAAAGTTCGGCAGGTGAGGCCAGATCTGGACTACGTAACCGCGTGCCAGGTCCATCATCCGCTGCTGGGTGGCAGCATCGGGCGTTGCGGTGGCCGGCAACTCGTTTGGCGGAGGGTCAAGAAAGGCCGACTGATCGGCAAGCAGTTGCAGAGCGAGCGCAGTCCTCGGACCGAGCGGCAGGTTATTCGCAAACCGGTCCAGCGTGGCGTCGGTGAGACGTTCAGAGAGCTCCAGATCGCCCAGCCGGTGAGCGACGTCGGCATCGGCCCGATGAGACGCGGCGTCGCCGGCCAGTGACTGCTCCAGTTGGGCGATGGTCACGCGTTTGGCGGCAACGGTGGGAAGAACCGTGGCTGCCATGAGCCCGAGCAGAATCAGCCTGCGCATTGCAAAACCCCAACTGGCTCAACTGGTCTTATCGCATCGACGAGGAATTTGGCGCGAAAGCTGCCAAATCCGCCAACAAAATCGCTTTAGACCCGCTGCTTCGCGGCGGCGCCGAGAGCCAACTGGCCGCGCTTAGAACTGTACACAGCGGGAGCAATGGAGGACAACTAGCCTTCGCATGGGGCATGCGAAGACGAGCCCGGGTGGTTTCGAGGAGGCGGGCAGAGGGGTTCGTGCTGGCGTCTATGCTTCTCCGATGGCGACCTTGCTTTTGAAATACGGGAGCGATCGGGCCAACCCCTCCCGGAGAGCGATTTGCGGCTCCCAGCCCAGAAGGGTTCGGGATTTGGTTATGTCGGGCCGGCGGCGGGTGGGGTCATCCTCGGGCAGAGGCTTGAAGCAAAGTTCGCTTTTTGAACCTGTGACCTCAAGTACCGCCCGGGCGCACTCCAGAATGGTGAACTCGTCGGGATTACCAATGTTCACCGGCAGATGCTCGCTGGAGCGCGAAAGGCGCAGGATGCCCTCGATGAGATCGTCGACATAACAGAAACTTCGCGTCTGGCCTCCGTCTCCGTAGATGGTCAGCGGCTCGCCGCGCAGGGCCTGCATCATGAAGTTTGAAATGACGCGGCCATCGCCTGGGTGCAGGCGGGGCCCGTACGTATTAAAAATGCGCACCAGGTGGGTATTCACGCCCCGTGAGCGGTGATAAGCCATGACCAGGGCCTCGGCATAGCGCTTTGCCTCGTCGTAAACGGAGCGGGGGCCTACGGGATTCACGTTTCCCCAATAGTCTTCTGTCTGGGGATGGACGAGCGGGTCGCCGTAGCACTCCGAGGTGGAGGCATGGAGATGGCCGGCTCCATATTTTGCGGCGATCTCGAGGGAATTTTCAGTACCAGTGGATCCTACGCGCAAGGTCTCAATGGGCAGGCGAAGATACTCCGGGGGACTGGCCGGAGAAGCGAAATTGAAGACGTAATCGACCGGACCGGGATCGAATGGCTGGCAGATATCCCTTTGCTCGAATTGAAATCTTGGCTCATGGTTCAGATGGGCGAGATTCCTGGTGCCACCGGTAGAGAGATTGTCGAGTCCAAGAACAGAGTGTCCCTCACTCAACAGGCGATCTGTGAGGTGTGAGCCAAGAAATCCGGCGGCGCCAGTAACAAGTACATGCATTCGAGAAGTCCACTTTTTCAGGCTTGGAATTGGCAGTTACCGCTGGAAGTAATTCAACGACGAAATACTGATGGGAGCGCCCGATCTTCTAAGATACCATCCCGCGCGGCTTGCCTTGCTGCGCGTGATAGTTGGAGGGCCGACCCACGCTGACATAAGTAAAACCGTGATCCTGCATCTTTTGCGGCTTGTAAAGATTGCGGCCGTCGATGACGATCGGGAAGCGAACCACTTGTTTGAGCTGGACCAGGTCGATCTCCGCAAATTCACTCCAGTCGGTCAGAATCAGCACTGCGTCGGCATCCGTTGCGGCCTCGTAAACGTCTGCCGCATACTGCATCTTGATCGAGGGTTGAAGCACTTCCTTGGCGCGCTCCATTGCGGCCGGATCGTAAGCCTTGATTATGACTCCCGCATCGAGGAGCCTCTTGATCACTTCGATTGCAGGGGAGTCGCGAACGTCGTCTGTTTCCCCCTTGAAAGCCAGGCCCAGGGCTGCAAGCCGCTTGCCTCGTAGAGTCCAGAGGGCGGAGAGAACCTTGTTGAAAAAGATGTCTCTCTGAGCCTCGTTGATGGAGCTGATCTCCTGAAGGAGCTTGAAATTGACGCCCTTCTGCTGCGCTACCCATTGAAAGGCGGCCACATCCTTGGGAAAGCAGGAGCCGCCGTAGCCCAGGCCGGCGCGCAGAAACCTGGGACCGATGCGGCTGTCCATGCCCATTCCTTTTGCAATGTCCTCGATGTCCGCGTCCACGGCTTCGGCCAGGTTGGCAACTGCGTTGATGAACGAGATTTTCAGCGCCAGGAAGGCATTGGAGGCGTGCTTGATGATCTCGGCACTCTGCGCTGAAGTAAACAGGATGCGCGCCGGACGAACAGCGCTGCATGTGCCGGCCAATGCGCCAGGTTGATCGTAATAGCTGCCCGAAGTCAGCGGTTCATAGATGCGCCTGAGCACCGCGGCGGAGCGATCTGTGTTGGAGCCGATGACAATGCGGTCGGGGTGCATGAAGTCGAGGACGGCAGTGCCTTCGCGCAGGAACTCGGGGTTCGAGACTACGTCGAAGCTTGTCGGGTCAACGCCGTGACGATGCAGCACGCGGCTGACCCATTCATTGGTGTAAACCGGGACAGTGCTCTTTTCCACGATGACCTTGTAGGAGTTCACGTGGCGGGCGATCTCCGAGACTACGGCCTCGACGTAAGACATATCGGCTGCGCCGGTTTCGCCCTGAGGTGTGCCCACTGCGATGAAGATGGCTTCGCTGCGCTCCACCGCGCTGGCCAGGTTGGCGGTGAACTCGACACCGCGGTCGCGGTGCTTGGCCAGTAACTGGGGCAGGTGCTCTTCAAAGATCGGCACGCCCCCCTCACGGAGGGTTTTCACTTTGGCATCGTCGTTGTCTACGCAGATGACGCGGTGGCCCATCTCGGCAAAGCAAACGGCTGCAACCAGTCCAACATATCCTGACCCGATCACACAGATAGAAACTGATTTCGACATGCGCGGCTTGGTCTCATTTCTTGTTACGTTCAGAGTTTGGCGGCTCGCGTGGTCCGCGTATTCCTATCTCCCAAGGCTACCTGTTGCAGGCGGGATGGGCAACCGTGACTTCCGGAATGCGCAAAGGATGTTTCTTACACAGGTGCTCTCAGCGGACTCGGTTCACGATTTCAAGAGGGAAACCACGATTGAACCAGACACGGGCTGGAGGGTTCCGGCGCCGTTTTGGCGGTCTGGTAGATTGGGCTTAAGTTGGAGGGTAAACGAGAATGACGGCTGGATGGCGGGAGTCGGTGGTGGCCTATATTCGTGCCGAGGCCCAGCCGGTAGACAAATTTGGCCATCAGCCGCGGCTGTATGCGCTGGCGTGCCGAGTCGGGCAGGGTCTGGATTTCGACGACGACATTCTCTTTGCCGCTGCTTGGATGCACGACCTGGGGGTCTTTCTCGGTCATCGTCCGCAGGATCCCGTGGAGCTTGCGCGCTGGGATCACGTCCCGTATACCGTTGCGCTGGCGCGGAGGCTTCTGACGGGCTGGGGATTTCCGCCCAATAAGCTGGAGCGCGTTGCAGAGGCCATCCGGACGCATCAGCCCCAGGACGAGCCGGCGGAGATCGAGGCGATCCTGCTGCGGGATGCCGACATACTTGAACAGCTAGGCGCGATCGGCGCGTCGCGGGCCGTGGTGAAGGTCGGCCGGGACAGCCGCTATCCGACGTTTTCGTCAGTGATCCCCGTGCTTGAAAATGCGATTTCGGCCTTACCGGCAAAGCTGCGCCTGGAAAACGCACGAGTCCTGGCTGCTCCCCGAGTAGAACTGCTGAGGTTGTTGCTTGCCGCTCTCAAGGATGAGACGGGTGAGTTGCTCCACTAGGAATCGGGCGCGCCGGGATCCTGGCTGAGCATGTCGATGCAGTAGGCGCATCCGTTCAACTGCGATGCGCGCGTATAAATCAGCTCCAGCAGAGATTCTTCCAAGCCACTGGAAACAATCACCTTGCCAAGGTTTAGCATCGCGTGAATGCCTTCGGGAAATGCCTTGGCGTATTTGAGCCGTTCAGCCATCTTCTGACACCCGTTTCAAATTTGGATGCGGGTCCCGACGATTTGTCCCAGAGTGAGCAGCCAGGGTAACATTCGTCCCTCATAATGATTCCTGGCAGAGGCCTGTTGCATCTTGCAAGCAGGTGCGGAACTTTTTCCTGGGGTCGGGGTTCACACCGATGACGGCTCCCGCAAAGGCTCGTCTTAGGTTAAGACGAGCCACGATGAGCAAAACAGGGAGCAACACCTCAGGCAGGGGAGAGAATCAGCAATGAATCGATCATTCGTAAAGAGAGTTTTCCCGCAAATACTTGCTTGGGCTGGGTTGGTGGTCCTGTGCGGTGGGATTCAAGTTGCCCAGGCTCAGGATTCGGCCGCTCAAGCTCAGGATTCGGCCGCAGGATCCGCCACGGCGCAGGCCGGCCAGCGCACGGATGGACAGATCGAGATGGACGTAGTCCACGCTTTGGATGCTTCTAAAGCGCTGAAGAACGACCTGATTACAGCCGCTACGATTCAGGGCGAGGTTTCGCTTTCAGGAACGGTCTCGACCGACGCTTCCAGCGAACTGGCGGAGTCAATTGCCGCCCATGTGGCTGGCGTGTCCAAGGTAAACAACAATCTGAAGGTCGGCAATCCACAGGATGCGCAGGCCGCTGACCCCAATGCGCAGCAGCAGGCTGACAGCCAGCCCGACGAGGCTGGCGCGGCGCCGCCAGCGCCGGGTGACGGACCGCTGCCAACGCCAAGCCAGAGCCAGGATCAAGCGCAAAGCCAGCCTCAACCTCAGGCCCAGCCGCCAGCGCCTTATCCGTCGGCGCGGCCGCAGTATGCTCCGCCTCCGCCCTATCCGCCTCAATATCCTCCGCGGCAGCCGCAGTATGCGCAGGGGCCGCCTCCGGGGCCAACTTATGCAGAACCCACGGGCCCAGTTACCATTCCGCAGGGAACGCTGTTGCAGTTACGCACCAACGAGGCCTTGAACAACAAGAGGGCCAAAGATGGCGAGGCTGTGGAGTTTACCGCGATTCGCGACGTAGCGGTCGGCGGCGTGCTGGCGCTGCCGAAGGGCGCCACGGTGCATGGTGTTGTGAGCGAGGTAAAGAGGGTTGGCGCCGGCGACCTGGGCGGCAGCCCGGTGCTGGCACTGAAGCTGACTTCGCTGGATCTGGGCGGGCAAAGCTATCCGCTGGATTCTGACCAGTTCAAGGTTAAGGGACCGAACAAAGCCGGCCAGACTGTTGGCAGCGCTGTGGGCGGCGGAATTCTGGGCACCATTATTGGCTGCGCGGTGGCACGTGGCTTTGGCTGCGCGGTGGGCGCCGGAGCAGGCGTGGCCGCTGGAACAGCGGCTTCCGCCGCTTCTTCCGGACCCGGAGTATGGATTCCGGCCGAGGCGCTAGTGACGTTCCATTTGAATACGCCTTTGACGGTGAATCCAGTGAACGCGCAGGAAGCGGCGCGGCTGGCACAGGGGCTCTATCAAGGCGGCCCAAACCTCTACAGGCGCGGTCCATACCCTTACTACGGAGCACAGTATGCTGCGGCTTACCCTTATGGCCCCGTGTTCTATCGGCCGTACTACATGGTGGGTGGGGCGTACTACTGGCGGTAATGCAAAAGCCGGAAACTAAGGGACTAGGGACTAAAAGACAGCGGGCATCCCGGGAGCCGGGATGCCCGCTTTGCGTTTCTCCCAGTGGAATTCAGACTCCGAACCTTCGGGCGAAATAGCAGCTTCGATGTCGTCTATAATGGCAGGAGTCGGATCCACCAAGAATTGCGCGAGAATTGCGTATCCCAAGGGTGATGCCCGCATGGCAACTGAGGCCGTATTGGCCTGAGCCGCTTGAGAGGGACACACGACGCCCGCGCGCAGAGAGCAGAAGGTTTAAATCCATCCATGATTCGTTTCCTGCAAAGAGACAGCCGTGTAGTGAAGGCATTTTTCGTGGTCATCATTGGGATGGCCTCGGTGTCAATGGTGGTTTATCTGATCCCCGGCCTTACCGGCCAGGGAGCCGCTTCCGCCGATACCTATGCCGTGATTTACCCCCACTGGTACAGCAAACTGCTTTCCTCCGGCTCGACGGTTAGCCAGGAGCGGGTGGACAAGCTTGCGCGGGCGCAGTTGCAGCAGCAGCGCTATCCTGACAACCCTGTGATTCTGAACCTGTTTGAACAACGGGTGGGCAAGCAATTGATCCAGCAGCAGATTTTGCTGGATGAGGCGGACAAGCTGGGCATTCGCGCCACTGAGGACGATGTGCGCCAGTACCTTCAGACCGGCGCTGCCGGCCAGGTGATTTTTCCCGGGGGCAAGTTCATCGGCGACGACCAGTATGCGGCGCTTGTCGCCAACCGGTTCAACATGTCGGTGACAGAGTTTGAAGACGACGTGAAGCACGATATTGCGATCCGCCGGCTGCAAGCGCTTATCACGGGCGGCGTGACGGTGGGCGACAAGGAAGTTCGCGACAGCTATCGCAAAGGCGCCATCAAGATCAAGTTCGACTACGCGGTAATCTCCGCCGACGATGTGCGCAAGGGGATTAATCCCTCCGACAGCGATCTCGAAGCCTTCTTCAAGAAGAACGCCGCGCGTTACGCGACGGCAGTTCCAGAAGAACGCAAGATTACCTACTTTGCCTTTACGCCGCAGGATTTGCCGGGCGGCGTGCCGCAGCCCACGCAACAGGAGATTCAGGCCTACTTTATCGCGCACCAGAGCGAGTATTCAACGCCGGAACAGGCTCGGTCGCGGCACATCCTGATCAAGGTTCCTTCGGGCGCGGATGCCAAGACCGATGCCGCGGCCAAGGCCAAGGCGGAGGAAATTCTGAAGCAGATTCAGGGCGGAGCGGACTTTGCTGACCTGGCCAGGAAAAACTCCGACGACTCCAGCAAGGATGCGGGGGGCGAACTGGGCTTTTTCCAGCGCGGCGCCACGGTGCCGGAATTTGAAAAGGCATTGTTCAGCCAGAAGATCGGCGACACCCAGATTGTGAAAAGCCAGTTCGGCTACCACATTCTGCAGGTGGAGGAGCGCAAGCCGGCGCACGCGCAGGATATTAGCGAGGTGCTGCCGACGATCCAGGCTACGCTTCTGCGCCAGAAGGCGGCGGCTGCTGAAGAAGGCTATGCGCACGCGCTGGCCTCAGAGGCCATCAAGAACGGCCTGGAGAAGACCGCGGCGGCGCACAAGTTTGAGGTGGTGACCACTCCGCCCGTGGGCCACCAAGGCGTGATCTCGACGCTGCCCGACGGCTCGCAGATTATCGGGCGTGCATTCGAGGCCAAACAGGGCGATCCTCCGCAGTCCGCGCCAACCGGCGAGGGTTATGCGATCTTCCAGGTGACGGGAATTTCTCCAGCACACGCACCGGCCTTTGCCGACTGGAAGGCGCACGTTCTGGACGACTATCGCAATGAGCAATTGCCGCTATTGCTGAACGCGAAGACCAAAGAACTGGCGGACAAGGCCAAGGCAACGAACGACCTGGCCAAAGCCGCCAAGGAAGTCGGCGCTTCAGTGAAGACGAGCGACCTGGTGGCGCCGGATGGTCAGGTTCCCGATCTGGGGCAGGTGACGCAGGTGGCTCCGCAACTGCTGGAACTGCCGGTGGGCGGCATCAGCGGTCCCATCAACACTGAGCGCAACGGCGTGGTGGCCAAGATTCTGGACAAGCAGGAGCCGACGCCGGACGAGATCGCGAAGAACTTCGACCAGACACGTGACCAGATACTGGAACAGAGGCGGTCGGACGCATTCAACGTTTTCCTGACCGGAATCATGAATGACTACGACAAGAACAAGCGCATCCGGATGAACGCTAAAGCCCAGCAGGGGCCGCAGATTCCTGGGATGTAAGCAGAAAGCAACAGGACACGGGAAGGCCCGCAACGATTCCGGTTGCGGGCCTTTCTTCGTTCTCACGCTTGCTCTGCGGGACAGGGCTCCTGAGCAGTTGCAACAATTGCGGCTTTTGCTTGAGGGGAGCGCAGGTTGAGCAGGACCAGTCCGGCCAGCACGACCGCAACTCCGGCCAGGGCTGTCCAGCGAATCTCTTCGCCGGCCACGAAGCCCCAGATCAGTCCCCAGATGGGCAGCAGATAGGTAACAGCGACCGTGCGCGTTGGTGAGATGGTGGCCAGCAGGCGAAAGAACAGCAAGTAAGCCAGCCCGCTGCCCAAAACTCCCAGGACAGTAACCGCGGCCAGGGACTTCCAGTGCAGAGCCGTGGGATGGGGTCCAAAGAGCGCCAGCGGAAGCAGCACAAGCCCTGCCAGCGTCAGTTGAAATGTTGCGATGACGACCGGCTCCACGCCGTGCAGCCAGCGCTTGGCGCTCACCGCGCCCGCGCCATAACTCAGGCTGGCAATGCCGATCAGGATGGTGCCAAACACAAATGAGTTCGCGCTGGTCCCCACGCCGACTCCCGATGTATGGCCGTACACAACGCCCAGCACGCCGAGGAAGCCCAGCGCGACGCCGGCGGCAGTAAGCCGCGTGGCATGAGCGCTGCCAAGGGCCAGGCCGAGCAGCAGCGCCCAGATGGGAGTGGTGGCGTTGATGATGGCGGCGATGCTCGAAGGCACGGTTTGCTCGCCCCACGCGAATAAGCAAAAGGGAAGGGCATTGTTGAGGATTCCAACGGCTACCAGCGCGCCGAGAAGCTTGAATGGCGGCAGTTTGTGCCGGCCCAGCTTCAGCACCGCCCACAAGAAGAGGGAACCAAACGTCAACCGGCCGAATGCAACCCACACCGGCGGCAGGTCGATTCCCGCCAGCTTGATGAGGATGAACGACGCTCCCCAGACCGCGGAGAGCAGAAACATTTCGAGTGCGTCTCGCAGCTTCACCTTATTTGCCTCTCAGAGAATGATCGAGCAGTTCCGAGTTCGATGATGAGACCAAATGCAAGGGAAGTCTTCCCGGAACTTGCCTTCTTCCCAAATAGATTCCCACGACCTGTGATTCGGTGCCACGAAAGATAGTGATGGCATCCATCTCTTCTGAAGATCGATGCCACGCATTTCTGGACCGAATCCAGAGTTGGTGTGCCCCGTTGAGTTCTGTTCAAGGTCGCCGCTCCCTCAATGTGGCGTAGATTTGAGCGACCTGGTTTCGGGGATCAATAATTCTGGAAACGCTCTGAACGGCTGCATAGAATTACCCTCCATCGGCGCACAATGGTCTTCAACAGTGCAAATTGAAAGGGGAGAAAACGGCACCCGGTCATCCCTCCGTCCCTAGAAAAATAAAAAAAAATCGCTAAAAACACCCTTTTTGGAGATGCGCGCCAGACCGGGATTAAGAGATAAGCCGTCTTGAATCAAAAGCTTGCCGGACGATACCGAAGGGAGCCTTATTGCCTTAGTGGTAAACAGAACCCCTCAAAAAACCCCGGTTTTAGGGCCAAATCGGAGCCATTTTGGGCAGTTCTGAGCGAAAAACGCGGGCCTGCAGGCACCGCCGCGTCTCTCGCCGTGCACGGAACGCCCGAGCCAAACGGAGGCCGTTTCAGCACCAAGGCACGGCGATCCGCGAAATGCCACAAGGCTGACAGAGAAAGGCGCTTTGCGATTATTCAACTAGCGCAGGCCGACGGTCTGGTAGGGCAGGCCGGTGGTGGGCCAATGATCGGGCTGGGCCTCGACGTTGGGTGC